>Ga0209751_10006557_pt1 | contig 10759 bp, 9 predicted proteins | sample RifCSP13_1_FD_184019 | JGI IMG/M metagenome (GOLD analysis project Ga0209751, IMG submission 184019) | Soil microbial communities from Rifle, Colorado - Rifle CSP2_sed 13_1 (SPAdes) (version 2) | ecosystem: Environmental > Terrestrial > Deep subsurface > Rock core/Sediment | place: Rifle...
CCTTCGGGCTGCCGGAGCAGGATGATCACCTCGTCGCCGAATTTGACACGCTCCATGGCCTGCCCGGAGTCCCGCGCTTCGGCGACGATCTGACGGTGGACTACGTCCTGCTGCAAGCGAGCACGCCGGTTGACGAGGCGCTCGCGCTAAGCGCCGACCCGCGCGGCGCGGCGCAACTGGGCGAGCCTGTGACGATCCTGGCCGGGGTAGGCGACTGGAATGGCGGCCGCCGCGCCTTCGGCGGGACGGTGGTGAAGGTGGACGAGAAAGGCGCGTGGGCGCAGATGGATGAAGTCTTCGAGCCGGGCATGATGAGCGGCTCTCCCTTCGTGAGCGACCACACCGGCCTGGTGGTGGGCATGGCGATCGCCGCCGCGCCCCGCGAAGGACGGCTGTTCATCGGCTTCCACCCTATCGGGCGCCTCGTGCAGGCGGCCGAAGCCGCGCGCGAGTTTCCCAAAATCAGCGCGTACCGGAGGTAGCGATAGTCAGTCATCAGTCATCCGTGATCAGTCATCGGACTTTTCACTGATCACCGCTCACTGATGACTGATCCTGTCCACGGCCTCCTGCTATAATCCCCGCATGTTCTCCGGTCTCCGCCTCAACCGCCCTCTGCCTCCCCAAGACGAACCGCCCATCCGCCCGTCCGCCGACCAGGTGCGGCGGCTGTTCCGCTATCTCAGGCCCCATCGCGGACGCATGGTCATCGCGGTGCTCGCGCTCCTGTGCGGCGCGGCCACGGGACTGGTGTTCCCGTGGATCATGCAAAACCTCGTGGACGCGGTGCTGGCAAAAGGCGACCTGGCCGAGCTCAACCGCATCACCCTCATCCTCATCTTCACCTTCCTTGTCCGGTCGGCCTTCTACTATTTTCAAGGCTACAACCTCACCTACGTGGGCGAGCGCATTGTGGTGGACTTGCGCCGCGAAACTTATGAGCACCTGCACCGCCTGAGCCTGCGTTTCTTCGCCGACCGCCGCGTGGGCGAGCTCGTCTCGCGCCTGTCGTCAGATGTCACCCTCGTGCGCGCCGCGCTGACGAACAACGTCGCCACCGTGCTCAGCCAGGCGCTCACCTTCGTCGGCTCGCTCGCGCTCATGCTTGCGCTCAACTGGCGGCTGACGCTCTTCATCTTGCTCGTCGCGCCCCTCATCGGCGTCAGCGGCGCGATCCTCGGCCGGCAGTTGCGGCGGCTCTCCACCAAAGTGCAGGATCAACTGGCCGACGGCACCGCCGTCGCCGAAGAAGCGCTGGGCGGCGTGCGCGTGGTGAAGGCCTTTACTCGCGAGCCTTACGAAGTGCAGCGCTACGGCGACCAGATGGAGCGCGCGTTCGATGCGACGATGCGCCTGACAATCATCCGCTCCGCCTTCGGGCCGTTGATGTCGTTTTTTGGATTCGGCGCCCTCGCGGGTGTGCTGTGGTCCGGCGGGCGCGAGGTCCTCGCCGGGAGGCTCACGGGCGGCGCGCTCATCGCCTTCCTCGTCTACGGCATCAACATCGCCGCCTCGCTCGGCGCGTTCACCAGCCTCTACACCCAGATTCAAGAGGCGCTGGGGGCCTCCCGCCGCATCTTTGAGCTGCTGGACGAAGACCCGGAAATCAAAGACGCGCCGGAGGCGCGCCCGCTCCCGGCCGTCCGAGGGCGGATCACCTTTGATCGCGTTTCCTTTTCCTATCCGGGAACCGACCGGGTTCTGCACGACATTGAACTGGAGATTCAGCCCGGGGAGGTGCTGGCCCTTGTGGGGCCGAGCGGGGCGGGCAAGTCCACGCTGTTCAACCTGATCCCGCGTTTTTACGACCCCACCCACGGGCGTGTGTGCGTGGACGGCCGCGATCTGCGCGAGGTCACGCTCGCCTCGCTGCGTGGACAGATCGGCCTCGTGCCGCAGGAGACGCAGCTGTTCTCCGGCGCGGTGCGCGAGAACCTGCGCTACGGGCGGCTCGACGCGACGGACCAGGAGCTCACCGCCGCCGCCCGCGCGGCCAACGCCGAAGAGTTCATCCTGCGCCTGCCGCAGAAGTACGACACGCTCGTCGGCGAAAAGGGCGTCAAGCTCTCCGGCGGCCAGCGCCAGCGCGTCGCCATCGCCCGCGCCCTCCTCAAGGACCCGCGCCTCCTGCTGCTGGACGAAGCGACCTCCAGCCTGGACTCCGAGTCCGAGGGGCTGGTGCAGGAGGCGCTCGACCGACTGATGCGCGGGCGCACGACGGTCATCATCGCGCACCGCCTCTCCACCGTCCACCGCGCCGACCGCATCGCCGTGCTCGACCAGGGGCGGCTCGTCGAGTTAGGCAGCCACGCAGAGTTGATGGCGCTCGATGGGTTATATGCGCGGTTGTATCGGATGCAGTTCCGCAACGAGACCTCCCTGGCGGCACCTTTGGACGACCCGCTTTAGTTGAACCACAAGGGTCATTCCCCATGCCACGTCCCATCACCGGCGAAGCTATTCTCAGCACTCTACTTCAGACTCTCGAACCCCTCCCCTTCATCCACGCCATGTGGGAGGGCGGGGCCGCCGCGTTCGGGCGCGTGGACGACTGGTCGGACATTGACTTGCAGGTGGACGCGGACGACTCCCTCACCCTCAAGGAGCTTAACCGCCGCAACGACATCGAGGCCCTCGCTTTCTACCACGCCTTCACCCTGCGCCCGCTCGTCGAAGCCCTGCGCATCAAGCACAGCCCGACCCGTCACAACTTCCATACGCGCTACGTCTACTACGACCTGCCGCCGGAGGTCGTGCGGAAACTCGAACCACTCTTCTTCGTCGCCAACGCCGACGAACTGGGCGCCAAACGTGCATTAGCCGAGGCGTTCTTTACGGAGACGTTGGAGACGCTTGATCTGAGTGAGGTCGCTAAAGCGCTGAAACAGTAATGCAGGGGCGCGGGGGAGCCGGGCAGCAAGCCTGCTTCTCCCCGCCCCCCGGCTCCCTTGCCCCGGCTCATGATCTGGCTCATCCTCCTCGTCCTCCTCGCCCTCCTGCTCTACTGGGAACTCATCATCACCGAAGGAGCGCACCTCGGCCCGCGCGTGGTCGTCTGGCTCTACGACCTCACCGCGCCGCGCTATGAGCGGATCAAAAAATTTGACCCGGAAACCGAAACCGACCTGATCGGCCTGCCGCTGGCCGAGGCGCTCGTCGAAAGGGTTACGCCGCGCGTCCTCGACGTGGCCACCGGCAACGGGCGCGTGGCGCGAGCGTTGATGCGGCAGGTGGCTTTCGACGGCGCCGTGACCGCCCTCGACCTCTCGGCCCGCATGCTCGCGGAAGGCAGGCGCGAGTGCGCCGGGTGGGCGGAGCGCGTCCACTGGGTGTTCAGCCCCGCCGATGCGCTCCCGTTTGCCTCCGATACCTTCGACGCCGTGGCCTGTCTCGAAGCGCTGGAATTCCTGCCCGACGCGCGGGCCGCCCTGGCCGAGTGGGTGCGCGTCCTCCGTCCCGGCGGTGTGCTGGTGGTCACGAATCGGGTCGGGTTCGAAGCGCGGCTCATCCTCGGCAAAACCTTCTCGCGCCCCGCTTTTGCCAGGCTGCTGAGCGCATTCCCGCTTGACGACGTGCGCGTCCAACCCTGGCAGGTGGATTACGATCTGGCGTGGGGGAGAAAGACCGTAGACAGTCGCCAGTAGACAGTCGCCAGGCAATCTGTCCGCTGGCGACTGACGGCGGTCTACTGATTTTGGCTTTCTTCACAACGCGGAGTATCATGGGGATAATGACCAGTGACCATTTGCTCAGAGTGACCCATGCTCCCCACCTATGATTACGATTTAGTCGTCATCGGCTCCGGCCCGGCCGGCGAGAAGGGCGCAGCCCAGGCCGCCTACTTTGGCAAGAAGGTGGCGCTGGTGGAGCGCGCGCCGCACCTCGGCGGGGCAGGCATCAACACCGGCACCGTGCCTTCCAAGACGCTGCGCGAGACGGCGCTGTACTTTTCCGGTCTGCGCCAGCGCGGGTTGTACGGCATTGACTACTCGCTGAAAGAAGGCCTCACCGTCGGCGATTTCATGTACCGCAAGCAAATCGTCGTCGAAAGCGAGTGGGGCATCATCCGGCGCAACCTCGAGCGGCACAACATCGAAGTCGTCCGGGGCGCCGCCTCGCTCAGCGACCCGCACACCGTCCACGTGCAGCTCTCCGACGGCGGCGCGCGCGACCTCACCACCGAGGTCATCCTGATCGCCACCGGCTCCTCCCCCTTTCACCCGCCCGACACGCCCTTTGACCACCGGCTGATCTACGACTCCGACTCGATCCTGCGGATGAGCCACATCCCCAGGACGATGACGGTCGTGGGCGGCGGCGTGATCGGCTCTGAGTACGCCTCCATCTTCACCGCGCTGGGCGTGGAGGTGACCCTCGTGGACAGCCGTGACCGGCTGCTGCCTTTCGTGGATTACGAAATCGCCGAACGCCTGCGCGGCCATCTGGAGCGCTTAGGATTGCGCTTCATCTTCAACACGCGGGTGAGCAAGATCGAGACCAAACCAGACCGCGTGCACATCACCCTGTTGGACGGCGCACACGTGGACAGTGAAATTGCGCTGTTCGCCGCCGGGCGGCAGAGCAATATCGAGGGGTTGGGGCTGGAGCCGCTCGGCGTGAAAGTGGGAAACCGGGGCCTGATCCTCGTCAACGAAAAATATCAGACCTCCGTCCCAAACATTTACGCCGCCGGAGACGTGATCGGGTTCCCCGCGCTGGCCTCCACCTCGATGGAACAGGCCCGCGTGGGCATGGTGCACGCCTTCAACCTGCTTTACAAGGAGCGCGTCTCGCCCATCCTGCCGCTGGCGGTCTACACCATCCCCGAGATCTCGATGGTCGGCATGTCAGAGGACGAATGCCGGCAGAAGGACGTCCCTTACCTGATCGGGCGCGCCTATTACGAAAAGAACCCGCGTGGACAGATTGTCGGCGATACCAGCGGGATGCTCAAGCTCGTCTTCGCGCCAGCCGACAAAAAACTGATCGGCGTGCACCTGATCGGCGAGTTGGCCTCCGAACTGGTCCACATCGGCGCGCACGTCATGACGGAGGGGGGGACGATTGATGCCTTCATCCACGCCGTGTACAACTACCCCACGCTGGCCGATTCCTATAAATACGCCGCGTATGACGGGCTGGGGCGTTGGGAGCGCTGGCTGGAGGCAAAGAACTCTCAAACCCCAAGCCCCAGACCTCAAACGTGACGATAGGTGAGGTTGGAAAATGGGAGTCGGGAGTTGGAATCTCCAATGAAATTGGTTCGGTATCAACAGGGCGAGGCGACGCATTGGGGTTACCTCGACGGCCAGCAGGTCGGCCCGATCACGGGCGATATCTTTGGCGAATTCTCGCGCGGGCGGAAGAAGGTCCCGCTGGCCGAGGTGAAACTGCTTGCGCCCTGCCAGCCGGGAAAAATCGTTGGCCTGGCCCAGAATTTTTTTGACCGCGTGCGCGAGAGCGGCGCGCCGGCCCCCGAACTGCCGACGCTCTTCCTCAAACCGCCCTCCTCCGTCATTGGCCCGGACGAGCCGATCCGTCTGCCGCCGCAATCGCAGCAGGTGGAGCACGGCGCGGAACTGGCGGTGGTCATCGGCAAAGCGGCGCGCTGGCTCCCGCCCGAGGAGGCGCTGGCCCACGTGCTCGGCTATACCTGCGCCAATGATTTAGCCGCGCGCGATTTAATTGACGCCGACAGGCTGTGGGCGCGCGGCAAGGGCTTCGACACGTTTTGTCCGCTGGGGCCGTGCATCGCCACCGGCCTCGATCCGGCCGAGCTGCTCATCACCTGCCGGGTGAACGGCGAGACCCGGCAGATGAGCTCGACGCACGACATGCTCTTCAGCGTGTCCAAGATCATTGCTTTCGTTTCATCCATCATGACGCTCCTGCCGGGCGACGTGATCCTCAGCGGCACACCCAGCGGGTCGGGCCTGCTCAACCCCGGAGACGTCGTGGAAGTGGAGATCGAGGGGATTGGAAAGCTGAAAAACCCGGTGAAGGCGGAGGAAAGGTGAGAGGGGGCATGTTGTTGTCCAAGACAAGGAGAGGCGTCACATGGGTCTGAAACCCGACCACTGGATCAAGAAAAAGGCGCGGGAGCGCAACATGATCGAGCCGTTCGTGGAGAGCCAGGTGCGCGACGGCGTGATCTCGTTCGGCGTCTCGTCCTACGGCTACGACATCCGCGTGGCCGACGAATACAAGATCTTCACCAACGTGCATTCGACCATCGTGGATCCTAAGAATTTTGACCCCAAGTCCATGGTGGACTTCAAGGGTGACGTCTGTATCATCCCTCCTAACTCCTTTGTCCTTTCTCGGTCTGTCGAATATTTGCGCATTCCCCGCAACGTCTTGGTTGTTTGTTTAGGGAAATCCACGATGGCGCGCTGCGGATTAATTGTGAACGTCACACCGCTTGAGCCTATGTGGGAGGGTTATATCACTCTCGAAATCTCGAATACGACTCCCCTGCCAGCCAAGATCTATTCCAACGAGGGCATCGCCCAATTGCTGTTCTTTGAAGCCGACGAGGAATGTGAGATTTCCTACGCCGACAAGAAGGGCAAATACCAGAAACAGCAGGCGATTGTCTTGCCCAAACTCTGACCCGCCTCAGACCCGAAAATTCGTCCGCCGCCCTGGCTGATCCGGGGCGGTTTTGATTCATCTTGCTCTCAGTTTTCTCTAATACGGCGTTTACACTCTCGCCGCTATCATGTCAGGTGAGCGCAAAAGTCAGCCTTTTAGGCGCCTGGCTGACAAGTTCGGCGTCCCGGTTCGGGTAAAGTAATGTCCGGTGTTTGAGATCGAAAAGGAGACGGAGATGTTCACTTACGAGCAGGTCTATCGGCAGCCGGTTGAGGTGGTCGGGCGGCTCAGGCAGGAGGTGGAAGGGCGGCTGCACGTCGCCGACGTTCGCTCGACGGCGCGGGGCGACTCCGTGATGTTCGTCGGGCAATTGCTGCAAGACGCCGAAATGGTTTTCGGCGCGCTGAAAGAGCCGTTCCGCCGCCTCGGCTATACGCCCATCCTGCGGCGCGAAAGGAACGCCGATGTCGTGGTGGCCCAGCGCGGCCTGCCGCAGATCGCGCGCTTCAATCCGCTCGTCAATGTGGTCCTGCTCCTGGCCACGCTTGCCACCACGCTGCTGGCGGGCGCCGGTTTTGCCGGAGTCGACGCCCTGCCAGCCTTGCGCGCCGCCTGGCAGGCCGGCGACCTGCTGCGGCTGCTGCCCGTCCTCGCCGCGGGCGCGCCGTTCGCGGCGACCCTGCTGTTTATCCTGGGCGTGCACGAGATGGGGCACTATGTGGCGGCGCGCCTGCACGGCGTGCAGGTCACCCTGCCCTACTTCATCCCTGTGCCTTTCGGTCTCGGCACGTTCGGCGCGTTCATTCAACTGAAGAGCCCCGTCGAGAACCGCAAGGCGCTGTTTGACGTGGGGCTGGCCGGACCGCTGGCGGGCTTCCTGGTCGCCGTGCCGCTGATGATGTTGGGTTTGCTGCAATCGAGCCTGGTCCCCCGGATCGCAGCCGAAGGCCAGGTCGGCTCGTCGCTGCTCATCCGCTGGCTGGTGGACGTGATCATCCCGCACGGGCCGAACCAGGCGGTGGCCCTCAGCCCAGTGGCGATTGCCGCGTGGTTCGGGCTGCTCGTGACGGGCTTCAACCTCCTGCCGCTCGGCCAGTTGGACGGCGGACACATCGCCTATGCGGCGCTGGGCAACACCGCGCGTCCACTGGGGACCGCGGCTTTCGCGGCCCTGCTTGTCATGGGCTTTACCACGTGGAGCGGCTGGTGGACGTGGGCGTTCTTCGCCCTGCTCACGGGGTTGGGGCACCCCGAACCGCTCAACAACATCACGCCGCTCGACGGGGGGCGCAAATTCGTCGGGCTGCTCACGCTGGGGTTGTTCTTCCTGCTCTTCACGCCGAAGCCTTTCTAGTAGAGAGACGTTCCGGCGGAACGTCTCTACCAAGCCTCGAAAACCCAGAGAAACCCGGTTTCCCGGAGGGAGAACCCGGGTTTCTAGTCGTTCATGGGCCATGTGGCGAATGCTTATTCATGATAGAATCGCCGCATGGTCTATCCCGTTTAGGGGAATCCTGGCGAAACCCTGTCACTTAGGAAAAGCCTATGGCTGAGCCTCTCATCCTCTACGCCGACGACGATGCGTCGAGCCGGCACACAGTTCAAACGGCGCTCAAGAACGCCAATATGAAGGTCCTCCTGGCCGCGAGCGGTTCCGAGGCCCTGGAGGTCTGGCGCAAAAATCACCTGGACCTGATTATCCTGGACGTGATGATGACGGACATGACCGGATTCGAGGTCTGCGAGTATATCCGCCAGGTCTCGCCCGTGCCTATTATGATGCTGACCGGCATGAGCCGCGAACAGGATATCCTGCAGGGCTTCGAGGCCGGTTCGGACGACTATATCGTCAAACCCTTCCGGGCTAAGGAGCTCGTCGCGCGCATTCACGCCATCCTTCAGCGAACCGCGCGGTCGGCGGCGCCAGCCACCGGCCGGTTAGCTTACGGCGGCTTAGAGCTGGATACAGATGCCCAGCGCGTCCTGCAACGCGGCGGGCCGGTCCAGGTGACCCCCCTGGAGTTTCAGCTGCTTCAGTATCTGATCCAGCGCGTCGGCCTGGCCATCAGCAAGGAGGAACTGTTCCAGAATGTCTGGGGCTATGCCATGCCTTCCGGCGGGATGAACCTGATCGAGGTCGCCGTCCGGCGCCTGCGCGAGAAAATCGAGGCCGACCCCTCGCAACCGGCTTACATCCAGACCGTTCGAGGCGTGGGCTATCGTTTTGGCGAGTGACCGATTGGCAATCCTTGCCTCAGCGTGAGATCAGCTCATCTTTCCAAGCTCAGCCTGGGATACGCCCCAGGCTGTTTTTGTCAGGATACTGTAAGTTACCCGCAGGTTTATTTGTGGTAGTCTTAGGGGCAGTAGGCTCAGGGTACTATTATTCCAGAAAGCGACCATGGGCGCTCGTGAAATTACCGTAACCCTTTTTCCGCCGGGGAATGCGCCGACCGCATATCAAAAAGCCTGGGGATACCAGGCCCGGCTGCGCGTTGACCCCTCGGTGGCGCGCCTGATCCCTCGCAGGGTCGCGCAAAAGCTGTTGTCCGTTCCTATTGCGCGGCATGGCCCGGTCTTGACGATTGCGATGCGCGATCCTAACGACCTGATGGTGTACCAGCGATTAAGCCAGATCACCAACTTGCGCCTGCGTGCGGTAACCGCCTCAGAGAAAGAAATCCGACGAATCATCCAAGAGTTGTACTGATTCTCCCCCTTGTTGATCACTGCCCTTCCCCGGACGCTGCGGTGTATTCGTAAGCACCTGCACTAGACGAAAGGTGCAGTACCCCGCTCGCCCTCCCTCCTGTCTCAGAAAGCCCGGCCTTGATTCCGGGCTTTTTTGTCAAGAAACTGTAAGCCAGATTGCGTACCTTTCGATAGACATAAACGATATTAATATCGAGCATCAGAGTGGCATGAAAATTTGTCATGTCGGACATCTCAAAGCAATCTTCACAATGTGCTGAACACTCTTTGCACGATCTGCCCTCAGGAATCTATGCTAAATAGAACCCACTTTCCCTCTCTAAACAAAAGCCTTCACCTGCTAACTGTTGCGGCGCTGGTCATCGGGTTGACGGTGGGATTCGAGCCGGTTCCCGTCGCGCTCGCCGCCACGCCCGATATCTCCGTCACGAAAACGGATACACCCGATCCAGTCCTGTTGGGCTCTCAACTCACTTACACCCTCAGAGTCGCCAATTCCAACGCGTCCAGGGCCGCGGGGGTCGTGCTGACGGACATGCTGCCGGTGAGCGTCACCGTCAGTTCGGTCACGACGACGCGCGGAAGCTGCACACGTTTAGGGAATTTAGTGACCTGCAGCCTCGGCAACCTTCCCAAAAATAAGAGCGCAACGGTTACGATCAGTGTCATCCCGACCACGACCGGGACGATCACGAACACCGCCACGGCCACGACGACCAACGGCGACAGCAACCCGGACAACAACACCGGCATCACCCTCACGACGGTCGTCATTCCTGCGGCCAACCTGTCGGTGACGAAAACGGATACGCCCGACCCCGTGCTGGTCGGCGCCCCCCTCACCTATATCGTTTCCGTCTCCAACTTTGGCCCGCTGAACGCGACCAACACGGTGCTCACCGATACCCTGCCATCCGGCGTCACGCTCAAGTCGGTCACGCCGACCCAGGGGACGTGCAGCGGGGTCAGCACCATCATCTGCAACCTGGGCACAGTGGCGAACAGCCTCACCGCTCAGGTGACGATTGTGGTCACGCCGACGACGGCCGCCGCGGCGACGATGACCAATACCGCCACGGCGAGCAGCGCCGTCGCCGATCCAATCCAAGGGAACAACACGATTTCCATCACGACAACCGTCACGCCGAACGCCGACCTGGTAGTCACTAAGACCGACGCGCCCGATCCGGCCCAGGTTGGCAGCCCCTTGATCTATACCGTCACCGTGCAAAACAACGGCCCGTCGGACGCTGTCGGCGTTGTGATCACCGATGCTCTTCCCGCGGGGGCGGCGTTCAACTCGGCTTCAGCAGGTTGTTCGGAGGCTGGCGGCGTCGTCACCTGCAGCGTCGGCGCCCTCGCCAGCAGCGCGGCGGCGACCCGGGTCATCACCGTCACGCCGGGGATAGCCGCAGTCCTCGCCAACACCGCTCAGGCGGCGGCCAGCACCCTG
>Ga0209751_10006559_pt1 | contig 10756 bp, 6 predicted proteins | sample RifCSP13_1_FD_184019 | JGI IMG/M metagenome (GOLD analysis project Ga0209751, IMG submission 184019) | Soil microbial communities from Rifle, Colorado - Rifle CSP2_sed 13_1 (SPAdes) (version 2) | ecosystem: Environmental > Terrestrial > Deep subsurface > Rock core/Sediment | place: Rifle...
CCCCAGCCCAGGCTGTAGAACAACGGGATCTCCGCCGCGGCCGCCGACAGCTCGGCCAGTGCCCGGTCGAGGATCGGGTCGGCACCGGCGGGCTGATCATCGGGGACCTCGACCAGGATGTCGGGCTGCACCCCATCGGGTGCCACCGAGTGGTGGTCGGGCGTGAACCAGCGCGAGATGGTGATCCGCACGCCGCCCTGGTTCTTGAGCTCGGTCCAGACCTGCACCGTGTTCTTGCCGTACGTCGGCTGGCCGATCAGGGTGGCTCGTCCGCGCTCGGCGAGCGCCGCGGCCACGATCTCGGAGGCGGACGCGCTGCCGCCGTTGGTGAGCACCATCAACGGCAGGGCCGGATCCGTGGCCAGTCCGCCCGATTCGGCCTCCCAGCGCTTCACCTCGCCGCCGCTCGACTCCTGGGTGAAGATCAGCCCATCACCGATGAATTCGGAGGCGATGTCTCGGGCCGCGTCGATGTAGCCACCCGGGTTGTCGCGCAGGTCGAACACGAACGAGGTGGCACCTTCGTCCAGGAGGTCCCGGAGCGCCCCGCGGAACTGGTCCACGCTGGCGTTCGAGAATCCGTGCAGCGCCACGTAGCCGACGTTGTTGTCGAGCAGCTCTGAGTCGACCTCGCGACTGACGATCTCGGCCCGGGTGATGCTCAGCTCGAAGGTGCCGCCGTCTCGGCTGAGGCCCAGCGTCACCTCAGTGCCGGCCTCGCCGCGTACCCGCGCGATCTGGTCGGCGATGGTCGTTCCGCCCACGCTCACCCCGTCGACCGACAGCACGCGATCGCCGGCCTTCAGTCCAGCGCGCTCGGCCGGGGAGTCGGCCAACGGCGCGATGACCACCAGGGCGCAGGTGTCGGACAGCTCGGGGCACTCCTCGAGGTTGCCCGGATCGGCAAGGTTCTCGACGCCCATCTCGGCCCCGATGCCGCTGAACTTGCCGGACAGGTCACCGAGCGCGCGCTGGTAGTCCTCGGGGGTCATGTAACCGCTGAACGGATCCTTGACCCCGTACTCGAACATGCCCTGGATCGCGCCACCGGCCAGAGACGCGTCGTCGAGCTCGTCGACGAACTGATCCTTGAGCAGGTCGTAGGCCTGGCAGAAGGCGGCGAATGCCTCGCTCGGAGCGGCGCACGCCCCGACTGCGCGTGACCCGGCGGCCAGATAGCCGCCCACGAACAGAAGCGTCCCCACCAAAGAGGCGAGCAGCATGCCGACGATCCAGGCCGGCGCCACGCGGCGGCCCCCGGGGAGCTCCGGCGGCGAGGTGGGAAGCAGCGGCGAGGTCGGCTCGGTCATCGGGGGCGGCCGGAGTGTAGCACCGGGTCCTCCGAGGGCAGGTTAGGGGTGGATTGCGTTTCGCTTACGCGGACGCGGCCAGGTTGGAGCGGACGCTGATCCAGCTGCCCAGCGCGCCGACGCCCAGGCCGACCCCCAGCACCACCCCCGAGAGGGTGGTCAGGAAGTCCACCGTCACCGCGGTCGGCATCTGGAAGACCCCCACCATCACCGGCTGGATCGGGTCCCAGATGAAGGCCACCAGCAGGAGGGTGACCCCCGCCCCGATCAGCCCGCACAGGATCCCTTCCAGGATGAACGGCCAGCGGATGAACGCGTCCGAGGCGCCCACCAGCCGCATGATCTCGATCTCGCTCGCCCGCGCATAGACGGCGATCCGGATGGTGTTGACGATCATGAACAGCACGGTCAGGCCCACCAGCCCGATGGCCGCCAGGCCGGCGAGCCGGATGGTGTCGATGATCCCGACCAGCTTGTCGTAGTCCCCCTGCCGGGTGGTGATCCGCACCACCTCGGCGCGCTCCTCCAGGAAGGCAGCCACGGAGCCGGAAGCCGACGGTGTGGTCAACCCCACCTCCACCGACCCGTAGAGGGTGATGTTGGCGCCGCCGAAGTTCAGGGTCAGGCCGAGGTCGGCGTAGAACTGGCGCAGCCGTTCCAGGGCCGCCTCGGGCGAGACGTAGTCCACCGACTCGACGCCGGGCTGGGCACGGGTCTCGGCCACCAGCACGTCGATCTGCTCGGCGGTTAGGTCATCCACCAGCCGGGCGGTGACCGCCACCCTGCTCTCGATGAACCGCAGCCCGCTGTCCAACCCGCCCAGCACGATCATCAACCCCGACAGCAGGACCAGCATCAGGACCACGGTGGCGGTGGTGGCCAGGCTCATCATCGCGTTGCGCCAGAACCCCTGCCAGGCGCGGACCACCGCGAAGCCGATGAAGCGGAAGAAGCGCATCGGTCAGTACTGCCGTTCGTAGACGGCGCTCGACTCGTCGCGCACCAGCATCCCGCGCTCGAGCGCGAGGACGCGGCGCCGCATGGCGTTGACGATCTCCTGGTTGTGGGTGGCCATCAGCACGGTGGTGCCCATCGCGTTGATCTGGATCAGGAGCTGCAGGATCTCCCAGCTGGTGACCGGGTCGAGGTTGCCGGTGGGCTCATCGGCGATCAGGATCGCGGGGGCATGGACCAGCGCACGGGCGATCGCGACCCGCTGCTGCTCGCCGCCGGAGAGCTGGTTGGGCAGGTGCTGCGCATGCTCCTGCAGGCCGACCAGGCTGAGCAGGCGGGGGACTCGCCGCCGGATCTCCGCCCCGGATGCGCCGGTCACCTCCAGCGCGAAGGCCACGTTCTCGAAGACGGTCTTGCTGGGCAGCAACCGGAAATCCTGGAACACGACTCCGATCCGGCGCCGGATGGCCGGCACCTGGCTGCGGCGCAGGCGGGACAGGTCGCGTCCCTCGACCGCCACCCACCCGCTGGTGGGCACCTGCTCGCGGACCACCAGGCGGATGAAGGTGCTCTTGCCGGCCCCCGACGGGCCCACCAGGAAGACGAAGTCGCCGGCCGGGATGCGGACCGTGACGTCGCTGAGCGCGACCTTGCCGTTGGGATAGGTCATCCCCAGGTCGACCATCTCGATCACCGGGCGCCCCGGCGGCGAGCCAGACGGGGCTGCGGCCGCGGCCTGCGTCATGCGACTCCCTCGTCGCCGACCCGCCAGCGCAGGTACCCCTCCATGAAGGCATCGAGGTCTCCGTCGAGGACCGCCGTCGGGTTCGAGGTCTCCACCCCGGAGCGCAGGTCCTTGACCATGGTGTAGGGCTGCAGCACGTAGCTGCGGATCTGGTTGCCCCAGCCTGCCTCCACGTGCACCCCCCGCAACCGAGCCCGCTCCGTCTCGCGCTCCTCCTCGCGGCGCTCGACCAGGCGGGCGCGCAGGACCGCCATGGCCCGCTCCTTGTTCTGGGCCTGGCTGCGCTCGTTCTGGCAGGTCACCACGATCCCGGTGGGGAGGTGCGTGATGCGGACCGCGGAATCGGTCTTGTTGACGTGCTGCCCGCCCGCCCCCGACGAACGGTAGGTGTCGACCTTCAGGTCGCGCTCGTCCAGCTGGAGGCTCACCTCATCGGCGACCTCGGGCATGACCTCCACCAGCGCGAAGCTGGTGTGGCGCCGCTTCTGGGAATCGAACGGGCTGATCCGGACCAGGCGGTGGACGCCCCGCTCGCTGCGCAGCCGCCCGTAGGCCCAACGGCCGTCGACCGCGAAGGTGACCGACTTCAGGCCGGCCTCCTCGCCCTCGGTTGCGTCGAGGATCTCCGTCCTGAAGCGATTGCGCTCGCCCCAGCGCAGGTACATGCGGAGCAGCATCTCGGCCCAGTCCTGGCTCTCGGTTCCCCCCGCCCCGGCGTGCACGGACACGATCGCCGAGTGGGCGTCGTACGGCTCGGAGAGGAGGAGCCGGGACTCCATCCGGGTCCAGTCGGCGGCCAGCGCGGCGAGGTCGCGCTCGAGATCGGGTCGCATCGCCTCGCCGCCGTCGTCCTCTTCGCCGGCCAGCTCCGCGAGATCGGCCAGGCCCAGCGCGCGGGCCTGGAGCGCACGCCAGGCGCCGATCTCATCGCGCAGCTCCTCGGCGCGGCGCAGCAGCGCCTGGGCCGCGGCCGGGTCATCCCACAGGTTCGGATCGGCTGAGCGCCCGGTCAGGCCGGCGAGCTCGGACTCCTTCGCGGGCAAGTCAAAGCCGCACCGCCGTGTCGGCCAGCAGGCGCGCCAGGCGGCGCGCCTCGTCCCTAATTGTGTCCAACGCTCGACACCATTGGAAGCTCCATCTCGGTCAGCCGGATGGCCTTGCCCCGGACCCGGGCCGGGTTCACGCAGGGGCAATAGGCCTGGCGCGGGCAGGAGCCACAGTTCCCGTCGCAGTCGAGGGTCATGGCGTACGTGCAGCGCATGCAGTCGCGCTCGCACTGGATGAGGTCTTCGTAGGGGAGCTGTGGGTCTCGGAAGCGGGTGACCAGCGGCAGCGAGGCTGCATCGGGGGCCGGGCGAACGGGCCGGCCAGGGGTGGTCAGCTGCTTCACGTAGCTCTCCACTTGCACAAGACCGCGAGGTCACCGTGCCTCGCGATCGAGATCCCATGGTAGTCGCTGGATCGCCGTTCGCCAACCCCCAAGATTGCCTCCCGGATGCCCCCGTCACGCGCCGTGGCAGCGCTTGAACTTCTTGCCCGATCCGCACCAGCACGGGTCATTGCGACCGAGCTTGGGTCCCGCCTTGGCCGGCTGCCGATCCCCCCGCGATCCGGCCGCCGCGACCGCGCTGGCGGCCGCCCCGCCAACGCCCGATCCGGCTCCGCTGAGCGCTGCCACCCCCGGGCGGCTCTCGGTCATCCGGGTGGGGGCCACGGCCGGTTCGCGGACGAGCGTCACCCGGAAGACCGTGTGGGTCACGTCGTGTCGGATCGTGACCTTCAGCTCGTCGAACATGCGGTAGGCCTCGCCCTTGAACTCGTTGAGCGGGTCCCGCTGGGCGTACGCCCGCAGACCGATGGCGCGCCGCATGTCGTCGACGGCGGTGAGGTGCTCGACCCACAGCGAGTCGATGACGCGCAGCAGGACGATCCGTTCCAGGGCGCCGGCAGCCTCGTCTCCAAGCTCGGCCCGCTTGCGGGCATAGGCGTCGAGGACCGCCTCGACCGCGGCGTCGGTCAGCAGGGCGGCGTCGTTGTCCGTGTCGAGCGTGGCGAGGCGAGCGGGATCGATCTGCGGCGCCATGCCGGTCAGGCGGGTGCGCAGCCCGTCCCGGCTCCACTCGCTGGGGTACTCGGCGGCGGTCTGCTCGGCGACCATCTGGCGGGTCTCGGCCTCCAGCATGTCCTCGATCGTGGAGTGCAGGTCCGCCGAGCGCAGGATCCGCTCGCGCTCGTGATAGATCGTCTCGCGCTGGCGGTTGATGACGTCGTCGAACTGGACGACGTGCTTGCGGGTGTCGAAGTTGTAGCCCTCCACCCGGCTCTGCGCCCCCTCGATCGTGCGGCTGACCATCCCCGACTCGAGGGCGACGTCGTCGGTGAAGCCGAGCCGGGCCATGATCGACTTGACCCGATCGTTCGCGAAGCGGCGCATCAGGTCGTCCTCGAGCGACAGGTAGAACCGGCTGCTGCCCGGGTCGCCCTGGCGCCCGGAGCGCCCACGCAGCTGGTTGTCGATGCGGCGCGCCTCGTGTCGCTCGGTGCCGACGATGTGCAGGCCACCGGCCTCCAGCACCTTCTCGCGGTCGGCCGCGCACTGCTGGTCCGCCTCGGCCAGGGCCGCGGCGTACTGCTCGGGCGTCGCCTCCAGGACGGTGAGTCCCCCGCGGTGCAGGATCTCGGCGGCGAGCATCTCCGGGTTGCCGCCGAGCAGGATGTCGGTGCCGCGGCCAGCCATGTTGGTCGCGATCGTGACCGCACCACTCCGCCCGGCCTGGGCCACGATCTCCGCCTCGCGCTCGTGGAACTTGGCGTTGAGCACGCTGTGCTTGATCCCGCGCCGGGTCAGCATCTCGCCCAGCATCTCGCTGACCTCGACGCTGATGGTACCGACCAGGACCGGGCGACCCCGCTCGTGCTCCTCGGCGATCTCGTCGGTGACCGCCTTCCACTTGCCCGTCTGGGTGGCGTACACCAGGTCGGCGAAGTCGTCCCGCACCATCGGCCGGTTGGTGGGGATGGCCAGCACCTCGAGCTCGTAGATCTTGCTGAACTCCTCCGCCTCGGTCTCGGCGGTCCCGGTCATCCCCGACAGCTTGTCGTACATCCGGAAGTAGTTCTGGAAGGTGATGGTGGCCAGCGTCCGCGACTCGCTCTGGATCTTGACCCCCTCCTTGGCCTCCACCGCCTGGTGCAAGCCCTCGCTCCAGCGGCGGCCGGGCATCAGCCGGCCGGTGAACTCATCGACGATGATCACCTCGCCGTCCTTGACCACGTACTCACGGTCGCGCCGGTACAGCGCCTCGGCCTTGAGCGCCTGTTCCAGGTGGCGGGCCATGCTGAAGTCGTTGTCGAACAGGTTGTCGACGCCCAGCCAGCGCTCCATCTTGTCGGTGCCGGCCTCGGTGATCGCCACCTGCTTGAACTTCTCGTCGATGATGTAGTCCTCCTCGGCCTTCAGCCGGGGGACCAGCCGCGCGAAGCGCACGTACTTGTCGGCCATGTCCTCCGCTGCGCCGGAGATGATCAGCGGGGTCCGCGCCTCGTCGATCAGGATGTTGTCGACCTCGTCGACCACCGCGAAGAAGTGCGCGCGCTGGACGCGGCTGGCGAGCGAGGTGACCAGGTTGTCGCGCAGGTAGTCAAACCCGAACTCGTTGTTCGTTCCATACGTCACATCGGCCGCGTACGCCTCGGCGCGCGTGACCGGGCGCAGATTGCGCAGCCGCTCATCGGTCTGGGGATACTCCGGATCGAACAGGAACGCGCTCTCGTGCTGGATGCTGCCGACCGACATCCCCAGCCCCCAGAAGACCTGCCCGATCCACTGCGCGTCGCGCTTGGCGAGGTAGTCGTTGACCGTCACGACGTGCACGCCCCGACCGATCAGGGCATTGAGATACGCGGCCAGCGGCGCGACGAAGGTCTTGCCCTCGCCGGTCTTCATCTCGGCGATGGCCCCCTGGTGCAGCACCATCCCGCCCATCAGCTGGACGTCGTAGTGGCGCTTGCCGAGCGCCCGGCGCATCGCCTCCCGGACGGCGGCAAAGGCCTCGGGCAGCATCTCGTCGAGCGCGGCGTCGATGACCTTGCGCTCGCGTCGGTGCTGCTCCTTGCGCTCCTCGCGTAGGCGCACCGGATCCGACACGGTCAGCTCGGACGAGCTGGCCTCCTCGGCCGTCAGCTCACGCTGTTCGATCGGGATCAGCAGGTCGCCGAGCGCGTCGTGCAGGCGGGCACGCAGGTCCACCGTGCGCGCCCGCAACCCCGCGTCTGAGAGCGCTTGGGTCTCGGGCTCGAGCGCGTTGATGTGCGCGACGATCGGGTCGAGGCGGCGGACCTCCCGCTCGTTCGAATCCCCGATCCGGGAGAGGAACTTCAACATTGGAGCACCGAGTATATCGGTCTGAGCGCGGGCCTCCAGATCGGGGTCCGGGGCCGGTTCAGCTCTCGACGGCGACCGGAGCGGCCTCGTCCTCGTCGGCCCGGGTGTCCCAGAAGGTCATCTCCTCGACCAGCTGCACCTCCGACGAGAAGAGCGCGCCCACGCTCTCGCCGCGATGGATGCGCCGGATGGCTTCACCGAAGAGCGGCGCCACGGACAGGGTGGTGACCTTGTCGGTCGGCTGATCGGCCGGCAGCGGGATCGTATCGGTGACGATCACCTCCTTGAGCGGGCTGTCGGCGATCTGCTCCAGCGCCGCCGCGGAGAAGACGCCGTGGGTCGCGCACGAGTAGATCTCGGTCGCCCCCTCTGCGACGAGGGCGTTGACCGCCTCCATCAGCGAGCCCGCGGTGTCGATCTCATCGTCGATGATCACCGCCGTCCGGCCGGCCACCTCGCCGATGATGTTCATCAGCTCGGTCTTGTCCTGGTTCCCCAGGCGGCGCTTCTCCACGATGGCCAACGGCGCCTGCAGGATCTCGGCGAAGTTGCGCGCCTTCTTGGCGAACCCCAGCTCGCTGACCACCACCATGTCGCGGAGCGCCTTGTCGCGGATGTACCGGCTCAGCAGGTTGACCGCGGTCAGCTCGTCGACCGGGATCGAGAAGAAGCCCTGGATCTGGCCCTGGTGCAGGTCCATGGTCAGGACCCGATCCGCGCCGGCCACGGTCAGCATGTCGGCGATCAGGCGCGCGGTGATGGGGACCCGGGGCTGGTCCTTCTTGTCGGAGCGGCCGTAGGCGTAGTACGGCATCACCGCCGTGATCCGGCCGGCGCTCGCCCGCTTGAAGGCGTCGATCATGATCAGCAGCTCCATGATCGACTGGTTCACTGGGCGGCAGGTGGGCTGCAGCAGGAAGACGTCCTGTTCCCGGACGTTCTCCAACACCCGCACGAAGATGTTCTCGTTCGCGAACTGGAACACCTCCACCTCGCCGAGGTGGGCGCGCAGGTAGCGGCAGATCTTCTGTGCCAGCGGCCGATTGGCGTTGCCGGCGTAGATGCTGAACTCGTCGGCGTACACGGAGGCTCCTGCTCGAAGGCCGTCGAACCCGATTCTACTCGTCGGTCTCGTCGTCCGGCGCGGGTGGCCGGTCGTCGATGAAGACGGCGATGCTCACGATTCGGTCGCCCTCGGCCGGCTTCATGACCGTCACCCCGCGCGACGCGCGGCGGTAGCGGTTCACGCTGCTCACCTCGGTGCGCAGGATTGTGCCCTCCTCGGTTATGAGCATGACCTCTTCGTCATCGCGGCCCACCATCCGGACCGCGGCCACGTCGCCGGTCTCGCGGTTCAGGGAGTTCGCGATCACGCCGCCGGTGGCCCGATGCTTGACCGGGAACTCGTCGAACACGGTGCGCTTGCCATAGCCCTGCTCGGTGACGACCAGCAGCTCCTGCCCCGGCCGGACGACCTCCATCCCGATCACCTCGTCGCCGGCGCGCAGCCGGATGCCGGCCACGCCGCGGGTATCGCGCCCCAGGGGCCGGACCTCCGATTCGTGGAAGCGCGCCGCCTGGCCCTTGCGCGTGGCCAGGATGATGTCGCTGGCACCGTCGGTCAGCCCCACCCAGCGCAGCTCGTCGCCGTCGACCAGGCTGATCGCGATCAGGCCGTTGGACCTGATCTTGGCGTACTCGGCCAGCGAGGTCTTCTTGATCATGCCACCCCGGGTGGCCATCGCCATGTAGTGGTCGGGCTCGAAGCGGGGCAGGCTGATGATCGCGCTCACGTACTCCCCGCTGTCGACCTGCACCCCGGGCAGGTTGATGATCGGGAGCCCCTTGGCCTGGCGGCTCGCCTCGGGCAGGGTGTGCACCCGGGTGATGAACACCCGGCCGCGATTGGTGAAGAACAGGATGTTGTCGTGGGTGTTGGCCACCAGCAGGTGGCGGACGGCATCCTCCTCACGGGTGATCATCGCCAGCTTGCCCTTGCCCCCGCGGCGCTGCAGGCGGAAGGTCGCGATCTGCTGGCGCTTGATGTAGCCGCGCTGGCTGAGGGTCACGACCACGTCCTCCGCGGCCACCAGGTCCTCCGCGGTCAGCTCGCGGTTGGCATCGGCCTGGATCCGAGTCTTGCGATCGTCGCCGTAGCGACGCCGCAGCTCGGCCAGCTCGTCCTTGATCGCCTGCATCACCTTGCGCGGGTTGGCGAGCAGGTCCTCCAGCTCGGCGATGAGGCGGATGGTGCTCTCGTACTCCTCCTCGATCTTGCGACGTTCCAGGGCCGCCAGCCGGCGCAGCTGCATCTCGAGGATGGCGTTGGCCTGGACCTCGGAGAGTCCGAAGCGGGTCATCAGCGCGGTGCGCGCCGCGTCGCTGTCGGCGGAGGCGCGGATGGTGGCGATCACCTCGTCGAGGTGGTCGAGCGCGACCTTCAAGCCCTCCAGGATGTGGGCCCGCTCCCGGGCGCGCGCCAGGTCGAACTCGGTCCGTCGCCGCAACACCTCGCGCCGGTAGCTGATGTAGTGCTCCAGCATTCGCTTCAGGCCCAGCGTCTGGGGCTGCCCGTCGACCAGGGCCAGCATGTTGGCGCTGAAGGTGGTCTGCAGCGCGGTGTGCTTGAAGAGCTGCTGCATGACCGTGTGGGGCGAGCCGTCGCGCTTGACCTCGACCACGATCCGCATGCCCGTCCTGTCGCTTTCGTCGCGAATGTCGCTGACATCCGTCATCCGACGCGTGCTGACCAGCTCGGCCATCTTCTCGATCAGGGTGGTCTTGTTGACCTGGTACGGGAGCTCGGTGACGACCACCGCCATCCGCCCGGCGCGGATCTCCTCGAAGGCGACCTGGCCCCGGATCACGACCCGACCCCGCCCGGTGGCGTACAGGTGCCGGATGACGTCGACGCGCTCCTTCTCCCCGGTGAACGGGTTGCGCTGGTCCTCGAAGCGGAAGATGGTGCCACCGGTCGGGAAATCGGGCCCGGTGACGATTCCGCACAGCTCGTCCGACGTCATCTCCGGGTTGTCGATCAGCGCGATGACGGCGTCGCAGATCTCGGTGAGGCTGTGGGGCGGGATGTTGGTGGCCATCCCGACGGCGATCCCGGAGCTGCCGTTGATGAGCAGGTTGGGAAGCCGCGCCGGCAGGACGGTGGGCTCGCGCAGCCGGCCGTCGAAGTTGTCGACGAAGTCGACCGTCTCCTTATCGATATCGGCCAGCATCTCGTCGCTGATCGCGGTCAGGCGCGCTTCGGTATAGCGATACGCCGCCGCCGGATCGCCGTCGATCGAGCCGAAGTTGCCCTGCCCGTCGACGAGCGGATAGCGCAGCGAGAAGTCCTGGGCCAGCCGCACC
>Ga0209751_10006560_pt1 | contig 10755 bp, 14 predicted proteins | sample RifCSP13_1_FD_184019 | JGI IMG/M metagenome (GOLD analysis project Ga0209751, IMG submission 184019) | Soil microbial communities from Rifle, Colorado - Rifle CSP2_sed 13_1 (SPAdes) (version 2) | ecosystem: Environmental > Terrestrial > Deep subsurface > Rock core/Sediment | place: Rifle...
TCGCCATTCAGCCCGACAGCGTGCCCGAGGCGCTCGAGGTGACCGCCTGGAGCGATAGCGGCGTCATCATGGGGGTGCGCCACCGCTGGTTCCCCATCGAGGGCGTCCAGTTCCACCCCGAGTCCATCCTGACCACGGTCGGCAAGGACCTCCTGCGCAATTTCCTGGCGATGCAGGTGCGTGACGTATCGAGCCTATCTTGACGTATCGAGCGTAGCTGTGGTATCCTCGCAGCGCGTAGAGTGCCGGAGGTGAAGAAATGGGTGAGCGCGTTTATCTAAGGATCAACGAAGCAGCTGCTCGCTATCATGTCAGCCGCGTAAAGCTCTGGCGGCTCATCCAATCCGGCAGGCTCACCGCTACCAAGGACCCGAGAGATGAGCGGGCGAAGCTCGTAAGGGAGGAGGATGTGGCAAGAATCTTGACGCCTGCGGACGAGGGCCCCGTAGGCAGGTTGACGCCCGAGCGCGTGGCTCGAATGGATGAGTTCGTGGCGCGGGTGTTTGGCGGCAAAACCATCGCAGGCGACAGCACAGAATTGGTACGAGAAGAGCGCGAAAAGCGCAGCCGACAGGTCATGGAAGCTATCCGCGGCAATACCGGTTAGCAGCGGTGGCCGTCGTTCTTGACGCGAGCATCGCTGTGAAGTGGGTGATTGCGGAGCATGATCGGGCGCAAGCCCTTCGTCTGCGCCAAATCTGGGCCGACCTGCACGAAGACATCATTGCACCGCCAATCTTCAGAGCGGAGCTGGCGAATGCCTTGTATCAGCTCACGACGCGTCGCGTGCTATCTCGCGAGGAGGCTAAGGTTGCCTATGGGATAGTTGAGCCTGCTGTGGCTATCAGAGAGCCATCCGGTCTTGCCTTGCTCGCGCTGACTGTTACGGACCGGCTGGCATTGCCAGCGGTCTACGACGGCTTCTATCTCGCCCTGTCGGACCTGGAGCAATGCGAATGCTGGACGGCCGATCGGCGATTAGTCCAAGCGGCAGGCGGCTGGCCTCGACTCCATTTGCTCGCCGAAATCACGTAGCACCTCCAGGAGACTCCCATGATCCGCGAAGCACTCGAAACCCTCGTCAGCCGACGGAACCTCACCGAACACGAAGCGGCCGCCGTTATGGAGGAGATCATGGAGGGCCAGACCACGCCCTCCCAGCTCGGCGCCTTCCTCGTGGCCCTACGCATGAAGGGCGAGACGCCGGACGAGATCGCGGGCCTCGCTCGGGTGATGCGCGCCAAGGCGTTGCGCGTCGAGACGGACGGCCCCGTGGTCGACACCTGTGGCACCGGCGGCGACGGCCAGGGCACGTTCAACATCTCGACCGCCGCCGCCTTCGTCGTCGCGGGCGCGGGACTGACGGTAGCGAAGCACGGTAACCGCGCCGCCTCAAGTCAGTGCGGCAGCGCCGACGTCCTCGAGGCGCTCGACGTCAAGATCGAGCTGACGCCGGCGCAGGTGCGGGCCTGTCTCGACGAAGTCGGCTTCGGCTTCATGTTCGCCCAGGCCTTCCACCCGGCCATGCGCCACGCGGCCCCAACCCGGCGAGAATTAGGCACGCGCACCGTCTTCAACATCTTGGGGCCGCTCTGCAATCCCGCCGGAGCGCGCCACCAACTCATCGGCGTGGCGCGGCCCGAGCTGGTCGACTTGGTCAGCGAAGCGTTGCTGCGCCTCGGCGCGAAACACGTCCTCGTCGTCCACGGCGAGCAGGGCGTGGACGAGCTCGTGCTGAGCGGCCCCAGCATTGTCGCCGAGCTCCAGGGCGGCGCGATCCGCCGGTACACCACGGACCCGCAGGACCTCGGACTTGCCCGCACGCCACTCGCGGCCCTCGCCGGTGGAACCGCCCAGGAGAACGCCGCCACCATGCGCCATGTCCTCGCTGGCGAGACGGGCCCCATTCGCGACGCCGTCCTCCTCAACGCCGCCGCCGCCATCGTCGCCTCCGACCGTGCCGGCGACCTGCGCGAGGGCCTCGCGCTCGCCCGTGTGAGCCTCGAGAGCGGCGCCGCGCTATCCAAGCTGGACGGCCTCATCAAGGCCAGCCAGCGGTTCGCCTCTTAGCCGGACATTGGAGGCAACGTGGCACAACCAAAAATCGCGATACCACACGAGAAAATCGCCGACTTCTGCCGGCGTCATCATATCCGCAGGCTCTCGCTCTTCGGCTCTGTCCTTCGGGATGACTTCGGTCCCGACAGCGATATTGACGTCCTCGTGGAGTTCGAACCTGGTCACGTACCCGGGCTCGCGTTCTTCGCTATGGAAGAGGAATTATCCGCAGTCCTTGGGCGGAAAGTGGACCTGAACACATCAGGATGGTTGAGCCGCCATTTTCGTGACAAGGTGAACATGGAGGCGGAGGTCCTATACGGCCAATCCTGAACCTGTTCTCGCGCTGCGCCAGATGCTTGAGTGCGGTCGCGAGGCAATCGCCTTAGCAGAGGGGAAGACGCGAGCCGACCTAGACATCGACCGTCAACTGAATCTCTCGCTCGTTCGTTTATTGGAGATCATTGGCGAGGCAGCAAACCGCGTGCCAAAAGCAGTCCAAGCCTCATATCCTCAAATCCCGTGGGCTGAGGTTGTCAGCCTCCGCAATCGCCTAATCCACGGTTATGACTCAGTGGACTTCGACGTCGTTTGGCAAGTTGTAACGGTTGATTTGCCTACCCTTGTCGTTGATTTACAGGAGACAATGCCTGCAGCGGAGTAGTGTTATCACATGACCACTGCGAACCTAAACGTCGTCACCGGCTCATTCGGCTTCACCGGCGCGGCCATCGCCAGCCATCTCCTGAGCCTCGGGCGACGCGTCCGCACCTTGACGGGTCATCCCGACCGCCTGGACCGCCTTGGTGGGAAAGCGGAGGTGGCGCCGCTTTCCTTCCAGGACCCAGACAGACTGCGGGAGAGCCTGATCGGCGCGACGACCCTCTACAACACCTACTGGGTCCGTTTCGAACGAGGCGCCGCTACGTTCGGCCAGGCGGTCGAGAATACGAGGACGCTGGTCAAAGCCGCCGAGGAGGCGGGCGTTCAGCGCCTCGTGCACATCAGCATCACAAACCCATCGGCAGAGTCGCCGCTTCCCTACTTCCGCGGCAAGGCCCTGGTCGAACAGGCCATTGGGCATTCGACCCTCTCCCACGCCATCGTCCGCCCGACCGTCATCTTCGGCTCCGGCAGCATCCTCCTGAACAACATCGCCTGGCTGTTGCGGCGCCTGCCCGTGTTCGTCATTCCTGGTTCGGGCGATTACCGTCTCCAGCCGGTCTCGGTCGAGGACGTGGCAGAGCTCGCCGTCCGCGCCGCCCACCTGGAGGACAACGTCACCCTCGACGCGGTGGGTCCGGAGACCTATACCTTCAACGAGCTGGTCCGCCTCATTGCGGACAAGGTGCATAGCAGCGCGCGGATCATCCATTTGCCCCCCTCACTGGCCCACTCAGCGGCCCGCGTCCTCAGCGTTGCCCTTCGCGATGTGCTCATTACGCGCGACGAGATCGAGGGCCTCATGGCCGGTCTGTTGGTCTCTAGCACACCGCCCACCGGCGAAAGCCGCTTTGGCGAGTGGCTCGAACAAAACACCTCGAGCATCGGCACCGCGTACTTTTCCGAGCTCGACAGGCATTACCGATGACGAGCGAGCCAACGACGCAGGCTCGCACTCACGATGTCATCGAGCGCCTCAAGGCACTTGCCAACCCTGACAACGTCGCCGGCATGGTGCGCTTCGGTATCAACGCCACCAGTGCTTACGGCATCTCGGCGCCGGTCTTACACAGAATGGCGAGGGAGATCGGCAAGGACCACCAGCTCGCTCAGGAGCTCTGGGCCACTGGAGTGCACGAGGCGCGCAAGCTGGCGCCGCTCATCGACGTGCCGAAGCTCGTGACCGAGGACCAGATGGAGCGTTGGGTGAGCGAGTTCGACTCCTGGGACATCTGCGACGACTGCTGCGGCAACCTCTTCGATAAGACGCCCTTCGCCTACCAGAAGGCGGTCGAATGGAGCAGGCGGGACGAGGAGTTCGTGAAGCGGGCCACCTTCGCCCTCATGGCCTACCTCGCCGTCCACGACAAGAAGGCGAACGACGACCGCTTCCTCGACTTCCTGCCCCTCATCAAGCGAGAATCAACCGACGAGCGCAACTTCGTGCGCAAGGCCGTCAACTGGGCCCTCCGCCAGATCGGCAAGCGGAACCGCGCCCTGAATGACGCGGCAGTGGAGACGGCGGACGAAATTCGAGCGATGAACACACGAAGCGGTCGTTGGATCGCCGCCGATGCGCTGCGCGAGCTAATGCGGGAGCCGGTGCAGCGGAGGCTAAGGAAAGCGACCCACTCCCGGTGAACTGATGAAGAACATAAAGGGTTATCTCCCGGAGCCAGACGCACTCCTGGCATTGGAGCCGGAGGAGCTTGCCGGCTACCTGCTGGAGTACTTGAACTCTCACTCCCCGGAGAGTCCTTGGTTTATCGCTAATAATGTTGCTGTACAGGCCCGATCAGAGGGTTACTCAACTGAAATCGAAAAGGCGCTTATGGAATCCTGGGTTTGGCTTGAACGAGAGGCCTTGTTGGCTCCAGCCCCGGGGCAATCAGAAGGTTGGCGGTTCATCACACGCCGCGGCCAACAATTGAAGAATCTTGCCGATTTAGATGCTCTTAGAAAGGCGGATCTGCTGCCAAAGCGGCTACTTCATCCTTTGATCGGCGCAAAAGTCTGGGCATCGTTTCTTAGAGGCGATTACGATACGGCTGTCTTTCAGGCATTCAAAGAGGTAGAGGTGGCAGTCCGAAATGCGGGGAACTATTCTGACAGTGACTACGGTGTCGACCTGATGAGACAAGCGTTTCGCATAGATGATGGTCCGTTGACTGATGCATCCCGTCCGAGATCTGAGCAAGAGGCGATAGCCCACCTCTTCGCAGGTGCCATAGGTTCCTACAAGAATCCTTCAAGCCATCGTCACATCAAAATCGAAGCGGATGAAGCCGTTGAGATGATCATCCTAGCCAGCCATTTGCTACGAATCGTTGAGTCACGCGTCGAGAACCCATGACCACCCCCACCATCCTCGACACCATCGTCGCGGAGCTGCGCGCGGACCTCGTGCAGCGCCGCCTGCGTGTGCCATTGCGCGACCTGTGGGCCTGCTGCCAGCAACCCGCTGATCCTGAGCCTGTCGAAGCACAGACCCCTTCGCTCGCAGCAGCGCTGAAGGGCGACACGCTCCGCCTCATCGCCGAGGTGAAGCGCGCCTCCCCTTCGCGCGGCCTGCTGCGCGGCGACTTGGACGCCGTCGCCACCGCCCGCCTCTACCGCGACCACGGCGCCGCCGCCATCTCCGTCCTCACCGAGGAACGCCACTTCCGCGGCAGCCTCGATGACCTCACCTCCGTCGTCGCCGCGCTAGACGAGGACGCGCGAAACGACGCGCCTCGGCCGCCCGTCCTGCGCAAGGACTTCCTCTTCGACCCCTACCAGCTCTACGAGGCCCGGGCTGCCGGCGCCGACGCCGTCCTCCTCATCGTGGCCATCCTCAGCGACGGTCAGCTCCACGAGTTCATCCACCTTGCGGAACACCTCGGCATGGAGACCCTCGTCGAGGTGCACGACGAGGCCGAGGTCGAGCGAGCGCTAGCCGCCGGGGCGCGCCTCATCGGCATCAACAACCGCGACCTACGCACCTTCGTCACGGATCTCCGCGTCACCGACCGACTGCGTCGGCTCATACCGTCGGAGTGCGTTGTGGTCAGCGAGAGCGGCATCGCCTCGGCTGCCGACGCCGCCCAAGTGCGCGCCTGGGGCGCCGACGCCATTCTCGTCGGCGAGGCTATCGTCACCGCGCCAGATATGGCGGCGAAGGTCCGCGCGCTCGCATCTATCCCCTCTCCCTTGACGGGAGAGGGTTAGGGAGAGGGTGCCCGTGCACGTCAAGATCTGCGGCATCCAGGAACCACGCCACGCGGTCTTCGCCGCCGAGCAGGACGCCGACTTCGTCGGCATGGTCTTCGTGCGCAGCCCGCGCTTCGTCATCATCGAGCGGGGACGCGAGATCGCCCGCGCCCTGTCCGAATGGCGACGGCAGCACCCACCGAGCGTAGCGGAGGGCTTCAGCACTCCAGACAACTCCACCGAACGCCATTCCGGCCCGCTTGCCGAGGCGGCTAGGAAGCTTGACGCGCTGCTGGCGCGCAAGCGGCCCCTGGTCGTCGGCGTCTTCGCCGACCGCGAGATCCACGAGCTGCGCAACATCGTCCTCGCTTGCGGCATCGACGTCGTCCAGCTCTCCGGCGACGAGCCCTGGGACTACTGCGACGGCTTCCGTCAGCCCGTCATCAAGGTCATCAAGGTGCGGCCGGGCCAGACCGCCGACGCCGTGATCCAGCACATCGAGGCGGGCGCGCCCATCCTGGGGCAGCGCGGCGGCATCTGCATCGTCGAACCCTACGTCCGCCAGCGCTACGGCGGCACCGGCACCGCCCTCGACTGGACCATCGCGGCCGAGGTGGCGGCGCGCGTGCCCGTTATGCTCGCCGGCGGCTTGCGCCCCGAGACGGTCGGCGAGGCGGTCGCCCAGGTTCACCCCTGGGGCGTCGATGTCTCCAGCGGCGTCGAGACGGGCCAGGTGAAGGATGAAAGCAAGATCGCGGCGTTTATCAAGGCAGCGCGAGCAGCAGTAATAGCGAAATAATGATGGACGAAACCAAGCGCCAGGCATTTGGCCGTATCGACCAGATACGAGAACAAATCCGTGCGGGAGTTGGCCGCATAGACACCCTAGCCTTACTTGACGCCGCCCGTATCGCTGAAGAAAGTGCTTACGGTCTAACAGGCCCACTTCGAATACTTTTTGTATGTGGTGGGAATACTTGCCGGAGTCCCATGGCCGTCGGCCTTGCAAAGGATTTATTCGGTGACGCGGTTCTTTGCGAAAGCGCTGGTATATACCCTGGCGTTCAGACTACACCTGAAGCGATTGAGGTCATGTTAACTGCTTACGGAATAGACATCTCACATCATCGGCCCCGCAGCGTTACACACGCGCCGCTAGACACTTACGATCTGATTGTCGCGATGGATTCATATGTTGATAGTGACCTCAAGACTCGGTTTCAGGTACCAATCGAGCGTCTGGTCTCTTGGGACGTTGATGATCCATTCTTGGATCCGGCAGGTGCTGAAGCTTACCGAAAATGCGCAAGTGTTCTGCAAGAGAATCTCGTGAATCTGTTTGATCGTCTAGCAGAGATCAGGACATGAGTCTGACCGTACCTGACCAGGTCGAAAGGCTGTTGGCTGACATCCATCGCTGGCGACAGGAGTTGGCGCTTGAGCAGATACGGCGGACTACATTATCGGCCAGATGCTGAGACCAAGCCCATTCCCCGGCTCACCATAGGAGAAGTCCTTGGGCGCTTTGATGTGCTAAACAAACCTCTGACTGATTATCTCCGATCACAAGCAACAGATGCGCTCAAGTATCGGAGACTCATAACTCCCAAGGAAAGAAATCGATTGTCTAAGATCGTAACGATGAGAGATGAGATTCACCATCGCAGCAGTGAGTTTGCTCCCGACGAAGCCACTCTCATAAGCAACGCTGCAATCCTTTTAGAAAAGGTTGAGTCAGCCTTGAAAAGCCCTCTTTTTACCCTGGCAAATGTTGGGAGTCTGGCATGACGTTCCCACTCCCCGACGCCCACGGCCGCTTCGGCCCCTACGGCGGGCGCTTCGTGCCCGAGACGCTCATGTCCGCCCTGGAGGAGCTCGAGGCGGCCTACCACGCGGCACAGCTCGACGCCGCCTTCCAGCGAGAGCTCGCCCTGTGGCTGCGCGACTACGTCGGCCGCCCCACCCCCCTCACCTTCGCCGAACGACTCACGGCTCACGCGGGCGGGGCGCGCCTCTACCTGAAGCGCGAGGACCTGGCCCACACCGGCGCCCACAAGATCAACAACGCCCTCGGCCAGGGGCTGCTGGCGCGTCGTATGGGGAAGCAGCGCATCATCGCCGAGACGGGCGCGGGACAGCACGGGGTCGCGGTGGCCACGGTCTGCGCCGTGCTGGGCCTCCAGGCCGTCGTCTACATGGGTGAAGAGGACGTGCAACGGCAAGCCCCCAACGTCGTTCGCATGAAGCTGCTCGGTGCTGAGCTGCGACCCGTCGGTTCGGGCACCCGCACCCTGAAGGACGCCATCAACGAGGCCATCCGCGACTGGGTCACCAACGTGGAGACCTCCTACTACCTGCTCGGCAGCGCCGTCGGCCCCCACCCGTACCCGCTCATGGTGCGCGACTTCCAGTCGGTCATCGGCGATGAGGCGCGCGTTCAGATCCTGGAGCGAGAGGGGCGTCTGCCCGACTACGCCGTCGCCTGCGTTGGCGGCGGCAGCAACGCCATCGGCTTGTTCCACGCCTTCCGCGACGACGCGAGCGTTCGTCTCATCGGCGTTGAGGCGGGGGGAGAAGGGCTTGCCACCGGCCACCACGCCGCAAGCCTCGTCGCCGGACGCCCGGGCGTCCTTCACGGCGCGTACTCCTACCTGCTCCAGGACGAATGGGGCCAGGTGCTCGGCACGCACTCTATCTCCGCTGGCCTCGACTACCCGGGCGTTGGCCCTGAGCACGCCTACCTGCGGGATAGCGGGCGCGCCAGCTACGTCGCCGTCACAGACGGAGAAGCCTTGGACGGGTTCCAGCTTCTTGCGCGCACCGAGGGCATCCTGCCCGCCCTCGAGCCGGCTCACGCAATCGCCTACGCCGCACGTCTGGCGGCCGACCTACCCAAGGACGCCATCGTCCTCATCGGCCTCAGCGGCCGCGGCGACAAGGACCTGGAGACGGTGACAAAGGCACTGGGCGCCTAAAAGCTACTCGGCGAATCGCCGGCGCGCGTGCTGCAGACGCAAGGCCTCGCCGATCGCCTCACCTGGCAGCAGCCCCTGCTCGACGATGATCTCGCCAAGTCGCGGGGCGAGCTCGCGGTCCCCCCATGTGGCCTGCAGGGCCAGCAGGCGGTCGAGCTCCTCCTGGCTGATCAGGCGCTGCTCCAACAGTATCTCTCCTAGCCGACTTCCCATTCCCTCACCTCCAGCCTTCTCTCGGCTCCCGCGCCAACCGGCCCGAGGTGCTACGAGCCTCTCTGAGGCACGTAGATGACATTGACGACGACCGCCGCTTGGCGGCCGCTCCGGTCGCTGGCAACGACGTCCAAGCTATTAGGTCCCTCGTCTAGAAGGACGGTTGTGCGGAAGCAGCCGGCCGCGTCCAACGAGACCACATCGGCGTCGACGCTCACGAAGGCGTCCGCAACCGTGCAACCCGCGACAACCAGCCGCGCGGACGCGACGACGCTCTCCTGGGCCGGCTCCGTGACGTTGAGGAAGAATGGGCTCCATGGCGGCTGGGTCGGCGCAGCGCTTGCCGGCGTCCCCGTCGCCTGTGGCGCCACGGGCGCCGTTGGCGTCGACGGGGTCGGAGTTGGCGTCGCGCTCACGTTGCTGCCCTGCATCACGTCAGAGGCTGACGCGGGGCCGCTTGCGGCCGGCGCCGCTCCCCCACTCTGGCACGCGAGCAGAAGGAGGCCCGCCAGCCACGGCAGGCCCCCTCCGTTTGTTCGAAGCTTTCGCGGGGTCAATGTCCCGACCCTAGTCCGCCACCTTGTGCACGACCTTGGCGTCATAAGTCGTCTCGCCGAGGCTGCGCATCCCTACCACCATGACCTCGCCCGTCAAGTCACTCGGTTCGTCGATATCTTTTGAAAGCTTCGTTGAGGCATCCACGTGGAACGTGCGGACGAATACGTCGTCAGGTCCGCCATCTGTGCGGCACGCCACTGTCAGCGTTCCGTCCGCCAACGTACCAGAAAACGATTGAACCTCACCGACGCAGTGCTCATGCAGCGAGCGCCCGCGGTTGAGCTGAATCTTATTCGCGGCTATGCCACCGTCTTCTGGTGTGCCTTGCACCGAGACGTAGTTGCCATTGACCACCACGTCAGTGCACTCATCACTGCCACCCGGCCCGGGAACCTTACACTTGGTGCTGCCGTCGTACGTTACCTCGATCTTCCCCTGCTTGGTCAGAAGGTCGAAGCTCTCGCTATCCTTGTTGTCCACGACCCCAAATGCCCCGTGCCGCCCTTCGCCGGCGCCCTGCTCGTTCTGCACGCCTTGGCCCGCAGCACCCGCTGGAGGCGTTCCGTCCTTGCCCGGCGGACACGGACGGTCGGCTGGCGAACAGGGTGGATCGGCGAAGGCCACGCTCCCGCCGCCGAGGGACAACCCCACTAAGGCCACCGCCGCTATCGCGGCCCACAGTGATGTCTTCTTCAGCATAGTGCTCCTCCAGAAACCTGTATCACCTTGCACAACGCACCAAGCGCCGCTCTGTTACAGGACTTTCGTGCCTGCTGACAACAATGTAGCGCTTCCGGTGGCCCCGCCACCAATCGCCGTCACCCCCATCCCCGGAGCTCGCCCGCCCAGAGGGCGTCTCATCGTCTTTTTCGCTCCAAAAGGCTTTTGCACCACATTTATTGAGACTTCTCCACCACTCGGCCACGGCGAACGCGAATCGCCTCGCCGCGTTCCTTGACGCCCCGCCACCCCGCCACTAGAGTGACGCCAAATTCCCATCGGCGCACACTCGTGCTTCAGGAGGCAGGCGATGGCGGACGCCACGCAAGCGATAGAGGCGCTCCTACAAGAGACACGCTCCTTCCCTCCCCCCGACGAA
>Ga0209751_10006563_pt1 | contig 10754 bp, 9 predicted proteins | sample RifCSP13_1_FD_184019 | JGI IMG/M metagenome (GOLD analysis project Ga0209751, IMG submission 184019) | Soil microbial communities from Rifle, Colorado - Rifle CSP2_sed 13_1 (SPAdes) (version 2) | ecosystem: Environmental > Terrestrial > Deep subsurface > Rock core/Sediment | place: Rifle...
GCGCGGCGAGAGGGTGAGGTCGGCGCTGATGAGCGTGTTGTCGAGATCGAAAGCGGCGAGACGAATCATGAGTCAATGTCAAAGGCCAGAATGGCAAAAGCAAAAATGAGCGCTCCCATTTCACCAAGGGTCATTTGTCATTGGGCGTTTCATTTGTCATTTCCAATTCACTGACCAAAAACCACTCTCCCTTTCGCTTGTCTGCGCTTTTGGGCGCACGGTCGTAGTAAAACTCGAAAATCTGGCCGGTGGTCGTGCGGGCCTGAAAGTAGTAGCGCCCGACGCCCCACGAGCCGCGCTGGGCGGCGACGGCGGCGTGCGCGGGCTGCATGTTCTTCGCCATGCGCCCCTTGCGCGCGTAGTCGCGCCACTCGCTCACCGTCTCGGCGATCTGATACGTCTCCCCGCGCCAGATGAAGCGGTTCGGGCAGCCGGGCTTTTTCTCGAGCGCGGGCGGCTGGTCGAATTCAACCTCGATGGGTTCGCCGATGAAGCGGAGCGGGCGCATGGCAGTAGTCAGTAGACAGTCGTCAGTAGACAGACGAAGTTAGAGGGCAACGGCAAGGATACGGTCGAGGCCAGCAAGGTCTTTATGGATGGATACCTGCGCGCCGGGGAAAGCCGCGCGGGCGAGGGCGGCCGCGGCCTCACCCTGCGCCGCGCCGATTTCGAGGAGCAGGCGGCCCTGCGGCGCCATCACCTGCGGCGCTTCCTCCAACAGGCGGCGGATGAGGGCCAGGCCATCCAGGCCCCCGTCGAGGGCCAGGCCGGGCTCGTGGTCGGCGACGGGCAGGCGACGCAGTTCGGCGGAGGGGATGTAAGGGAGGTTGGCGAGGAGGAGGTGGTAATTGGTAAGTGGAGGTTGGAGGTTGGAAAGCAGGTCGCTTTGAACAAAGGTGATGCGGCCGGCGACGCTGTGCCGCTCGGCGTTGAGGCGGGCGAGGGCGAGCGCCTCGGGCGAAATGTCTACGGCGGTGATATGAGCCGCGGGGAGTTTCACGGCCAGCGTGACGGCGATGCAGCCGGAGCCGGCGCCCACGTCAAGAATATGCAGGGGGCATTGCAGGGTTGCGGTCGCCGCGACCCCCGTCGCCGCAACCTGTAGAGCCAAATCAACCAACAACTCCGTCTCCGGACGCGGGACGAGGACGCGCGCGTCTACGAGAAAATCCAGGCCGTAGAACTCGCGATGGCCGGTGAGGTAGGCGAGCGGCTCACCCCGCGCCGCGCGGGCGATGAGCCTCTCGAACCGGGCGAGCGCCTCGGCAGGGAGTTCCCACTTAGGCCGGGAGAGCAGTTGGACGCGCGTGATCCCGAGCATGTGGCTCAGCAGGGCTTCAGCGGTGAGGCGAGGGGCATCGGTGTCGGCGAGGGTCAGAGTCGCGCGGCGGAGAGTTTCCTCACAGGCGGGAGGAAGGAGCAAGAAGGAAGGAGGCGTGTCCTTCTGCCTGCTTCCCGCGAAGGGCGCCCTCTTCCTCTTTCCTGTTTCCTTCTGCCTCTGTTCAATTTTCATCATCATCTTCGGCCGCGGGCGTCACTGCGCCGCCGCCCAACTTCTCCGCCTGGTCCCGCGCGATCAACTCGCCAATGAACTGGTCCAGGTCGCCGTCGAGCACGGCTGGCAGGTTGTAGGACGAGACGCCGATGCGGTGGTCGGTGACGCGCGACTGCGGGAAGTTGTAGGTGCGGATTTTCTCGCTGCGCTCACCCGTGCCCACCTGAGAGCGGCGCTCGGCGGCCTCGGCCTGCTGGCGTTTCTCGACTTCCATCTCGTACAGGCGCGCGCGGAGGATGCTCATGGCGCGCAGGCGGTTCTGCACGAGCGAGCGCTCGTCCTGGCAGGTGACGACCAGGCCGGTGGGCAGGTGCGTGAGCCGCACGGCGGTGGCGTTCTTCTGTACGTTCTGCCCGCCCGCGCCCGCCGAGCGGTAGGTCTCCACCTTCACATCCTTGTCCGGGATGGCGATCTCGACCTCGTCCACCTCGGCCAGCACGGCGACTGTGGCGGTGGAGGTATGGATGCGCCCGGCGGCCTCGGTGACCGGCACGCGCTGCACGCGGTGCACGCCCGACTCGAATTTGAGCCGCGAGTAGGCGCCCTTGCCTCGCACCTCGAAGATGACCTCCTTGAAGCCGCCCACCCCGGTGTCGTTCTGCGACATGATGTCAGTCTTCCAGCCGCGCTCTTCGGCGTAGCGCGTATACATGCGGAACAGGTCGGCGGCGAAGATGCCCGCCTCGTCGCCGCCCGCACCCGCGCGGATTTCCACGATGATATCCTTCTCGTCGCGCGGGTCCCTGGGGATGAGCAATCGCCTGAGTTGCTCCTCGAGTTCGGCCTGCTTCTTTTCCAGCCCGCGCACTTCATCGGCGGCGAGATCGGCCATGCTGGGGTCGTCGAGCAGTTGGCGCGCGCCTTCCAAATCCTTGAGCACGGTTTTGTAGGTGCGGAAGGTGGCGGCGATTTCTTCCAGGCTGGAGCGCTCCTTCGCGTACTCGGCGATCTTGGCGTAGTGGCCGCCTGCGCCCTCGGCCATGAGTTGATTCAGTTCTTCGTAGCGGGCCTCGATGCCCGCGAGTTTGTCGAGCATAATCCCTCAAAAAAGCCACGCGCTGCGCGTGGCGGATGGGAGGGATTATAACGCAGAGGCGCGAAGGGCTTCAAGCCGACTTTTCCGGCTTTCCCCAACAAAAAAGCGGAAGGCCTTTCAACTTTCCGCCTTCCGCCTGCATCCCTCTGCCTTTCCCCTACCCCGCCGCCTTCAACCGCTGGATGATCTCCCGGAATTTCCCCTCCGCTTCGGCCTTGGGGAACTGCGCCGTGCCTGCGCCGGTGTGGCCGCCGCCGCCGTACTCGGCTAAGAGTTGCCCCACGTTCGTCTGGCAGGTGCGGTTGAAGATGCTGTGCCCGAGCGAGATCGTGCTGATCGTCCCGTCCTTGCCGTCCCACAGCCGCGCCGAGACGTTGGACTCGGGGAAGAGGGTGTAGACGAGGAAGCGATTGCCCGGCGGGATATCGGACAGGCCCCGGAAGTCGGTGACGACGACGTTGCCGTCCATGTAGGAGTGCTTGAGCAGCGCGTCGCGAAAGGCCTGGTCGTTGGCGCGCAGGCCTTCGGTCATCATCTTCACTTCCGGGATGTTCAGGATTTCCTTGAGCGGCTTTCGCTTGAGCCAGTCAATCATCAGCATGAAGTACATCTGCAGCTCGAGGTCCTTGAGGCCCGAGCGCGGGTCGAGCGTGTAGGCCAGCAGGACGTAGCCCTGCGGGTTGAGCACGTCGTCCATCGTCAACTGCGCGCTGTCCACGCGGTCGGTCGCCTCGACCAGTTCCTTGAAGCGTTCGAACTTCAGGTCGCCGCCGTAGTATTCGTAAATCAGCCGGGCCGCGCTCGGGGCCAGCCCGAACCGGCCCTTGATCCCGGTGAAGGCCGCCATCGGCGCGCCCAGCATCTCCTCGGAGGAGTGATGGTCGAACCACATCTCGCAGCTTGGATGGTAGGGCAGATTGGCGATGACCGAGTTCGGCGGCACGTTCACCTTGCCGTCCTGCACATCCTTCGGATAGGCGAACTGGATGGCTTCGATATGCTCGACCGTAGACAGCAGAACGGCGCAGACCAGACCATCCCAATCAGCGCGGGTAATCAGGCGCATAAGGGCGCTCCTCGGAATGAAGATGAATGGGGGATATTATAGTCAGGGAAGCAGAAAAGCCAATAGCAAGGCTGCCCCCTGTTGGCCGGTCTGGCTGCCCCCCAGGGGCGGCTACGTGAGGATCAGGTTGGAAACGGGCCGGGGGCTGACGACCGAGCGGACCTGCTCGACCAACTGCGGGGAACCGATGTCTTTGAGGAGGTAGAGCGCGGCCCCCGCGCGATGCGCAGCCCACCGTTCCCACTCGCTGGGATAAGAGGTGAGGACGACGATCTTCGCCCCCAGGCCGCTCTGGGCAATCCAACTGACGATCTCCAGCCCGCGGCCGTCGGCGCGCTTCGTCTCGATGATCACCACCTCCGGCCGCAGCGCCTTGACCCCCAGCAGGCCCGCCTCCGCCTCCCCCGTCTCGCCGACGACCAGGATGCCGGGCGTTGTGCGCAGGCGCGCCATGAGCGCCTGCCGCACGGCGTCGTGATCGTCAATGAGATAAACCTTGATCGGGTTCATGCGCCCACTATAGCCCCCCGCCGCCTCACCGCGCAGTGTTTATTGTCCTTTCCCCTTTATACAAATGTCATGTGAATTAGAGGAAAAAAGTCTCTACCAATCCCGCGGTATTTGTAGAGAATTTCACAAAATAACGAGGGCCTGCTCATCCACCCCATGCACTTGCACGGCCTGCCGCAGACGGTGATCGCCCGCGACGGCTGGCCGCAGCCGCCCTTCATGTGCGACACGTTGAACGTGGCCCCCGGCGAGCGCTGGGACGTGTTAGTGAAATGCGACCTGCCCGGCGTCTGGGCCTTTCACTGCCATATCCTGACGCACGCCGAATCGGCGCACGGCACGTTCGGCATGGTGACGGCGCTGATTATTCAGGCGTAATCGCCGACGGCCTGAATCAGAAACCGAGGAATGGTAGGAGCCGCCATCCCCGCGCCCGCGTGTGTGCGTCTGAATCAGAAACCGGGTTTCTTTATCACGGGGAATGGGCTAAACGCCGACGCGTTTGGGGACGACGACGCGCACCTCGGTCCCCTGGCCGTTCGCCGCCGGCCCGATGGACAGTTTGCCGCCGAGGCTCCGCGCGCGATCCTGCATGTTCACCAACCCGTGTCCCACGCGCTTCTCCACCTGCTCGGGCTTGAAGCCGCGCCCATTGTCCGCCAGCGCGAGCGTTGCCGCCTCCCCTTGGTCAATCAAGCGCACTTCCATGCGCGAGGCCCGGCTGTGCCGCGCCGCGTTGCTCAACGCCTCTTGGGCGATGTGGAACAGCGCCAGCCGCGCCTCCGGCGTCAGCGCGCGGTCGGCCAGCGGGTCGGCGGTGAAGTGGACCATCATCAGCGTGTTGGCTTTGAACTCGGCCAGCAAACGCTTCAGCCCTTCGATCAAATTGTCGCCCTCAAACCGGCGCGGGCGCAGGTCGAGGATGTACGAGCGGATGTCGCGGATCGTGGCGTTGAGCGCCTCCACCGCGTCTTTCAGCCGGTCGCTGGCCCCGGCCAGATCGCCCTCCGCGAGCTGGCTGTTGATGTATTCCAGCGTCAGCCCGACGGCGTAGATGGACTGGATCACCCCGTCGTGCAAATCCATGCCGATGCGCTGGCGCTCCTCCAGCACGCGCAGTTGCTGCACCTGCTCGTACAGACGGGCGTTCTCGACCGCCACCCCGATCTGATGGCCAATGCCGGTCAACAGCGAGAGGCTGGCCGGGTCGAAAGCCGCCGGGTCGCGGGCCGCCAGGCCCAGCGTCCCAACGACTTTGCCCTTCGCTAGCAGCGGAATGCAGGCATACTTGCTGAAGCCCGCTTCAAGCACCTGGCGGGGCAGGTAACGCATATCGTGCGCCAGGTCGGTGGACACCAGCGGCTGGCCGGTGAGCGCGACCCGGCCCGGGAAGCCCTCGCCGCGTTTGAAACGCTGGGCGGTTTGGAACGGCTCGGCCCATTCCCCCCGCTGCAGCGCCAGCATCATATCTCCGCTGGCCTCGTTGAGCAGGAAGATCTCCCCGACCTCGGCGTTCGACGCCGCCAGCATCTGGTCGAGGGCCTCGGCCATGACGTGGTTGAGGTCGAGGTGCTGGCTGACCGCTACGGCCACGGCGTTGAGCGCGGCCAGCTCGCGGTTGAGCTCCTGCAGCTCCTGGCTGCGCGCGACGGTCGTCTGATACAGGCGCGCGTTCTCGATGGCGATGCCCGCGTGAGCCGCCAGCAGCTCGATCAGGTATTGATCTTCAGCGGTGAACTCCTCTGCGTCCTGCTTATCCGTAAGGTAGAGGCTGCCCAACCGTCTGCCTTTGTGCACGATCGGCGCGCCCAGAAAACTGGTCATGTGCGGATGGTTGGGCGGGAATCCCGCCGAGCGTGGGTGGTCTCCCAAGTTGCGCAAACGGAGGCTCGCGCCCCCCAGAACCACGCCCAGAATGCCGTGCCCGTGCGGGCGGTGGCCGATGCGCGCTTCGGCCTCGGGGCTGAGGCCGGAGATAACGAACTCGGCCAGCGCCGCGCCGGTTTCGTCCGGCACGCCGAGCGCGGCATACCTGGCGTTGACCAGGCGCGCGGCCGTGGCGACGATTCGCTTGAGCGTCTCGGCGAGGGACAGGTCCGCCGAAATCGCCAGGGAGGCTTCGTGCAGCGCCAGCAGGTGCCGGCTGGCCGCGGCGGCGTTCAAGGAGAGCGAGTCCATATCCGCCATTGTAAGATAATCTTCCACCCGCGACAACCGCGCTTGCCGAATGCCGCCGCTCAAGGTTAAAATGTGCGGTATGCGCCGGCAGCGAATCATCCTGGTGGACGACCATGAAGTCGTCCGCATCGGGCTGAAAGCCCTCATCGAGCGTCACCCCGACATGGAGGTGGTGGCCGAGGCCTCCGCCGCCAACGAGGCCGTGGCCAAATGCCTGGCCTTCAAGCCCGACATCGTCATCATGGATATCCGACTGGCCGGCGCGAGCGGCATTGACGCCTGCCGGGAGATCACCGCGCATCTCCCGGAGACGAAAGTCATCATGCTCACCAGCTACGCCGAGGACGACATGCTCTTCGCCGCCATCCGGGCCGGGGCCGCCGGTTACGTGTTGAAACAGGCCGGCGGGCAGGAAGTGATCCGGGCCATCGAAACGGTGGGGCAGGGCAACTCCCTGCTCGATCCGGCGTTGACCGAGCGCGTCTTCGTGGAAGTGCGGCGCGCCGCGCGGGCGCAGGAGTCCACCGCCTTCGCGCAGCTCACCGAGCAGGAACGCCGGGTGCTGCTGCTCGTCGCCGAGGGCAAGACCAACCGTGAGATCGCTCAAGAGCTGCATCTGGGGCAGGGGACGGTGCGGAACTACGTGAGCAACATCCTCAGCAAGCTCAGCCTCGCCAATCGCGCCGAGGCGGCGGCGTACGCGACCAGGAACAATCTCAAAGACGCTCTGTAAGCGCCCAGCGCTCGCTCGGTCTCCTTGCCGCGGCGCGCGTCGCATCAATGTCTATTTTTTTAGCTGGACTTCTTCTCGTCGTCCTCGGCTTCGCCGCCTACCTCCAGTGGCAAGCGCGGCGCGAACGGAGTTCTTTCACTGCCGCCCTCCGGGCCTTCTTCTCCCCGCCGGTCTTTGAAGACGAAGAAAAAAACCGCCTTGCGGGTCTATTGACCCGGATTCTGCGCGGGGTGCTCGTCGGTATCCTCATCATCGTCCCCACCGTTATCCTTCTGGAACCTGACCGTGGCCCCCAACAGACGGCGGCGCTCGGCCTGGCGGCGGGTCTGATCACGCTGGGGTTGTTCGCCCTCACCCGGCGCGGCCGCGTCCGCCTGGTGAGCGGACTGCTCCCCTCGGTGTTCCTCATCGTCGTCACGCTCGTGCTCCTGACTTTCGGAGGGCTGCGCAGCCCCACCGTCGGCGGCTACCTGATCATCGTCGTCATCGCCGGTCTGCTCCTGGGCGAGCGCGGCGCGCTGGCTTTCAGCCTGCTCAGCCTGTTGGCGCTGCTGGGCGTGTATGCGGTCGAAGCCAGCGGCCTATGGGCGATTCCCTATGAACCCCTGAGCGGCTTCAACGCCTGGTTCGTCTACGGCGGGTTATTCGTCCTGACCGCGCTCATGCTGGGGTTGGCCGCGCGCAGCATCCGGGAGGGGTTGGAAAACGCCCGGCGTTTGCTCGCCGCCGAACGCAAGCGCGCCCGGCAAATGGAACTCCTCGCCCAGATCTCCCGGCACCTGACCGGCCACGACGACCCGCAGACGCTCATGAATGAAGCCGTGCGCCTGGTGCACGCCAGCTTTGGTTTTGAGCATGTGAGCATCTTGTTGGTGGAAGGCGATTATTTAGTCGTGCAGGCGCGGGAGGGCCAGTTCGCGCATGCCACCCAACCGGGCGCGCGGATTCGTGTGGGGCGCGGCATCGTCGGCCGCGTTGCGCAAACAGGCCAGACCTATCTGGCGAACGACACCGCCGCCGACCAGCGCTTCACGCCGCTTCCCGGAGTCAACGCCGCCGCCGAGGTGGCTTTGCCCCTGCGCCTCGACAAACTCGTGATCGGCGTATTGGATGTGGAAAGCACACAGGTCGGGGCGTTTGACGCCGCCGACGTCGGCGTGCTTGAATCCCTGGCCGACCTGCTGGCCGCGGGGCTGCAATCCAGCGGCCTCTTCGCCGAGGCCCAGCGCCGTTTGTCCGAACAAACCCTGCTCTACGAATGTGGGCAGGAACTGTTGACCACCTACGATTTTAGGATGGCGGTTGACGCCATCGCCCGGCGCATGGTGAGCTACCTCGGCGCAACGGCCATGTGCTACTACACCTTGGACGAAGCCGCCGGCGCCATTCGGACCGAGCACGAATACTGGACCCCGCTCGCGACCTATCGCGAGCGCGCGTCGGCGCTGGGTGAAGCCTGGCCTTTAAGCGATTACCCGCGCACCGCCCTGGCCCTGCGGACGCGCACCCCCCAGATCCTCCGCCGGAGTGACCCGGCCCTCGCCCCCGCCGAGCGTGATGCGCTCGTCCAGTGGAACGGCCAGACGGTCGTCGTCGTGCCCCTGTTTACCCCTGAGCGCGTCGTCGGATACTTTGAAATCTGGGATAACCGGGCCGAGCGTGAATATTCTCCTGCCGACATCCGCCTGCTGGTTTCGCTCGCCAACCAGGCTGCCGTCGCCTTCGAAAACGTCCGCCTGCACACGGCGGTTCAAGAGCACGTCCGCGAGCTTCGCGCGCTGCTCACTGCCAACGCCGCCCTGCTCAGCACCCTCGAACTCGAGCCGCTTTTGGAAAACGTCCTCACCGCCGCCATCGCGGCCATCCCGGCCGCCGAAAAGGGCGCGATCCTCCTGCTCGATCCTTCCACCCAGCGCTTGCAAATCCGGGCGATCTCCGGCTATGGCGACCCGCGCGTGCGCACCTTCGCCTTTGCCGGAGACGAGGGGTACTCGGCGAAAGCCCTGCGCGAAAAACGTCCTCTACTCATCCCCGACGCCCGCGCCGATCCCGAAATTTGTTACGACGGAGAAATCCCCGAAGCGCGCGGAATTCTTTCCGCCATCGTCGCCCCGCTCGTCCCCGTCGGCCAGGAGGATCAGCCGATTGGCGTCATCAGCCTGGATGCGACCCGGCGCGCGGCGTTCACCCAGGCCGACCTGGGCCTGCTGGTGGCCTTCGCCAACACGGCCGCGGCGGCGATTGACAACGCGCGCCTGCACGCGCAGGTGCAGGCGCTGGCGGCGACCGACGGCCTCACCGGGCTGGCGAACCGGCGCACCTTTGACCACGCCCTCGCGGCCGAGCTGGGCCGGGCCGGGCGTTACCCTTACCCCATCTCTCTCGTCATCCTCGACATTGACTCATTCAAGCAGTACAACGATACCTACGGCCACCCGGCCGGCGACGAGCGCCTGAAGGCGATTGCCAGTTTGCTGAGGACGCACGTGCGCGAGCCGGACCTGGCGGCGCGCTATGGGGGGGAAGAATTCGCCCTGCTCCTGCCGCACACCCGGAAAGAGGGCGCGCTCGTCCTCGCCGAGCGCCTGCGCGCCGCCGCCGAAGGCGCCGCGGCGCCGCACCCGGAGGGCGCGCCCGTGTCCGGCTACACCCTCAGCCTCGGCGTCGCCACTTACCCTGACGACGGGCAAACACCCCAGGCCCTCCTCCTCGCCGCCGACAACGCCGAACTGAAAGCCAAGCGCCGGGGCAAGAACCGGGTGGTCACGACGAGTTACCCGCTGGCCTCCAATCAATAGCGCCGCTCAACCTACTCTCCTGCCTTCCCCCTCTCCCGAAGCGGATTTAGCGGATTTGCCGCATCCGTTATACGCGTAGCGGCTACCTCATCCGTTGCCGCTAGCCCGCCGCCCTCAGCCGCTCGATGATCTCCCTGAACTTCGCCCCGGCCTCGGCTTTGGGGAACTGCGCCGTGCCCACACCCCGGTGGCCGCCGCCGCCGTACTCACCTAGCAATTGGCCCACGTTCGTCTGGCACGTGCGCTTGAAGATGCTGTGCCCGACCGAGATCGTGCTGATCTGCCCGTCCGGGCTGTCGAACAGGCGCACCGAGACGTTGGCGTCGGGGAAGAGGGTGTAGACCAGGAACCGGTTGCCGCTGGGGGCCGCCACGCCCCGGAAGTCGGTGACGATGATGTTGCCCTCGACGCGCGAGTGGTAGAGCAGCGCGCGGCGGAAGTCCTGGTCCTCGGTGTGGAGCCGCTCGGTCAGGTATTTGACCTCGGGCAGGCTCAAAATCTCGTCAACCGTGTGCGTCTTGAGCAGGTCAACCAACATCAGGAAATACGCCTCACGGTCGAGGTCTTTGAGGCCGGTGCGCGGGTCAATCGTATAAGCGAGCAGCACGTAGCCCTGCGGGTCGAGCACGTCCTCCAGCGTCAACTGCGCGCTGTCAATCCGGTCGGTGGCGGTCACGAGGTCGGCGTGCTTCTTCAGCGCCGCGTTCTTGTCGCCGCCGTAAAACTCGTAGACCAGCCGCGCCGCGCTGAACGACAGCCCGAACTTGCCCTTGAACTCTGCCCCCACGTGCGCGCCGCGCTCCTCCTCCGAAATGTGGTGGTCGAACCACATCGCGCAGTTGGGGTGGTAGGGCAGGTTGGCGATGATCGAGTCCGTC
>Ga0209751_10006564_pt1 | contig 10754 bp, 14 predicted proteins | sample RifCSP13_1_FD_184019 | JGI IMG/M metagenome (GOLD analysis project Ga0209751, IMG submission 184019) | Soil microbial communities from Rifle, Colorado - Rifle CSP2_sed 13_1 (SPAdes) (version 2) | ecosystem: Environmental > Terrestrial > Deep subsurface > Rock core/Sediment | place: Rifle...
GCCAACCCTTCAGCGTTCGCCAGCCGGTTTCTTTCGTCCCTGAGCTGGGTCTCTTCATCGAGTTTTAGCCTTGCCGAATCGATTTCGTTAATCTGGTAAGTGAGCGTGTCCGTGCGCCGGGCAGCCTCTCGCTCCGTCTGGCGCAGCGTTGATAGCTCTTTGCGGACTTCCACCAAGCGCTGGTAGGTTTTTTGAAAGGGGAGGAGCAAGAGTTCCACCCCGGCGAAGTTATCCAACAGACCCAGGTGCTGGCTGACCCTGAGCAGCGACAGGTGCTCGGATTGCCCGTGGATATCGATCAACTGCTCGCCGATCTCGCGCTGGAGGGCAGCGCTTACGTTGTGACCGTTGACCCGGGCGATATTGCGCCCATTCAAGCGAATCTCGCGTGACAGGGTCAGTATTTCCGGATCGTCGAGCAGATTCTCCCGGCGTAAAATCGGGAAAATGCCTGGTTTGGCTTGCGGAGAAATTTTGAACACGGCTTCTACAACCGCCTGGTCTGCACCGCTGCGCACCATGGTAGATTCAGCTCGCCCACCCAGGATGGTCTCAACCGCATCGATCAGGATGGATTTTCCTGCACCAGTTTCACCGGTGAAGATGATCAAACCCGGGCCGAATTGCAGCTCAACCCGGTCAATGATGGCAAAGTTTTCGATACGAAGCTCAATCAGCATAGTTGGGGATTCAGTTGCGAATGTCTATCCCAGCAAGCCGGTAGTACACGGTTGTGGTGACCGTGAAGGCATAAATGCCTTGCCACAAGACGCCGCCGAATAACCATACGCCTCCCTGAGAAATCATCAGGATGGCCGGTATAGCCTGGATGATCAAGATCGGCAAACTACCCAGCGCGGTAACCATAGCTGCCAACTGGAAGAGCCGCCTGGAACGCCGGCGGCGCACGATGAGGCGAACCAACTCTGCGATGATCACACCGGCGATAGGAGCGACGAAAAGGGTGAAAAAGCCAAACCTAGGTATGATGTAGCTGCCAATTAATGACAAAACCACGGCTGTGATGGAGGCGGACAGGTAATCGTACCATTGCGACGTCTCAAAAATCTTCTGCTGGCCGCGCACACATTCCCTGCAGCGATACCCGGTTGGGGTCTGGACGGCGCATTTGGGACAGATGGGCTTCTCGCAACGGTTGCAGCGCAACGAGGTGGGTCGGTCGGGATGGTTGGTGCAATATAGCGTCGCCTCGGCTTCTGTCATCTGTAATTACCTGTAGAGGGATTTTGACTCATGTGCGGGGTGAGATTCCGATAAAAGTATCCCGGATCCTGGAAGCGGACAAATTGCACAAAGTGATCGCTTGCCCGCACCTCAACCCGGTCGCCATCGAGCACATCCAGCGGCGTCTGCCCATCGATACATAAAACTGCGCGGTGGTCCGTATGGATGGTGATACTCACCCACGAACCTTCTGCCAGGACGATGGCGCGGTCAATCGAAAGATGAGGCGCCACGGGGACAAGCAAGATAGTGCGCAGCTCAGGCGGCAAGATGGGACCGCCGGCAGCCAGCGCATAGGCAGTAGAGCCGGTCGGGGACGAGGCGATCAGGGCGTCAGCGACATAGGTCGTCAGGAAGCGACCATCCACATCTGTGACCAGGTGAACGGGGCGGACGATCTGGCCGCGTCCCACAACGACTTCATTCAGCACCTCCCACTCGCCAAGTGGTTGAATCCCCCGGAATAACTGCGCGCACAGCATCATGCGCTGCTCGAGCCAGTAATCTCCCTGCAACAGACGGGGCACCACTTCCTGCCATTGTTTCTGCCGAATCTCCATCAGAAACCCAAAGCGCCCCATGTTAATGCCCAGAATAGGAACGCCATGAGGACCGCACAGGTGACCGGCGCGCAACATGGTGCCATCGCCTCCCAGGGCGATCAACAGGTCAAACTCGCCGGATTTGATCCGCTGTCTCAATTCTTCGTCGTAAAGCTTGCAGTAGAGGGCGTGCGCTCCGCCATCTCGCAAGCAAGCGACGATTTCCTGGGCTTCCTGGATGGCGTCCGTGAGCTTGGGGTGAGCCGCTACTACAACTTTGCGAAAAGCAGGCATCTGGCTGGACATGGCAGGGCTATTATAGTTGGAAAACTGGTTTACGGTCAATTTGCTCTGGTCAGCTCAATTTTTGATCACACCGGGATCGATACCCACACGCCAGGCAACGAGAGGGCGAATCATGGGAGCGGTGAACCTCCTTGCGGGTATCCTGGCTGCGCATTTCAGCCAATAGCTCAAGGGCAGCCCGCTCGAGCTGGGCGGTGAAATCGATCTTGAATGTCCGCGTGGGGTAGTGCAAAATGCCATTCTTGGGTCGCACGCCATAGACCTGACCCACTAACAGGCAGTAAGCCGCTAACTGAAATATGTGCGAATCGTATGGGCTATGAGCAACCCGGCTGGATTTGACCTCAACGGGTATAACCTGCTCGCCCTCTTTCACCAGATAATCCGGTTTGCCAGCCAATCCCAGCCTGGGATCGTAGAGCGCTTCCTGCAAAGGTTCCCATCGGCTGGTGTCTGCATATATGATCCGCCCACCGGGCAAACCGCTGGCTTTTCTCTGCCGGCTTGACTGCCAGAAAAGGGCTATGCCCAGGAGAAAACAAACAACCGCAATCCAGATCATAAAGGATTAAAATCTCATCCTTCCCATTCAATCAATTAAGAGAGATGGCGTTCAACCCAAAAAGTGCAGGGTGACATTGACGATGATGAGGGTGATCCCCAGCAGGGTAAACAGATAGGCCAGGATGCGCAAACACCCTGCTCGGAGCACCAAACCGGCATGGCGTTGATGCAGACTCTGTCCGCTTGCCAACTCCGCCTGGTTATCCTGCTGGACGCCCTGGCTTTGATACCACCAGGCTCGCTGGCAGTACAGGTAGGTGCCAATCTCAGAGGCGCGGATTGTTTTCATCAGGCAGGCGGCGCTCCAGGCGACGCAGGCTATCCTCCAGGTGTTCCTGGCGCAGGCTGAGGGTCATATCGCCGCGCGTGCGCTCATTCAAGCTACGAACGATATCCGTCAGGCGGCGCAGGCCACCCGTGACTGCATCCGGGTAGTCCATCGTCACCAGGACAGCATAAATATCATCCATGTGGCTCAGCAGGCGCTCTGCTTCCTCTGAATGCCCGTGGCGCAAGATGTCCAGGCAGCGGCGGCGCAATTCGCCGACAGACTCGGCCATACCTCTCAGGTAAGTGGCATGCTCCAGGCCGAGCTCTTCTGGTGTGGGTGGCTCCTGGTTATTGATCAGGGCGTGAACGATACAGGCTTCCGCATATTCTTTAAGCGCATCCTGAGTGTAGCCGGCATGGTACAGATCGGGGTAATCGTTCAGGTTGTGGCGCAATTGCTCGACCAGGACCCTGGCCTGGCTGAGATGATCCTGCGCAATTTCGACCTCTTCGCGGTGAACGGCGCGGATGGCGTTGGCGCAGTGGCGGGTAAGGGTGCGCGTGTGCGCCAACGCCTGGTCACGCCTTTGGGTGCGCTCCTCGAAGGAGAGGCGGATGCGTTCAGCGATTGAATCGAGGTTGTCCATGCGGATCATTTCTCCGGCGGCTGACCGGGCGAGCCGGATGGGCGGAAGAGCTGGTCGGCGAGGGTCGATCCACTGGGGACGGATATCTCGCCATACGCGGTCTCATACCTGGAAAGGTTTTCTGCCAGCGCGCGAAAGAATAATTTAGCGCCCAATGGTGACATAATAATACGAGATAGCACTCTGGCTGGGGCGGTCCCCGGCAGAAGGTGGGCGAAATCGAAAACCAGCTCGGAGGGCGAATGGGTGATCCGCACCATGTTGACGTATTCGATCTGTAGATCGGCGGGTACTTCGAGAGGTGGAAGCTGGGAATGCTGAGGTTTAGGAGGGGTGGATGCCATATTGAGCTCCGTAGTCGCTAAATAATGCGCATAACCCGCGCTCTCGCAAGAGAGCGCGGGTCTTGCGCGTTAGGTCTTTGATGACCTCCTGTCCCGTGGTCACCAGGATAGGTATGGGTCTAAAAAGGAATATCGTCCTCTTCAGCCGCCCCCGCTGTCTCTCCATAGGGAAGCTCGCCCTCTACTTCACCGCGGCTGGACAGGAATCTCACCGTGTTGGCGCTGACCTCGTAAGACGCTGCGGGAGTGCCATCCTGGCGGTTCCAGATGCGCGGTCCGCCAGTGGTCTGGTCGGGCACCAGGCGGCCTTCGACGAGCACCTTGCTGCCCTTGCGCAGGTACTGGTTGCAGATCTCGGCATTCCTACCCCAGGTGGAGACGCGGAACCAGATGGTCTCCTTAACCGAGGTACCGTCCGAGGCTGTGTACTGCCGGTTGGTGGCGACATTGAAGTTCGTCACTGCCTGGCCGCCGGGAGTGTAGCGCATCTCGGGATCCCGGCCCAGGTTACCGACTACGATAATGGTGTGGTACATGGGTTTCTCCTTTTCTTCGACGAGCGGTCTGTCTTTTTGTTCCGGGCGACCGCCGCCCGGGGCAGAACCTGGTTTCACTCGCCGGATAATCAGAACAATTGTACACTAAATCAGCGAAAATTTGTAGGGTTTTCGAGGCGAGAGGTTTCGCTCAGCCATTTTGGAACTGCAAGCAGTAGTGGTGAAACGTGTTGCTCACCCAGGCGCTGCCCAAGCCGTACGGGGAGAGGGGCTGGTTATCTTGCACCCAGATTTTCTCGTCCTTCAGCGAGTACGTTTGCCCCAGCCGTTTCGCCAGGTCCCAGGCGAGCGGGTAGATCACCCCGCCTTTTTTTACGTTCTTGACGATGATGGTCAGATAAGCTTTGGGCTTTAGATAAGGCTGCAAGGCTGCATAGAGGCTGGAGAGCTTTTGGAGGAACTCGTCATAATCGCGGATGTTGCCCAGGTCTTCCGGGTCGTCTGAATACACCACGTCCAGTTCAGCCGTGGAGCGGCGTTCACGCTGCGTCTCAGCGCCGTGAGCGTGGAGCATATCCCAATAGGGAGGCGAGGTGAGCACGTAATCAATTTGGGGTAGATTGTGCTGGGCGAAACTTTCGGCGAGACGGGCAGCGTCGGCATGGATGACCCTGGCAACCAGGCCGGTCGCCCGCTCGCCGAGGACAGTGAACTCATCCGCCACTACCTGGGCGGCGATTCTGGCGTAATCGGGGTTCAGCTCAATGCCATAACTGTGCCTGCCGCTCCGCAGGGCGGCAACCAGCGTGCTGCCGGTGCCCACCATCGGGTCGAAAACCACCTGGCCGCGCTTGGTGAAAAACTCGATAAATTCCTGGGCCAGAGTCTCCGGAAACTTGGCGGGGTGGCGCAAGACATCTTTGCGCCGGGGCGGCGGGTTGTGGATGAACCAGGATTTCTGAAACTTTAGCCATTCTTTGGGGAGCAGGTCGTTGAGGCGATTGACAAACGGTCTCTTTGACATTTATTCTTCTCAAGTATCCCGAGCGAGGATTCAGGGCTTTTCATCCAGATAGCGTTCTGCCAGGATCGCGTATGGATGAGTGGTGTAGACGCGATAAATTACCTTGCTGTTAAACGCGAGCATGTCTCTGACCCGATCGTGGGTGGCAGGATGCTCGATCCGCTTGAGAACTCTGCCAGGGTCCACCCACTCTGTAGCGAGGCTCTCGGGGCTGGATTTCAGGTGGCCTGAGACGAAGTCCCCAAGGAAACTGAACAGCACCATCGCCTGGGGCTTTATTTTCGAATAAACGCCCACCAACGGGCCAATCCTGGCTGTAATTCCCGTTTCTTCGATGGTCTCGCGCTCCAAGGCTGCGAACAATGTTTCTCCTTCGTCGACCTGCCCGCCGGGGGGTTCCCAGCCTCTTTTGGGGCTGAGCAGCATCAGGACCTGGTGCTCGGGATTGCGAATCAACCCGGTGACGGCGATGATGTGCTTTGGATATTGGTTCCCGATCAATGGCTGACCTCGCGCACAACCAGGTTGGAAAACGAGACGGTCACCGCGTTTTCTCCTGCCGATCGGACGAAGACGCCGATCGCCCCGGCAGCCAATGAGGGGTCCTGTACGGTGAATTGCAGCTCGTCGTTGATAAAGAAACGCATCTCTCCGCCAAGTGCCCATACGGCTAATCGCGAACTGGAAGGCGCACCTGGAGGCACCGCGCCGCTCAGCGTCCAAGGCTGGGGTGAGCTCGCTTTTCCCTTGAAGTACTTATCCAGCCGGGTTTGCCCATCGCAGGAGAGTGAAAACCGGTAGAATTCGAGCGCCGGGGAGACGCGCAGCAGAACGCCATATTCATCCTGGCCGCGACACAGGCTGGGGCTGGCGGTGATCTCCAGGTAAAAATTGCTCAGCACCGGCTCCTGGCGCAGGCTGAACAGGTAGCCTCCTGGCTGATTCAGCGCCAGGGTGAGGGCGTTTACCCCCAGGGCGATGCTGGTGGTTTCCGTTCTGACCAACGTCCACAGTGTGGCATCACTGAAATCATCCGCAAACAGGATCACTCCTGTTTCAGCAGTACGCTGGGTTGGTGTTATTGTTATCCTGAGGGTGGGTACCAGGGTAGACGTCGCAGTTGGCGGGAACCATATGGTTGTCGCGGTTGGCTCATCTGTTTGCGTAGTCGTTGGAGTTGGTTCTGTGAGCAGCGCAGATGATTGAGCGGGTGCTGCGGAAAATGGCTGGCCTGCACTGGGATCGCAGGCTGCCAGCGCCAGGATCAAATAACCCCAAACCAGGACAGATCCAATAAGCCGGTTCCTTTGAAGCATCCGAGCAAGCCGAGCAACGAATTGACAGAGTAAAGCAGCGGGCGAGTGATTATTCAATCTCGATAACCTGGTCGCGCTCGGGCCCCACCGAGATCAAGCGCACGGGCACCCCGCTCAGCTCTTCGATGCGCAAGATATATGCCCGGGCCTGAGGGGGAAGTTGCTCCCAGCGCCGCGCCGCGCCAAGATCCTGCTGCCAGCCGGGCATCTCTTCGTAAACCGGTTTAAATTTAGAAAGCTCACCCGGACCGAAGGGGAGTTCTTTGAGCGTCCGGCCATTATCCCGGTAAGCGACCGCGATTTTCAACGGGTTCAATCCGGTGAGGATGTCCAGCTTGGTGATGGTCAGCTCGGTGAAACCATTGATTCTGGCTGCGTAGCGCAGTAGCACCAGATCCAACCAGCCCACCCGGCGCGGGCGTCCGGTGGTCGTCCCAAACTCATCCCAGGGATGCTCACCCGTGCCTCGCAGGAGGTCGGCGATTTCACCAGATACCTCGCTGGGGAATGGACCTGCGCCGACGCGGGTTTGGAAGGCTTTTGTAACCCCGATGATCCGTTCGGCACAGCCCATCCCCACCCCCAGACCAATCAAGGCTCCGGCCGCTGTTGGATTGGAGCTGGTCACAAAGGGATAGGAACCGTGGTCCAGGTCGAGCAAAGTCCCTTGAGCGCCTTCGGCGAGAACGCGCTCGCCGCGGGCCAATGCCTCGGCCAACAGCGCGGATACGTCAGCAATATAGGGGCGCAATAAGCGGGCCTGATCAATGAGCTGGTTGGCGACCGCCTGGACATCCAGGGGTTCGGCGTAATAGATTTTCGTGATCTGGGTGTTGATGTTAGCGAGGTGCTCTTCCACGGCATCCCTGAAGCTCTCCAGGTTCAGCATATCACCCATCCTGAGACCGGAGCGGGATACTTTATCGGTATATGCCGGGCCAATGCCTCTCAACGTCGTCCCGAGCGACTGCCTGCCGCGGGCCATTTCTTGAGCTGCATCCAGTGCCCGATGGGCGGGGGTCAGAACATGCGCCGCATAGGAGATGCGCAATCTGGCCGGCGTTACCCTGATCCCTGACGCCTCGAGCGAGTGAATTTCGTCCAGTAACGTACTGGGATTCACCACCAATCCGTTGCCAATCAAGCCCGTGGTATGGGGGTGGATGATGCCGGATGGTATCAGGTGGAGCCTGAAGGTCGAGCCGCCCACGGTAACCGTATGGCCGGCGTTATCGCCTCCGTTGTAACGGGCGACGTAATCTGCTCGGGCTGAGAGCAGGTCTACAACCCTGCCTTTGCCTTCGTCGCCCCATTGGCTGCCGACAATGATATCTAAAGGCAAGACTGCCTCCTCCAAGTACCGTACCCAAAAAAGCAAATCCGAAAGGTGTTGTAAAATTATGCTACATCCATTCTAGCATAGAGAGCGGTATTAAGGAGATGCCAATGCGTAAAAAAATCGTCTTGATCACCGGAGCGGCAGGAGAAATCGGGCAAGCGCTGGTTGAGAGCCTGGCGGATAGGGGGGGGCACCCTCTCGTAACGCTTGACCTGCAAGCAATGCCCGCCGAACTGGCTGGTAAGACAACTCACATACAAGGTGATATTCTGGATAAGGCTTTGCTCTCTCGCCTGGTAAGCGAGTACGAGATCGAAACGATTTATCATTTAGCGGCGCTACTCTCCACCCGCAGCGAATTTACCCCAGAGGCGGCGCACCGCGTCAACGTGGAGGGCACTCTGGTACTGCTGCAGCTAGTCGCCGAGCAATCTGAATGGCGAGGTAGAGCGGTCAAATTCATATTCCCGAGCTCTATTGCGACGTATGGATTACCCGACCTCGACACCAAGATTAAATACAGCCGGGTGCGCGAGTGGGAATGGAATTATCCCCGCACGATGTATGGGTGCAACAAGTTGTACTGTGAGCAGTTAGGCATCTACTTCAGCGAATACTACCGGCAGCTAGCGGCTGACCGACCGGTGATGCTCGATTTTCGCTCGCTTCGCTTCCCCGGGTTAATCAGCGCATTTACTGTACCGAGCGGCGGCACCAGTGACTACGGCCCGGAGATGTTGCATGCTGCGGCTAAAGGGGTGCCTTACGCCAGTTTCGTGCGCGCGGATGTGCGCATACCCTTCATGGCGATGCCCGACGCGGTAACCGCGCTTTTGTGCCTGACGGACGCGTCGCGGGAGTCTCTCAGCCGGAGGGTATATAATGTAACCAGTTTCAGCCTGAGCGCGTCCGATTTTCATCAGCAGGTGCTGAACTACTTCCCGGAGGCCCAAATTACCTTCGAGCCGGATCACAAGCGCCAGAGCATTGTAGATAGCTGGCCTGCAGACCTGGACGATAGCGCCGCTCGGCGCGACTGGGGCTGGTCGCCGGAGTATGGTTTGGAGCGGTCATTTACTGAATATCTCGTCCCAAATATTCGCCAGCGATATCAGGCGTAACACATGGAATTTGGGAAAGAGCGCGAATATTCTCCGGGTCCAATCGTTCTGTTTGGGTCGGGAGAGACTTCTCCGAGCGGTAGAAAGATATTTGAATCGGTTTTTCGTCGTTTGCCGGAAGGACCGCTGGTCGCCTTGCTAGAAACGCCGGCTGGTTTTGAGCTGAATTCCTCGGAGGTCATCGGGCGAGTTGGGGATTTTATCGCTCATAGGTTGCGAAATTACCGGCCCCAGGTAGTAATTATCCCTGCCCGAAAACGGGGGACAGAATTCAGCCCTGAGCATCCGGCAATCGTTGAACCGGTGTACAGCGCGGATATGATCTTTATGGGCCCGGGCAGCCCCACGTACGCGGTCAGGCAGCTAAAGGGCAGCCTGGCATGGGGAGCCATCCTGGCGCGCCATCGCCTGGGGGCTGCCCTCGTGCTGGCGAGCGCTGCTGTCGTCGCGATCAGCGCTTATGCGCTTCCCGTGTATGAGATCTATAAAGTGGGCGAGGAGCTGCACTGGAAGCAGGGCTTGAATTTGTTCAGCCATTATGGTCTACGTCTGGTCTTTGTCCCCCATTGGAATAATAATGACGGTGGTCAGGCATTGGATACCAGCCGTTGTTTCATGGGATGGGCGCGGTTCAGCCGCCTGATCGAGTTATTGCCGCCCAACCTGACCATCATCGGGATTGATGAAAAGACTGGCCTGGTGATCGATCCGCGAACCGGGGAGTGCGAGGTGGTCGGGTTGGGCGGCGTGACCCTGATCCATACCGGTCAACCGCACGAAGGAGCCTTTTCGGCCAGCGAGCTGCAAGATGTTGGTTTGGAGGATGTCGCTCTGAACAGGCAAGGTCACGTGCATTATTTTAATTCCAGCGAATCATTCTCACTCAACCAGCTGGGGCCGTTCAGGGTTCCGCAGGCGAGTTCCGGCTTGGCAGTGGATATCTGGCAGCATGCCCTGGAGGTTCAGCACGCTGAACATGATCGCGCAGATGCAGAGGTAAGGCCGCCCCCAGAAGTCCTCCACATGGTCCAGCAAAGGGAGAAAGCTCGCGATGAAAAAGACTGGCCTGCGGCGGACCGCCTGCGCGCTCAATTAGAGAGACTGGGCTGGCGGGTGAAGGACACCCAGGCAGGGTCTGTGGTGGAAAGATATGATCCAGAAAACGAAGGATAGCCGAGAGGATTTCGCATGGCAGATATATTAAAGATTGGCTATATTGGCCTTGGATTGATGGGTAAATCCATCGCACGCAACATATTAAAGGCTGGCTTCCCTTTGGTCCTCCAGAACCGCAGCCGAGGACCGGTGGAGGAGCTGGTTTCGGAGGGGGCAAAGCCCGCTGCCAGTCCGGCTGAAGTGGCTGCGCAGGTAGATGTGGTTTTTACCAATCTACCCGATTCTCCGGATGTGGAACAGGTTGCGCTGGGAGAGGAGGGGATAATTGAAGGCGCCCATGCGGGGCTGATTTTCGTGGATAATTCCACCATTAAACCGGCCACAGCTCGAAAAATCGCCGATGTATTGGCTGAGAGAGGCGTG
>Ga0209751_10006565_pt1 | contig 10752 bp, 8 predicted proteins | sample RifCSP13_1_FD_184019 | JGI IMG/M metagenome (GOLD analysis project Ga0209751, IMG submission 184019) | Soil microbial communities from Rifle, Colorado - Rifle CSP2_sed 13_1 (SPAdes) (version 2) | ecosystem: Environmental > Terrestrial > Deep subsurface > Rock core/Sediment | place: Rifle...
CTACGATGCCGGGCATTTCATACTCTTTGGTTGGCTGAATGACTCTGTATTCTTGATGCGGGTAATACTCGTCAGCTAAAGTGAACGCCAGCGAAATAGTTGGAACCACATCGCTCTTGTTAACCGAGTAACGCCTTCGGAACCTTGGCACGACCTCTCTTCCTTCGAGAGCTGCGAAATCAACTGTTTCGCCGTCTTTTATGATTCGGTCGGTGAGTCTTGCTGGTACGCGGATTTTGCCGCCGTGAAATGACACTATACCATAGACGAACCTTTCTAGTTTTGTGAACTTGTTAGTCGGTTCATTGACAAGTGTGCAGAGTTCGAGTTTTCCTTTGTCGTAGAAGAGGTCTGCGGCATCCATTTTCATGTAGCTTTTTCTTCCGCAGTTGCTGCAGTAGTCTCTGATGTCAAAGTATTCTTTGCCGCATATTTGACAACGACTTGCCCTTAGTCTGTCACCCAATAAAGAGACTCTGCGCTCGATTGGTTCGCTGCTCACTTGCTAGTCCTCCCTCCCCAAGATGCAAACATATCCCTTAGTGCCAAAGCCTTCAAGCTCCGAAGAACAACCATACCGGAGCTCCTGGTCTGTTCCTGCTTGTCTTTCGCCAGCTTCGCCTCTCATTTGCTTGAAGATTTCATAAAGCTGGGCGCCGCCAGTAGCGCCAAGCGGGTTTCCGTCCGCTTTCAACCCGCCGTTCAGGTTAGTGAAAAGTTTTCTGCCGTTTATTTCATAGTATCCCTTGTAGTCTATGCAGCTTTCGTATATGCTCTTCCAAGCGGTTCCCTGCTCACAGAAACCCAAGTCTTCGAGGGAAACCATCTCCATAACTGTGGATTGGTCATTAAGCTCCAGTACCTGAATGTCTAATGGGTTTACTCTGGACATTTTCAACGCGGTTTCCATAGCTATCTTTGTTGCTATAAAGTGAGTAAGGTCTTCTCGCGCTGGAAAGTTCAAGTAATCTGTTGCCGAAGCAGCGCCGAGAACGTAAACGGGTTTGTCGGTCAATTTTTTAGCTACGTCTTCGCTTGTGACAATCAGAGCGGATGCGCCATCGGAGATAGGTGCAAAATCGTACATTCCTAGTGATTTATGCGCGACTTTCCTTGCGTTAAGAACTTGGTCGACGGTTATTTTTCTTTGGTATTGGGCGTAAGGATTTTTGGTGGCGTTGGCGTGATTTTTAACTGCAACTTGGGCTAAGGCAACGTTGAGTTTGTTCAGATTTTCCCCTGCAACTCCATGTTTTTTGATGTATGCTCTGAGCATTAGTTCATGGTTTGATTCTGGAGTTCCGCCTGTGTAGTAGCTCCAGGGATCCTCAAGGAGCATCAGGTCGTCGCGGATTTTGTCCCAGCGATCAGTCATTTTCTCTATGCCGCCGACTAATACGGTTTTGTACGCGCCGGCTTGGATGGCGTGGCATGCAGTTAGTAAGGCTGCGCTGACAGACCGTGTTACTTCCATCGGGACGTGAAGTTGAGTGAGTTCAGAGAGGAAGCCTTCCGCTAAGCCTAGTTTGTTTGTGATTGGCAGAAAGCAGTCTGAAAGGTAACATGCTTCTAGGTTTTTGCGTTCTATGCCGCATTCTCTTGAAGCGGCAAGCCAAGCTTCCTCAATTAATATCTCTGGCTCTTTGCCATAGTGTTCTCCGAATTTGGTTCGACCTACAGCAACTATTGCGGGACGATTCTGCATGGCATATAAGCCTTCTTAATAGCAAATAGTCTTTTTCAAAAGGACTTTTAAGTGTTTGCCAACTACCCCTTTTAATGGATCTTGACGTTAAGGGCGCGGAAACAGTTCGAAAGGTTTTTTATAATCGCTGAATTCAGATCTTTGTGTCAGACGCCGTCTCGCATGCCACTGAGCAATTAACAAGCCACCTATCGGGTGTGAGAGTTGCTTGAGACTTCATTTTTTATCAGTTTTTCTTTCAGGTTTTTGATGAGATCTTCGAGAGGTCTGCTTAACGTCACTGGATATGTTGAGGCTTCTGTCAACTTTTTGTATTTCTCTGGAAGATTTGCCAGGTTTTGTAAGGCGGCGTTCCTTATGTCATTGAGAGATGGGAGAGCGATGCAAGTTTTGCCGTGGTCCATTACCTTCATGAGCAACGGTTCAGCGTCCACTTCCTCCTCTGCCAGCGCTATCGTGTCTTTTCGGTAGTTGCCTTTTTTGTCTTTAAATCTGAATACCTGTTTCCTTCCCGGGAGGGTGACTTTGCCCTTGCTCAGCTTCATTATCGGCGAAAATCCACCTTCATCATTCATTGTCTCAGACAATTTGTAGATTACGTCTGTGAAGGGGTAATCGGCTGAGGTTCCCATTTTAGTTCCGACGCCAAACGCGTCGATTTTCGCGTCTTTACTCAACAGGTCAGCTATTTTGTATTCGTCTAGGTCGCCGCTGGCAAAAATGCTAACTTGTTGCAAGCCTTTCTTGTCTAGCAACGCGCGGACTTTTTTGCTTGTTTCTGCCAGATCTCCGCTGTCTAGGCGGACTCCCCCGAGCTTACAACCTTTTCTTTCAAGTTCTTTTGCGACTTGGGCGGCTTTTTCTGCGCCTGTGATGTCATCGTAGGTGTCGATGAGCAAAGTTGAATTGTTGGGGAAGGTTTTGGCGAAAGCGCGAAAAGCATCTATTTCTTTTTCGAAAGACATTACGAATGAGTGCGCCATTGTCCCGAAAACGGGAATTCCATAAGCCATGCCTGCAAGGACGTTGCTGGTTCCTGCGCATCCCGCAATGTAGCTGCACCGTGCCACTTTTATTCCTGCGTCTATCCCGTGTTCTCGTCTTAAGCCGAACTCTATTACGGGCTTTCCTTGAGCAGCATGCACCACCCTTGAAGCTTTTGTGGCTATCATGGTTTGCAGGTTTATTGTGTTAAGCAGAAAAGTCTCCACGACCTGTGCCTCAATAATTGGGGCAGTGACTTGGATGAGGGGTTCATTTGGGAAAACCACGGAGCCTTCAGGAACCGCCCACACTTCCCCTGTGAACTTGAAGTTTCTTAAGTATTCGAGGAATGCCTCTTCAAATCCCTGTTTCCTCAGGTAGGTAAGGTGTTCTTCGGTGAACTTCATTTTTTCTAAAAAGCGCAGCACTTGCTCCAAGCCTGCGAAAAGAAAATAGGGTCTTCCAGGTGGCAGTCTCCTTATGAACAGGTCGAAGGTTGCAGGGTTGAATTTTTTGTTGTCAAAGTAGCTGGCACACATAGTTAACTCGTAAAGGTCCGTGAACATGCTCATGTTTTCTTCGGTCTGGAAATCTAAAAACGACTTCATGAGCTATACTTGGCTGCAACGAAAATTTAATTCTTCTGGAATAACCATCAGGGAAAATGTTGCAACTCCACGTCGTGTTCACGGAAAGCTTCGGCGCTAAAACATTGGTTAACGCTTTCTTGATTTGAAACTTTTATATATCTGCCTAACCATGCATAAAGTGAGTGTCATGGCTGAAGTTTGTACTACATGCGGGCTTCCAAAGGACCTATGTGTTTGCGGCGAAATCGAAAAAGAGCAACAGCGGATTCGCATAAGACTCGAAACAAGAAAATTCGGCAGACCGACCACAGTGATTGACGGCATGGACGAAAAAACCACGGATCTTGCAGACATAGCTCATAAACTAAAGGCTTTTTGTGCATGCGGTGGAACATCCAAAAACGGCTTAGTAATGTTACAGGGCGACCACCGAGAACGAGTTCGCCAATATCTTATCAAAATAGGCTATCCAGCTGAGAACATAGAACGCCAATAGCTAGCCAGGTAAGGTGCGGAGTCCTAAAATGAAAGCGCTAGGAAACGTACGCGACGTATTTAGAACAATCAAGCATCGAAAGCCCTCCCGGATTTACTGTCCAAGATGCGCCAGCCCAAAGCTCAGCTTGTACAGCAGTCTAGATTTGTGGCTGACGCCGCAGAAGTATATTTGTACAGAATGCGGTTATGTGGGTTCAATAGTTATGGAACTTGAAAAAGAAGAAGAGTGAAACTGCGCTTAGTCAGGCAGTTCAAGATTTAACTGTTTTTTCAAGGTTTTGTAGCGGTTTCTCACGGTTACTTCGGTGACTCCAGCTGCTTCCGCGATGTCTTTCTGTGTTTTCTTTTCGTTGTTCTGCAGGCAAGCGATGTATAATGCAGCGGCAGCTAAGCCCATTGGGTCTTTTCCTGCGGCGGCACGCTTTCTTCGAGCATCTCTGAGAATCTGGATTGCTGCACCTTGTGTTTTGCCTGAGATTCCAGTTTTCTCAGCTATCTTCGACACGTAAGTTAAGGGGTCAGCTATCGGCATGTGCACTTCAAGTTCACGCAGTAAAAGCCTGTAGCAACGTGCGACATCCTTCTTGTCGACTAGGCTTGCTTCGGCTATCTCGCGCAAAGTCCTTGGGGTTCCGCTTGCGCGGCAGGCAGCGTAGAGTGCTGCAGCAGCTATGGCGGCGATGGATCTGCCTCGAACAAGACCTTTGTCGAGTGCTTTGCGGTAAACGACAGCGGCTTTTTCTTTAATTGGCGGCGGAATGTAGACTTTATCGCTTAGGCGATCCAGTTCAGCCATGGCTTGGGCAAGGTTTCTGTCGATAGAGGAGTGTACGCGTGAGCGTATTTGCCATTTCCTTAGTCGCCACATTTGTAGCCTTGTGGCAAGGGGCAGTTTTCTTCCAAAAGCGTCTCGGTCAACTTGGCTGATTGCAGTAGATAATCCTTTATCGTGAACTGAATAAGATGTTGGGACGCCAACTCGGCTTCTGGACGCTTTTTCTTCTTGTGTGAAAGCTCGCCATTCTGGTCCTTTGTCCAACATTTGCTCGTATAGGACGAGACCGCAGGCGCCGCAAACTGTTTCGCCGGTGTCGTAATCGTGAACTAAGTTTTCGCTACCGCATTCTGGGCACTTATCCGCCAAACGTTGATGCGTTCGGGGTGCATCTTTTTTACTCATTTTTCCGACTCCATTTAGGATTTAGCGCATAAACCGTCACTATTTTTTCCTTGGCTGAGAAAACAGTACATTCGGCCCGCGCAAACTATGCAAGTGAACAGACCTTATATATAAGCTTTGCTGTCTAAACAACTAGATTCGGTGTATCCCGAACATGTATGAGTAATGCAAGTCCTGCTTAAAAGTTTATTCGTCAAATCATGTGAATGGTGCAGCTTTTTCTTGAACTTCGTGAGAATCCTTATTAGGAAAAAACGGAATGGTTAAAACTCTGGCGCTTTCGCCCTGAAGAAGTAATGCGAGATTTATTAGGGAGCTGAGAAATTTACCTGGAGTAGCCCGGAGCAGCCCGGTGGAGGGAAGGATGTTTTTCCTTTCCGCCGACTGTAGTGGTCAAGCATAGTGGGCTTTGGACCCGCCGACGAGAGTTCGAATCTCTCCCGGGCTACCACTTCCCCGGCATGAATTTATACGATTTTGAGTTTGATTTTCTTGGAAATCTTTGAGCATTTGATGTCTTAAAGCGGTAGCGAGTTGCGTCAGTTGCGATTGTTCCAAGAACAACACGTGTGTTTCTGCCACTGTTGTTCTTCTCGTAAGTGTTCGCAGGGTCTGGGTTGAGAGTTGGGTAGAAGAAGAAGTGTTGGAAAATGCGTCTTCTTCTTTCAGTTAACTGTTTTTCCGAAATTTGTTTGGCTCTTATTGGAAAGAAGAAGAACGGCTTCCCAGTAGGAAAATGTTTGTTTTTCTTCTTCTAAGAGAAGTTGTTGTTCAAGTCGGAAAATTCCCACCGAACAACAACTACCACTGCCTCAAACCTCACAAACGTGATGACAACGGTAAACAGCCTTCACACAAGATAGTTTTACAATTTCAATCAGAAGTAGTAGTCTAGCAGTGCTTAGCGCCGACTACTTCTAATTTCAGAATCGTGAGTCGACGGCAATACATAGTGGTTAAAGGGCTGCCGCAAATTTCTTTGTTCCACATAATTGAAAAGATATAAATATCATTTCAATTATATGGAATTGAGTGAAGACTGTGCAATCCGAGTATACCTTCAGTAAAGCAGAGATTCTAATGCTTAGGCAACTTGCCAAGGGAACTCACGCATTATCTGAAATAAAAGAAGCACTATCAATGAAGCCATCGCTTCTTTCTTACAACTTAGAAAAGCTTCTAAAAAAGGGATTGATTGCAGTCACCAAGCAAGGAAAACGAAAAAATCTTTACTTTAGTGATTCAAAACATGCCTCGTTACTCAGAGACCTTCTTCTAACTTATGATCATGTCGATTGGCAAAACATCATAACCGAGGGAACAATCGAGATCCTCTTCCAAATACTTGCTAATGAAGACAACTTGGCTAAATTCCCAAAAACTACTCTTTGGCGTAATCTTAAAAACCTAAAATCCCGAGGCATAATATTGCCTGAAGAAAAAGGATACGCTATTAACCCCAGATTTTCAATCCTGTCTGATTTCCTAAAAGAATATCAACAGTTCTTCACAAACAAACTTGTCAAAGAGCTCTCAGAAAGTGCAGTCATCCTCTGGCAAGCGGATATGGAATTTCTTGCTAGAACACCCAAAAACACAAAGCCCCCCTCTACAAATTTCCACAAAACCGCCACCGCAATATTCCATGAATTCGGCATCCCATTGTCCTCTGAATATGACATTTACTTCTACTCAAAAACCAAAGACAAGATCAAACTTGAAGATGCCCTACTGCACACTTTACTAATCGAGCCAAACAACGTACGATATACCACATATGCCCTCCTGCTACTTGAAAAGACAGAAAATAAACTTGACAGGGAGTATTTGCTGCAGGAAGCCGAAAGACTCAACCTCAAAAACCAAATAACCAACATGCTCCAATTCCTAAAAACACATATGCAACAAAATGACCAGGCGTTACCCACATGGAACGAGTTTTCCACAACAGCAAGAGACTACGGGATCGTGATTAAGTGACTCAAAGACGTGCTTTTGATAAAGACTATCTTAAACAAGAATTCGACAAACTAACCGACAAGACAACACAATCGCTCACGCTTTTCCTCATAGGCGGCGGTGCAATGGCCTTCTACGGACTTAAAGACGCCACAAAAGACATCGACATCATCCTCACCAGCAGCGAAGACCTAAACAGCCTAAAGGCAGCCCTCGAAAACACAGGCTACAAAACACCGGAACCCACATTCATCACAACACCCTACAACAACATGCAAACCAACGCCATACTAGAAAACAAAGATGGCTTCCGATGGGACCTGTTTGTAAACAAAGTTTGCAACGCCCTCACCTTCACCGTCACCATGAAACAAAGGGCTAGACAACTCTACAAAGGCAACCGCCTAACAGTCTCCATAGCTGCAAAAGAAGACGTCTTCCTCTTCAAAGGAATAACCGAACGCGAAGCAGACCTAGACGACATGCGCATACTCGCAGAATCAGGCCTACAATGGGACATCATAAATCAAGAGTGCCAAAGCCAATCCGCAGCCTCCGGACGCATCTGGGAAGACGCACTCTACCAAAAACTAATCGACCTAAAAGCAAAACACCACATCGAATCCTCAATAGAAAAGCTCCTGCGAGACAGCGCAGAGAAAAAACTAATCACAATCACCCTGCTGGAAGAAATAAAGGAAGGACACATCACCATCAAAGGCATTGCCCAAGCAATCAAAGAACCACAAGGCTTTGTCAGAAAAGAATTGGAACGACTAGCGAATGAAGGAATAGTTAAGGTCGATAAATCCCAGAAACCACACAAATTCAAAATCAACAAGGCTGGATAGCACTCAAAATATTCTTGTTCTGACAATATTTTCAGAACATCTGAACAGGCTTCAAAGTGTTTTCCATATCAGAATGCACAAACCAAGAAATCGGCTTCATCAACGCAAGGCAAAAACAACAATGGGTAAGCAGGACTAACCAATGACAGAAAGCCAACATCTGAAAAGCATGGACTTTTCCCATGCCTTGCACAAAACCAAAAAAGGCTTTTGAACAGGTTTCCACAGCCAAAAACGAAAAGCAACAGGCGCGGCAAATACAAGAATTCCTGCATCGGAAATTATGAAACATACCTTCTATCTTCCGGGCGTTTGAGAGATTCTGACTTGGTCTGCAAACCAAGTAACTCATGCAGGGCACTTGCCAACTCTGCACTTTCGCTTCGCGTCGCCACAACAGCATCGCTCAGTTGCCCTATGCGCTTGATGACCTCTCACCCAAAGCCTTCGTATTGTTGTTGGTGGCTTCAGTTACGGTCCGAAGCAAATTATTCGCCTCAACAACACTCAAGTCCCCATTCATCAAGGCAATCATCTGATCCAAACTGCGCTCCTCACCATTACTATGAACCTCCGCGCGCAACACGTGCTCGCCACCGGGCAATTCTTTATCGTAGACTCGGGCAAACCAATCCTGAAAACTCTGCAAACTAAAAGCCTTCACAAAACCATCCGCACGAAAACGCCGAAAATCCTTATTCAAACCAAACTGACACACAACCCATAACTTCAACTGCCCCTCCACTCGAGGCCACTTCCGAGCAGCTAAAAAACCGTCAACCCGAGCCAACCAAACCAAGAACCGATCAAAATCCAAACTCAAGTTCGTAAAACTCCCATAAACCACCAGAGACTTGGCACTCAACTGAAAACGCGTCTCACCCGTCCCATCCCCGCCCACACCCTTCCAGCCATCCCGCACTACACCACCTACTGGTATCGCGTTGGCGAATGCCTTCTTGCCTAAACCCTCAGCAGTAATCTTCAATGTTAAACCATGAATCTCATATCGGTTCTTAGGCGGATGAAGCTTCATCAACCGACTAAAGTCATCGCTAAACCGACGCGTAGAAGCATAGAGGTGGATCTTGCCTTTTGGGATCCAAAACACCTTGTTATCCCTAAGCAACTGTCTTAATGCCCAGCGAACTGTACTGCTGTTAAGTCCAAGTTCTTCTGCTATCAGTTTGGGGCACCAGTAGGCATCGCTTGAGGGTTTCTGTTCCAAGAAATCTAAGACCGCATAGTATGCGTTGGCTGAAGCGTTGGTCGCGTTGGAGCCCGAAGCCTTAGGTTGTGATTTCTCTTCTTCAGCCAAAACTAAGACTCCCGCGTGTTTACTTCGCCCTGCAACTTAGCCGCGTAAGACTTGCCAAAAGGAGGAATACCCAATCGTTTCCGCTGAGCACAGCTTTTAGCGCAGCCCAATTTGAAATCGTTACACTTTAGAAAACAAAAACTCCAAAACTCCTCGTACCTGAGAAAAACTAACTCGCCCTGTCGTCACTCAGGCGAAGAAACCTCCCGAAAAATAGAAAAAAGAGGGAAAAGAGCTTCAATTCCGAGGCCAAAATCGTACAGAATCATGCCTGGGCGCCCGTATCTCCCGGGCTACCACCTTCTAGCGTTTAATTTATACTGGCGAACGGGGGCTCGCCATTTCCCTTCTTTCTTTTTTCTACGCTCTAAAAGATCAGTTAGAGGTTTTTTGAGGGGCAGTTTTTTTATTCAGTATTCTTAGCGAGGTGTTTTGCTCGAGTTTGCACTTGCGATTATTGGGCAAATGCATCTGGAGGTTTTCTACTGACTTTGTTTGCTAGTGTGCATCAATTTCCAGTCTGCAATTCCGCTGTTGTTTTGGATAACGCTGCTTTGACGTTGACATGCAAGTGTGGAGAGAGGAAAGTAACTTTCGTGAATAAGCGCATGTTCAAGGGGGCTTAACTTTTGATTGACCCTGATCGAACCGTTGAACACTTTTCACGTAAACCAGTTCACCAGTTCAATGGGAAAATTGTACTCTTAGGGTTTTTTCACAGCGGGGTCTGAGGATTCTGCGCGTTTTAGGCACGCGTGACTGCACCGCCAGCGACGCCGCCAAGATCGTCGGCTGCTCCAAAAGCCTTGTTCCTTGTTTGTTATATGACAAGCAGCATTGACGGCTCAGCTTATGCTTATATTTAGTGATATTCGTGCGACTTCTGGTCGGAAACGGCTTCATGTCCTTGGTTTTTGCTTCTGGCTTTGCCCGCGGTTGCTCGGGCTTTGTTTTCTGCTTTGTCCATCTTGCCTTTGTGTCGCTTTCTCTCGTTGATAATTGTTTTGTCTGCTTCTTCAGGAATTTTGCTTTTCGCCGGTTCGCCTTTACTCTTCTTTTCTTCGTTATTCATAAAATCCCTAAAATCTTGCTTACGCCGAGTTTAATAAACACATGTTTTCGCCATTGTTCATTTACTAAACAAAGTTTTTGCATGAAGCCAAATCGACTGAAGACTTGAAGGAACCATCATTGTCTTTTCGCAAAATGCCTATAAGCGAAAGTGTTCCTCCTTTGAAGAACAAGGTTGAGTAGATTCAAATCCTCAAATAAATCATTGGGTATGAATAGCCATGGGGACAGCGAATCATGACAATTCAGAAAAAGCTCAAAACAAGAATGCACCTCAAATGCAACCAATGTTAAGTTCAGAGGAGCTCCTTAGCTTTTCAACCGAGGACCTTCTCACTCGCCTAAACACTTCAACAACTGGCCTCAGCTCTCAAGAGGCGGGAAAACGCCTTGAAGTTTACGGTCGTAACGAACTTGCCCGTGGACACAAGCATTCTGCCCTCCGCGAGTTCATTTTACACTTCAAAAGTCCACTGGTCATAATACTGATGGTTGCAGGCTTAGTCTCTGGGTTCCTTGGAGAATTTGTTAATGTAGCAATTATCTTTGCCATCGTGTTTGTAAGCGTGTTTCTTGGTTTTTACCAGGAAAACAAA
>Ga0209751_10006566_pt1 | contig 10752 bp, 10 predicted proteins | sample RifCSP13_1_FD_184019 | JGI IMG/M metagenome (GOLD analysis project Ga0209751, IMG submission 184019) | Soil microbial communities from Rifle, Colorado - Rifle CSP2_sed 13_1 (SPAdes) (version 2) | ecosystem: Environmental > Terrestrial > Deep subsurface > Rock core/Sediment | place: Rifle...
GCACGCCGAGACATGCACGGCCTCGGGCGGTGGATCGCGGCCTCCGCCTCCGGTTTCGGCGCGTGCCTCGTTCTCTTTTCGCTCTCGGGCTCGCTCTGGCTCTCGGCGGTCCTGCTCGTGCCCGTCGGCTTCTTCATGATGCTCGGGATGGCGGCGTCGAACACGCTCATCCAGGCGATGGTTCCGGATCGGCTGCGCGGTCGCGTGATGGCCGTCTACTCGATGATGTTCATGGGCATGGCGCCGCTGGGCGCGTTGACGGCGGGCGCATTGGCGACGCCAATCGGCGCCCCGGCGACCGTGGCCCTCGGCGGAGCGGCGTGCATCGTCGGTGGCCTGGTATTCGGCGCGCACCTGCCGTCGCTGCGCGGCCCGGCGCGCAAGCTCATCGCGACGCAGCAGATGACCGCCGGCGCACCGCCCGACGAGGCGCTCCGCAGCGACCCGTGAGCCGCCGAGCAGCACCAGGAGCAGCCGCTGTCGTCTATTTCGCTGTTGTGATGATTTGAGTCACGACCCGAACGGGAATCCGGTCCTTGAACTCCTTCGGAGCGGCCATCAGGCCCTGAAAACGATAGGAAGCATTAGCGGGGGCTGGAGGCAACAGAACGCCCGCGGGGTCTGGAGGCAACAGAACGCCCGTTCTCAGACTCGCCGCCGCGCTCCGCTCTGACACAGCGGAGGACCGCGATGGAGATTGGCAGGTCATCGGCAGGCCGCGACCCAGGCCGCGAGGGCGCGCGCATCATCAATGTCATCGTCCACCGGGCTCGTCCGCCGGTTTCTCCTTTTCCTGACGTCGAACAGGCCCCGCTGTCCTGCCCATAGGGCAGCCCTGTAGCGCTACCGCCTCAAAGTCCTCCATGTCGTGTTGTGTCGTGTTTCGCCTGTTGCGCGAGCCGGCGGTTCCGGGCATCGTTGCACGCAAACAAACCCAGATTCCGAAATCGGCCGTTCAATCGCCCGAGAAAGGGAGGGTCCGTGGCGCCCCGACGACTTCGTCGCGCAGCAACAACGTCGGTATTGCTCGCGGCACTCATGCTCCAGGTGCAGGCAGCCGCACAAGGATGGACCTGTCCGGTCTGCGGCCAAATACGGCATGGAGGGACCGAAGCGAGCCTGCGCGTGCACATTTGCTCCGCACACCCGGCCACCGCCGGATGCCCGGGCGCGCGAGCGCGGGCGAACCCGGCGCAGCCGGCACCTATCGTCAACGGAATCATCGGAGTGATAGGGGGCCTGTTGAGCACGCTCAGCTCGAGGGGCATTAACGAACCGCATTTTCGAGAGCTGAGTCCGTCCGTGATTCAGCGGCAGTACATCGAGGAGGCCAATCGACGGGCCGCCGAGGAGGCCGAGCGCGCCCGGCAGCGCCGGCGGGAGGCGTTCGAGCGCGGGAGGCGGGAGGTGCTGCAGAACATGAGGGGACGTGCGGTCAGCGGCGGCGAGTTGGAGATGCGAGGCAGAAGGACGGCGGGCGAGCTGGAGTTCCGGGAAACGCGGTCGTCCAGCCGGGTGTTGTCCATGCCGGCGGCGGTCGTGAGACGGGTCGATCAGTTGTCACAGACAGTCGCCGTCACAGAAGACATGGTGCGGCGAGTGGAGGAGACGACGTCGACAACCAGCACGTACACCCCTGAGCCGTTGCCGGACGATCTCTGGGAGACGCTGAAAGAAGAGACGCGTGCACGGCAGCGGCAGTGGCTCGCCACACAGATTACAAGACGGCTGCCGGAGGAGTGGGTGACGGAGCTGCGCAACGCGGCGCGAGCGTGGATGCAGCTGCCCAACGCGAACACGAACCCTGCCAGGGAGCAGCTCGACCGCTTCAGGGCGCGGGCGATTGGAGAGCTGCAATGGCGCGCCAAGACGTCGGCGACTCCGTACGCCGAGCGCGCGCTGATTTATGAGTTCCAGACGCCGCAGCACTTCGAAAAACGGGTGCTCCCCGCGCTGTTGTCGCTCGGCGCCGACCCTTCGGTGGCGCGATGAGGAGGAAGCCGCTGCTGGCGGCGATCGCCGTGGCGTTGTCGTGCACGTACGCGGCGCCGCTGGGCCTCGAACGATCCGGCCCGCAGACAGCCGCAGCACCCACGCGGTCGCCGGAGGCGGAGCGCGCGCTCGCGGCAGGCCAGGCGGCAATCGCCCGAAAGGACTGGTCCGCCGCAATTGGGGCGCTGACGGCTGCGGACTCGGCGGCACCGCTCGACCCGACCGTCATCCGCCTTCTCGGCATGGCCCATGCGCATGCCTCGCACGATCTGGCCGCACTTGCCTGGCTGCAATGCTACCTGGCGCTCGCTCCCGCGGCGCCGGACGCCCTCGATGCGTATCAGCGCGCGCAACGCCTGGCGCTGCTGGCACAGATCAAGACAGGGCGTCTCATCGAGCACGCGCAGGGCGCCCTGGAAGATCTCTCGGCGCTTTCGTTGCCCCGTCCTGCGGCGCGCAACCTCGCTCGACACACGGCGCTTCTCGCGCTCGTCATCGGCGACACGACCGGCGCCCAGGCCGCGGTCGCCACGGTTGCGCCCGACGACCAGGATGCCCTGTGGGCGGAAGTCAAACACGCGATCGCGTCCTACACGCTGAGACGTTCGGAGGGGCCTTCGTCGGCCTCCGCCGCATCGCAGTGGCGAGCCCTTGCGCGATCGTTGTCGGGTCGCCGCGAAGTCGTGGCGCTCGGCCGCGAGCTGCAGGGGCTCCGCACCGCCGATCCTCTCGCCCTGCCCGGCAAGCTGCTCGAGCTCGCCGCGGCCCTGAGCGCTGACCTGCTGGCGGTGCGACGGCTGGAGGAAGGGCTGCCGCGGTGATCTGTGTGACGCGCGCGGGAACGCGTCCCGCGAACCAGGAGGAGTGATGAAACGGTGGCGTCTGGCATCTGGAATCGTGATCGCCGGAGCGCTGGTGCTTCCGGTTCTTGGCGCCGAGCCGCGGGTGGGGAGCGTGGCGCAGGATGGAACCCCGGACGAGCGCGCGCATCGTGCCGCGAAGGCCGGGAAGACCAGAGAAGCGTTCGACCTCGTGTGGTCTGCGCTGCAGGAACTACCAAGTCCCGCTCCCGAAGGACTCGAGCTTCACCTTCGACGCGATGTGCTGACCTGGGGAAACCGGGCGTGGCGCGTGTCCGAAGAGTCCGAACGCCGGGTCTATCGCGCGATGATCGCGATCCGCGACGCGAAGGATGAGGACGGTTATTGGGAGGCGGAGCGTGAGCTTCACGGCGCAGTCCGCGCATCCCCCTGGTCCGCGGAGGCAACGTACAACCTGGCGCTTGCGCTGGCGAAGGTTGGCCTGTTCCATCTGGCCGCCCAGAACATGAAGCTATATCTCGACTACCTGAGCGAATCCGACGGGCTGCAGCAGTTGGAGGCGCTGCGCGGAAAGATGTGGGAGTGGCAATACCAGCACGACCGCGGCAAGGGGAAGACGCGACTGGTCTGGCGGGTCGAGAATGCCTGCAAACGAGCGGTCGGAATCGAGTTTCGCGATTTCGCCGGCCTTATATGGCCCGGAGAAGACCGGTGGTGGACGCTGGACCCGGGCAAGGCCTTCGTCGTCCCCACGGTGTGCGCGGCCGGTACGCGGGTCTGTTACGGAGCCCTGGAGACGAAGGGTAGGGCATTTCTTGGACCGAGAAAATGGGGCATCGGCACCTGGGGTGATAGGTGGTGCAAGGACTGCTGTTATCCGTGCACCACAGGCAACAGCGCAAACTTCCTGACAGTACGCCTCGCGTGCGATTAGCCACGCAGGCGGCGGCTGCACAAACGATCCAAGGAGACATCGATGCGAGGGGTGCTCAGGAGGCTTTTCTGCGTCGGATTGACCCTCATCGCCGGCGCTGCGCTTCACGCGCAAGTGAGCCGGGCGGTCGTCGTGCGGGTGAACGGCGAACCGGTGATCCACATCGATGTCCAGGCGGAGGCGGAGAACCTGGCGCGCGACTACGTCCGCAGCGCAGCCGGACTCGGTGACGGAACGGCGGAAGAGGCGCAACGGATCGTCGCCGTGTTGTTTCCGAGTGCAGCCATCCGGCTCGTCGACCAGGTGTTGATCGTTCAGCATGGACGGGCATCCGGGATCCGCCCGGTCGAGAGCGAGTTCGGCGACACCCTGCAGCGCATGATGGCGGCGTTCGGGTCTCGGACGCGCGAGGAACTCGACGGGGCCTTGAAGCGCGACGGAGCGTCTATCGAGGACCTCCGCCGCGCCTGGGAACGCAGCACGGTGTTGGATCTCACGCTGCAATCTCAGATGCGCGGTCGGGACCCGCGGGTGCTCGAGGCGTTGGTGCAGAAGCTGCGCGCCGGCGCCCGCCTCGAGTGGCAGCGCGACGAGATCCGGCAGACGTTCGAAGCGCGCGGGTATACGGCGGTGACGGGCGGACTGCTCGCGGGAAACGAAGCGGTAGCCGTCTCGACGCTGCGTCAGGTGATCTCGGCGCAGGTGGCCTATGCGAGCGCCTGCGCGAGCGGCGGGTACGCCGCCTCGTTCGAGAGTCTCACGCGTCGCTCCGCAGAGGGGAACCCCTTCCTGGATCCTCAACTGAAACCCGCGGGCACTCGCCTGACACGCGGCGGTTATGTCATCACGCTCGTCGCGCACGAACCTGTCGCGCAGGCGACCACCTGCCACGGCCACGCGACCGTGGCGTCGGCGTTCACCGTGTTCGCTGCACCGGCTGTCGCAGATGTCAGCGGCGTCAGGTACTTCGCGGCATCCGGGGCCGGGATGATTTATCAGAACCTCGGCGGGCCGATCCTCTCAGTTCGGGGCACGGTGAAGCCGTCGACCGCCCGCCCCCTCCTGTGACACACTCGACGCCGCCGCTCCCTTCGCTAATGCTTCCCGATCGCGGCGGAGTTAGCAATCGCCGCAATACGGTCCGTCGTTCTCAGCGGTGCGCGAGCGCGCGTGCAGGTCCGGCCGTCTGCACTGTGGGCAGTCGATCAGGGCATCCGAGGGGCAGGTGGTGCTGGATCTGCGGCGCCGCGAACCGGTCGACGGCGTTCATCCGACTGCGGCGCCGAACAGCCGGCCGACCCCGGCCGTCGCGAGCATCGCCAACACGCCCCAGATGGTGACTCTCGCCGCGCCGACGAACATGGGCGCGCCGCCGATTCGGGCGGCGACTGCGCCGAGCGACACCAGGCACAAGAGCGAAACCGCCCACACAGCGGGTACGAACGCCGTCGCGGGTGCCAGCAGGATCGTGAGTACCGGCAAACGATGGGAAGCATTAGCGGGGTCTGGAGGCAACAGCACGCCCGTTCTCAGACTCGCCGCCCGCGCTCCGCTCTGACACAGCGCACATTAGCGCCGTGGTCAGGAGCTGATCAAGCCCGATCGCGCACGCCGTTGACTGTGCGACTGACGATGGCGGGTCTGATTGAGTGAGATGCCACCGACGGAACACTGAGCGCGCACACCTCAGGCGCGCTGGCGGATCTCGTGCCTTCATGAACACGATGTGAAGACCGTGAGATCGCCCCGGTCCTGTGCGTCCGCGACGGATCGGCCCACCGGTCAGATGGCGGCGACAGAGCATTTTTTGATCGTTGGGGTAACACCGGGGTAAGAGCGGCACGCGGACACGCGCCGACACCTGTCGCTTGCTGCTGCCCACCGCCACACATGTGCTGGCTCGGCTCCCAACACGATCCACTCCATCTCTTCTTTTCAGAAACGTTGCAGCAACAATTCCGACACCTTGCTTGCTGTTGCGGTTGAGGTCTTCTCAGCTAGCAGGAGCGACCTGTTTTTGGCCCATATTTTGGTCAGATCAGAATTGGCTTGTAACAACACGACATGATTTGCTTGTAAATGTCCGGCATGATACGCTTGTATTTGCACGACACGAAAAGCTTGTAATCATCCGGAGTAACGATGCCTTCGCCCCCCGAGAAACTCGCTGAAGCGCTGACCGCTTTGCAGGCACTGCAGAAGGCCGGACGACGCGTCATCCAGTCGGGCGAGCTGAGCCGCGCCCACCGCGAACGGCTCCGTGCGAACGGCTTCCTTCAGGAAGTGATGAAAGGCTGGCTGACTTCCTCGAGCCCTGGTGCGCGCGCGGGCGACAGCACGCCGTGGTACGCGTCCTTCTGGGAATTCTGCGCGCGCTATTGCAAAGAGCGCTTCGGCGACGAATGGCATCTCTCGCCGGAACAGTCGCTTCTGCTTCTCGCGGAAAACACGGTGATCCCGAGGCAGGTTGTGGTCTACAGCCCAAAGGGCACGAACCACAATCTCGAACTGCCTTTCGCAACGTCCCTGTACGACCTTAGGTCCGACCTGCCGGATACCGCGCAGCTGACGGAAACAAACGGCCTCAGGCTCTTCTCGCCGGCGGCGGCGCTCGTGAGAATCCCTGAATCCTTCTTCAGCCGGCAGCCGATCGAAACGCAGGTCGTGCTCGCGGGCCTGCGTGACGCCTCTGATTTGCTGCGGCTCCTCTTGGGCGGCGGCAACTCCGTCAAGGCCGGCGTGCTGGCGGGAGCGCTCCGCCGGATCGGCCGGCCTGAGCTGACTGACGAAATCATCAAGGTGATGACCGCCGCCGGCTACGACGCGCGCGAACGCGATCCGTTCGACGGTGCATCGTCTTTCGGCGTGTTGCCGCGAGCGGTGTTGCCCATCGTCGGTCGCATGCGCGTGATGTGGAAGACGATGCGCGACGTTGCCGCCGCGAACTTTCCGACGCCGCCGGGACTCCCACGCGACAGGGCTGCGTACCTCGAATTCGTCGACGACATCTACAAGAGCGACGCGTACCACTCACTGTCGATTGAAGGCTACAGCGTGACGCCGCAGCTCATTGAGAGGGTGCAGCTGGGCAACTGGGACCCTGATCATCATGAGGATGATCGGAAGAGCCGCGATGCACTCGCCGCGCGCGGCTACTGGCAGGCCTTCCAGGAAGTGAAGGCAGCGGTCGCGGAGATCATTGCGGGCGCGAACCCCGGGGCGCGCGCGCGCGCGACGCACATGGACTGGTACCGTCAACTCTTTCAGCCCTGCGTGGCCGCGGGCATTGTTCCGGCCGCTTCCCTCGCGGGCTATCGGAACGATGCTGTCTACTTGCGCACGTCGCGCTATGTGCCGCCGCGGTGGGAGGCCGTGAGCGATGCGATGCAGGAGCTGTTCGATCTCCTGGAACAGGAAGAACACCCCGGCGTCCGCGCCGTACTCGGTCACTGGCTGTTCGGCTACGTCCATCCCTATCCGGATGGCAATGGGCGTATGGCGCGCTTCGTGATGAACGCGATGCTGGCATCCGGCGGCTATCCCTGGACAGTGATCCGCGTCGAGGACCGTGATGCCTACCTGTCGTCGCTGGATGCCGCGAGCATCGATATGAAGATCGCCCCGTTCACGGCCTTCGTTGCCGAGCGCGTGCGCTGGTCAATGGAGCATCCCGCCTCCAAGGTGTAGAAGGAGCGGGAGTATTGCTCTAGCGTTTCCCAAAGTAATGATCACCGTGTTCGTGTTCGTGCTCATCATCCCCAGCCTCAGCAGGCCACGTTCAAGATGCTCTCCGCGCGCGGATTGCCAGATGCAGATCCCAGTCGGCCTGCAGCCGCATCCAGAACTGGGCCGACGTCTTGAACAGCCGCGCCAGGCGCAACGCCGTGTCGGCGGTGATGCCACGCTTGCCGAGGACGATCTCGTTCAACCGGTTCAGCGAGATCTCGAGACGACGAGCCGCCTCCACCTGCCCGATGCCCATCGGCTTCAGAAACTCCTCGAGCAGCATCTCACCAGGAGGGACGGCGGGTCCCAACCAGTCCGGATCCCTAGCGATAATCTTCGACCGAGACTTCGTAGGCATGTTCGAGCTCCCAGCGGAACGTCACGCGATACCGATCGTTGACGCGAATGCTGAACCGACCCCCCTGGACTCCCTTCAGGGCCTCCAGCCGATTGCCAGCCGGAATGGCAAGATCCTCGAGTCGCGCGGCGACGTCGAGCGCCTTGAGCTTCCGCTGCGCGACCCGCCAGATATCGCGAGGGATTCGGCGCGCGGCTCGCGTGTTCCGTTCGCGGAACAGGTCGGCAGCAGTCTGGTCGGCAAAGGACTGAATCACGTCACGGCCGCTATTACATGTTACACGAATAGCGTGTAATCGATCGAATCGGTCTTTTCTCGGGCCTCGAATGACGCCATCTCGATGGCGGGGCGAAGAAACGGCGAATGTGCTACGCTGTGCCGCCGTGGCCCTCTGTCATTGGATCACGATGCAGCGGATCCTGCCGCAGCTCGACGTGCTGGTGGTCGACTGTCAGGCCACAGCCGCGGCCCCGCGCGGCCATCTCCTCGAACTTGGGTGGGCGCGCGTCGGCACAACCGTCACGGACGTGCACACGCGCTTGATCACGCTTCCGGAGAGCGAGCGGATTCCCCCGGCGGTGGCGAGGATCACGGGCATCTCCGAGCGCATGATGCGGGACGGTGTCGAGGCGAGCGTCGCCTGGCGCGAGTTGTCGGATCAGGCGGCCGCGTTCGCGCACCAGCCGGCGCCGACCGTCATTCATTTCGCCCGGTTCGAGCGGCCGTTTCTGCGCGTGCTGGCGGGCGATGCGCCTCTGCTGGATGTCGTCTGCACGCATGACATCGCGAGACGCCTCCTGCCCGACCTGCCACGCCGCAGCCTGCGCGCGCTTGCTGGATACTTCGGCCGCGCGGTCGGCGTCCTGCGCCGCAGCGGCGACCACGTCGCGGCCACTGCGTTCGTCTGGCGAGAGCTGGTGCAGTTACTCGATGCGAACGGCGTGTCGACCTGGAGCGCGCTCGGCGAGTGGCTCGCCGCGCCTGTCGGTTCAGCGAAGCGTTCGCGGCGCGTCTGGCCGATGCCGCGCGACGTGCGGCTCGCGATTCCGGACGCGCCTGGCATTTACCGGATGCTGCGCACCAGCGGGGACGTGCTGTACGTCGGCAAGGCTTCGTCGCTGCACCATCGGGTCAACAGCCACTTCCGCCATCAGCATGGTCTGGCCGAGCGGACGCTCGAGATGTTGTCGCAGGCGCGCGCGATCTCGTTCGAGGTCACCGCGAGTGTGCTCGAAGCGGCGCTGCTCGAGGCCGACGAGATCAAGGGCCACCGACCCCCGTATAACGTGGCGCTCACCGACGACGACCGTGCGGTCTGGTTCACGCGGCCCGATCTCGGCGGGCGCAGGCCGCACGCGTCCGCGCGCTGTCGGGTCGGACCGTTTTCGTCGGCCGAGACACTCGACCAGTTCGCCTCGCTCGCGCGGGCGAACCGCGCCGCGCTCGGCCGTGGCCGGTGGGCCCCGGATGCGGCCATCTTCGATGCGGGATTCGCGCGGCTGTGTGCGGCCCACCACGAGCTGTCTCGCCAGGATCTCCCCATGCCGGCGAGGCTGCTCCTATTGGGCGCACGGCTGTGGAGAGAGGGGCGGCGAGACCGCGACACCGATGTGGCGGGGGTGACAGATGATCGCGTGACAGCGTGGACGCCCGAAACGGCGCAGGCCGCTCTGGAGCGGCTCGTGATACGCGCCTCGCTGGCGCGCCGCCGCGCGAGGTGGTTGACCCGGCTGGTCGATGCGACCGTCCTCTGGAGTGAACCTGGTGAGGCCAGTGCGAGACTGCTCATCATCGACAATGGGGAGATCGCATTCCGTGGCGCGGCCGGCGCGAACATGACACCGCCGATTCCGGCTGGCCACCGCCGCCCGATCGCCAGCCGTCATCAGGCGTTCACCATTGCTCGCTTCGATCGGTTGCGGGTACTCACGACCGAACTCAAGCGGCTGGTTGCCGCCGAGGCTTCCGTCGCGGTGCGATTCGACGTGGCACCTCCGCTCGCCGACGCGCGCCTCGCCTCTGCGCTCTCGTGGGTGTGACATGCGCGTGTTGTTCGTGTCCGACACGCATCTCGGCCTCGACCTGCCCACGCGTCCGCGCGTCGTCCGCCGTCGGCGCGGCCACGACTTCTTTGAGAACTTCGACCGGGCGCTCGAGCCCGCCCGCGGCGGCGATGTCGATGTCGTGGTGCACGGAGGCGATCTCCTGTACCGAAGCCGCGTCCCGGCCTGGCTGGCGGAAGCGGCACTCGCGCCACTGAAGCGCCTCGCAGCGTCCGGTATGCCGGTGCTGCTCGTCCCTGGCAACCACGAACGGGGCCGGATGCCGTATCCCTTGTTGGCGCTCCATGAGGGGTTGCATCTCTTCGATCGCCCGCGCACCGTCGTGCTCGAGGCGCGCGGGGTACGCGCCGCGTTCATTGGTTTCCCGTACACCTGGGGGATCCGCCACCGGTTCCAGGATGTGCTCGCCGCGGCGACACGCAACATGCCCTCGGCCGACGCCCGAGTACTGTGCATTCATCAATGCATCGAGGGTGCGACGTGTGGCCCGGGCAACTTCACGTTCCGCACCGGAGCTGACGTGATCCGCACCGCTGACCTGCCGCGCGGCGCCGCTGTCACGCTGAGCGGACACATTCATCGACACCAGGTGTTGCGACCTGCCGGCCGGCCGCCTGTAATCTATGCCGGCTCGGTCGAGCGCACGTCGTTCGCCGAAGCGCGTGAGACGAAGGGATATGTCGTGTTGGAATTGACGCGATCCGGGCTCGGCGCGTTCGAGTTCCGCCCGCTGCCCGCGCGGCCGATGGTCACGCTGTCATTCACCGACCTCGACGGTGTCGAGGCGCACGGTCGCGTCGCCGCGGCGATCGAATCGACGCCGGCTGACGCCGTCGTGCGGTTGCAGGTACGCGGCGT
>Ga0209751_10006569_pt1 | contig 10750 bp, 15 predicted proteins | sample RifCSP13_1_FD_184019 | JGI IMG/M metagenome (GOLD analysis project Ga0209751, IMG submission 184019) | Soil microbial communities from Rifle, Colorado - Rifle CSP2_sed 13_1 (SPAdes) (version 2) | ecosystem: Environmental > Terrestrial > Deep subsurface > Rock core/Sediment | place: Rifle...
ATTGATGATGAATTGAGTTTCATCGAAAAGAATGGGGTTATAGTAGTAGAATACAATAAAGACAAAAGGGAACTCTTTGATAAGTTAGATGAGTTCAAGAATGAGAAACATCTCAGAGAACAGCAGTTAGAAACCGAATTCTCAAAATATAAACTACAAAAGCAGAAACTGTCTGATGAAATAGGCTTGCTCGATGCCGAAATAGCGCTTATAAAAAAGGAACTCGATGCTTTTGATGAGGATTTGAAAGAGTTTGAGTCTTTCAAACTTACCGACTGCTATAAGCGCATTGAAGGATTAGCTATAGGACTTGATGAAAATAATAACACAGATAAGCGCGGGAAGTTGCTCATTGAAGAACTTAACCGCTCTTACTGGGATGGCATCAAGAGATTTGGAGAATTACAAGAGGGAATAAATAAATTTAACGGCAATTTTTCACCCCAGAATATCTTTAAATTCAAAACAAACCTCATCGAGAAGAGCGAATATTTTCAGTTTGCCGAGGACCTGAAAGAGTTCATTGAAGAAGATAAGATTTCCGATTTTGAGAAACTGGTGAATGAGCGATTCGCCCAGATCATTAAACTGATTGGAAAAGAAACCACAGAGTTGATGTCGAGGGAAGGGGAGATACAAAAAATAATTACCGACATCAATAAAGATTTTGTTGTAAGAAATTTTGCAGGAGTCATTAAAAGTATAGTACTCAGGGTTGTTGACAGCGCGAACAAAGTAGTTCAACGCCTGATTGAGATAAAAAAGTTTAACGATGAAAATATAGATGACCTGGGACCGGCGAATCTGTTTTCTTCGCATGACAGGGAGGCCAAAAACAAGAAGGCGGTTGAACTGCTGAAGCAGTTGGTGAAGGAGATCAGCGACTTTAAAGACAAGGAGATCATGCTTTCCCACTCCTTTGAATTACAGTTCAGGATTGTTGAGAACGATAACGATACGGGCTGGGTTGAAAAGATATCAAATGTGGGCTCTGAAGGAACGGATGTGCTGGTAAAGGCAATGATAAATATCATGCTGCTGAATGTATTTAAAGAAAGCGCATCAAAGCGGTTCAAGGATTTCAGGCTGCACTGCATGATGGATGAAATAGGGAAGCTCCACCCCAACAATGTCCGCGGCATCCTGAAATTCGCGAATGACAGAAATATCCTTCTCATTAACAGCTCCCCTACAAGTTATAATGCCACAGATTACAGATACACCTATCTGCTGGCAAAAGATGAAAAGAATGTAACGACAATCAAGCGATTGATTCGGAAGGGAGCGGAAGCATGAAGCTCCCTTTATGCATCGCGAAAAAACTGTTGCTGCTCGAAAATGGAGAAAAAATACCTGCGAGCAAACTGAAGCATCCGATCATTCAGGATTTAATTGCGGAGGGGATATTACACAGGCCAGGCAGAGTTAAGAGCGTAATTCAAATCTCGGACAAAGAGCAATTAAAGCTTTTTCTGCAAAACCATTTTGGCATTAATGACCTTCATAGGTATATTGACGCTCATGAGAAAGAAGATTTGACCCGTGCGGAGCTTACATCTGTTGCTGCCGATTCAAAGCTAAGATCAATACGAACCTTCAAGGGATTTTTAATTAATTGCTACGAGCCAATCGAGGCGACACTGAATAACGAATCAATTATCATCAATCCCAAAGAAGGGACATTCACTTTCATTTACGACTTTGAGAAATTTGTTCCGGCAAGAGATATTACAATCGCTGGGATAGAGAATTCTGAAAACTTTCGATATATTAGCCAGCAAAAGTATTTATTCAAAAATCGAAGAATGCTTTTTGTCAGCCGTTATCCTCAAGGTCAGTGCAAGGATTTAATTAAGTGGCTTCAAATGATACCGAACAACTATTTACATTTCGGTGATTTTGATTTTGCGGGAATAGGAATTTATATCAACGAATTTAAGAAACATCTTAATTCCAAAGCATTTTTTTTTACACCAGACGACATTGAAAGTATAATAAAAAAATCAGGCAGTAAAAAAAGATATGATGAACAAAAAATAAATTTTGACATCAACAGAATTAAGGAAGAAAATGTCTTGAACTTAATTGCCTCTATCCACAAATACAAAAAGGGATTAGACCAAGAAATATTTATAAATGAAAGCTCCGGGTCGACACATTGAGCTTATCAGCATGTGGGCGTTATAAATTTGGGCAGCATTTGGGGGAACTTAAACGTTGTCTGACATGTAGGGGGGAATATGCACGTTGCGACTAACAAGGCTATAGATGTTATATCCAAAGAGTTCCATATCTCAAGAGATACGGTCCTCGATGAAGGGGTCAGATATTTTCTGGAAAAGAAATTACGGGAGATAAAGACCGAGATATTTCGGATAACCGGAAAATATAAGATATCTTCTGTTAAAGAGTTTGATGAACTGTATAAAAAAGGAATAGTTGAAGAAAAGGATTCCTGGGAAGATTTTCAAAGATTGGATCATCTTGAGTTTAAGAGAGATGAGATTGAAAAGCTTCTTCAGGAACTGAGATGATCGTTGATGTTGAAAAGCTCAGGGATATTGCCGAGGTTGAATTCGCAGATATAGTCGCAGATGCGATATCTACTGACATCAATGAGCTTCGAATAATCTTTACAGACGGAAGCTTTCTGGACGTATGGTACTCATTGAAGTTGGAGGGTCGATATAGTTACCATTGGGAGAGAAAGTTTATAGATGAAACCATCTACAGACATGACAACGCTCCTCATTTGAAGTGGAAAAACGTATCAACATTTCCAAAGCATTTTCATAACGGGTCTGAGGATGCGGTCACCGATAGCAAAATTTCCGATGATCCAAAAATAGCATTAAGAGAGGTATTAAGTTTTTCAAGAAACATAATTGAGGAGTAATTTTGTGAAGACAAACAAACTCATAGAACAATCATCCAAATACCTTTGCAACACATACAACCGCTACCCTGTGGTCTTCTCAAAAGGGAAGGGTTGTAAGTTATGGGATGTAGAGGGGAAAGAATACTTAGACTTTGTGGCAGGTCTGGCTGTCTGCAACCTTGGACACTGCCATCCGAACGTTGTTGCTGCAATACAGGGACAGGCTGAGAGGCTTATCCATGTCTCCAACTATTATCATAACGAGCCTATGATCGAGCTTGCAAGGCTCCTCTGCGAGAACTCCTTTGCGGAAAAGGTCTTCTTCTGCAACTCAGGGGCTGAGGCCAACGAGGCTGCCATAAAGCTTGCAAGAAAATATGCCAAGGAAAATCTCGGCCTGGAAAAGTTTGAGATTATAACCATGCTCAAGTCCTTCCACGGGCGCACCATGGCAACCATCACTGCCACAGGGCAGGAACGGTTCCATAAGGGGTTTGAGCCGCTCCTCGAAGGGTTTAAATATGTGCCATACAACGACCTGGAGGCGCTTAGAGGGGCTATATCCGAAAGGACCTGCGCAATTATGATGGAGCCTATTCAGGGAGAAGGCGGAGTAAACGTACCTTCCAAAGAATACATCCAGGAACTCAGGAAACTTTGTAATGAGCAAGGAATACTCTTGATATTTGACGAGGTACAGACTGGGATTGGGCGTACCGGAAAGCTCTTTGCTTACGAGCACTTCGGTATAGAACCTGATGTCATGACCCTGGCAAAGGGTCTTGCGAATGGAGTTCCTATTGGAGCAATGCTTACAAAGGATAAATTTGCATCGGCCTTTGTCCCAGGCACCCATGCCTCAACCTTTGGCGGGAATCCCCTGGCTACTGCCGCGGCTGTTGCCGTCCTCAGGACCATTGAAAATGAAAACATCATTGAAAATTGCCAGATGATAGGCGGCTACCTGGTTAACAGGCTGAAGGGGCTTCAAAAAGGGTTCGATTTCATAAAGGACGTGCGCGGCATGGGCCTTCTTATCGGCATGGAGCTTTCTTTTGATGCAGGAGATATCGTAAAAAAATGCATGGAAAGGGGAATCCTAATAAATTATACAAACGGAAACATCCTCCGTTTTATACCACCGCTGATAGTCACGGCGGATGAGGTAGATCTCCTGATAATTGCTCTCGAAGAAATATTTATGGGGATCGGGAGACAGTAGAATAGGTTCTTTGAATGGGGCAGTTCTGGTTAAGCATATATTAGATATCCATATTTATGGATGAGGTGTGGTATGGAAGAAGAGGATCGGCAACTGGTGCTGGAGTTAAAAAGCAGGCTTTCCGACGATGTCCTTAGACATCTCAAAAAACTTGTCTTATTTGGATCACGGGCCAGAGGGGAAGGGGCCGAGGATTCGGACCTTGACCTTGTGGCGCTGGTAGATGAAAAGAACACGGAGATTGAAAGTGAATTGTGGGACCATGACTTCAGGCCGATCATTTCTTTAAAAGTGTTTGCGGAATCACGGTTTAGACACGCAGTTGAAGAGGGATATTCGTTTTACAGGAACGTGGAGAGGGAAGGGATAGCTCTGTGACTAATGAAGTCAAAAAGTATTTAGAGAAGGCGGAGCATGCGCTGGAAGTAGCTGAAGCTTTAATAAAGGATGGCTATCTGCCGGATGCCGCAAGTAAGATTTATTATTCCATGTTTTACGCTGCCCAGGCCCTTTTAAAGTCGGAAGGTATCGAAGTTGTCAAACATTCGGCGGTTGAATCAGCCTTTGGCTATTACTTTGCCAAGCCTGGCAGGATTGACCCGAAGTACCACAGAATGCTGATCAATGCGAGAGAGATAAGGGAAATTGCCGATTACGATATCGAGGAAGAAATAGTTGAGCCGGTTGCGTCACTGAAGGTAGAAGAAGGACGGGCTTTTCTGGCTGTAATCAAGAATTTTCTCGGTGCATAATAATGCCGGAGATTAAGAGGACGGGGGTTGAGGTTTAATAGTGTGCCAGCAATGCAAGATATTCTTAGATGAAGTTATGTCTCTAAACCAGGATATAGCCGCAATTTGCACGCTCATAAATGATAGACGTTGGTATCATTACACGCGAGACAATAATGTAAATCCAATCAAAGATAACGGATTAAAACTGGGGAGAGATATTTCTCGAAATGGGCAATGGAATAATAGTCACTATGGTGACGGCATCAGCACGTGCGCAAGCGATTGCTGGAGGTTGCCAGCTTCCGGCGATAATCTTTTTAAGGTGCGGCTTACCGTCTCAAATCCGCTGTATAATGTTTATCATCAAACCGCGTTTAACAAGAGATATCAAACAGAAAAGCGCTTTTATCAAAACAGTTTTATTGTGTCAAGTTATTTGGATGGCTCTTCAAAGAACTTAGAGGCGAATATTAAGAGGACAAATAAAAAGCTTGCTGAAGGGTTTGATGCATTGTTATTTGAAGAGCATGGACATGCTGTCTTATTATCTTTGCGTGAGATAGAAGCTTCAAATGTTGAATTCATCGATTGAGAATATTTGGTGTTTTTTATGACCTTTTCTGGGAATTTAAAATGAATCTCCTGTAGATTGGTTCTATATAAACCATAAACAAAGAAAGCAGTACGACAGGTAAATTTGTGCCACAAATACAATGGGAAAAAAGTGAGGGCAATTGCCAAATGGCCGCGGTGTTTGCACCGAAAGTTGGCCGTTATTCTACAGGAAGAGCGAGAAATTGCGTTGTCACCTTAATGATTAATCATACTGATAAAGGATGGCTATGGTCAGCAGCGGTACTAGGTCCGAAGGTACACCGAGCAGGGGTTGAAAACTCGCTTGAAGCGGCTATAGAAACAGTAATAGCTGCTTTACCTGATATTTGGAGCGAACTAAGAGATTACACTATTGGAGATTTACGACAAGGTGAAGATGTCCCTCCGATGGAACCTTCTTGGAATTAGGTAAATAATAGTGGTCAAGAAAAATATTATGAGAGCACCTGACAGGATTTCCCTATTAAGCAGAAGAGAATGAGTGTCTAAGAAAAGGATAACAATACTATTAGTAATGCGAACCCGGCCCCGGATTGCGTTGTAGGAGATGAGGGGTTGCGGAAGAGAATCAGTACTCAAAGGGGTGATTTATGAAAACAATTCGAGAACAAATAGAAGCTATCTTGCCAGAGGTGCTTCCGGATAAACCGGAAGAAGCAATTAACGGAACACAACTTGCCCAAAAAATTCTAAAAAAAATTCCGGAACTAAATGAAGGTTCGATTAGACAGTACTTCTCTATTATGCATACCGATTCAAACTCGATTCTTGCCAAAACACCAGGGAAACACGGTTTTTACAAAAGACCTATTTCCTTAAAAGAACAACTGCCAATGGAAGGTCTAACACCTACTGAAAAGAAGAAGATAGAGAAAGAGGAAGAGGATGCATCAAAGCGTGACGAACAGAGAGAAGAAAAGTTTCGCTCAATTTTCATGCGGTATAACGAATTGACGACAAGCGGTGTATATTCAATGCCTATTGAGCATACCAGAAGAGCAAAGGGGGATGTAAAGGGATTGAATAAATGGAAATACCCTGATGTTATTCTTCTAAACTGGGAAGTCGGAGAGATAATAGGCGAAGAGTATGGCATAAATACCACAATGCTTGAAGTCAGAAGAAGTCTTGGAGAACAACCTTTTATCTTAACGAGCGCTGAACTAAAGTCAGAACTAAACGTATCAAACTTCAGAGAAAGTTTTTTCCAATGCATGAGTAATAGCAAGTGGTCTCATAAAGCTCAATTAGCAGTGGCGGTTGATATACAGGAAGAAAGATTAATTAACGAATTGACAAGGCTTGGGAAATCCTATGATGTTACAATCCTAACATATGGTCTTACAGGCGAAATAATTGATGAATTTCCTGACGCACAAAATATACTTTCCATGAAGGACTCTGAATTTGATGAACAGATATCAAAGCTTATCAACGTAACTACAATTACCACTGGTAGAGAAAGAGAAATATTAGATTGGGAGCATATTAAAGATTTGCGACAATTGAATCCTGACTTTGATGAGCTGTTTCAATGGATTTCAAAATGCCTTTCAACAGGGGTGGCTTATAAATTCAATGACTATCGTAAAATAATGGCCGTAGAAAACAGCTATGGAGCCAAAAAGGGAAGTAAGCAAAGAAAATAAATTTAAAGTGGTAAAGTGGGCGGTTCTATATATCAAGCGGATTTCCGGGGACACGATGCACCCTGATTCTATGGACTGCTGTGTGTTGATAAGGCAAATATCTGAGGGGAACATAGAAATGAAGAAACAACAGTTAGGGGTATGCTGATATATCTGTTTATGGCGAGTATTGTTGGGGATGTCCCTGGGTTTCAGTACGGATTATATGAACGTTAAATTACATAGAAGGAGGTTTTATGAAAAGTATATTCGTATCTTTATTATTGATTGCACATGCACTGATGCCTGTAAAGGCAATAGCCACTTCCAAAGCAAATATAGTCATTATTCCTGTTAAAAGTTCTGCTGAGGAAATAAACATAAAGGAGATAAGGACTTTCTCAGGGCATAACAGTGGTGTCAACTCCGTTTCCTTCTCTCCTGATGGGAAATACGCCCTTTCTGGAAGCAGTGATAAAACCCTTAAGCTCTGGGTGATAGAGACAGGACGGGAGATAAGGACTTTCTCAGGGCATAACGGTGGTGTCAACTCCGTTTCCTTCTCTCCCGATGGGAAATACGCCCTTTCTGGAAGCTGGGATAAAACCCTTAAGCTCTGGGATATGGCTGGTTTAACCAAAATCATATCCATAGGGATTGAAAGAGAGAGAAATAAAAGTCCTCTTAAAACCAAAGGGTGAGTTTGAGACAACAAAGGAATACGAGGCAAGAACAGCCTCTGCAAAGGTGGAGGAGGCCGCATAAGAAAAGAATATGATGCTCGCATAAAAGAAGAAACCTCGAAGGAAGAAAGGAGATTAAAGGAGGAAAGGGAAAAGCTCTCTCCGTATACTCTTCCTTTATCCCTGAACAGATATGATGCAGACGGCGGAGGCTTTGAGGCAGAGGTGGAAGGGAATAAGGTCTTTATCCCTGTGCCGAGGGAAAAGGCAATAGAAATAAGCAAGCATAAGGATAAACTCGATATTCAGGGCATGATTAGATATTATGATCTCCAAAATACAGAGCTTGTTAATGCCTATCTTGTGGATAAAATATCAGGGGAGAAATTTGCATTCGGAAAACACGTAAAATCAGACTGGGAAACGGCGGGGTTTGACCCTGCCGGTGCAAAGGAGTGGAAAGATGCGGGATTTAATCCCGAAGAAGCGACGGCCTGCAAAAAGGAAGGCCATGATTCAACATCATGTAAGAACAGGCTCAAACAATTTGAATCAGCTGGTTTTGCTTCCCTGGAGGCCAGGGCGTGGTTTAGCAATGGTTTTGACATAAATGGGGCCAAAGAATGGAAGGGTAAAGGGTTTTCTACGTCTGACGCACTTGCCTGGAAAAAGAATGGGATTGGTTTAGAACTGGCGGCACAATGGAGCAAGGCAAAAATCAACCCTGCGGCTGTTGCGGAGTGGAGCAAGGCCGGTTTTGATGCAAATACAGCGGCCGAGTGGAAGACCGGCTTTGAGCCTACAGAAGCAAAAGAATGGAGGCCTGGATTTAAAAATGCCGATGAGGCGTTACAATGGAAAAATGGCGGATTTGATCCCGCAACTGCGAGGGGCTATAAAAAAGCGAGGCGCGGGGCCGGATGAGGCAAAGGAATTGGAATCCCAGATAAGTGACGTAACCGAAGAGTTATGTCGGCAATATGAAGCGCTGAGTCAAACAAATAAGGCGATTAATCGTCAAAATGAAGTTGATTTAACTTCCGGCACAACGAATCTATACGAAAGACGGCAATTAGCTGCCGCAAAGTTGTATATTGAGAAAGAGATAGAAAGGCTTAAAAAGGAATATAAGAAATTAGGTGAGGGAGAATTCTCGCGGAAAAAGCAGTGTGAGTAGCGTCAGCTATATTATGCAATCAACAAACCTTAAAATCGTATAAGGTTGAAAGACCTTGTGTCGCAGCGGGTCAAGATATAAAAATGGAGGAACTATTATGGCTGGCACTTTAGCAATATCACGGTCATTGCTGGATGTTTTTAATGCAATAGAGACGGAAGGCGATATTAACGTCAAAGTAAAACATGTCCTTGAAAATGAGCTTGTCAGGCGTTTAAGCCGGTATGAATTGACTGTCAGAAATCTTGAAAAGAAATACGGGCTTTCATTTAAAGAGTTTAGGAAGAAGGGAATAGTCGCAAAAAAGGGTTATTCTTATGAGGTTGAAAATGACCTCTGGGAATGGGAATCGTCGCTCGATGGGATAAAAACGGTTAAGGTAGAGATCAGGAAACTAAGGACAATCTGATGATAAGGAAGGTTGTTTCTGAGATCGAAGAGGCCGCTCTACCTTTCCCTTTTGTAAAGAGGCTTGTCAAAACCGACGAGACGGCGAACACAGTAAAATATAGACTTCTCATGGATGAAGAATTGTTTGTTCAAGTGTATGTCAACGTTGAAAACGATACAGTGGGATTTGTTCTTATAAACAGCGGACAAAGAATATATGGAAGGGATGCAATAGACGGGAAGTGGCACCGGCATACTTTTGAAGACCCTTTAGGACATGATTTTTCTGCCGAGGGTTCAAAAGCAGTGACATTAAAGTATTTCCTAACGGAAGTTCAGGAAATATTGGTCAAAGAGAATCTTTTATAGTAATCACACATAATCAAAGGACTTACTAATGAAACGTGATTTTTTGTCATTCAAAGACTGGAGCAAAGAGGAGCTGGACTCCATTCTGAAAAGGGCTATAGAGCTCAAGGATTTGCAGAGAAAGGGTGTCGCTTACCATCCTCTGACAGGGAAGACCCTTGCAATGATATTCGAGAAGTCTTCAACAAGGACGAGGGTCTCCTTTGAGGTGGGGATGTTCCAGCTTGGAGGGCATGCCATATTTATGAGCCCGCGCGAGACGCAGATAGGGAGGGGAGAGCCTGTAAAGGACACTGCCAGGGTGCTCTCCCGTTATGTGAACGGCATAATGATAAGGACCTTCAGTCAGGAGGTAGTCGAAGAGCTTGCCGGATACTCAACTGTCCCTGTGATAAACGGTCTTACTGACCTCCTGCACCCATGTCAGATAATGGCCGACCTATTGACTGTCATTGAAAAAAAAGGTACGTATGAGGGACTGAAGATGGCCTGGATAGGAGACGGGAACAATATGGCCAATTCATGGATAGAGGCGGCAGGGAAACTGGGGTTTGATCTGACCCTTGCCTGTCCCAAGGGTTACACACCTGATCCACTGATCTTAGGAGATGCCCATAAGATAACGACCGGAAAGATAAGGCTTACCTCTGACCCCTTTGAAGCTGCAAAAGACGGAGATGTGATAAATACAGATGTATGGGCATCCATGGGCCAGGAAGATGAGAAGAAACAGAGGCAGGTAGCTTTTATAGGATACCAGGTAAACACTGAGCTGATGAAGGTAGCCCAAAAAGATGCCATCGTACTCCACTGTCTCCCGGCCCACAGGGGAGAGGAGATAACTGAAGAAGTCATTGAAGGGCCTAATTCTATGGTCTGGGACCAGGCGGAGAACCGGCTGCACGTGCAGAAGGCAATAATGGAAAAGCTGATGGGAGGTAATAAGTGAAAGGAAACGTAAAAAAGGTAGTCCTTGCCTATTCCGGCGGGCTGGACACATCGGTCATTATTACGTGGCTTATCGAGAACTACGGCTGCGAGGTAATAGCATTTG
>Ga0209751_10006570_pt1 | contig 10750 bp, 8 predicted proteins | sample RifCSP13_1_FD_184019 | JGI IMG/M metagenome (GOLD analysis project Ga0209751, IMG submission 184019) | Soil microbial communities from Rifle, Colorado - Rifle CSP2_sed 13_1 (SPAdes) (version 2) | ecosystem: Environmental > Terrestrial > Deep subsurface > Rock core/Sediment | place: Rifle...
ACGGTGTGACCCTCGTCGGGCCCTTCTGGACACGGCGGCAGGTGGCTCGCTACCTGGGGGTCACCCGGGGGAGAGCTCGCGAGCACCGCCACCTGCTGCGAATCGAGGGTGCGCTGTCGGTGGAGGAGGTGTATCCGGTCTTCCAGTTTTCCCACGGCACCGTGCGGCGCGAGGTGGTCTTCCTGGCACAGCTGCTCAAGCGGCGGGTCACCGACGTGGAGGCTTGCGATTGGCTGCTCCGTCAGGTGCGGAGTCTCGACAACCGGAACCCGATCGACTGGCTGGTGGCCGACGGCGACGTAGACAGGGTGGTTCGGTGCCTGCCGGCGCCGAGTCGGCCGATCCCTGGCGGTGCAGGACCCGACGGTGAGATCGGGTCGAATGAGGTCCCGGTCTGGCCCCCGACGCCCGTGGCCATCAGGCGGAGTGCGCCGGGTCGATGATCGTCACACCCAGTCACCCACTAGCGAGGGGGCGTGGCGTACAGTCCTGGTGTTGTCTCGAGGGAGGTCGATTCGATGGCTAACAAGGACAAGGGTGCCAAGGCGACGAAGAAGCAGGCATCACACACGCTGAAAGAGAAACGGCAGGCGAAGAAGGAAAAGCGCTCCAAGTAGTGCCGGAAGCGAACCGCGCCCCCGGGAGAACCCGGGGGCGCGGTCGCGTTCGCCTCAGCCTCCGAGAGAACCGATCACCTGGAACGTGCCAATCACCTCGTCGGCGGCGGCGAGGTCACGTTCGGTGACGATCACGATCTCCACGAGGATGACGAAGGCGTCGTCGGGAGGCCGTGCCGCCACCACGATGAACGTGCTCCCCTCGGGCCCGCAGTTCTCGTAGAGGTCGAACTTGCCCTTGTAGAGGACGTCCTCGTAGTCATCTCGGCTCACGTAGTCGCATGAGTCGGCAAAGGAGAGATCGTCGAGCACCTCCTCAGGGGTCTGACCGAGCGTCGCCGACGCACCGATGAACACACCCGGCGTGCCCCATGTGGAGCGCCAGGCGTCGAGGCTGGGGGCGGCGGTGAGCGCCGGTCCCAGGTCGTCGCCACCACGGTTCCAAGCGGAACCGTCGACGTCCGACCACTCGGTCGGGACACTCACTTGGACGGATCCGCTGTCGTCGGTGATGAGCGTGTAGTCGGTGTAATCGCCCGCGGCTGCGCTGTCGGTGGGAACGTCGTTGCCGAGATCGGCGGCGAAGGAGGTGACGACCGCCAGCACTCGTCCGTTGAGCTGGCCGTCGAGTACCTCTTGCGTGCTCGCCCGGTACACCTCGACGTCGAGGACGTCGGTTGGGGTATGGCTGCGCAGGATGTCGCAATAGTCGGCCATCGTCCCGTCGGTGCCCACGGGGAAGTTCTCCATCGACAGGATGAGGTCGCCACCCGTGATACCGGTTTGGTCGGCCGGCGAGCCCGATGCGACCGAGTACACCCAGATTCCGTCGAACCCGTCGATGTTCATGGCCTCACCGTTGACGCCGATCGTTTCGAGGTTCGTCCCGGTCACCAGCTGGTCGACCGCGGGACGGGCGATGCCGATGCCGATGGCAAAGGATTGACCGGCCTGATTGCCGGCATAGTTGACCGCGACCACCTTGCCGTCGGCGGTGATGATCGGCCCACCCGAGTTGCCGGGCAGCGTGTCCGCACTGTGCTCGATCACGGAGTCGACGGACGCCCACGAGGTCTCCCCATCGACTCGCTCCTTGGAGACGATGCCGTCGAGCAGGGTGTATTCGGGATCGCCGAGCGGGTACCCGGCGGCATAGATGGCCATGCCGGTGGTCACCGACCCGTCGTACCAGTCGAGATACGGGAAGCCGTCGCCGTTGATGTCGATCACCGCCAGGTCGTTGCACTCGGACACGGCGACGATGCGAGCGTTCTGCGCTTCTTCGAAGCCATCGACATAGACCTGGAGAATGGCCGCTCCGGTCACCACGTGGTTGTTGGTGACGGCGAGCCCGCTCGGATCGATGATGAACCCGGACCCGGCGCCCGCCACGGTTGCCTGCGCGCCGGTGCCGGGGTCGACGAAGCTGCCTTCGGCGACGATCTGAACCACCGCTCCACGCACCCCTTCGAGGGTGCCCACGGCACCGGATGCCCCGGCCGTCGTGGTCGCACCAGCGATGGTGGTGGTGGTGGTGGTCGTCGAGCCGCCGTCGCCTCTGGTGGTGGTGGTGAGGATGTTCCCGTCGCCACCACCACACGCTGCGGAGAGCATCGCGAGGGTCAGTGTCAAAGGGATCAGGCGGATGCGCGACACGCGGGTTCCTTTCGAAGAGAATGTGCCACCCGCACACCCCGGCTGCAGGTCGAAGTCAGATTAGCTGCGGGCCGGTGGGTAGCGGTGCCGTGCAGGGGGTCCGTCGAGGGCGGTCCACGGGGCGGTCATGATCCAGGACGCCAAACACGGCTTGGAGCTCTCGATGCCCGATCGCTCAACTCGGGGGTTCGGGCGGCCGAAAGCATCCAGAACGAGGCACGGAGCGGTTGTGAAGGCATTCACCACGTCGTTTTCCAAGGAGCGCGGCTGGTCGTCGCCGCTGCCGTCGGTCGACCCGGCTCGAGCCCTGATCGTGTGCTTCGGGGCCCCGGAGTACGTCGACGACACCGAGGCGATTCGGCAACTCACCGTCGAGGTCGGGGGGACGGTCGTCGGCTGCTCGACGGCGGGCGAAATCCATGGCAGTGAGGTGTCCGACGGAACCCTCAGCGTTGCGGTGATCGAATTCGAGTCGACGATGATCAAGAGCCGTGCCATGCCGATCGGGGTCGATCGGTCGTTCGAGGCGGGTGTCGGACTCGGCGCGGGTCTCGCCGACGATGACCTTCGTGCCGTGTTCGTCCTGTCCGATGGCCTCGACGTCAACGGGAGCGATCTCGTGCGTGGGCTCACAGAGTCGCTTCCCCCCTCGGTGGTGACCACCGGGGGCCTGGCGGCGGACGGCCCTCGATTCGAGCGAACCTGGGTGATCGTCGACGGCAAGCCTGCTTCCGGATTCGCCACCGCCGTCGGGCTCTACGGCGGTGCAGTTCGTGTGGGGCATGGCTCGGTCGGGGGTTGGGACTTCTTCGGGCCCGAGCGGACGGTGAGCCGCTCGTCGAGGAACGTCGTGTATGAACTGGACGGCCGTCCGGTTCTGGCGCTGTACAAGGAATACCTCGGTGACCTCGCCACCGAACTCCCTGCGTCGGGCCTGTTGTTCCCGCTCGCTCTGCGGGGGTCCGGTGACGACGGCCCGCTCGTGCGGACGATCCTCGGGGTGGACGAGGAGGCACAGAGCCTGATCTTTGCAGGCGACGTCCCCCAGGGTCAGCGTGCCCAGCTGATGCAGGCCAATTTTGATCGGCTCGTCGAAGGTGCCGAGGACGCCGCGGTCTCGGCATTGCTTCCTGCGGTCACGGGTCCCGCGTTGAGCATTGCCATCTCGTGCGTGGGCAGACGCCTGGTGCTTGGAGAGCGGACCGAAGACGAACTCGAAGCGACGACGCACGCGGCGACACCCGGGACCGGACAGGTCGGCTTCTACTCCTACGGGGAGATCTCCCCGCTCGCCGGGGGAGTGTGCGCCTTGCACAACCAGACGATGACGATCACCACCATCGGCGAAGTGACATGAATCGGACTCTGGCGCGGCAGCTTCGCCGGCTCGGTCTCGAACCGGATCATCCGCCGGAGGACCCCGAGACCTGGCGCCGGTTCCTCGACAGGGTGGCAACGTTCTACGAGGAGGCCGATCGGGGACGGTACCTGCTCGAGCGCGCCATGGACGTGTCGTCGCGCGAGATGAGCGAGATGAATCGGGCGATCGAGGCACTGTCCTCCGCACGGGTGGAACGGAGCGAACAGCACTACCGCACCCTCTTTCACCAACTCCCTGTGGGAGCGATCGAGGAGGACTTCACCAAGGCCGTCGCCTACCTCGACGGCCTGCGCGCCGATGGAGTGACCGGTCTCGCGGCCCACTTCCAAGAGCACCCCACCGAACTGGACACCTGCATCGGGCTGGTCGACGTCGTCGACGGCAATCGCGCCCTGGCCGATCTCCTTCGGGTGCCTCATCGCGAGATGCTGGTCGGGCCGCTCGACCCGACCGGGCTCTCCGAGTCGGCCCGCGACGCCTGGCAGCGCCAGTTCGTGGCGATCTCGCAGGGCGAGAGACGGATCGTGGTCGACTTCACGGGTCGACGCTTCGACGGCTCGGAGTTCGCCGCCAACCTCCACTGGACGGCCGCCGAGTACGACGGTGTCCTCGAATACGGTCGAGTGATCGTGGTGCTCATCGACATCACCGAGCGGAAGGAGACCGAACAGCGGATGCGTGATCTGGTGCGGTCGAAAGACGAGTTCCTTGCCTCGGTGAGTCACGAGCTGCGCACCCCGCTCACCTCGGTCGTGGGATTTGCAGACCTGCTGCGGAGGGACGGCGTCGCCGCCGAGGAGCGCGAAGGAATACTCGCCACGATCGCGGATCAGGCGGCCGACCTCTCCGACATCGTCGAGGACTTGCTCGTTGGCGCCCGGGTCGAGCTCGGCGAGCTCGGTGTTGGCGCCGAAGTGCTCGACGTGATGGAGCAGATCGAGAGGCTGCGCACCGCCGGTGGATCGATCCTGCCGGCGGTCGAGGTCGTCGAGGCTCCGCAGGGGCCGGTCCAGGCCATGGGTGATGCCGCCCGCGTGCGGCAGATCCTCCGCAACCTGCTCTCCAACGCAGCTCGATACGGCGGGCCTCGGGTGACCGTGCGCGTGGCACGCGAGGGGAGCCGGGTGGTGGTCGCGGTGTGTGACGATGGGCCTGCGCTCGCTCCCGAGGTCGCCGGGAGGATCTTCGATCGCTATTACCGGCAGGCATCCGGCGGCGCCCAGCCGGGGTCGGTAGGCATCGGACTCACCATCTCACGCGATCTCGCCCGGCGCATGGGCGGTGATCTCGCCTACCACCACGACGGGGTGTGGAGCGTATTCGAGTTGGTGCTGATGGCACCCGCGGCGAAGCGCGCGGCCTGATTGGCGGCGGCGGCGCTCAGCGAAGGTGCCCGGCGACGAAGCCGGCGATCACGTCTCCGAGATCTGGTTTCCCGATCTCCTGCAGGTCGTAGTACACCCGGGTGTGCGGCTTGTCGATGTCGAGCAGGCGACCGAGGTCGATAGGTGTTCCAATGATGACGACGTCGCAGTCGGCGGCGTTGATCGTCGCTTCGAGGTCGGCGATCTGATCAGGCCCGTACCCCATCGCCGGCAGCACGGAACCGATCCCTGGGTAGGTGGCAAAGGTGTCGCGCAGGCTTCCTACGAGATACGGTCGCGGATCGACGATCTCGGCGGCACCGAACTTCCGGGCCGCCACGACGCCGGCGCCGATCTTCATCCCGCCGTGGGTGAGGGTCGGTCCGTCCTCGACGACCAGCACCCGCTTGCCTCTGATGAGGGCGGCATCGTCGATGCCGATGGGGGATGCCGCGTCGACGACGAGTGCGCCCCGGTTCACGGCGGCGATGTTGGCACGCACCGTCTCGATGTCGGCGAGGGACGCGGTGTCGATCTTGTTGATCACGACGACGTCGGCCATGCGTAGATTCACCTCGCCGGGGTAGTAGCTCAGTTCGTGTCCGGGCCGGTGCGGGTCCACGACCGTGATGAGCAGATCGCTGCGATAGAAGGAGACGTCGTTGTTGCCCCCGTCCCACACGACGATGTCACATCCGGAAGGGTCGTCTTCGGCGGCGCGAATGATCGCCTCGTAGTCGTCTCCGGCGTAGATGACGTTTCCCCGGACGATGTGAGGCTCGTATTCCTCCATCTCCTCGATGGTGCACTCGTGCCGCGCCAGGTCGGCGATCTCTGCGAAGCGCTGCACGCGCTGCGCCGCGAGATTTCCGTAAGGCATCGGGTGACGGATCGCCACCACCCGCAGGCCGTGGGAGATCAGCAGCTCGATCACCCGGCGCGAGGTCTGACTCTTTCCCGACCCGGTCCGCACCGCGCATACCGAGATGACCGGCTTGGTGCTGCGGATCTGCGTGTCGTCGGGTCCGAGCAGGGTGAAGGACGCTCCGGCGGCCATGACGATGGCGCTCACCGACATGACATGGTTGTAGGAGACGTCACTGTATGAGAAGGCGCACTCGTCGACACCGAGTTCGCCGATCAGGCGGGAGAGTTCCTGCTCGAGATAGATGGGAATTCCGTTCGGGTACCGGGTGCCGGCGAGTTCTGCGGGATAGCGCCGTCCACCGATCCCCGGAATCTGGGCGGCGGTGAACGCGACCACCTCGACGGACTCGTCGTTGCGGTATCGCGTGTTGAAGTTGTGGAAGTCCCGCCCGGCGGCTCCGATGATGATCACCTTGCGCGGCATGTCGCCTCCTCCTCGTGCCGCCCATGGGCACCGCGTGGACACGTTTCTCAGGCGGCGACCGCGCCGACCCGCTCGCCCGAGCGTCGCATCGCTTCCTGGGGACGCCCAGGGCACAACGGCCCACGCGCCATCAGTCCGTCTTCGGGTCGTTTGCCAGAGACCTTCCCGGGCATCCTATGGTCGTCCACGCCGGTCGACCATGTCGATCCGACCCGAATGGCGCGCGGAAGAGATTTTCGACGCGGAGCGTTGACCACCGTATGACCGAGACCAATCTGCAGGAGATCGAGGCCCAGGCGATCGACAGTCCGAGCCCGTGGGCCAAGAACCACATCGACCAGTACCTGGCGACCGATGGTGCCGCGGTCGATCATCCATCTGCCGAACGCTTGATTCTGCTCTACACCACGGGTCGGAGGTCGGGCAGGATTCGGCGCACCCCGGTCGTCCACTTCCCGGCCGGGGACGACATGCTCGTGGTCGCCTCCAAGGGAGGGGCCCCTACTCATCCCGCGTGGTATCTCAACCTCGTTGCCGACCCTCAGGTGTGGATCCGATTCAAGGACGAGTTCTTCCCTGCGATCGCATCGACACTCGATCCCGATGAGCGTGCGCTCGAGTGGGCGAAGATCACGGCCATGTCGCCGGGGTTCGCCGACTATGAGGCGAAGACAGACAGGGTGATCCCCGTCGTGAGGCTCACGGCGCTCTGACGGTGGCATCCTCGGCGCCACGCAAGGCGCGCATGGCGTTGCCACCGAGGATCTTGAGGACGTCGGGCTCGGCCCATCCGCGGATCAGCAGCTCCTCGGTGATCGCCGGATAGCACGAGGCGTCCTCGAGTCCTACGGGCGTGCTGTCCATCCCGTCGAAGTCCGACCCGAGCCCGACATGGTCGACTCCACCCACGGCGGCGACGTGCTCGATGTGATCGACGACGTCCCCGACGGTTCCACGATCGATCTCGATCATGGCGAAATGCCTCTTGGCGGCCGCGGCGAAACCGGCTTCGTCGTCAGCGGCGAAGCGGGAGCGTAGGGCCCGCTGTTCGTCGAACATCCCCAGCGCCTGGGTCGCAGTGGCGGCGACGACGAACGCCGGCACGAACGTCACCATGATGACGCCTCCACCTCCGGCAATCGCCTCGATCACGTCGTCGGGGACGTTTCGTGGGTGTGGGGCAATGGCAAACGCCGACGAGTGTGAAGCGATCACCGGAGCCCGGCTCGTCTCGACCGCCTGGCGCATCGTGTCGGCAGAGACGTGGGAAACGTCGACCAGCATCCCCACGCGATTCATCTCGGCGACGACTGCCCTGCCGAAATCGGTGAGCCCGCCGTGTCTGGGCTCGTCCGTGGCCGAGTCGGCCCAGCCGATCGTGTCGGCGTGGGTGAGCGTCATGTACCGCACCCCTCTCTCGTAGAAGGCGCCGATCGCGTCCAGCGAATCCTCGATCGAGTGGCCGCCTTCGACGCCGAGCATGCCGGCGATGCGCCCTTCCCGGCGGATCGCATCCGCCCGCTCGGCGCCGGCGGCCAACTCCATCGTCTCGGGTGCCAGGGCGGCCAGCTCCTCGACCAGGTCGATCTGCCGGTGGGTCGCAGCGCCGGGGGCTCGAGTCCAACCCGGGACGTAGACGGACCAGAACTGGACTCCGACGCCCCCTGCCAGCATGCGGGGAAAGTCGGTGTGATAGCCCTCGAGGTGTCGGCGCGGATCGGCTGTCGCCGGCGAGCTGCCGGCCCGGGTGCGGATTGCCCACGGGAGGTCGTTGTGCCCGTCGACCACCGGCAGGGTGTCGTGGATCCGCCGTGCGGCGACCGCGGCGTCGGTTGGCGTGAGCATGGTGGCCACCGTAGCGGTCGGAAGTTCCGAGGTCGGTGTGCCCGTGTGGCCCGGCCATCGCTCATCTACGCGTGCAGACGGCACCCTGGTAGCAGGGCGGCTCGAGGGTCCCGGTTCACGTCCCGGCGAGGAGGGCGCCGGCGACGACCACGAGTGACCCAACGGCGCCGGTGGTGACGACCGACCACCAACGCGACCGAATTCCCACGGCCACCGCCGACGCCGTCAGTCCCAGCCCGGCGACGGCGGCGAGGCGGAAGGGAACGCGACCGTCGAAACGGGCGGCAAACCCAAGCAGCATCCCGGCACCGGCGGCGCACACGACGATCAGCCGGTGCGTCGCCCGACGGCCGATCCGCACCGCCAGGACTCGCTTGGCCGTTGCGGCGTCGCTGTCGAGGTCGGGGAGCTCGAAGCAGAGGATCATCGCTACGTGGATGGGAACGAGTGCCGCCACTGCCCACCACAAGCCCGCCCCCACTCGCCCGCCCTGCGACCAGACCCCGACCAGCGGTACCAGCCCGGCGACGACGAGGGACGTGGCCACCTCACCCCACCCGGTGTTCAAGAGGCGAACCGGGGGCGTCGAGTAGACCCATGCGACCAAGAGGGCAACCGTTCCGGTGGCTGCGGTGGGAACGCTGATCCACGCCATCGCCACGATGGCGATGGCGGCCATCGTCGACGAGATGATGGCACCGACCAGCGCCGCTCGTGCCGGTAACGCGCCCGATGGGATCACGCCGCTCCCGCCGGAGAAGAGGGTTCGGTTGGTCACCGCGGCATCGGCCTCGGCGTCGGCGTATTCGTTGGCCAGTTGGGCCGTGAGTTGGATCGAGGTGACCATCGCCTGACCGACCGCATATGCCATTGCATCGATGCCATGTGTCGAGAAGGCGCCGAGGGCGAACAGCACGGCTCCGCCGACGAGGAAGTGGGGCCGGGCGAGCCGGAGGTAGCGCCACATCGCCCCATCATGCAGCCTGTGCGGCCCGGGGCGATGGACCCGGGCCGCACTCGTGGCTCTTCGGTGTTCAGCCGGTCACCGTCACCGTCCCTCGCATCCACGGATGGGGCTTGCAGAAGTACGGGTAGGTCCCTGGCTCGTCGAATGTGAAGGTGAAGGCGTCACCTTGGTCGAGGAAGGGCGAGTCGAATCTGCCATCCGGAGTACCCGACGACCCATCGCTGACACCCGAGGTCACCGTATGGGCGATCGCGTCCTCGTTGGTCCATCGCACCGTTGTCCCTGCGACCACGGTCAGATCGAGCGGCTCATAGGCATGGGCGGCGTTCGATGGGTTGAAGGCGTCCATTGGGATGACCACTTCGGCACCGATCGCCTGGGGCGAGGTGGTCGTGGTGCTCCCGCCGTCGGTGGGGGAGGCGGCACGGGTCACGCCGTAGAGCTCGGGCTGGGGATCTCCCTCGACCACGATCGTGCCGATCGCGCCCTTGTAGAAGGTGCGGACGAGCGCATGGTCGACGAGGATGATCGTCGACGGCACGAGCCCGTCGAGCTCCACGACCACCCCGCCCCCGGCCACGACCAGGGTCGACTGCGAGCCCCGGATCGGCTCATTGGCGGCATGGGTAGCCGCCTCCGGGTACACCAGGTCCCAGTGCGACCCGATCGGGTGGAAGTTCGAGTCGAGGTTGAGTCCCTCGTTCACCATGTAGATCCGGGCTCGTTCGCCGACTGCCATCGTCAGCGTGTTGTCGCCGGTGAGGGCGTCGGTGCGGCCGTTGAAGGTCACGTACCGCGGTTCTTCGAGGAGAAGAGCATCCGGGTCGAAAGCCACGAGACCCGATGGGTCCGCCTCTCCGACGTACCACTCGGACTGCATCAAGGCCCACTCGTGCTCGACCTTCGGAAGCGGTGCCTCCGGATCGACGATGAACATGCCGTACATGCCGTGGGCGATGTGGACGGGCACGTCGCCGTAGGCGCAGTGGTACATGAACGCGCCGGGATAGAGCAGCCGGATCTGAATCGTGGCCGTCTCGCCCGGGTTCACCGTGAGGTCTTTCGCCCCACCACCCTGTCCGGTGACGGCATGGAAGTCGATGTTGTGCGGATGGAGGTTGCCGGCGAGATTCGTCAGCGTGATGCTCACCATGTCACCGACCCTGCCCCTGAGGATCGGACCGGGGGAGCCGCACGTCACTTCGGCATCACCGGCGATCCGGTATCCCCACATGTCGGTCGAGATGCCCTTCGCCGGATCGAGGGGACACACTCCCTCGAGCACCTCGAGGTGGACCTCGTACGTGCGCTGGTCGGTGCGGGTGATCGCCGGCGGTACCGACGGCGCGTAGGCGACGTGGGCTTCGTCGACGGACGCCGGCTGCAGGCTCGCCACCGGCGTGAGGTCCGGTCTGACCCCGGCATCCGCCGGATAGGCGGCGGCACCGTTGCCGGAGACGACGACAAGTGAGGTGATGAGCAGGCCGACCGCCACCAGCAGCGCGGCCACGGGCCAGAGGTTGCGAAACGACTTCACGATCTTCCCTTCATAATTGGCTTCTTGTGTTT
>Ga0209751_10006573_pt1 | contig 10748 bp, 10 predicted proteins | sample RifCSP13_1_FD_184019 | JGI IMG/M metagenome (GOLD analysis project Ga0209751, IMG submission 184019) | Soil microbial communities from Rifle, Colorado - Rifle CSP2_sed 13_1 (SPAdes) (version 2) | ecosystem: Environmental > Terrestrial > Deep subsurface > Rock core/Sediment | place: Rifle...
GGCCAGCACGAATCCACCCAGTAGATATCGTCCGCGTCCCAGCGGACGACGATCTTGTCTCAGCGCCAGGAAGGCCAGGAACCCGGGGTAGAGCGGAAGCACACAGGGGCTTGTGCTCGCCAACAACCCGAGGCCTAGCGAGGTCAGCGCCGTCTGAACGTCCATGTTGGGTGCGAAATCCTGGTGGATGGACGGCCCTAACCGCGGCCATCCGCCCACAGGGGCGCGATCACATCGGCCCGGCCAGCAGAGGTTCCAGCTCCGCCAGCAGGGACTCGGCGCTCTTCCTCCCGGCTTCCAGCGGATGCACGACACCATGACGGTCGATCAGCAAGATCGGGGCCGACGGAGGGTTCAGATACTGGCTTCCGTAAAGCTGCCCGATCTCACTCGACACCTGTGCCGGAGCGACGGCATACAGCCAGTCGAACCCGTGCTGGGTCAGGTACCCCCGGAGCGTCGCCGCATCCTCGTTGGGATCGATGTCCAGACCCACTGTGACGAAGTCCTCGCGCTCTCCCAAAAGCGCGCGCAGGCGCACGACCTCGCGCTGCTGCGCCAGACACTTCGGGCACCATTGGGCGAACGGCTCCAGTAGAACGACCTTTCCTTTGAAGTCGGCCAGGGTGAAGTCGGTTCCCGAGGCGACGTCCTTCAGGGCCACCGAGAAGAAGGTCGGCATGGCCATGGCGCCTTCCTCCATCATGGCCTCTCCGGTCGGGGTCGGGTGTTCCATCATGGCGTCCACGGTCGGCGTGGCCTGCTCCATCATCTCCTCTGTCGCAGCCGGTGCCTCCGTCATGGCCTCCGGCGTCGACGGGGCGCACGCCGAGAGGAGCAGCCCTAGAACCATGGCCGGGCCGCGCAGGGCGAGTCTCGTCGAGCTCATTCGTGTCCTCCAGGTGTCGATGAGCCAAGGGTAGGCGGCGGGTCTTGCCGCGCGGCGACCGGCCGGTTACGCCGTCAGGAACAGGGACGGCTTCGTCGTAAGAAACACGCAAGGACTTGAGACCCGGGGTTCCGGCCCACCAGACTAGAATCCTTCGGGAGAGCCACGCCCGTGCCCGAGAGCCTAATCCTGATCGTCGAGGATGAGCCGTCGATCGCTGAGGTGGTCAACCTCTACCTGCGCCGCGCCGGGTACCAAACGCTGCGGGCGGCTGACGGGAGGGCCGCCTTGGAGGCTCTCGACCACGCCAGCCCGGACCTGGTCATCCTGGACATCATGCTCCCGCAGGTCGACGGCTTCGCCATCACGCGCTGGATTCGAGACCGAGGCGATACTCCCATCATCATCGTCTCCTCCCGACGAGAGGAGAGCGACCGCATCGCCGGACTCGAGCTGGGCGCCGATGACTATGTCGTCAAACCCTTCAGTCCTCAGGAGCTCGTCAGCCGGGTGCGGGCGGTTCTGCGGCGGGTGCACAAAGGCGAGGCGGAAGCCGAGGCCCCGCTCGTCTTCAACGACTTGACCATCGATCCATCCACTATGCTGATCTCGGTGCAGGGCCGGGAGGTCTCCCTGACGGCCAAGGAGTTCGAGCTGCTGCACCACTTTGCCCGTCATCCGCGCCGCGTCTTCAGCCGGGACCATTTGCTGCAGACGGTGTGGGGAGGGTCCGAGTTCATCGACCCCAGCACGGTCACCGTCCACATCCGGCGGCTGCGCGAAAAGATCGAATCCGACCCCTCCAATCCCCAGCGCCTGGTGACGGTGTGGGGAGTCGGGTACAGGTTCGAACCGTGAGTCGCAGCGCGCGCCCGCGCGCGGATACGCTCGGGAACCGCGGCTTCCGCGCTGTGTGGCCTGGCGGCCGGGCGCTGCCAAGGGCAGCCGAATGACCCGCCGAGGCCCGTTCGGCCGTTTCCTCCTTGGCCTGCTGCTGATCCTGCTGGCGTCGCTGGCGCTGTTCTACGGGTTGATGCAGCCGCCGCTCAGCGATCTGTCGCTGATGACGACATTTCTCATGGTCGCCGCCGGCATCGCCGCCGCCGCTGGCTACTTCGCCTATCGGCTCCGCTGGATCGACCGGTCACCAAGTCTGCGGCTGAGCCTGCTAGCCGTGAACGTCCTCGCCATCGGTCTGGCTTTCGCCAGCGTCTGGGCCACCGCTCGGCTGATGTTCGCCAGTGAGCACGATCTCCTCCTGGCGACCGTCCTGCTGCTCTTCGCCGCGGGAATGGCCGCTGTCCTGGGGACGTTTCTTTCCAGCGGCGTGATCGAACGCATCCGGCAGCTCGAGGCGGCGTCTCATCGGATCGAGCGCGGCGAGTTGACGGCGCGCGCCGCGGTGCAGGGAAACGATGAGCTGGCGGCCCTGGGCGATGCCTTCAACCGGATGGCCGCCCAGCTCGAGACCGCGGCGGCGCGCCAGGCCGAGCTGGAGCGGATGCGGCGAGATCTCGTGGCGTGGGCCGGACACGACCTGCAAACACCGCTGACCTCGATCCGCGCTATTCTCGAGGCGGTAGCGGATGGGGTGATCGAGGATCCGGCCACCCGGCAGCAGTACTTGCAGACGGCGCAGAGGAACATCAAGGACCTGTCTCATCTGATCGACGACCTGTTCGAAGTCGCCCAGCTGCAGGCCGGCAGCTTCCGGCTCCACCTGGAGACTTCGTCGCTGAACGATCTGATCTCCGATACGGTGGAAGGTTTCTCAGGACAGATCGCTGATCGCGGCATCCACCTGGAGGGCCGCGTCGCGCCTGGCGTAGACCCGGTGGTGCTAGATCCGGCTCGGATCGGACGGGTGCTCAGCAACCTGCTGGCCAACGCCCTGCGCCACACCCCCGACGGAGGACGGATCGCGATCGAGGCCTCCGGCGGTCCGGCGGAGGTCCGCATCTCGGTCCGCGACAACGGGGAGGGAATCGCCCCGGAGGATCTGCCGCACGTCTTCGAGAGTTTCTATCGCGGCGAGAAGTCGCGCGGGCGCGCCTCGGGAGGCTCCGGGCTGGGGCTGGCCATCGCCCGCGGCTTCGTCGAGGCCCACAGCGGAGTGATCAGTGCCGTGAGTCCCCCCGGGCAAGGCTGCACCGTTTCCTTCACGCTCCCCCGCCGGCCGACCTTGCAGTCTCCGGTCGTTCCGTCCCCGTTAATCCCTGCGTAAGGTTTCCCTCGTAAACTTGCGGCCGATGCGGTTCGTGAGGCCGTCGATGCGAGGTCTGTGGCTTGTGGGTCTGTCGATTCTTGGCGCCGGTTGTGTTGCGACAACGGCTGTTGGGGTCCCTTCGGCCGTTCCCGCCCTGCCGGACCTTGGTCCGGCGCCGGAACTGACCGGCGAGACCTGGCTCAACGCCGAGGGCCCCCTGCATCTGGCGGACCTGGGCGGCAAAGTCGTGCTGCTAGAGATGCGGACCTTCGGTTGCATCAACTGCCAGCGGGTGATCCCTCACCTTCAAGCGTGGCATGACAACTACGCCTCGCAAGGGCTCATCGTCATCGGGAACCACTACCCCGAGTTCGCCCATGAGCGCGACCTCGACGCGCTGAGCCAGGCGATCCGGCGGCTGGGCGTAACGTATGCCGTGGCGCAGGACAACGACGGCGCGACCTGGCGCGCCTACAACAACCGCTACTGGCCGACGCTCTACCTGATCGACAAACGCGGTCGCCTTCGCTACCAGCACATCGGCGAGGGGGCCTACGCCGAGACCGAGGCCGCGATTCAATTGCTGCTGGCGGAGCCGCTGGCTTCCGGGGGCCTTGGGGAGGGGGCTTACAGCCCCCTCCCCTCTGTCCCCCAAGACCCCCGTCACCCCTCCCCTGAAAGCGGCGGTTGACGGTGACATGCGTTCGAAGTACGGGACCGCCGCGCGAGTGCCGTGGCGCCTCGCGTGGCCGAGGCGTGGATGGCGCCACAGGCGCTTCATCAATGGGTAACCCGCGGCTCCTCAGGGCATTGCCAGGGTACGGTACCTAGCGTAGGTCGCTTGGAGGTCTAGGGTATGAGTAGTCGCATCAGGTTCGATGTACCACCTTCATCCGAGATCACCCCGAAAGCGGTCTACATGAACCGCCGGGCCTTTCTGCGCGTCGCCGGTCTCTGCGGGGCGGGCGCCGCCCTGGCCGCCTGCGGCGTCAAGCCTCCGGCGAAACCCGCGCCGGGGCTCGAACCGAGTGCCGGCTCTGCGAACGACGAGCTCGGAGGTCCCCTGACGGCCTTCGATGCCATTACCCACTACAACAACTACTACGAGTTCTCCACCAATAAGGAGGCTGTCGCCAACCTCGCCTCGGACTTTCGCACTCGTCCGTGGACCGTCGAGGTCGGGGGCCTGGTGCACAAGCCCGGGACCTTCGCCGTCGACGACCTGCTGACCACTTTCTCCCAGGAGGAACGGATCTACCGGCTGCGATGTGTCGAGGGCTGGTCGATGGTCATCCCCTGGCTGGGGTTCGAGCTGGGCAAGTTGATCGACCAGGTCGAGCCGATGACCTCGGCGGCGTACGTCGGATTCACGACGCTGCTGGACACGGAGCAGATGCCGGGTCAGCGGAGTCCGTTCTACCCGTGGCCCTACACGGAAGGTCTGCGGTTGGACGAGGCCCGGCACAGACTGTCACTGCTGGCCACCGGCCTGTACGGCGAGTCCCTGCAGCCGCAAAACGGTGCGCCGCTTCGTCTCGTGGTGCCGTGGAAGTATGGTTTCAAGAGCATCAAGGCGATCGTGCGCATCGAGCTGCTGGAGCAGCCGCCGGCCACGCTGTGGAGCTCGGTCGGACCGAATGAGTACGGGTTCTATTCCAACGTCAACCCCGAGGTCGATCATCCCCGCTGGTCGCAGGCTTCCGAGCGGCGGATCGGGGAGGGCGGACGCCGCGAAACGTTGATGTTCAACGGCTATGCCGACCAGGTCGCCGGCCTGTACGCCGGCATGGACCTGCGGGCCAACTACTGAACGAGCGCCGATCCGTGTCGCAGATGATCGCCGTACACGAAGCGAAGGCGTCACTGGATCTTCAGGGGGCCGGGGGGAGGGCAAGTGCTTTTCCCTCCCCCCAGCCCCCTAACCCCCGTCCCCCCACCCTCGCAAGCGGCGGTTGATATGGCTTGCCCCTGATGGTGGGAACCGCCGCTTTCGTTGAAGATGTAAAGCAGCCGAAATTGAATCCTTCATGGAGTGATTGTGGCGCGAACCCAGCTTCCTTTGCCGTACCCGTCGGGTGGCTCAAGCCAACCGCATATTGCGAGGGGGGTGCGGGGGGAAGTGCTCACGTCCCCCCGCTGGCCCCCTTTGAGGAGGCCTAAAGGGGGGTGGAAGGAAAAGAGGCCCCCTCCTTTAGGCCCCCAAGAGAGGAGAAGAGGAAGACGATGGTCTAGCGGCCCTCGTCTGTGTCGCGCATGATCGCCGTGCCTGAAACCAGAACTTCCCGCCTGTCTAACATCGACTGGCCGCGCTGGGGGGTCCATCTGGGTGGAGTACTCCCCGCCCTGTGGATCCTGGCCCTCGGGCTCGCCGGCGAGCTGACCGTCAACCCCTATCAGGCGGTGGAGCAACGGACCGGCAGGATCGCCCTGATCTTCCTCATGCTGGCACTCGCCTGCACCCCAGCCAACCTCCTCCTGGGCTGGCGCCAGGCATTGCGCCACCGCCGGACCCTCGGTCTGTACGCGTTCGCCTACGCCAGCCTGCACCTGCTCATCCTGGTGGGCCTGGACTACGGCTGGTCCTTCCGTCTGCTGCGCGCCGACCTCGACACCAAGCCTTTCATCTGGGTCGGTGCGTCGGCGCTGCTGATCCTGGCCGCGCTGGCCGCCACTTCCTTCGTGGTGTGGAAGCGCAGGCTGGGCAAGAACTGGAAGCGTCTGCACCGGCTGGTGTATGTGGCGGTGTTGCTCGTCGTCGTCCACTTCGCCTGGGCGCGCAAAGCAAATCTGGCGACGTTGAGCGGCGATATTGCCCTGCCGCTGGCGGCCGGCGTCGCGGCGGTGACCCTTCTCACCCTCCGCCTGCCGGCCGTCCGAAGATGGATCTCGGCGCGCCGGCGCTCGTTCGGCTAGCTCCGCGAAGCACACTTCATTCGGACCGCGGGCCCCGGGTTCGCCGGCCCGCGGACGGGCGCTGGACCTGCTGCGCGAGCTCGGGGCGGTGGCGTGGAGGTGGGTGTTAGACATCCCGCGGGACTAAAGACCGGATTCCCGCTACAGTAACGGCTCGAACTTGCTCCCCGCCCGACACGCCGCTTCGGCGTCCTGGAGAGGGCGCCGCTTCGGTGTCCTCACGAGGACGCCGCCTTGAGTGGCCTCGGGAGGGGTTGTCGTTTAGGGGCGGGGGCGATTCGGGTAGGCCGGGGGCTTTCCCGTTTGCGTAAAGCCGGCAATCGGCAACCCAACTTGCGTAAAGCGACCGAGGCACCAAGGTTGCCCACACCTCGCTCCTACTTGACCCTACCTGATGTATCCACTTGTGATACAATGTAGTCACGAAGACGGGAGGCCGGGATGGGCGAGCAGACTATCGGAGTTAGAGAGCTCAAAGCACGCTTGAGCGAATACCTGCGGCAGGTGAAACAGGGGCGGACACTCGTCATCACCGAGCGTGGCAAGCCGGTTGGGCGGCTGGTGCCTGTTGGCCAGAGCCTGGACGAGAAGATCGAAGGAATGCGCAAAGCCGGCCAGATCGAATGGAGCGGGAAAAGGCTCAGGCCCATGAAGCCGGTGGCAAGAGTCAAGCACGGTTTCTCCGTCGCCGACCTCCTCATCGAAGACCGCAGGTGATCGTCTACCTGGATGCCAGCGCCTTGGTGAAGCGGTACCTCGCCGAGGCGGGTTCCCCCGAGGTCGCTCGGCTGATTGCCGACTCCACGGCCGTCGGCACGAGTCTGATCAGCCGGGCAGAAGTCGCGGCCGCAATCGCACGTTCGGTGCGGGCAGGCGGGATCGTGCGCACGGCAGGGGAGAAGGCGCTGCGGGCTTTGGGCGCCCAGTGGGCGGACCTGATGGCGCTGCCCGTGACTGGGCCTCTGGTCGGTCGCGCTGCCGAGCTTGCCTGGACCTACGGTTTGCGAGGCTACGATGCTCTCCACCTGAGCTCGGCACTCTCTTGGCAGGAAGATCTTGGGGAACCCGTAGTCGTTGCCACCTTCGACCGCGAGCTGGCCGCGGCGGCAAGCCAGGCGGGCATGCAGACATGGCCTGCGGAGTTGGGGTAGGCCGATGCGACCGGTGGCGATCAGAAGCGCCCAAAGCGCCCGGCTAGCGCAGCTCAAGCCCTTCGTTCCAATGTCAGGCGAGACTGCGCCCCCTTGATTCGCGATTCCTCGCCCGGCATCGACCGTTGTCGCGAAGGGCTCCTTCGCAGGCAAGCCTCGCTCGAATTCATCCCCAGAACCCAGCCATAGTAGGGGGGTGTGGGCCCCTCGCTGCGGTCGGGGTGCTCCGCGAGGGGAAGCTTCGCGAAGCATCCCGGAGCGAAGCGGAGGGACACGTCCCCCCGCCGTCCCCCCTTCCAGGGGACTCGTCCGCCTCGCTTGCGCTGTCAATCTGACACTCAAGGGGGCCGGGGGGAGGGGAAGTGCTTTTCCCTCCCCAAGGCTCCCGGAAAGAGGGGGACATTGGCCCCCGCTCCCCGCGACGCTCATGGGCCGCCCTGCTCCCTCCCCCACGAGTAGACCTCTCCGCCGAGGTCCGGCAGAGGAATCACCCGGCAGGAGCTCAGCTCAACGAGCGCCTGCGCTATCCCATCGACGGGATCGTCCGGATCCGGCAACCCGAGGATCAGCCACCGATTGTCGGGACTCCAGACAGGGAAGTAGAGCGCCCGGCCGCTCAACGCCGCGACCATCGTGCGCTGCGAGCCGTCGGGGTGGGAGACGTACAGGCCGTTGCCCAGCATCCCTCCCAAGGAGCTGGTGAAGGCGATCCACTGACCGTCTTGCGAGACTACGGTGTCGGCCTTGTTGGAGCTCATCGTGAACAGGTCGCTCGTGGAGCCGTCCCAGAGGCCGAGCGATTTGATGATGACGCCCTCCGGCCCGGGTTCGGTGATGACCAGATGGTCCGAGTCGGCCCAACCCACCAGAGCATGGTAGACCGCCGAGTTGTCCCTAACCTGTCGCTGGCCGGTGCCGTCGGAGTTGATCGTCATGACCCGGTCGGTGGAGCTGCGGATGAAGGCGATCTGTCCGCTGTCCGGCGACCACACCATTCGGTAGTCCGTCGGATCGGTGCCGGGGAGGTTCAGGGTCTGACCGCTGGCGAAGTCGTAGATCGCCAGACCGTCATTCCCCATGAAGACGACCTTCATCCCGTCGGGAGATACGATCGGCCACGATCCTTCGGTGACGAACTCACGGGTCCCATCCGCTAGTTCGTAGGTGATGATCCCGTACTTGGTTCCGTCGGCATTCGGGCCGAAGAACACGAGTCGTCCGGATAGATCGGGCGGGACCGAGGCGGGCACCGAGGCGCGAGCTTGCGCCCAGGTCTCGTCCGTCACACACGCCGCGGGCCCCGGCGTTGAAGTCGGCGCGGGTTGTCCTGCGGCGCCCTTAGGCTCCCACTGGATCGACCAGGGGCCGGGGACGTTGATGGTGACGCTGTTGATGAACACCGTGAGCTGACCCTCGGGGACCGAACCCGAGTACGCAACTCCCGCACTCAGCGAGCCGTCCCCGCCGCCACCGCCGCCACCCGCGGGTGCGACATAGGGAGAGAACCCGCGGATTTCGACGCCGAGGCCGGTGATCGCCCCGTCCCCCTGGAAGGAGAAACCGTAGCCGTCGGGATTCCGGGTGGCTGTCAGGACTCGCAGGACGTGGTTGCCCAGATTCAGATCCTGGTTGATCACCCACTCCTGCCCGGCTTGTGGAGACGGGCCAGTGTCGAATTCGAAGCTGACCTGCGTATCGGGAAGGGTGGCGTCCATGGATTCCACGGTCAGGGTGAGGGGCCATGCATGGTCCTTGCCCATGATCTTGTAGGCCCAGGAGGAGGTGTGCTCATCGCCGGCGGGCAGGTCGATATCGGAGGGGTACTCGTAGGGCACGTCGTTCCCATCGGCGTCGGTGATGCGGACGTACCATACGTATGGAGACGTGGCCAGTCCGTCGGAGGTCTTGATGGAATGGAAGGACCCAATCAGGATGGTGCCATCCTCCAGATCGATCGTTCGCTCGATAGAGATGGGCGAGGGAGCCGGCGTCGCGGCAGGTCCGGCGCCGCTCTCGACCGTGGGGGGTGGGGATGGGGTGATCTCGATCACAGGGACGACGGTCAGGTCCGGTGGGGCCGGGACGAAGGCCAGGGGCACTTCCCAGTTCTCGGGCGCCAGCCCGGGAGCCGTGCCGAGCAGGCATGGCACCAGGAGCGTCACCTGATTCACATCTGCCGGCAGGGGGTCGAAGGTATCGCGGAACTCGAAGCCGAGCTGCCAGCCGCCGCCCTGACCGCCGGTCGGGGACAGCGTCGTGCCATCGGGGAGTCTCAAGCGCTCGCTCGGCGTGCAGGTAGGCGGCGGGGTCTCGCCTTCGGCGTAGTCGCGCGCCAGGGCGGATTCGGGGATGTTCTCCACACGGAAGGAGAGGACTGTCTTATCGGCGCTCGCCAGACCCTGCGTGACCGTGAGGGTGATGCCGTCGCGTTCGACGACGACCGGCTCGGCCAAGACCCGCAACTCGGAGCCCGGTTCCACGAGTCCGATGCCGGGGATATAGCCGAGAGAGTGGCCGACGGCGTACGCGACCCCGCTGAGCAAAGCGAGAGCGAGCAGGCCGGCGAGAATGGCGGTCGCCGGGCGGGCCCGCACGGTCTGCGCCAAGGTCCTGCGCTCGAGGCGGGCCGAGATTCGCGGAAGCAGATCGATGTCATCCGCCACCTGGGTGCGGGCGGCGGCATCCAGAAGCTCTCGAGCGGTCGGGTTCATGGCGCGCTCCTTTCTGAGCCGAGCAGCTCACGCAGGCGGAGGCGGGCGGCGTGCAGCAGCCACTTGATCGTGCCCGGCGGGGCCTCCAGCGCCTGCGCCATCTCCTGCTCGCTCCACCCAAGGTAGTAGCGTTGAGCGATCACCGCGCGCTGTCGCGGCGGCAGTTGGGATAGGGCGTCGAGGACCTCGCGCGCCTGCTCGGCGATCTCCACCTCCGTTTCGACGGAGGCGGTCTGCAGCCGGCGCTCCAGCGGGCCGGAATCCGCATCCAGGGAGGTGGATTTCCGTTCTCGGCGCATCGCGTTCAAGGCGCCGTTGATCACGCTTCGCATCAGGTACGGTTCGAGGGGGCGGCGGTCGTCGACGTGATGAATGCGCTGATGAAGGCGAAGGAAGGCGTCCTGGACGACGTCCTCGGCCAGGGGTTCGTCCTGGGTGACGAGAAAGGCGGCCCGAACCGCCCTCACCTGGTAGCGGCGCACCAGGATCTCCAATCCGCCGATGTCGCCGCTTTTCATGCGGCGCACGGCTTCGTCGTCATCCAGAGTTACTCCGGGCATGGTTGCACGCATAGGAAATACACTCAGACGGGCCGAGAGGTTGGGTGGCTGTCGCCGAGGGTCATCTTACGGTGGGTTGTCCGGATTGGCCAAGGGGCAGGCTCCGGAGGCAGCCTTATCAGGACTGTTCTAGTCCTATCCCTCGCGAGGGGTCGAAGGGTCCGCGGCCGAGGAGGGCGCGCACTTTGCGCGCGTGGGAGTCGTTCGCGTTTGTCGACGGCCAGGCCTCCTTGACTCTGCTCATTATCATGAGTAAAATTACTCAAGACGATGAGTAAAAGGAAGGGAGCCTATGTTCGTCCGTACGCCGATGCTCTC
>Ga0209751_10006578_pt1 | contig 10746 bp, 11 predicted proteins | sample RifCSP13_1_FD_184019 | JGI IMG/M metagenome (GOLD analysis project Ga0209751, IMG submission 184019) | Soil microbial communities from Rifle, Colorado - Rifle CSP2_sed 13_1 (SPAdes) (version 2) | ecosystem: Environmental > Terrestrial > Deep subsurface > Rock core/Sediment | place: Rifle...
CCTGTTCGTGATGTCCACCACCGGAGGCATCCCTAGCACGTGGACGTGGGCGATGAAGCCTGCCGGGGGAGGCACGGAACTGGCGCTCAAGATTGACTACACCGTCCCTGGCTCGTTCCTCGGCGCGATTGCCGACCGGTTGGTCATCGAGGGCGAGAACCAGAAAGAACTGCAAGCCGCGCTGGAGAATCTCAAGAAACGGCTGGAGAAGTAATGTCGGCGGGTGTGGGGGTATGGGAGCACTCACACACCCACACTCCCGCACCCCCATACTCACCATGACCAACCGCCTCTACACCGGCCGCCCGGCCTCCGACTTCAATTTTCAGTACATCCGCTACGAGAAATCCGGCTACTGCGCCACCCTCACCTTCAACCGCCCGGAGGTCTACAACTGCGTCTGCGGGCCGATGCTGCGGGAGATCAGCGAAGCCCTGCGCGACGCCTCGTACGACGACGCGCTTGCAGTGCTCATCCTGACCGGAGCGGGCGACCGGGCCTTCTGCACGGGCGCGGACTTGAAAGAGCAGCAAGCCTTCCTCGAACGTCCGCGCGATTACTACAAGTGGATGGCGGATTTCATCGAGTGCCACGACCGCCTGCGCAACCTGGGCAAGCCTTCGATTGCGCGGCTCAACGGCATCGTCGTCGGCGGAGGCAACGAGTTCAACATGAGCTGTGACCTCGCCGTCGCCGCCGCCGACATTTACATCCGGCAGATCGGCGCGAGCCACGGGAGCGTAGCAGCGGCGGGGGCCACGCAGTTCCTCCCGCTCATCGTCGGCGACCGCCGGGCGCGCGAGATCCTATTACTCAACGAGGAGATCCCGGCGGCGAAAGCCCTGGAGTGGGGCCTCGTTAACCAAGTGGTTCCCCGCGCCGAACTGGATGCGGCGGTGGCGGCGATGGCCGAGAAGCTCTACCGCAAACTGCCCGAGGCCACGCGCTACACCAAACAGCAGCTCAACGCCTGGCGCGATTTCATCTGGGGCATCACCATCGGCCACGCGCGCGACTGGCTTGCCCTCCACAACACCGCGCCGGAAACGCACGAGGGCGAGCGCGCCTTCGCCGAGAGGCGCAAGCCGGATTACGACGCGCTGCGCCGCGCCTACGCCGACGACGCCCACCCCGAATACTTCTGGGGCGCGCCTCTTAAGACCTGCCCTCACTGCGGCGCGCACAACCTGCCGGGCGACTTCAAGTTCTGCGGAAATTGCGGGAAGGCGATTGGATAGAATACCGGCCCCTGATAACTGATGACGATCACTGACCACTGATTACCCCGATGTCCTCCCTCTGTGACGTCCTCATCGTCGGCGCTGGCCCGGCGGGTTCGGCGCTGGCCTATTTCCTCGCTGCGCAGGGCCTGGACGTGCTGCTCCTCGACAAGTCCGAATTCCCGCGCGACAAGACGTGCGGCGACGGCCTCTCGCCGCGCGCGATGTACGTCCTACGCCAGATGGGCTTGATTGACCAGCTTCTCAAGACCGGCTGGCGCATCAACCATCTGGTGCTCTTTGCGCCCAATGGCCGCTCTCTCCGTGCGCCGATACCGCCCTACGACGGCCTGCCGGACTTCGCGCTTGTGCTTCCGCGTCTGCAACTGGATGAGTTGATCCGCGCCCGCGCGGTTGAGGCCGGAGTCGAGTTCCGGCCTCGGTTCAACGTGACCAGCCTCTTGCGCGAAAACGATCAGGTCGTGGGTGTGCGGGCTGACACGCCCAATGGGCCGGCCGAACTGCGGGCGCGCCTCACCGACGACCTGATCGTCGCTTCGGTGGGACTGCTCGAACGCGCTCAACTGCTCGCCGCTCCTCCGGCCTTTGGCCGCGCCGCCCGCGCTTATTACGAGGGCATATGCGGATTGTCAGATGCCGTCGAGTTTCATTTCGATTCTGTCCCGCTCCCCGGCTATGGTTGGATCTTCCCCCTCTCGGCCACGGCGGCGAATGTGGGCGCGGGGTACTTTGTGCGTCCGGGCCGTCCGCCCATGCGCAATTCGCCCGTGCAGGTGATGGACGAGTTCGTCGCTAACCCCTACGTAGCAAAAATGCTGGCGGGCGCACGCGCGACCGCCTTGCCGAAGGGATATCCATTGCGCTTCGATTTTCCCACTGCCCGCACTGCGTTTCCGGGTTTGGTATTGGCGGGAGAGGCATGCGGTCTCGTGAACCCGCTGACGGGTGAAGGCATTGACTACGCGCTTGAGTCGGCAGAGGTCGCCGCGGAAGTCCTGGGCGCGGCCCTGCGCTCCGGCGAGGCCCCCATGCTGACGGCGCACAAGTATTCTCAGTCATTGCGCCGGCGTTTCCTGCAAACTTTTGTGAATATTGGCCGCGTGCGTGATCTGTATGTCCAGGGTTGGGTGATGAACCGGTTTGTGGCCGCCGCCAATCATAACGACGACCTCAAACTCCTGCTCATCCACATTGCGCTCGGCAACGTAGACCCGATCCGCGCCCTCGCGCCGAAGACGTTGCTCCAGGTCCTCCTCGGCTAACCTCCAATCTCTAATCTCTGATTGCCGATGACCCCATGCCTCCCCTCCAAAACAAAGTCGCGCTAATCACCGGCGCAGGCCGCGGAACCGGCCAGGCCATCGCCTTAGCCCTGGGCCGTGCGGGCGCGCGTATCGTTGTAGTGGACGTGAATCCTGACTCTGTCCAGCGTACCGCTGACGCCATCACCCAGGCGGGCGGCCTGGCCTCCGTGCAGGTCGCCGACGTGGCGAATAAGATGGCTGTGCAGACGATGCTCTACGCGGTCATCGAGCAGGGGGGGCGGATTGACATTTCGGTGAGCGCCGCGCAGGTCACGCCTTCCAACACCGCGCTCAGGATGGACGAGTGGGAGTGGAACCGCACGCTGGACGTGAACCTCAAGGGCGCGTTTCTCGTCGCGCAAACGGTCGCGCGGGCGATGAAAGAGACAGGCGGCGGCCTGATCCTGAATATTCTCCGGCCTGCCGGGAACTCGCCCCATGCCGGAGTTCACGCCGCCCGCGAAGGCTTGCTCGGCCTCACCGCCGCCCTGGCCGCCGAGTGGTCAGGCTTCGGCGTGCGCGTGGAGGCGGTGGAAGCCTCCGGCGACCTGGAACAAACGGCGCTGGCGGTTGTGCAGAGATGCCAGGTAGTCATTGGTAATCAGTAACGCCGATTACCAATTACCAGTTGCCACCTGCCGCTAAGTTCCGTTGACTAAATACAGGTTTGTAATATAGTCAGGCCTATCGGAGGCTGTATGAGTTCAATCGTCGAAGTCCGCAGCGACGAACGGCTGCGCTTGGCCGGAGCGCTGCTCGCCGCCGGAGAGTGGCCGGAACGTGAGCAGGCGGTGAAAGCCTACAAGGCCCACCGCGTGGCCGACGCCGCGCACAAGTATTTCGCGCCGCACCATGAGCACCCCGCCGTGAAGGGCGCGCACGCCCTCGCCGGGCAGGGGGAGGGGCTGGGCCAGCTCTACGGGCACGCGCTCAACGCCACGTGGCCGGCGAGCATCCCCGCCGAGGATTTCAAGGCCGCCGCCCGGCCCGAACAGTTCTGGGCCGAGACGCAATCCGAGTGGCAGGCGGCGGAAGCCGAGGCCCGCGAAGTGATGACCCGCGCCGACCTGGGTCAGTTCCTCGACGACCTTTTTGGTCCACAGACCCGCAAACTGATCTTCGTCCCCAACCTGCTGTTTCCCGGCCGCCAGGCGGTGGCGACCAGTTCGGCCAGCGAAGCGGTGGTCGCGCTGCACCCGCCGATTGCGTGGGGGACCTCGCACCCCTGGCGCTACGACGAACGGTCCGACGAAGTGATGGCGAAACTGAGCGAAGCCTTTGCGCGCTTCCTGTTCGAAGACGGTCTGCCCGCCGCGCACGCGGCGCTCAAGCCGCACGCCGAAGTGTTTGCGCTGGCCGCCTCCGTGCTGTTCCTGCGCCAGGCCGAAGGCGAGGCTGCGGGCGATCAGTTCATGGTGATGGAGAAGAAGACGCGCGGCCTCAAGAACCTGCCGACGGTGGTGATGACGCTCGAATCCATCCTCGCCGACCGCCGCGCCGGAAAGTACGCCGGGGTGGCGGATTTTCTGCCGCAACTCAAGTTCTAACTCCTGGCTGTTGTATAATCCCCTCGATGACCGACCTCGATATCTCGAAACAACAGTGGGAAGAGCGCACGCTCGGCCCTGCCCTCCGCAAGAACCCCGAGCGCCGCGAGAAGTTTGAAACGCCCTCCGGCATCCCCCTCGACCATCTCGCTCTCCCCTCCGACCCTGACCCCGACTACAACGACCGACTCGGCTTCCCCGGCGAATATCCGTTCACGCGCGGCATTCAGCCGACGATGTATCGCGGGCGCTTCTGGACGATGCGCCAGTACGCTGGCTACGCCACCGCCGAGGCCTCCAACCAGCGCTACAAGTTTCTCCTTAGCCAGGGGCAAACCGGCCTCTCGGTCGCCTTCGACCTGCCCACTCAAATCGGCTATGACGCCGACGATCCGATGGCGCTGGGCGAGGTGGGCAAGGTCGGCGTCTCGATTTCTTCCATCGAAGATATGGCGACGCTCTTCGACGGCATCCCGCTCGACCGGGTCAGCACCAGCATGACGATCAACGCGCCCGCCGCGATTTTGCTCGCGCTCTACATCGCCGTCGCCCGACGGCAGGGCGTCAGTCCCAGGCAGCTGCGCGGCACGGTGCAAAATGACATCCTCAAAGAATACATCGCGCGCGGAACCTACATCTTCCCGCCCGCGCCTTCCATGCGCCTCATCACCGACCTCTTCCGCTACTGCAAAGACGAAGCGCCGCAATGGAACTCCATCTCCATCTCCGGTTATCACATCCGCGAAGCCGGGAGCACGGCCGTCCAGGAAGTCGCCTTCACCCTCGCCAACGGCATCGCCTACGTGCAGGCGGCGCTGGAGGCGGGCCTGAACGTGGACGGCTTCGCCGCGCAGCTCTCCTTCTTCTTCAACGCCCACAACCACTTTCTGGAAGAAGTCGCCAAATTCCGCGCCGCGCGCCGCCTGTGGGCCAAAATCATGCGCGAGCGCTTCGAGGCCAAAGACCCGCGCAGTTGGATGCTCCGCTTCCACACGCAGACCGGCGGCTCCACTCTGACCGCGCAGCAGCCCGAGAACAACATCGTCCGCGTGGCCCTGCAAGCGCTCGCCGCCGTCCTCGGCGGGACGCAATCGCTCCATACCAACAGCATGGACGAGGCCCTCTCCCTCCCCACCGCGCACGCGGCGCAAATCGCCCTCCGCACGCAGCAAATCATCGCGCACGAATCCGGCGTCGCCGACACGATAGACCCCCTCGCCGGCAGTTACGTCATCGAACACCTCACCGATGAAATCGAGCGCCGCGCCTTTGACTACATCCGCAAGATTGACGCCATGGGCGGCGCGCTCAAGGCCATTGAACGCGGCTATGTCCAAAGCGAGATACAGGAGGCGGCCTATCGCTGCCAGCAGGCGGTCGAGCGCCGGGAACAAATCGTCGTCGGCGTGAATGCGTTTACGGTAGACGCGCCGACGGAGATCGAGCGCTTGAAGATTGACCCCGCGATTGAAGAACAAGCCCGCGCCCAGCTGTCGGCGCTGCGGGCCAGGCGGGACTCCGCTCAGGTCGCAGCCTTGTTGTCCCGCCTGGAGTCGGCCGCCAAAGGCGCCGACAATCTGATGCCGTTCTTCATCGCCTGCGTTGAGAACTACGCCACCGTCGGGGAAATCTGCCGCACGTTGCGCAGCGTCTGGGGGGAATATCGTCCCGCCTCGTAAGGGCCGCCCGGCCTCCTCTCATCCGTTGAAAGAAAAAAACATCATGATCAAGCGCATTGACCATATCGCCATCGTCGTCGAAGACATTGACAAAGCCCTCCACTTCTGGCGGGATGGGCTGGGGTTAGAGTTGACGCATGTAGAAGATGTGCCAGACCAGGGGTCGGCGGTCGCGTTCCTGCCCACCGGCGAGGGCGAAGTCGAGCTGGTCAAGCCGACCTCCGAGACCTCTGGCATCGCGCGCTACCTCGCCAAGCGCGGGCCGGGGATGCACCACATCTGTTTTGAGGTGGACGACATCAACGCCACCCTGGCGGCGTTGAAAGCCAGGGGCGCGCGCCTGATCAACGAAGCTCCAACCATCGGCACGGGCGGCAAAAAAATCGCGTTCATTCATCCCGAAAGCACACACGGCGTATTGGTGGAACTTTATGAACTGACGCCGCAGGAGCACGAGCGGCGACTGGAGCGGCAGTTGGGGTTGGCTGATCGCGTTCTGCACGAGGGGCGAGTGATGAGGGCGGCGGTGATGGGCTTCCTGAATACGCTGATGCGGGGCAACACACCGGCTGAGGTCGAGGCAGCACCAGTACCCGCGGGGGATCGTGCCAACAGTCACTAACTATCTATTACCCATTTCCTCTTTGGTTTTGTGAGAAAGTGTGTATAATACAGACACTCAAGCGGGTTACGTTTCTGAACATTACCTGATCTATACCCTGAATAAGGAAAGGATATTACTAACAATGCTTACTTTCAAAGATAACAAGGGCCAGGGCCTCGTGGAATACGCCCTGATCCTCGTGTTGGTCGCCGTGGTCGTCATCGTGATCCTCGCGCTGCTCGGCCCGGCCATCGGCAACGTGTTCAGCAACATCGTCGGCAACATCTAGTCTGCACCCAGACTCCCTAGACCGCTTGAGTTCAACGGCCTCCCGAAAGGGAGGCCGTTTGATTTGTGCGGACTCATACCTGCTTCTCAGACAATAGCCTTTCCAGAGCGCCGATCAGCCGGTCAACATCGGCGCGCGTATTGTAGCCTTGAATTGAGACCCGGAGCATCGGCCGGCCGTTCCAGTTCCACAGTGGGACTTCGACGCGAGATTCGTCATACAGGCGGCGCTTGAGCGCGTCGCCGTCGCCCGGCGGCAGCAACGCCGAAAACATCTGCGCGAAGGCCTCGTCGGCGCAGATCGGAGGGAGGCCGGTGAGGGCGGCGAGCCGTCGCCGCGCCTCCGCGGCCAGCGCATGGCAGGCCGCGCGGACTTCATCCCAATGGCGCGCTGCAAAAAAATCTATCGCGGCCGGCGTGGCGAGGCAGGCTGCCGGGTCAAAGGTCCCTCGCCACTCCTGCTCGTCCACGAACCGCGAAGGGCCGGGCGTTTCGCTCTGCCATCCCCAGCTCACGACCAGCGGCTCAACCAGCGACTGGCAGGCTGGCCGCGCGTACAAAAACGCCGAGCCTTTCGGCGCGCACAGCCACTTGTGGCAATTGCTCGTGTAAAAGTCTGCGCCGAGGGCGTCGAGGTCGAGCGGGATCTGCCCCACGGCGTGCGCCCCGTCAATTACGGTGAGAATACCCGCCTCCCGCGCGCGGCGGCAAAGCTCGCGCACCGGCAGGATGATCGCCGTGGGCGCCGTGATGTGGCTCAGAAAGATGACACGCGTTCGGGGCGTGACCCCGGCCCAGAACCTCTCCACAAACTCGGCCGCCCCGGGGGAAGGGATGGGGACAGGGAGACTCCGATACGCCGCTCCCGACTTCTCACACAGGAACCGCCAGGTGCGGTCAATCGCGCCATACTCGTGATCCGTCGTCAAAACCTCGTCATCCGGCCCCAACCGCAGACTGCGCGCCACGATATTGATCCCTGTCGTAGCGTTGGGGACATACACGATATTATCGGCGTTCGTGTGGACATAAGCCGCCAGCCTTTCGCGCGCCGCCCGCATGAGCACGGTAAACCGCCGCCCTAAAAACTCCACCGGCTGGCGCTCCAGTTCCAATTGCCAGCGCTGATATTCCGCAAACACTGGTCTGGGACACGCGCCAAAGGAGCCGTGGTTCAGGAAAGTGATGCTGGGATCCAGCAGAAATTGTTCTCGCAATGCTTCAGACTGATGCACGACGATCTCCTGCCATACATGCAAAACCGGGGCCGTCGGAGCGGGCCTGAGACCCGCCCAGACGTACCCCGGTCTGGGTTCACTGCCTCGATACCTAACGCCCGCTACTTGACGATGTAGGGCATGGCGAAGGACAGGCCGACGAGGAGGAGGATGAAACTGGCGGCGAGGATGCCAATGCGGGTCAGGTCCTTCTTGATGTGGGTGTAGTCGAAGTTGACCGTTTCGGCCCGAACGGGGCGCACCGTGGTGGCCGCCGCTTCCTCGCCGCCGCCGGCCGCCGTGATCGGCCCGACCGCCATCGGGATGTTCGGGCGGCGGAGTTTCCTGGCTTTCTTGACCTTGCTCATGGAGTACAAGTTCCTTTCAAAGAGTTTTGCGGTTGGATAACATCCATTGCGTTGGATCAACGACGCAATGCGGAATACGCGCTACGCCCCGCATCATTGCGTTTTCAAATCTGCGAACACCACAATCCGCTGCGTATCCACCAGATAAGGATAACACGAAATTAGCGTAAGGGAAGGGTGGGGGGTCGGATCCATCACGCTCACTTCGGTCGGTTCGACGATGCGCTGGCCGGTGATGATGTAGGTGAAGACCTGACCGGCGGTATACAACTGCACTTCATCGCCCGGCCGGAGCTGGTCGAGACGCCGGAAGATCTCGCCGTAAATGTCGTTGTGGGCCGAGAGGACGAGATTGCCGGTCTGGCCGGGGTCGGGCGTGCCGAGGTGCTGCGCCACGCCCTTTTTCAATTGTTCCCAGCCGTCGCCCTGCGCGACCGGCGCATCCACGTTGATCGCCGGAATGACGACCCGGAGCGCCTGCATCGGCCCCTGCGTGGGGATCACCGGCGGAGGCAGCGATTGCAACAGGGGCCGCAGGCTGGCCGGGATTTCGGCCTCGTTGGGCTGGGGGCCGTTGGGCGAGGTCGGCGGCGTGTGGCCGGAGGGCAGCACCACGGCCGTGATCAACGGCGTAGGCGTGAGCGTGGGCACGCTTTGCGCAATCGCCTGCGCCACCTCCTGATTCAACTGGCTGAGGATGTTCGAGCCATTGTATAGGACGTAGATCAAGCCGACGACCGCTCCCACTTCGACGAGCAGCAGAAAGACATCGAAAAACCGACGCGCGAGGCTGCGCGGCGCGGAGGCCGAGGGGCCGGTCGCCTCCAGGCGGGCGTCAGGCAATTCGCCAACCGGCACGTGGACGGCGCGGCCCGTCTGCCGATATTTGGCCAAGCGCGCCTCACGCGCCGCGCGCTTCTTCTCGGCCAGCACGCGCTCAAGTTCGTTAATCGAGAGGTCGTCAACGGAACGGCGGTCTTTCATCCGTGGTCAGTATTGCGTCTCGGGGGACTGGTCATGGTGCGCGTCTACAGTTTCGGCAGGCTTCGCTCATACGTCCAGTCCTCGACCTGCAAATACGCGCGAATCGCATAGGCGGCCGCCGAGCGCAGGGGCTCCGGCGGCCAGGGGATGACCGTGCGATTCACGAACGGGCAGGCGGTGTTCTCCGTTTGGCGTTCGAGCAACAAATCGGTTAGGGTGAGCGCATTCTGATGCGTCGTCGAAACCCCGTGGCCGATGCACCCCAAACTATAGACTGCACGCTTGTCGCCCAGATAACCGAGCGCGGGCGTGAGGTCGAGCGTCACCGAAAACGGCCCACCCCAGCGATGGGTGATTTTCACCTCCTTTAACGCTGGAAAGAGTAAATGCATGTGATGTTCCAGATGCCGCCACGCAGTCTCGCTCGAATCCAAATTCATGTCGGAGCCAAAGCTCAGGCCTACCGGCCCGCCGCCCATCACCAGCCGATCCTCCGGGCCGATGCGGTAGTAGTGAATCAGATTGCGCGCATCCTCGACGCCATTGCGCTCGGGCCAGCGGATTTCGGCAAAGTGCTTTTCGCCCAGCGGCTCGGTGGCAATCATATACGTCCACGCCGGGACTTGTTTGCGTTTCAACTCCGGAAAGAGATGCGCGTACGCGTTAGCGGCGAAGACCAGTTTTTCGGCGGTGACCGTCCCGCCCGGCGTCCGCAGGGTGAACTTTGCTCCCCGGCTGATTTCCGTTACCGGAGTGTGTTCGTACACCTCTGCATCCCGTTGTACAGCTAATCGCTTTTCTTCGCGCACCAGCTTCGCCGGGTTCACCAGCCCGAGGCGTGGCTCCCACCATGCGCCGAGATACAACTCGGAGTTCACCTTCGCCCGCGCGGCCTCCCGGTCAATCCACTCGATACCTTTGATGCCCAGGCTGTGCGCCAATTCAATATCGTGTTGAATGCGCTTGACATAGCCAGGCGTCGTCGCCATCCGCAGGAAACCGGGGCGGATGTACTCGCATTGCAGGTTATTGGCTTGGATGAGCGTCTCCAATCCGTCCACAGCGCGCTCCATGTAAGTGTGCGCGTCTTTGACGAACTGCTTGCCTTTGAGCATCGTCATCACGCCGAAGCCCAGGCCGGCGACCGTCATCGCAAACGAGCCGTTGCGCCCGCTCGCGCCATACCCCACCACTTCGTGCTCCAGCACCGCCACGCGCAGGCCCGGCTGTTCTTTCTTGAGCGTGTGCGCGGTCGCCATGCCTGTGAACCCGCCGCCGATGATCGCTACGTCAACCGTGATCTCGCCCTTGAGCGGCGGGTTGGGTTCGTAAGGGCCGTATTCGGCCAGCCAAAGGGAGAGAGGGGATTGGGGGAAATCCACGGGAGTTTATGCCTTTCATAGAATTAGTGCGTTTCAAAATCAGGGATGTCCTGTTCCTCAAATCTACTTACGCCACGCTTGCAATAGCTCAACCTCGCGCTCAGGCTTGAGTCCCGCGCGCCATTCGTGGTC
>Ga0209751_10006581_pt1 | contig 10743 bp, 11 predicted proteins | sample RifCSP13_1_FD_184019 | JGI IMG/M metagenome (GOLD analysis project Ga0209751, IMG submission 184019) | Soil microbial communities from Rifle, Colorado - Rifle CSP2_sed 13_1 (SPAdes) (version 2) | ecosystem: Environmental > Terrestrial > Deep subsurface > Rock core/Sediment | place: Rifle...
CGTCCCGGGATGCGATCCCCAGCGCGGACCTGGACGGCAAGCCGGGGCTCGATCACGTTGAGACGATGTGGATTCGCGCCGACGAGCCGGGGACGTTCGCCGGCCAGTGCCGTGAGTTCTGCGGTCTGGGTCACGCCGGGATGAAGATCGTGGCCCACGCAGACAGCGAGGCAGACTTCGCAGCCTGGACCGCGGAGGCGACCGCTTCGAGAGATGCGACTGGGGCCGACCAGGTGCGAGCGGGAGACCAGTAGGGAGTAACGGGAGCTACGATGGCGACTTACTGGGACGACCAGAAACCGGCCACGATGGCCGACGCGCTGAGGGTCTCGCGCGAAATGGGCGCGAGCTACCAGGGTATCTGGAGCTGGCTAACCACCGTCGACCACAAGCGGATCGGTATCCTCTACGGCCTGACGGCCTTCACCTTCTTCCTCCTGGGCGGCATCGAAGCGCTGCTGCTGCGGCTCCAACTGGCCGTCCCCGATGGACAGATCCTCAACTCGGACCAGTTCAACCGGCTGTTCACGATGCACGGCACCACCATGGTGTTCCTGGTCGTGATGCCGCTCAGCGCCGCGTTCTTCAACCTCCTGGTCCCGCTGATGATCGGCGCTCGCGACGTCGCCTTCCCCCGCTTGAACGCTTTCAGCTACTGGCTCTTCCTCGGCGGCGGCATCTTTCTGAACGCCAGCTTCTTCACCGGCGGCAACATCTTCCAGGGCGAGCTCGGCGCGCCCGACGCCGGCTGGTTCGGCTACTCAACACTCACCTCGACAGAGTTCTCGAAGGGCCACGGCACAGACTTCTGGATCTTCGGCCTTCAGATGCTGGGCATCGCCTCGCTGGCGGGTGGGTTCAACTTCGCGGTGACCATCCTGAACATGCGTGCCCCCGGGATGACGCTGTTCAAGATGCCCCTTTTCGTCTGGATGACCCTCGTCACCTCGTTCCTCCTCATCTTCGCGATGCCAGTCATCGCCGTGGCGCTGTTCGAGCTGATGTTCGACCGTCTATTCGATGCGAACTTCTTTAACCCCGCTGCCGGCGGCAACCCGCTTCTGTGGCAGCATATGTTCTGGCTCTTCGGTCATCCAGAGGTGTACATCCTCATCCTCCCGGCGATGGGCATCGTGTCGGAGGTCCTCCCCACGTTCTCGCGCAAGCCGTTGTTCGGATACCCGTTCGTTGTGTTCTCCGGAGTGGCGATCGGTTTCATGAGCTGGGGCGTCTGGGTGCACCACATGTACACGACCGGACTCGGCACCGTCGCTAACGCTGCGTTCGGCCTATCGACGATCATGATCGGCGTCCCCACCGGCGTGAAGATCTTCAACTGGATGGCGACGCTGTGGGGCGGCTCCATCAGCTTGAGGGTGCCCCTCATGTTCGCAGTGGGCTTTGTCGCCATGTTCACCATCGGTGGCCTCAGCGGTGTAACCCACTCCATGGTGCCTTCCGACTATCAGCAGCAGGACACTTACTACATCGTGGCGCACTTCCACTACGTCCTCTTCGGCGGTGCCATCTTCGGTCTCTTCGCCGGGATTTACTACTGGTTCCCCAAGTTCACTGGCAAGCTCATGAACGAATGGCTGGGACACGCGCACTTCTGGCTGATGTTCATCGGCTTCAACCTGACCTTCTTCCCCATGCATATGTCCGGCCTGCTGGGTATGCCGCGCCGCATCTACACCTACTCCGAAGGAAACGGGTGGGACGCCTGGAACATGATGTCCACGGTCGGCGCCTTCACCATCGCCCTTTCCATAACCGTCTTCATGGTTAATTTCATACTCAGCCTGCGGCGTGGCGAGGCGTCCGGCGAAGACCCCTGGGACGGGCGCACCCTGGAGTGGTCGATCCCCTCCCCACCTCCCGCTTACAACTTCGCCGAGGTCCCTCAAGTCCACGCCCTCGACGACTTCTGGCACCGGAAGTACGCGGAGGACGCCCAGGGCACCCCGGTACCGGTTGTCGCGGGTGGCGCGGACGAGCACGAGGAGGACCACGGAGATGGGCACGGCATTCACCTGCCATCGCCGTCGTTCATGCCCCTCATCGCCGCGCTCGGCCCGCCCATCATCTCCGTCGGCATGATCTACGACTTTGCGCTCGTGCCCATCGGCGCCGCGGTGATGCTGGTCGGCGTCTACGGCTGGGCGTTGGAGCCGGCGACGGAGGAGAGCGAATAGATGGCTGTAGCCGCGCACCACCTCGAGACGTCTACCGGCCTCGACAACCGGAAGCTGCTGATGTGGCTCTTTCTCTCCTCGGACTGCCTCTTCTTCGGCTCGTTCATCGCCGCCTACTTGCTCTACCGCGACCGCAGCGTCGTCGGGCCGTTCCCGGCGGATGTCTTCGACATCCCGTTTACCTCGGTCAGCGCCTTCGTTCTCCTCATGAGCAGCGTGAGCATGGTGTTGGCGCTGGCGGCAATCCAGAAGGGCGACCGGCGCGGCCTCCAGATATGGCTCTTCGCTACCGCCACCCTCGGCATTCTCTTCATCAGCGGTCAGGCCTACGAGTTCACCCAGTTCTACCACGAGGGCGTCAGCCTGCACGGTAATCTCTTCGGGACCACCTTCTTCGTTCTCACGGGGTTCCATGGCGCGCACGTCACCGTTGGCATCCTGATCCTGCTCTCGCTCTTCGCGATGACGCTACAGGGCAAGATAACTCAGGCCGACAGCCTCAACGTGGAGTTGGCGGGCCTATATTGGCATTTTGTAGACATCGTCTGGATTATCATCTTCACCATGGTCTACCTGATCCAGCCGTGAGAGGGGGATGGCAATGACTCTGGCGGAGCACCGTAAGGACCGGCCGCAGCCGGAAGGCGCCCACGAGGAGGCACACGAGCCGGGCGGCCACGAGCACCCCGGCGCTCTTGAGTACATCCAGATCGGCCTTGTCCTCGCTGTCATCACGGCTGTCGAGGTCGGCATCTACTACATCGACATGTCGCACGACCTGCTGGTCGTAATGCTCATTATCCTCTCGGCGGTCAAGTTCAGCATGGTCGTACTCTGGTTCATGCACCTCAAGTTCGACAACAACCTCTTCTCGCGGCTGTTCGCCGGCGGTCTCGCGCTCACCTTCGCCATCTTCACCGTCGCCCTGGCCACGGTCGGCGGCAAGCTGATCTAATCACGGGGAAATGAGAAATGAGAAATGGGAAATGCGAACGGACCGTTAGTTCGTCCCCTTTCGCATTTCTCGCTTCGCGTTTCCCGACTGACTCCGCTGCCGCCGCTGAACTGAGGCTCAGGCCATGACCCTTTTCGACGGCATGTTCGGCGTCGAGTGGCTGGACTGGCACCTCCACCCTGACGTCGTGTTGCTCTGCCTCGGACTCTTCGCCGGCTACTGGTACGCCATCCACTATCTCCGCCCGCGCATATCGGACGCCGGGCGCGTAAAGAGCAACCAGATCGTCCTCTTCTCCCTGGGAGTGCTGACGCTCTACATCGGAGCGGGATCGCCCATCCACGACCTGAGCGAGGAATACCTGGCCAGCATGCACATGGTTCAGCACTTGCTCTTCACGCTGATCGCGCCCCCGCTGCTACTGGCCGGCATCCCCGGATGGATGTGGCAGGCCGTCCTCCGCGGCCCGCGCGTCATGACGGCCGCCAGAGTGGTCGTGCACCCGCTGGTGGCCTTCGGCGTGTTCAACCTATTGATCGTCATTACCCACCTGCCGCATGTGGTCGATTACGCGCTCACCCAGCACTGGTTCCACTTCCTGGTGCACGCGGCGCTCGTCGGCTCTGCGATGGCGATGTGGTGGCCGATACTGAGCAACGTGCCCGAGCTGCCGCGCCTCTCCTACCCGCTGCAGATGGCCTACCTTTTTGCCCAGTCCATCCTCCCCGCGGTCGTCGCCTCCTTCATCACCTTCTCCCGCACCGCCGTCTACGACTTCTACGCGGAGGCGCCACGCATCTGGGGCATCAGCGCCGTCGAGGACCAGCAGCTCGCCGCCGGCATAATGAAAACGGCCGGCAGCCTCATCATCTGGTCCTTCATCGGCGTCGCCTTCTTCAAGTGGTACGCCAGGGATGAAGCGGAATCGCGCGGCCTGCCCTGGGGCGAGGTAGAGGAAGAGCTCCGGGAGCTGGGCCTCAGCGGCCGCAGCTAACAGCAAGATGCAGCGGAACCGGGCCCTTCAGAGGCGCCGACTACCGGCCAAGTTGATCGGCTTCCTCGCCGTCGCAGGCATCGCTATGGCTGTGGCTCTCGCATCCGTTGCGCGGTCCGACAGCCCCCTACCGCCTGAGAAACAGGCGGTCCTGGACCAGGAAGCCGCTTTTCGAAGCGCGGCGGCGTTGCTGCCGACGGCGGCCTACCGCGGTCTTCCGCCGACCCGGGCTGTCACGCCGGCCCCGGATCCGGGAATCCCTGCCGGGTCTGGCGCGATTTACTACGGCAACTCTCCGCTTCCAGCCCAGGCGTTTTTTCTACAGGAACGAATGGCAGGTGCGGGTCGGAGACCGCACTCTTGTCGTGTACGCAGGAGCGGATGGGCAGGACCACGAGCAGGGTCTCATACTCGTTCTGCTTCGAGAGTCTCGGGGGGCCGCGGTGCCCGAAGCAACAGGGGAGTACCGGACGCCTCTTCGGCTTGGTCCTGTAAAGATCGTCGGCGCAGTAGGCAGGGTTCTCAGCCTCCAGGCTGAAGACGGCACGGCCTTCGAGTTCGACACGGTAGCGCGCGCGTTCGCCGGGTACCCAACGCCTGCGCCCACTCCGCTTCCGCCGTCGCCTCAGTAGGCGTACGCGCGCGGTTTGCACTCGCGCCCCGGCTCTACTCCGCCTCGATGGTCCCCTTCATCGCGTCCGGGTGGAAGTCGCACTGGTATCGTACGACCCCTGCGTCCAGCGTGAACGTGATCGTCGCCTTCTCGCCCCCTGATACGATGGCCGGGTCTGAGACGGCGTCGTCGGCGGAGCTAAACTCGCCATCGGCCCCCGCGATTCGCATATTGTGGATGCTGCCGCCGGCGTTCTCCAGCTGCAGCGTCGTCTCTTCGCCGGCCACGACGGACAGCGTCGGGTTCTCTTCCCCGCCCTCCGTCAGCGCAAAGAAGTTGTCGTCCATCAGGATTACCTCTGCGCCGCCCGGACTTTCGCCGGCGGGCGTCTCGTCTGCCGGCCCCTCCGCGGCGGGCTCGTCCGCCTCGCTCTCGTCCTCTTCGCTAAGGGCCCAGACCGCGCCACCCGTCAGCACACCAGCGGCGACCACAAAGATGCCCGCGATCTGCCAGCCGGGAACATTCCGCGCGCTCGCCAGGTAAAAGGCGATGATCAAGATGCCGATGGCGATGCCCGCGGCCAGCGCCGTCGCTCCATCGCCCTGGATCTCCAGGTACACGCGTGACAGGCCGTAGACCACCAGCAGGATGAACGACAGCACCCCGACGGGGATGAGCAGCGGCAACGTCAGCCTGGCGCGCGCCGCCGACGCCTGCTCCATCGGCCGCCAGGAAGCGTCCGTCCGCAGCGCCTCCATGTCCAGCACCTGCAGGCTGCCCGAGACGATGATGCTGCTGTGCCCGTTGACGATCGCCGCCACGTTTGGCTCGTGCGTCTCGTAATGCACCAGGCTGGCGTCGTCGCTCCAGCGCGTCTCGATGACGATGAGGACGCTGCCCTCGGCGTTAATCGAGCGTGTAATGCGGAGGTCGCGGAAGCCCGGCTGCTGCTTGAGGAAGGCGCGGTGCTCGTCCAACTCCGACAGCAGACCTCCCGATTGGGAGGCCTGTTCGAGCCGTGAGGCGTCTACCTGTAGAAGAACGGTCTGGATATATTCCATTCGGGGTTCCTAACGTGCAAATAGCTGTCTGAACTTTCACTTGTTACGAGTATCACGAGGCGGTCATAGGGTCAAGAGGCGGCACCGGTTTTGACGGGTTGTCCTTCGCTGCCGGGGGGCGCCCGTTTGCGGGCTCGCCTTCCCCTATAATGACGGCTAGCGCTCAGCCGCAGTACCATAAGTGTAGGAGATACACTAACTCAAGATGCCCTCACTTCGGATCGCCCTCGCCCAAATCAACACGACTATCGGTGACATGGATGGCAACGTCCGCAAGGTCCTCGAGTACGTGGACCGTGCCCGAGACGCCGGCGCGGACGTAGTCTCATTCCCTGAGCTAACCGTCACCGGCTACCCGCCGGAGGACCTGCTCCTGCGCCCCGGGTTCGTCGAAGCCAACCTGGAGGCTCTCGGTGCAATCGTTCAGGGGTCGCACGGCGTCACAGTTGTGGCTGGCCTCGTCGACCGCGAAGGCGAAGCCATATACAACGCCGCGGCCGTCATCCACGACGGTAGTCTGGTCAACATCTACCGCAAACAGCGGCTGCCCAACTACGGCGTGTTCGATGAGCTGCGCTATTTCCAGGCCGGAAACGAACACCCCGTGTTCACGGTCGCGGGCGTGGGCCTGGGCGTCAACGTCTGTGAGGACATCTGGCACCCGGGCGACCCCACCCTGGCGCAGGCTGCCGGCGGCGCGCAGGTGATCGTGAACATCAACGGCTCGCCCTACCACGCCGGCAAAGTGCGCTTCCGCGAACAGATGCTGGCTGAGCGCGCCCGCGACTACGGCGTCTGGGTCTGCTACACGAACCAGGTAGGCGGCCAGGACGAACTCGTATTCGACGGCGGCTCCATGGTAATCGACCCCGACGGCAATCTCGTCGCCCGCGCCGCAATGTTTGAGGAGGAGCTCCTGGTCTGCGACATCGAGGTCGAGGAGACACCCCGCAGCTACAACTCTCGTGCCTGGCGCGAGATCGGCAAATACGAGCAAGATCCGGGCATTCGCCGGTTCACCGTGAGCGAGGCTCCGCTCAGCGGCTCGAAGCCGCCCGTTGGCGCCCGCATTGCGCCGCCGCTGGAACCCGAGGCCGAGGTCTACGCCGCTCTCGTGCTTGGGACGCGGGACTACCTGCGGAAGACCGGCTTCAAGGAGGCCCTGGTCGCCCTCTCCGGCGGCATCGACTCCAGTCTCGTCGCCGCCGTCGCCGTTGACGCAATCGGGGCCGAGAACGTGGTCGGCGTCGGTATGCCCTCCCGCTACTCCTCGGAGGGCAGCGTTAGCGATGCGAAAGCGCTGGCCGAGAACCTCGGAATCGAGCTGCTCGTCATCCCCATAGAGCCCGCCCACGCCGCCTATCTCGACATGCTCGAGCACCCCTTCGCGCGCTTCGGCCACCCCGACCCCGGCGTCGCCGAGGAAAACGTGCAGTCGCGCATACGCGGCAACATCATAATGGCGCTCTCCAACAGGCTGGGGCACATCGTCCTCACCACCGGCAACAAGAGCGAATTCGCCACCGGTTACGCCACCCTCTACGGCGATATGTCGGGCGGCTACGCCGTCATCAAGGACGTGCCGAAGACGCTCGTCTACGGCCTCTCCCGCCACCGCAACTCCCTCGGTGACCGGCCCATTATCCCCGAGAGCGTGCTTACCAAGCCTCCCTCTGCTGAGCTCAAGCCGGGCCAGCTCGACCAGGACACGCTACCCCCCTACGAGGTGCTCGACCCCATCATCGACGCCTACGTCGAAGACAACCTGAGTGTCGAACAGATCGTGGCGATGGGGTACGACGAGGCCACGGTGCAGAGCGTGGTCCGGATGATCATCCGCAGCGAATACAAGCGCCGGCAGGCCCCGCCCGGCGTCAAGATCACCCCCCGCGCCTTCGGCCGCGACTGGCGCCTCCCCATCGCCCACCAATATCGTGGGACGTGATCCCCGGCCGATATAACGTACAATGATGGATAATGATGGACTCTAGTGACGCGATGCTGACCGTCGCGGAAGTGGCGAGCTACCTCGGCGTGACGCCGCATACTGTTTACCGCTGGATCGCCCAGGGGCGGCTTCCGGCTGCCCGCTACTCTCCGAAGGTGATCCGCGTGCGTCGCACCGATCTGGTGGCTCTCGGTCCCGCTCGCGCTCCGGCAATCGCCGAAGCGAGAATGGAGTACGAGGCGAGATCGCGGTTGTCCGAATCCGAGGTGGAGCGCGATTTGCGGCGATTCCGGCGCCTTCTCAAAAAATATCGCGAGATGCGAGACAGGCCACGGTCGCCCGATGAACCGCGACCGGGATCGAAGGAAGCGTTGTTGCGCCACGTGGGGACCATCAGCCACGAGGACGCGGAGGAATTGAGGAGAGTCATTCGAGACGCGAAAACGTACTCACCGCCTGTCGAGTTCCGATGAATTACCTTCTGGACACGAATGTGATCAGCTACGTCGTCGACAAGCGTACCAGCGCGCTATCCCGGTTTCATGGGATTGGGCCGGAAGACAACCTGTACTCCTGCGCGATAACTGAGGGTGAGCTGCTGTTTGGGGTGGCCAATGCCCCCGTTGCCAAGCGCAACGAGCTCCTGGCTGAGATATCCGGAGTACTCGTGGATCTAGCTGGCGTTGTCCCCGTCGATCGCGCCTCTGCGGAGGCGTACAGCGATATTAGATATGATCTCAAGATGAGAGGCCAATCCCTGCCCGATAACGACATCTGGATCGCCGCTGTGGCGATGGCCAACGACTACACCCTCGTCTCCCACGACGCGGCCTTCGCCCGTATTCCCGGCCTGAACCTGGAGGACTGGCTTGCCTGACCCCGATATCCGCGCCATCTTCTTCGACTTCGGAGGCGTCCTCCTGAAGACGTTCGACGGCGTCGACCACGAGGCGATCGAGCAGCGTTTCGGCCTGGAGCCGAAGTCGCTGCGGCTGATGGTCTACCGCGACAGCCGCTACATGGACTACCAGGTCGGCAAGTGCACCTACGATGAATGGGTGGACTCCATCCGCGCTGCCCTGGATGCGAAGATCGGGGCGACCGGTCGCGCGGTCCTCCAGGCTTTCTTCGAGTCGGATCACCCGCTGAACCCGGACATGGTCGGCCTCGTGCGACGCCTGCACGGACGCTACACGCTCGGCATCATCTCCAACACCGTGCCCGGCATGGAGGAGCGCATGCAGGAGCGCATCCCCGGCCTCATCGGCCTCTTCGACGTTCGCATCGGCTCCGGGGACGCCGGGATGGCCAAGCCGGACCACGCCATCTTCCGCCACGCCATCGAACTCGCCGGCGTCGCGCCGGAGCAGTCCGTCTTCACGGACGACTACAACAAGCACGCCGAGGCCGCCCGCGAGGTCGGCATGCACGGGTTCCACTTCACCGGCTACGATCAGTTCGTCCAGGACCTCCGCTCGATCGGCGTCCAGGCTTGACGATCCGCGCTGTCTTCTTCGACTTCGGCGGCGTACTCGGCCACTGGGACCGCGAGTACGTCGCTGACTTCGAGGCCGAGCACGGGATGGCAGACGGAGCTGTGTTGAAGGCGCTCTACGGGACCGCCGGCTGGCGCGAGGTCGAGGTTGGCCGCATCGCCGTCGACGACTGGCTCGCGCGCGTCGATATCGCGCTCAGAGGCGCCGCCGCCAGGCCAACGCCCGCCGCGCACTCGGTCTGGAAGCGCCTCTGGAACGCCATTGACCATGATGTCATCGCCCTCGCGCGACGGCTCCGCTCGAACTACAAGGTGGGTGTCCTCTCCAACACCACGGTGATGCTCGAAGAAGAGGTCCTCGCCCCCAACGGCATACTCGACATGTGGGACGTCATCATCAACTCTGCCCGCCTCGGCATCGCCAAGCCAGACGCCGGGATATACCTCGCGGCGGCCGAGGCGGTTGGCCTCCGGCCCGAGGAGTGCGTCCACGTAGACGACCTGGAGAATAACGTTCTCGGCGCTGAGGCCGCGGGCCTGCGGGGTGTCCATCACCGCGGCGACTTCGCGGAGCTAACGGCCCGCCTCCGCGCCCTCGGCGTCGAGGCCTGAGGAGTCACCGAGGGCGGCTGTTCGCCGCCCTCGGTGCTACTTATTCGCCTTCCTCCCCCTCTTCGCAGCCCACGTCGGCCTCTATGCCCTTGTCGTCCGCGACCGCCTGGACGGCGCAGAAGGGCGCGTTCACGGCTGCGAACGGCTCCGCCAGGTCTTCGTGCTCGAAGAACTCCTGGGCCGGCGCGTCCTCCTCGAAGTCAACAGCCTCTACGGCGCTCCGGAAAGTCTGTATGGCGTCTACGAGGTCGTCGTGCTCGTCCTGGAGGTCCTCGGGCGGGTTCAGGTCACTCAGCGCCTCGTCGTAGTCCCGCGCCGCCTCCCGGAAAAGGTCCGAAGCGTCTTTCGCGCTCGCCGCTTCGTCCGCTTCTCCGCGCTCGTCGAACTCCTTGTCAAGCCGGGTCAACTCCGCGAAGTACTCCTCGTCGGTGAGCCGCTCCTCATCATCCCCGCACGCCGCAAAGACGCCGACAAACGCCGCTGCTAAAACGGTCAGCGTTAAGAGCTGTAGGTAGCGCACCTGATCGGTCTCCTTTCGTTACTGAGACGCAACTGCCGCGACGATACGCCCTCCTGTACCACGCGTCAACCCCCGTCTCTGCCCGCCTCTCCGTTCCCTCTGCCCGCCCACATTGACACCCTCACCCCCTTCCGATACGATGAATTTGCGAAGTCCACGCTTACGAAACGATTGGGGTATCGATATGATCACGATGACAGACAAGGCGACGGAAAAGGCGAAGGCGCTGTTCGAAGAGAAGGGCGTCGCCGGCCAGGCGGGCCTGCGCGTCTTCGTCGTCGGCGGCGGCTGCTCCGGCTACCAGTACGGCATGGCCCTCGCACGCGAGTTCGACGACGAAGACCTGATCG
>Ga0209751_10006582_pt1 | contig 10740 bp, 9 predicted proteins | sample RifCSP13_1_FD_184019 | JGI IMG/M metagenome (GOLD analysis project Ga0209751, IMG submission 184019) | Soil microbial communities from Rifle, Colorado - Rifle CSP2_sed 13_1 (SPAdes) (version 2) | ecosystem: Environmental > Terrestrial > Deep subsurface > Rock core/Sediment | place: Rifle...
CCGGTCGCGCCCCCCCGGCCTTGTCGCTATCTTAGTTGGGCACCCCGGAAATATCGCCCATGGCAGCCTCTCTTCGCCCGGGGAGGGGGTAGGGGTGGGGGGCCTGCCTACGCCGGCATCGCCGCCGCGGCCCGGTGCCCATCACCGCCATCTTCCGGCGCCTGCCGGCGAAATTGGCTCATGTAGAGGTTGTAGTACGTCCCGCGCTTGGCCATCAGGGATTCATGCGTGCCGCGCTCGACGATCTTCCCGGCCTCGAGCACTAACACCTGGTCGGCGTGACGGATCGTGCTCAGCCGATGGGCGATGACGAAGCTGGTCCGATCCTGCAGCAGACTCTCCAAAGCGCCCTGGATCAAGCGCTCGGTGCGTGTGTCGACGCTCGACGTCGCCTCATCCAGAATCAAGATGCGCGGGTCGGCCAGAGCCGCGCGGGCGATGGCCAGCAGCTGCCGCTGCCCTTGGCTCAGTCCGGTGCCGCGCTCGCCGAGTTTCGTTTGATACCCCTCCGGCAGACGCTCGATGAAGGCATGGGCGTTGGCCAGCTTGGCGGCGCCGATGACTTCCTCGTCGCTGGCGCCCGGCCGGCCGAAGCGGACGTTCTCCATCACGGTGTCGCTGAACAGGAAGCTCTCCTGCAGGACGACGCCGATCTGCTGCCGCAGGCTGGCGCCCTTGACGCGGCGCACATCGTAGCCGTCGATCGTCAGGGTGCCTCGCGAGACGTCGTAGAAACGCGGGATCAGGTTGATCAAGGTGGTCTTGCCGGCGCCGGTCGGCCCGACGATGGCGACCGTCTGGCCGGGCTCGGCCCGCAGGCTGACTCCGCGCAGCACCGCCTCGCCGGCTTCGTATTCGGCCCAAACCTCGTCCAACACCACGTCCCCGCGGATCGGCGGGAGGTCGACGGCATCCGCCGCATCCTGCAGATCGGGGACGACGTCGAGCAGACCGAAGATGCGCTCACCGCCGGCGATGGCGCTCTGGATGTTCGTCCACAGCACGGCGATTTGCTGCACCGGCTGGTTGAAGCGCTGAACGTAGGCAATGAAGGTGATGATCAGCCCCAGGGTGACGGTCTCGCCCAGCAGCGCTTGTCCCTGGAGCAGGGCGTAGCCGCCGGCGACGGCCACCAGGGCCAGCGCCACGTAGCCGAGCGCCTCGAGCGTGGGCGCCAGCGCCGAGGTGTAGGCTACGGCGCGGATGTTGGCGTCGCGGTTGGAGGCGTTCGTCTCGCGGAAGGAGGCGATGTTCTCCTCCTCCCGGCTGAAGGCCTGGGCTTCGCGAACTCCGGAAATGCTCTCCTGCAGCTCGGCGTTGACCGAACCCATCTCCACCCGTGTACGGCGGAAGGCCTTGCGCGCCTGGCCCGAGAACCAGGCGGTGGCGATGATCATGAACGGCAGCATCGCCAGAGCGACCAGGCCGTAGGCGACGCTTTCGCTGAGCATCTTGTAGGCCACCCACACGATCAGGAAGGCCCCGCTCAAGACCTGGATCAAAGCGAAGCTCACGGCCTGCTGGATCGTGTCTGCATCGTTGGTCACCCGGCTCATGGTATCGCCCGACTCGTGGGCTACGTGATAGCCGATGGGCAGGCGCAGAATGTGATGGAAGACCTCCACCCGCAGCGTGCGCAGCACCTTCTGGCCGGAGGTGGTCATCCAATAGAACATCAGGCCGGTCGTGATCGAGGCGATGGCGTACAGACCGAGCAGCCGCAACACCAGGCCGGCCAGCCCGGCGATTCGTTCTTCGGCGGTGGCGGTCAGCGGGACGGCGCCGTACCAGCAGGCCGAATCGGCGGCCTGGACGGCGGCGCCCGGTTCGCCCGGCGCCGCCAGGAGCGTCGGCGCTACGCCTTCGAAAGAGGCGGCGGCCGCCGGGGGGATCAAATAGCAGTCGACGGCCTGACCGAGCAGTTGCGGCGCCGTCACGGCGGCCCAGGTGCTGGCGATCATCATGACCAGCACGCCGAGATAGCGCCGCCAGTACGGCTTGAAATAGCCGGTAAAACGCTGCAGCGTCTGGCCGACGTTCTGGGGCTTGGACGTCTCGGCCTCGAACATGCGTCGCGGATCGTGAAACATCTCAGCCCTCCGTCGTCAGCGCCGCGGCCCGGTCGACCGGGACTCCGGCGGAGTCGTCGACCAACTGCGACGAGTAGATTTCGGCGTAGATCTCGCTAGTCTCGAGCAGTTCCTCGTGCCGGCCGCGGGCGACGATCGCGGCGTCATCGAGCACCAGGATCTGATCGGCGTTGAGCACGGTGCTGATGCGCTGGGCGATCACGAAGCTCGTCCGGCCCTGCATCAGCCGGAGCAGGGCTTGCTGGATGCGCCACTCCGTCTCGAGGTCGACGCTGGAGGTCGAGTCGTCCAGGATCAGGATGCGCGGATCGAGCAGCAGGGCGCGGGCAATGGCCAGCCGCTGTCGCTGGCCGCCGGAAAGCGTGATGCCCCGTTCGCCGACGGGCGTGTCGTAGCCCTGCGGGAAAGTCTGGATGAACTCGTGGGCGGCGGCGGCTTCCGACGCCCGCAGGATCTCGGCCATCGGCGCGTCGCTGCGGCCGAAGGCAATGTTGTCGCGGATCGTGCCGCTGAAGAGATTCGTCTCCTGCAGCACGGTGCCGATCTGGCTGCGCAGCGATTCGAGGGTAACCTGGCGCAGGTCGATCCCGTCGATGCGGATGACGCCTTCGGTCGGATCGTAGAAGCGCGGGATCAGGTTGATGATCGTCGACTTGCCCGATCCGGTGCGGCCGAGCAGGGCGATCTGCTGCCCGGGCTCGGCGGTGAAGCTCACCCGGTCGAGCACCGGCCGGCCGCCGCCGAAGTAGCGGAAGGTGACGTTCTCGAACTCGACCCGTCCGCGAACGACCGGCAGCGGGCGCCCCTCGGGTGCATCGGTGACCTCGCTGCGGGCGTCGGTGATCTCGAAGATGCGCCCGGCGGAAGCCGTCGCCTGCGACATCTGGGTGATGATGAAACCCAGCTGGGCCACCGGGATGAAGACGAACATCAGGTACAGGCTGAAGGTCTGCCACTCGCCGAGAGTCAGCGTCCCCAGGATCATCTGGCGTCCGCCGAAAAACAGGATCGCCGCCTGGCCGAGGTTGGCGATGAAGAAGACGAGCGGCATTAGGAAGGTCATCAGGCGCATGACCTTCAGGATCTGTCCCAGATAGTCGTCGGCCGCCCGTTGGAAGCGCTGCTGCTGTTCCGGTTCGCGGCTGAAGGCCTTGACGACCTTGATCCCGGCCAGGTTCTCCTGCAGGATGGCGTTCAGGGTCGACAGGCGCCGCTGCACGCGCTCGAACATCGGGCGGGCCAGGCCGCCGATCACCATGAACATCACCAGCGCCAGCGGCAGGATCGGCAGGACGACCAGCGTCAAGCGCGGATTGATCGTCGCCAGGATGACGATGGCGCCGACCATCAGCACGACGGCGCCGGCCGCCATCAACAGGCCCTGCCCGATGAAGATACGCACCTTCTCGACGTCGTCGGTGGCGCGGATCATGAGCTGGCCGGTCTGGTTGCGATCGTGGTAGCTGAAAGACAGCCGCTGGATGCGGGCGAACAGATCGTTGCGCAGGTCGAAGGCGACGCTCTGCGAAACGCGCTCGCCCATGTAAGCCTGGCTGAAGGCGAACAGCCCGCGGACGGCGGCGAAGAGCAGAATGAGGATCCCGCTGACGACCAGCGCCTGGACCGGATCCTGGCCAGCACGGGCTAACTCGGCCAGCGTGATCCCCAAGCGCGAGGCGACCATCGTCCGGACGGTCTCGGGCAGGGAGGCCGTCTGCTGCGCGACGACCCCGCGCGTCACGCCATCGATCATGCGCTGGATGAGCAGCGGCACCACCAACTGAGCTCCCGTCGCCAGGAGCAACGCCGCATAGGCCAGCGCCGTGTCGCGGCGATAGTGCCCCAGGTAGCGGATGGCGCGCGGCAGGACGCCGCGGGCTCGGATTGGCCTTGGTCTCTTCATTCGTTCGACCTCGTCAGGGACACGGCCAGCGTTTGCTCCCGGTCCATCGCGTCGGCGGCGCGCGTCAGCCGTTCGAGTGTTTCGGTGATGCCCCCCAGCTCACGCGGCGGGATGCGGCGCGCCAGGTCGCGCGTCCAGGCCAGGCGGGCTTCGACGCCGCGCGCCACCAGGCCGCGGCCCTTGGCCGTCAGCCGGACCTGGCGCACCCGGCGATCCTTCGGGTCTTCCGACCTTTCGATCAAACCCATACCGGCCAGCCGATCGACGATCTGACTGGCGGCCGCCGCCGTCAACCCCAGCTCGTCGCTGATCCCGGAGACCTGGCACGAGCCGCGGTAGTGCAACCGCATCAACGTGTTCAGCTGGCTGACCGACAACCCGGAGTCCTTCATGGCCACCATGAATTCGTGGACGGACCGTCGCATGAAGACCGAGGCCCACGCGCGCAAGGCGCTCTCGAACTCGCGGCTGGAGGTCATGCTGGCTCCTTCTCCCGATCAGGGAGGGGCGTTCCGGGGACGGCTGCCGAGAGCCGGCCGGCGAATCCAGTTAAGTGGAGTTGATTATATCAGGGAGTTGATTGTCAAGCCGGGATGGTCCGGATCCGGCGTCGCCCCCGGACCGGTCAGGGCCGAGCATCGCCCGCAGGGCGGCGAGGGAGTTCGCCCGCGTCTATTCGTCCCCGGAATCGGCTCAGTCGGAGGCCAGCGCCAACAGCGCCTCCTGGACCTCGGCGATGTGCCCTTCGCCCAGAAAGACGGCGCGCACGATGTGGCCCTCGTCCAGCACGAAGATCGCCGGGACTCCCTCGAGCCCCCAGTTTTCGACGGCCTCCAAGGCGTCGTACTCGATCGTCGGGAGCGTCAGACCGGCGGCGGCGACGAAGGCCTGCGTGGTGTCGTAGGGCGGCTCTCCGGCCACATCCGGGTTGAGCATGCCGACGGTCAGCACGTTGGCCTGGTCGGCGACCAAAGGCCAGGCCCTCTGGATCTCGGGTAGTTCGTTTTGACAATGGGGGCAGGTGTTGAGCCAGAAGACGACCGCCGTCGGCTTCCCTTCGAGCGACGCCAGATTTGTCACACCGGCGCCGGTCAGATCGGGGCCCGCCAGGGCCGGTGCCGGCGAACCGACGAGCGTACCGGCGTCACTGGCAGGGGTCGGGTTGCAGGACGCCAGACCGATGGCGGCGGCGATCGCGAGCGCAAGCGCGATTGACAATCTTGGAATGGAGCGGACCAAGGCCGGCCTCCTTTCGGGGCGTGCCCGGCCGGGGCGCGCCAGACGCCGATTGTATCAGCCCGGCTTCAGTCGATCGGTCTCAGGCATGAGCGAGAGATGAGAAGCCGGCAGGCCGACGGACGGCGGGGCGTATAATCCCGCCGCCTCGGAGGCGCTTGCGTGGCCCTGCACCGTTCGCCCGACGATACGCAACCCCGTAACAGCCGCAACCCTTCTGCCGGTGCGCCGGCGAAGAGAGCGGCGAGCCCACGGCTGGGTCGATCGTGGGGTGTGGTCGCCGCCATCGCCGGGGTGTTCGGCCTGGCGGTGTTGGCCAGCGCCGCTTTGGTCCATCTTGCCACGCGTGAACTGACGATCGCGTGGACCGTCACCGGCCTCAACCCGTTCCAGCCTTCCCCGGGTCAAGGATCGCTTCCGGGCACGACCCCGGCGCCGGGCGAGACGCCGGCGGCGGCTGCTTTCGCGACACCGGTGGCGTGGAGCGGGGCGGAGCGGGTCACGATTCTGCTGATGGGCCTCGACTATCGTGATTGGGCCTCGGGCCGCGGCTTCCCCCGCACCGACTCGATGATGTTGCTTTCGATCGACCCCATCACCCGCCAAGCGGCGATGCTCTCGATCCCGCGGGACCTGTGGGTGGAAATCCCGGGTTTCGGACACGAGCGCATCAACACCGCCTATCCGTCCGGAGAGAACAACCGGCTTCCCGGCGGCGGGCCGGAGCTGGCGATGCGGACGGTCGAATCGGTCGTCGGGGTGCCGGTTCAGTACTACGCCGTCATCGAGTTCAGCGCCTTCGAGGACATGATCGACGAAATCGGCGGCATCGATGTGACGGTCGCCGAACGGATGAAGATCTCGCCGATCGGCCGGCCCAGTATCTGGCTGGAGGCCAAGCCGACGCATCTCGACGGTGCGCAGACACTTGCCTACGCGCGCATCCGGAAGGTGGCGGGCGACGACTTCGGTCGGGCCGAGCGGCAACAGCAGGTGGCGTTTGCCGTGCTCGACCGAGTCGTCGGCTTTGACATGGTGCCGACGCTGATCACCCGAGCTCCGGCCTTGTGGGCCGAGCTCCGCAGCGGCATCCGCACGAATATGACTCTCGAGCAGATGATCTCGCTTGGCTGGATGGCCGTGCAGATCCCCAAGGCCGATATCGGGCGAGGCGTCATCGGCCCCCCGAAGATGGTCGGCTTCCACACGCTGCCGAATGGCCAGCAGGTCATCCGGCCCGTGCCGGACCAGATCCGAATTCTGCGCGACCAGCTTTTCACCCAGACCAGCGGCATCGGGCCATGAGCGGCTTCAAGGATCCCCTGGGCTCGACACGCCGCTCGGAGCGGGCCCTGGCCGCCGACGACACCCAGCCGGTGCGCATCGGCCGGCGTCCCGCCACCCGACAGTGGGCGATCCTGGGCCTGGCGGTCGGCGCCGCCGTCCTCATCCTCCTGGTCGCCGCGGGGAGCGGCTACGGGTCCGGCATTCGCGCCGCCGAGGCGACCCTCGTCGGGCAGTCGGTCAACGCCGTCGAGGAGCAATTCAACCTGGGCGTGGAGGATTTGCTGGCCGGACGGTACGACCTGGCCAGCCAGCGATTCGAGTATGTCCTGTCGCTCGATCCGTCGAACGCCGACGCCGCCGAGCTGCTGGAGCGGGCCCGGGTGGCGCTCTTCGTCCCCACCAGCACACCCGGCCCGACGCCAACGCCCATCACGCCGACGCCGACGCTCGACGTCGGATCGCTGGAAACGCTGTTCTCGCAGATCCAGGCGTCCTACGCCCAGGAGGACTGGAACCGCGTCGTGGAAGCCTCCCTGATCATCCGGTTGCGAGATCCCGAGTACCGCCGGAGCGAAATGGACGCGCTGCTGGCCCAGGCCCTGCGCTCGAGAGGTGTGCAGCGGATCCTGGCGCGCGACTTCGAGCTGGGGCTGTACGACCTGGCGCTGGCGGAACGCTTCGGTCCGCTCGACGGCGGCGCCAGCGCCTGGCGCAACACGGCCTCCTTCTACACCTTCGCCAACTCTTTCTTCGTGGTGGATTGGATTCGCGCGGCGGAGAACTTCGCCCAGCTGTGCTCCGGCGATCTGTGGGACTCGTGCAGCAAGTTCGCCCGGGCGGCGATGGAGTACGGGCACATCCTGCTCGCCTCGGCCACGCCGTGCGGGGCGACGGACCAATACGCTGCCTCGCTGCGGACGCGGTCCAACCCGGGGCTGGATCCGACGGCGACCTACGCCGCCGACCTGTGCGCCACCCAAATGGCACCTACCCCAACGGCCACGATTTCACCGACGTGGACTCTCGGACCAAGCGCCACGACCGGGCCAACGGACACCGAGACGCCGACCCCGCCCGGAGCGCCCAGCGACACGCCAACCCTGACGCCGACCCCCTCGGAGACTCCTTCGCCGACGGTTACCCCCAGCTGAGCTCCAGCGTCGGGCTCCGTTCCCCAGAAGCTCACCTCCGACCGCCTGCAGTGCGTCCTTCCCGAATCAACCGTGCAATCGCTGGCCTGTGCTGCACTGCCGACCACTGACCACTGACCAGGGTCTCACTCTCCCAGCGTGGCCACCATCACGGCCTTGATCGTGTGCATCCGGTTTTCCGCCTGGTCCCACACGATCGACCGGTCCGATTCGAAGACCTCTTCGGTCACTTCCAGTCCGTCCAGGCCCGTCTTCTGATAGATCTCCTCGCCGACCTTGGTTTGCCGGTTGTGGAAGGCCGGCAAGCAGTGCATGAACTTGACCCCTGGATTCCCGGTTTTCTCGAGCACGCCGGCATCGACCTGGTACGGCTTGAGCAGACGCACGCGCTCGTCCCAAACCTCCTTCGGTTCCCCCATCGAGACCCAGACGTCGGTGTGGAGGAAGTCGACTCCGCGCACGCCCTGGTCGAGATCCTCGGTCACCTTCAGGCGCGCCCCCGAACCCTGGGCGATCTGCTGGGCGCGGCTGACGAGATCGTCCTTCGGCCAAAGCGCCTTGGGCGCACACAAGCGAACGTCCATCCCGAGCAGACACCCCATGACCATCAGCGAGTTGCCCATGTTGCTGCGGGAATCTCCGATAAAGGCGTAGGCGATCTGTTCGAGCGGTTTCTCCGCGTGTTCCGACATCGTCAGCGTGTCCGCCAGCGACTGGGTTGGATGGAATTCGTCGGTCAACCCGTTCCATACCGGCACACCGGCGAACTCGCCGAGGGTCTCGACGGTCGCCTGAGCGAAGCCGCGGTATTCGATGCCGTCGTACATCCGGCCGAGAACGCGGGCGGTGTCCTTCATCGACTCTTTATGCCCGATCTGCGATCCCTCTGGACCGAGATAAGTCACCTGGGCACCCTGATCATGGGCGGCGACTTCGAAGGCGCAGCGCGTGCGGGTCGAGGCCTTCTCGAAGATCAGGGCGATGTTCTTCCCTCTTAGAGCGCGTTCCTCCGTCCCGACCTTCTTGGACCGCTTGAGGTCGGCGGAAAGCTCGAGCAGGATCTCGATGTCGGGCTTTGTGAAGTCAAGCTCTTTGAGAAAGTTGCGTCGATAAAGTACGGATTTCATCGGAGGTCTCCTGTGTCGCCCGCCGGGCGATGGCGATGTTGCCCCCCATCGGCGGACTCAAAGGGGCGGGGCGGTCGGCTTCAATGAACAATGGCGAGCGATGCGCCCAGGCCCTCGTTAAGACGGGTCAGAAGCCGACACCCTGGGGAAGCGCGCCGGCCTTGCGTCATTCTACCGGCCAGGCCAAGAGGAGTGTATACTCAATCTGGAGTGAGATTGCCTGTTTCATCTCGTTTCCGGGTGAGGAGTCCTGCGATGCCTGTTTCCCTGACAAACCGCCCGCTGGGAGTTCGAGCCGATCTCTCGTTGTCTACAGAACAATCCGAGATGATCGGGTTCCTCGAGGCGTATGACCTGTGGTTCGTGGAGGAGAGGGTCGAGCGCAAGGGCTTGATCCCGGCGGAGCGGCTGGCGGACGCCGCCCTGGAGTTCAGGCGGTACATGGCCCTCGTCGGTCTTGGCTATCGCCGGCTGGGCATGCTCAGTCCGGAAGTCGAGGAGGTTTGGCACACGTTCATCCTTTTCACCAGGGAGTACGCCGCCTTCTGCCGCGAGGCGTTCGGCGAGTTCATCCACCACGTGCCGCGCACGAGCCGCTCACCGCTGTCCGAGTCGACCGGAGAAAACTTCCGGTCGGCCTACGCCGAAGTCTTCGGAGACGAAGCCGGCAAGAGCTACGTAGAGAATCGCGCCGGCCCGGCGCGGCGCGACGAGCCGGCCGGCTGCGGCACGGAGGATTGCACCGACGGGTAACGTGGCGTAGGTGCGAAGACGCCGCGTAGAGACTTGCGCGAGGAAGGCTCGGGCGATCCCGGGCCTTCCTTTCTTGTTCCGTCGTTTGCGCCGATTCGGAGGGGGATAGCAGGCGCCCGCGGGGCGATTCGAACGCCCAACCTACGCCTTCGAAGGGCGGCGCTCTATCCATTGAGCTACGCGGGCCGGCGGTGATTATACTGGGCCTGCACGGCGACGATCATCGCGGCGTTGATCTTCAGGACCACGGCGGCATACAACACGGTCAGCCGCCGGCGCGACACCTTTAGCCCACCGAAACGACCTTGTCCGGGCGATCCATGGATCGAACGCCGTGCCTTCGGATGAAGGCGAGAACCCCGGGCAGCGGAAACAGATTGCCTACGGAGCCGAGGACGGATACCAAGGGATCGACCTGCGCCGGGAAGCGTGGCCGGAGTGGGTCGCGAGATCGAGCAGGACGGCCAAGCCGAGCCAGACCCAATCGAATCCGACGATCCCGTTCAGCCCGTAGACCAGAACGTACGTCAGAGTCGTCCAGGGCAGGAAGAGGAAGCCAAGCAGCGGGAGCAACCAGCCTTGGAAGGCCAGGTTCATCATCACACGCCCCTGGGCCGTGAGCCACAGGACCAGGATCGCAAGACGCGGTCCGAAGAAGGCCAGCACCATCAGAAAGCAACACATGGGGTCCTCCTCCTAATAGAGATCGAGTTTCCGGCCGCCACAAGGCCGGAGCTCCGGCAGTACAGCACGGAAGGCGGACCCCAAAGGGCCCCTCCATCGCACATCACCTCAGGAGTAGGTGGAACAACGGACGAGCTCCGACAAGGACGGACGGCGAGGGTGGATGCCCGATTATGTCGGACGGCTGCCGGGAGGCAAATCGCCCGGGCCAGGGTTCGCCCATCCAGGGCTCCATGTCGCCAACGTCAGAAAGCCGGGATCACATCTTCCGGGATATGGGCCAGCTGCTGATGGGCGCGGGCCAGGCGAGTCTGGACGGCTTCGAGTGCGAGCCGCACGGAGGAGTCGGCACAGGCGCGCAGGGCGGCTTGCAGATCCTCCTGGGCGCCGTCGATTTCGAGCATGACTTGCCAGCGTTGGCTGGACAGCTCGCTGCGCAGGGCGCGCAGCAGTTCGACCTGTCCTTCGGACAGCTCTTTCCCCAGTTCCTGCCGGATGCGGCGGACTTC
>Ga0209751_10006583_pt1 | contig 10740 bp, 13 predicted proteins | sample RifCSP13_1_FD_184019 | JGI IMG/M metagenome (GOLD analysis project Ga0209751, IMG submission 184019) | Soil microbial communities from Rifle, Colorado - Rifle CSP2_sed 13_1 (SPAdes) (version 2) | ecosystem: Environmental > Terrestrial > Deep subsurface > Rock core/Sediment | place: Rifle...
ATCCGAAGCAGGTCGCCGGCTATACGCAACAACCGGAGATACCCATACGCATATAACAAATTTGCCTCGGCAAAAGTCGAATTGAAAAATGGAGACTTGTTCCCTAAAAAACACTAATCATTATATTATAGTAGAATCCACCTAGAGGGGATGGCTCAGACTGACGTACAGAAATGCCCGGTTTGCTCAGGCAGGGGCGCCATAGAAATTACCGATTCTGATTGCCCCTTTTGCAATGGCACCGGCGAATTTTCAAAAGCCGCAGAAAGCTACATGAAGTCGCACATTTGCCAGTGCGTATTCCTTGACAGGAAAAATTGTCCTCTATGTGGTAAAAGATGCCATCACAGTACGCCGAATCGCCCGAAGATATTGCTGACACCATTCCATTAATGACTACCACTTTGAACTACTCTACACTATCATGTGCAAAGTGTGGCTCAAGAACAACAAAGATTAATTGGTACTGGAATATAAAAAACAAACCGCACTCTAGGAACCGCTACAGAAAGGTCGTGCGTCACGGTCTATGGACGAAGGGGAATGGGTGGAGGATGAGAAGCTTGATTGCAAATCCGTTTAAAGGCAGAACACATTCATTAGAAAGCAGGCTGAAAATTTCAGCAAATAAATGCGGCAAGTCAAACAGCATGAAAGGACGCAGAATGCCACAACATGCCAAGTTTGGCGAAAGTAATCCTAGTTGGAAAGGGGGGATATCAATACTCAGTAGACGAATTAGGAGGTTAGCCGAATACAAAGAATGGCGCTCCAAAGTATTCCAAAGAGACAACTTTACCTGTCAAGAATGCGGAAGACGTGTGACTTACTTGCACGCACACCACGTCAGACTATTTCATAAAATTCTGATGGAAAACCGTATTACTACTATTGAACAAGGACTGCTCTGTCCAGACCTTTGGCTCGTCTCAAATGGAAAAACGCTTTGTATAAAATGTCACACCATTGATGGTCGTCCAAAGATCGTGAAAGCGCCGATGTAACAAGATTTAATAGCCATCGCGCCTTATTTTCAGTTATTGAAGATACTGGCTAGGGCCAATGATGAAAACGCTGCGGCTGCATGCACCTTTTGCGATGCGAAAATTTCCTACGGCCAGAGCATATGTTCCGACTGCATGAAAAAGTACGACATCAGAGCCTCTAACCTTGGCAACGACGGCTGTGGCTGTGACAAGTAGGAAGGGAAGGGGTCAGAGATTGGTATACATAATCATCTGATTCATACAGCCACCACATCTTCATCCCCCATCAATCGATGCCAATTCTATCCATTAAGCGTTTACTTTTTTGACAAGACTTTTGCCTCGTGCTTACCTGAGACTTCCGCCGCAGAATATGGGATGAAAGCTCTTAAGCAGGCATTTTCTCAAATAAACCTAGTGCGAAAACCATACCAAGTAAGGGATGCATGCCCGAGCACGACGCGTACTTATGGATCCTGTACCCACTGTGGCAGGGAAGCGACGAAAGAAGCCCTCTTCAAGGGCGGCGGTATTTTAATTATCGAAAAATACTGCAGTGAATGTCTACAGTCCGAAAAGTTCAGCTCGATAATGACATTTTACGAAAGGATAGAAGAATAAGAAAAAAGAAATGGGGTGGTATTTCCCATCGATTAGAAGTTTGGCACTACATCCCCAAAGTCTATGTCCGATACCCAGCAAACATGTCCGTCGTTAATTTCCAGTCCAAGGATGCCGCTGCCCCCTCCTGTTACTGTCGTGGCGCTCGTATCAGCTAACACTACCTTGTTCGATGAGACCTTGGCGTTGCCGTCGTCATTCAGGAATAATTCAATATTATACCCGTTCGGGCAATTTGTTGTATTGATTACTGCATTGATTAACTTGTGACCATGGAATTTTTGATCGTTGTTGGTCTCTGTTGAATCTTCTACACCAAAGTGCGAAGTGATGAAATACGTATCACCACCACCAATGAAACCACCATTTATGTCGAAAGCATAGTATACGACTTGCCCTGCCACTGTCGATAACGTTCCACCTGCCTTTCCATATACTGTCATGAACGGCTCTCCTTTGTTTGTAAGCCCTACTTCTTTAATGTCAAAGTTGGGATCCGCACAGGTACCAATATCCAAGTTCCCATTGAGTATACAGTCGTTTTGGGAGTCCGTGAAAAGTACCGTTATCGCTGCTGCGCTTGGCGTTGCCATCATTGATACTGCGAGGATCGCTGTGATCAATGAAGTGGTAGCAATTCCATACCTTCTTGAGTTTCGGCCTATCATGTCAAATACGACAATACCGGAAAGTACTATAAAAGGAAGAGTGGGAGAGCTGAAGTAAGAATCAGTTATCTGTCCAATTCAGGTATGGAGCCTCAACAGTTTGCAGTCTTGCAAGAAAGGCACAGCGGGATAAGATAGAAAAAAGAAAAAGAAAGGCGAGGGGCTAGAACGTGTTAGTACCCTTGTTTCTACTGATCTAAGTGCAATCTGCTTCCACAGGGTTTCCGCTTATTGTGCCTTCATTATTGATTGTGCCACAGTTGATGATTGTACTGTCGTTTTCTATAGTTCCTTCGTTATTGATCGTACCTGTAACGCCATTGAAGAGGACTCCACCTTCATCATTTTCTATGGTCCCTTCGTTGTTTATGGTTCCAAGGTTGGTGAATTGAGCGTCATTGTCTATAGTACCTTCGTTATTGATGGTTCCAGTCGCAGCATTGAAGATGAAGTTCCCGGCTATTCCATTGTATATGATACCTTCATTCTTAATTGTACCAAAGTTGACGATACTGTCACCGCCAAAGGTTACAAAGCCGTTCCATATGCTCCCTTCGTTCTTGATGGTGCCCGTGGCCTGGTTGATTATTGTCGCGCCACCGTTGCCGTTGTATAGGGTACCTTCGTTCTTGATATTGCCGTTGTTACTGAGGAAGCCGCCAGCATTATCGAGGGCGCCGGTGTCGGTGATTTTAATCAGCCCGTTGTTTATTAGAGAGCCTATGTTTGTGAGAGTGTAGCCGTCAACTGTGCATTTTTCGCCTGCATTGATTGTTGTTACGCCCGAAAAAGTAGTGTCTGTTCCAAAGTCGCAGACCTCTGTTGTCGCTTCTGCATACATCATGTTCCCTGCAATGACGGGTACCAAGGCCGCCGATGTCAATAGCACTGCCATAATGGAGAAAACTGGAGTTCGCACTTTCTTGAAGTCGATCCATGCTATCATGTCAGCTCGGCAGTAGAAGAAGGTACTATAAAAGAGTGAGTGGGATGCCTTTGCAGACCATTCTTGATTCACCATCCTACAGCTGCGTTGCTGTAAACAGCGGCCAAGAGTGCCTAGATTTATTGAAGAAGCAGGAGTTTGACCTTATTTTACTGGACCTTGCCATGCCAGGAATGAGCGGTCTGGATGTTCTTTCGGAGTTAGGTGAATTTGCGGCGTCCCGCCCGCACAACATTGTAATATTCGCAGCCTCTCCCGAGTATAGTGAAAAGGACTCGGAAAAGCCAAGAGAATGGCATGGAAAGATAGAGCGCGTAAACAAGCCCTTTACGGGATGACGAGCTCTTGGCAGTGGTTGAAAAATATCTAAAGTAGCAATTCTCCTTCCAATGCTTCTTTCTTCGTTATCTAACATCGAGCGACTTTGAATGCTTGCGTTGAGTGCTAAGCAGGCTACTCTCAACCCCGTGATAGCTCAGTCTCACTCGGAGTTACTCCGCGATACTTTAAGCCTCTTTGCGGCCCTTAGTCTCTGCCTTGTATTCTCGTTTTCATCTGCGACATAGCGAAGGGCCGTCCTTGCTTTCTGCATCAATTCTTCATCCATTCCGTACTTCTCCGGCTCTTCAAGCCTGGTCTGTCGGCTGCCACCAAATTGAAGAACTTGCTCAGGGCCGTACCCTCTGGCGGTGTGCGGGGATCTGCAGCTGGAAAGAAATTCACCTACGGGCTGATAGTCGTCGAGTCTTCTTTGCAGAAGCTGCTCGGCCTGCAGTGCGGCGTTTTGAGCTCTTGGATGGGCCAATTAGCGATTCATGCTCCTCTGCATGCCCTACCGTCTCGCTATTTAATAAATTGGCATTATTGGTAATTCTATCCATTAAGTCTTTGGCTTGTTTTCGCTTTGCAAGAGTTATCTTGACCACCACCAGCCCCTCAAGTGGCTGGCCGTACAGGACAGCAGAGCCTTCCGGCGCCATTGCAAAAGCCGGCAGGGCCAGAAGGTCTTCCTCGCCGTCTACAAGCACCCGTACGGGTGGCAGAGTTTTCAGGGCGTCCTGCAAAACGTTCACTGCATCTTGTGAAATCGTGCTGGCAGGATTTGTGCAATGAAATTCTTTTGCTTGATAATTCGCCGGGTAGTTTCTCCTTGACCTTCTTTCTTTGCCGTCAATGACTGCTACATCCGGTACGATGTCAAAACTGACAAGGCGCTCTGTGGTTGCGTCGCCCACCGCAATAACCTGCCTAGCGCCTTTCAGCATTGAAGCTACTTTTTGCTTTGTTACCTGCTTGTCGGGAATCAGCGTGCCAAAGGGCCATTTCAAGAGCTGGGCATCTTTTGGGTTTATAGGCATTATTCCTTTTTGGCCTGCTCGCTTGCTTCTGCCTGTTCCCGCGCCTGCATTTCAGCGGCAATGATGCTAATCCTGCCTGCGATCACTTTTGCTGCATTTGTGAAAGCATGTGACTGCACCGACTCGGGCTCTGCCACCACTGAGGGCCTGCCGGTGTCGCTACCCTCCCGGATACTCGGGTGGAGCGGGATCTCGCCTATGAAAGGAATCTTGAAATCGTCGCTTATCTTTCTGCCTCCGCCCTGACCAAAGAGGTAGATCTGCTCGCTGCAATGGGGGCACTTCAAATAGCTCATGTTCTCAACAACGCCAATTATAGGCACATTGAGCTTGTTGAACATGCCAATCGCCTTGACAGCAACGTTCATGGCTACGTCCTGGGGAGTCGTGACAATCAATATGCCGGTGATTGGTATTGTCTGTGCTATCGTCAGCGGCGCGTCGCCCGTGCCTGGCGGCAGGTCGATAATCAAATAGTCAAGCTCGCCCCAGTTGACATCGGTCAGGAACTGCTTGACGATTCCGGAAACGATTGGGCCCCTGTAAATGCCGGCCTGCTGCGACTGCTCGTAGAAGAATCCCATCGAAATGACCTTGATGTCTTCAATGACCGCGGGCTGGATCTTGTTGTTTACGACTTCTGGCGATGCCTTGAGCCCCAGCATCAGGGGAACGCTTGGGCCGTAAATGTCGGCGTCAAGCAGGCCCACCTTGGCGCCCGTCTTTGCAAGCGCAAGCGCAAGGTTAACAGAAAGAGTAGTCTTGCCGACTCCCCCCTTACCGCTTGCGACAGCGACAATGTTCTTGACGCCCGGCAAGAGCTCATCCATTGAAACCGCCCTGCCCTCCATGACACGGGCGGTGACCCTCAGGTTAAGGTCCTTGACGTCAAGCCCGGCTATGGCACTCCTGACGTCGCGCTCGATGTCGCTGTTGAACGGGCAGGCAGGCGTTGTGAGCTCTAGCGTAAAGGCGACCTTGCCGTCGTTTATCGACAGGTCCTTTATCATGCCCATTGACACAATGTCTTTGTGCAGCTCAGGGTCTACAACTTTTTTCAGAGAGCTGAGAACCTGATCGACTGTCACCATTCTAACAAAAATTTGTCTCTACCGTATTTAAATCATCGTTTTGTCGAAGAAAAAGTTGATGGGAAGATTTTTCTCACGTCTTGAAACCATTTCCTGAGCGTTACGATGCTGATCTCGCCGGCTACTGCGACCTGGGCCTGGCTCACTTATTCCGTTTCTCCCAGGCACGCCGCGTACAGTACCGCGACTGCAAGCGCGTTCGGGACCTTGCCGTGCGAAATCGGGTCGCTCTATAGTTCATAGCATGTCAAGCGCGGTACGGTAGGTCTTTTCGCTAACCTTTGCCTTGTTTGCAATCCTTGCCAGGTACTTGTTCGAGTCTACTAGGGGCAGGCGAAGCTCCAAGTTATCCACGAGCAATCGGTAGCACCTGCCTGCAAATATATCGTGAGTGTTGGCTGCAACTGATAATTCTTCAAGCGTGGCAGGACCGACAGGTCCCTGCATGAAGCACATACTGACGTGACTACAAGGGCGCGAATTGATCTTCCCTTGACTATCTTTTTGTTGAGCGCTTTTTGGGATCTACCTGCAGGCAGGTTTGAAATATACGCTTGGGATAAATGCCGGCTTTGAAGTCACCGACTTGTCAGTAAAGTGCGAGCTCCCTGCAACAAGGTAGGCCCCTCATAAGGCAAAAGTTCATAATGACCTCCTAATCAACACTGCGTGTATTATGTTTGCCATAGTGCACATGAGTGACGTTGTCAGGATTCCTCCAAACCGGTTGACCCATTCCCTCAAGGACGCGGCTATCCAGATACTCAAAGAAAAGTACGAGAGCATGATCAGCCCCGATGTTGGATATGTCATCATGATAACCGACGCCGACACCAGTTCTGTCGGCAAGCTAGTCGCCGGCGACGGCGCGACCTACCACAAGGTTACATTCAAGGCGCTTACGTTCTACCCCAAGCTCCAGGAAATAGTAGAAGGCGAAGTCGTTGAAATTACAGATTTTGGCGCGTTTGTCAGGATAGGCCCGACCGACGCACTTCTGCACCTTTCGCAGATCACCGACGACTACCTCAAGAGCGACGTCAAGCAGGGAGTCATTGTGGCAAACCAGACGGCAAGGTCGCTCAAGATCGGGTCAAAGCTGCGTGCAAGGATTACCGCAGTCAGCCTCGGCAAGGGCTCAGGCATGGGCAAAATAGGCATAACGTGCAGGCAGCCCTTCCTTGGCGCGGTGGAGTGGATTGCAGAGGAGATCAAGAAGGCCAAGGGCAGCGACAAGGAAAAGCAGGTAGAAAAGCCAGCTGCTGCAAAAGAAAAGAAAGGAGACAAAAAGTAGTTGGCCAAGGAAAAGGCATGCAGAAAATGCAAAACTGTGACCACCGGCAAGGTATGCCCAAACTGCAAGTCAACAGACCTGAGCCCCGACTGGTCAGGCATCATACTGGTTTTTGAACCTGCAAAGTCACAGGTTGCCAAGACGCTCGATATCACCACCGCCAACAAGTACGCCCTGAAGGTTTCCTAGATTGCAGGATCTACAAACATTTCTCAACGTCCGGGAAATGCTTGCAAACTTTTTGCAGGAGGACATTGGCTCAGGCGACATTACAAGTGATAGCATCATTCCAGACAATCTTCTAGCCAAAGCTGAAATTGTATGTAAGTCAGGCCCGGCGGTTGCATGCGGCCTTGAAGAGGCTGCGATGCTTTTTGACATCAACCGCTGCAAAAGCGAGATTCTGGCCAAAGAGGGGTCAATGGTTAAGAAGGGCAAAGTAATCATGAAGGTGTCAGGCAACGCCCGCATGATTTTAAAGACAGAGAGGGTTGCGCTCAACATCATAATGAGGATGAGCGGCATAGCCACCGAGACAAAGCGCATGGCCGATCTTGCCAACGGAGTCACGGTACTTGCGACGCGCAAGACCGCGCCGGGGCTGCGCTATTTTGACAAGAAGGCGGTTGTTGCAGGCAGAGGCGGCACCCACAGGATGCGGCTTGACGACATGGTGCTGATAAAGGACAACCACATTGCGCTCGCAGGGGATGCTGAAAGATGCATAAGGCTTGCTAGGAAAATGGTTGGATCATTCATAAAGATCGAATGCGAAGCAAAAAACATGGAAGAAGCGCTAGCCGCAATTTCAGCAGGAGCCAACATCGTCATGCTGGACAACTTTACCCCAAGGCAGGCTGCTGATGCGATAAGGGAGATCACGAAAAGGGGCCTGCGCAATAAAGTGAAGATAGAAATTTCTGGCGGCGTAAACGCAAAGAACATCAGGCAGTATGCGCGGGCCAAGCCCGAATTCATTTCGCTTGGCTATATCACGCACTCGCCAAAATCAGTCGATTTCAGCCTAGAAGTTAGGAAATAGCCAGCATGCGATCGATTGCAAGTCTTGCTTTGTCTGCAACGTCCTTTGGCACCTTTACTTCGTAGACATTATGCGCAAGCGCGTTGTACACCTTTTCCAACGTGATCTTTTTCATGTACTTGCACACTGCATCCCGCTTGATCGGCACAAACTCCTTGTCAGGGTTCTCCTTCTGCATTCTATAAAGTATACCTGTTTCAGTGGCGACTACGAATTGCTTCGCATCTGATGCCTTGGCGTGTTTCATCATGCCCTCCGTGGACAGTATGTGCCCCGTCTTTGCCAGGTCGCCCTTTGACATGTGGTACATTGTCGACGAGGTGCAGCTGCATTCCGGGTGAACCAGAAAGTCGGCGTTCTTGAAGGTGGCAAGCATCTTGTTGATGTCCTCCGCCTTTATGCCGGCGTGCACGTGGCATTCGCCCGGCCAAATGTACATGTTCTTCCTCTTTGTCACTTCCGCGACGTATGAGCCCAGAAACAGGTCTGGCAGGAACAGCACTTCCATGTCTTTAGGGATGCTGTTTACCACCTTGACTGCGTTTGAAGACGTGCAACAATAGTCAGACAATGCTTTCACATCTGCAGAAGTGTTGACATAGCTTACCACCACTGCGTCTGGGTGCTCTGCCTTCCACGCCTGCAATTCATGAGCGTTAATGGTCGATGCCAGCGAGCAGCCGGCCTCGAGATCCGGTATCAGGACCTTTTTCTCGGGACAGAGTATCGAGGCAGTCTCGGCCATAAAGTGGACTCCGCAAAATACTATAACGTCTGCGTCCGTCGTGGCCGCGTTCTTTGACAGCGCAAGCGAATCGCCGATCAAGTCGGCTACGTCCTGCACTTCTGGCAGCTGGTAGTTATGCGCCAGAACCACTGCATTCTTTTGTTTCTTCAACGCAAGGAGCCGGCGCTTGTAGTCAAGGTCTAGCATCGTCATGTCTGTTGATAAACATGCAATATTACAGAGAGTCTACATTTAAAGTAGTATAATCTAGGAGATCGCTGCCCTCGGAGTCAAGATTACAGGCAATACTTGCCACCATTGGCGCATGCATACAAATATAAATATTCAAACGACAATTACATGCCGGAAATCAATGCCAACACACGGATCACTTACAAAGGCCGGCAAGGTAAGAGGCCAGACCCCAAAAATCCAGGGCAAACCACGCTCAAGCCCGATTGCCAGACTTCGCAACAAGGACAACTTTGTCAAACGGTTTGAAAAGAAGAGGCTCCCGGGTCAGAAGAAGCCAGAACGCAGGGGTGGCAGAAGGTAAAAATCCTTCTAACTAATTCTTTTATCCTAGATGCCAAAGAAAAAGGTCGGGATTGTAGGCTGCGGCACTATCGGAAGCCAGCTTGCGATAGCTGTGGACTCTGACAAGATAGCCAACGCTTCGCTCGTGGCGCTCTTTGACATTGCAGAGAGCAACCTGCAGAATCTTAGGGCAAGGTTGCACAGCAGTCCCGATGCATATTCTGATTTTGGTACATTTATTGCTTCCGGCGCAGATATTATCGTCGAGGCGGCCTCGCAAGACGCCGTAAGGGCATTTGGCAAGGCGATACTTGAAGCCGGCAAGGAAATTATGGTCATGAGCGTTGGCGCCCTCGCAGACAGTGCCTTTCTGGCAGAGCTCTTGCAGCTGTCTGCAAAAAAGGGCTGCAGGATTTACGTGCCGACTGGCGCAATAGCAGGCATTGACGCGATAAGGAGCGTCAAACACCTACTTGATTCAGTCACACTCACCACCACCAAAAGCCCGAAGGCTCTTGCAGGCGCGCCATTTTTTGAAACAAGCAAGATCAAGCTTGACGTCATTACCAAGAGTACGCTCATCTATGAAGGCAGTGCGTCAGAAGCAGTTAGAGCGTTCCCGGCAAACGTCAACGTGGCCGCGGTGCTGAGCCTCGCAGGCATTGGCGTCGACAAAACAAAAGTCAGGGTAGTGGTCGATCCACAGGCAACCACGAATCAACATGAGGTTGTCGCTGTCGGCAGCTTTGGTGAGATAAAAATAACAATCAACAACGTGCCGAGCCCGGGAAACCCAAAGACAAGTTTCCTCGCGGTGCTTTCAGCGATAGAATGCCTTCGATCGATATGCGACGATGGCATCAGGATAGGATCTTAGACCTGCTTCTTGATTTATATAGGGACTCCGTGTGAAAAAGCTCACGTATGAGTTACGGAAGAGATGAGAACTTCGGTCCAAAACCGGTTGAAGCTGGTAAGGAATACGAGGTACAAATCACGGAAATCAGCCGCAAAGGCGATGGTATTGCAAGGATACAAGGATTTGTTATCTTTGTAAAAGACGGCAAAGTAGGTCAGAACGCAAAGATCCGCGTCAGCCAAGTCGGGCCAAGGTTCGCAACAGCCGAGGTCGTAAATGGCGCGGCATCAGCTGCACAAGACACACCAACAAGTTAAGTTACTGCGTTCTGGCAAAACATTCGCAGTACTCTTTTTTTATTCAACATTTATCTTTTCAATGGTCCATTATTCTCGCACTCTAGCGCCTGACATATTATTCCGGATACTTAGAGCCTATCCCAAAATTATTGACACAGAAGTCGCAATTGCATGACAGGTACAGATTTAGCTTGATGCCACATCTGTCTCATATGTGACTCGCGTCCATAGGAAGAAGAAAAAGCGTCTTCCTACCATCAAGCGTATTCCAGACTGTGTCTGGAACGAGGTTAAGGATATTCTAACTCAAGA
>Ga0209751_10006589_pt1 | contig 10738 bp, 11 predicted proteins | sample RifCSP13_1_FD_184019 | JGI IMG/M metagenome (GOLD analysis project Ga0209751, IMG submission 184019) | Soil microbial communities from Rifle, Colorado - Rifle CSP2_sed 13_1 (SPAdes) (version 2) | ecosystem: Environmental > Terrestrial > Deep subsurface > Rock core/Sediment | place: Rifle...
CGTCATGCCGGCCGCCATTGGCGACGTCACGAACGACCTAGTCGCCAGCATCGGCGATCCTACCACGTATATCCAGGAGAGCAAGGCGCTCCTCTGCGACGTGAAGAAGGGGGAGGTGTAAAATGGCCAGAACCCTTGCGATGTTCACCGATACATCGGTCTGCATTGGCTGCCGAGCCTGTGAGGTGGCGTGTAAACAGTGGAATCAACTGCCGGCAGAGGAGCCTCAATGGACCGGGAGCTACCAGACCAGGTCTCACTTCACCGACAAGACCTGGCGCCACGTCAAGTTCATCGAGAAGATCGAGAAGAAGGACGAGCGGAACGAGCCCAAGTGGCTCCTCATGAGCGATGTCTGCAAGCACTGCAACAACGCCGGCTGTCTTGAAGCCTGTCCGACTGGCGCCATCTACCGCACGCCGTTCGGCACCGTGGACATCAGCCAGGATATCTGCAACGGCTGTCGCTACTGCGTGTCAGCCTGCCCGTTCGGCGTTGTCGCCTTCAACCACGGAACGGGGCGCGTCAACAAGTGCACCTTCTGTGTCGATCGGACCTCCGAGGGGATGCAGACCGCCTGCGCCAAGACCTGCCCCACCAAGTCGATCGAATTTGGGTATCGGGACGAGCTGGCGAAAAAGGCGAAGAAACGGCTGGCCGACCTGCACCGCCAGGGGGTCAAGGAGGCCAACCTGTACGGCGAGGATGAGAACGGCCCGCTGGGCGGCCTGAATGCCTTCTTCCTCCTTCTGGACAAGCCGGAAGTTTACGGGCTGCCTGCCGACCCGCAGCTTCCCCAGAAGCCGATCTTCAAGGATGCGGGATTGAGCGCTGGCACCGCCATCCTGGCAGGGCTTGGGGCGATCGTTGCCTTCCGGGAACGAGGGAACGGCGGTGGAGGGGAGGAGTAGCCATGCCGAACTTGCAGAGCCCTCACTGGCCGCTCCTGATCGAGCTCTACTTCTTCCTCGTGGGGCTGGCTGGCGGCGCCTTTATGGCCGCCGGCATCGCGGATATCTTCGGGAGCAAGAGGGATCGCGTCGTGACGAGGATCGGCTCTTACCTGGCCCTCCTGGCTTTGCTTCCCGGGCCGCTCTTCTTGATCATCGACCTTGGCGTGCCCTCCCGCTTCCTCCACATGCTGATGGTTCCGAAGGCATCCACCAACATCGGCATGAGCGCGATTACGATTGGTCCCTTCCACATTAAACCCTATTCTCCGATGAACCTCGGAGCCTGGGCGCTTTTGGGCTTCGGTGTGTGCGCCTTTATCGTGGCGCTCTCGCTGTATCTCGAAGACAGCGGGCGCGCCAGGGAGCTGGGACCGGTCCGGGGTGCCTTCGGGGCGATCGGTGTCCTGTTGGGCTTTTTCGTCGCCGGGTATCCGGGCCAGTTGCTGGCAGCCACGGCCCAGCCTTTCTGGACGAACGCGCGTCCGCTTGGTGCGCTCTTCATTATCGTTGGCGCCTCGACCGGCATGGCGACGATTGCGCTGATATTGAGCCTGCGCGGGGCGGAGGTCAGCGGAAGCCTGGCGAAGGTACGCCGCGCGTACACGATTGCCGTCGCGATCCAAGCACTCACGCTCATCGCGGTGTTTATGGCGGTGGCCAGGGGGCCGGCGTGGAGCGCCAGCCGCTCAGCGATGCTCACCAGCGGCTCGTACAGTCTGGTATTCTGGGGCGGCGCTGTGGCCATCGGCCTGTTAGCGCCACTCATCCTGGAGGTTCGGGATGGGTTCTTTCAGGGATATCGGCAGGGCAGAGGGAGTGTCGTCCTGGCGTCCGTATTGATTTTGGTTGGAGGGTTCCTGACGAAGTATGTGATCTTCACAGTTGGCCAGGCGTAAGGGACGTGACCGTCTGCAGGCAGAAGGCGCTAATCGCCGTCAGCGGTCGGAAGCCTGGCTCCATGTGAGGGTGAACGGGAGGGCAAAGGATGCAGACCAGCCGCCAGGTTATGGGGATGGTTACGAATGTCGATCTCAAGGAGGGGCACGTCAGGCTCAAGGAGGATGACGAGTCGTTCTGCACTCTTTGTTGCAGCGGCGGGACCCACATACTTGGGGAAGAAGAGCCGGTTGCCCTCGGGGGCCTGCAGCCGGGCGACTACATCCGGGGCGAGTGCGTTACGGCCGAGGACGGAAGGCTGTTGGCCTCCAAGATTGTGCTGTTGAGACCCGCCTGGAGAATGCTGGAAAGCCCAGAGATGTAGTTGAAGGTGCGACACAGTTTGTAGGAGGGGTCGTAGCCCGTGTGCTGGCGACCCCGTTTTTTTGGTGGGGCAGGAATTGGATCGATGCTGAAGGATAGTTCCTGGGAGGAAATTGCTGCCGTGTTCGAGAAGGCCCGGACGAGACAGCCGGCGCTCTCTGAGCTGCTCGATTTTTGCGAAAAGCTCGTGAGGGAGCAGCACGCCGTGACCGTGAATCTGGAGCCGAGCTCGTACGACGAAGCCCTCCTGCGAGATCGGAACGGGCGAGGAGAGCCGCTGCTCCCACGCGAAGAGTTTCCCATCGACCTCGCCTCCGCCGGAGCGCTCTTTCGGAGCCTCTGCCGGCTGGCCAAGGAGCGTGGGGGCGCGGTGCGGGCGGCGGCTGAAGAGATCGAGTTGGCGCTGGGATCGGGAGCGCTCGACCTCCAGGACCTCCTTCGCGGCACGGTGGCCGAGGGGGGATATCCGTTTGCTGTGGCAGATCAATTGTCGCTCGACCCGGAGCTACTGAACACCCTGGCAGACGCCAGCATCCGCCCTGGCATCCAGGCTTGGGCCAAAACCATCGGGTCGTTAGTGAAAAACGACCGGTGGCTCAGGGCGATCTGTCCCGTTTGTGGGTCGGAGGCCAAGTTTGCCGAGCTGCGTGGGCAGGAGCTCGCTGCCTCCCGCTACTTGCACTGCGGCTTCTGCGGGTGGGCCTGGCCTACAGGTCGGCTTGGCTGCCCCTTTTGCGAGAACAAGGATCACGACCGTCTGCAGACGCTCATCATCGAAAATCATCTGCAGTGCAAGCTGGAGGTGTGCGAGGTGTGTCGCCGCTATCTGAAGGTGGTGGACAACAAGGAATTCATTGGCCTGATCCCGGAGGTTGAGGTGCTGGCTACGCCACATCTGGACCTAGTGGCAATGGAGCGAGGTTACCACTAGGCAAGGAGCGGGACGGTGCCGAGAAAGAAGGTCATTGACGAGCTCGTCGTCGTCAAGCTCCTGAATCGGGCCAAGGAGCAACTCGACGACCCGATCGAGGTAAATCGGCTGTTGAGAGAGGTCGCGAAATTCTACGACGCTATGACCGGGAAGGCGATGATCGACGGCCTTTCTCGCCAACGGATCGTGACGCTCGTCGAGCGAGGCGCCAAGGCCGAAGCTCTGGCTGCCATCGACCACTACCTCGACGCGTACCAGAAGAGGATAGAGCCTGAGTCGTTCCGAAAGCCCCCCGCAGACTAGCCTCACCCTCCTATCCTCTGGCCCAGGCTCGACGCCTCCGATATCGTCGATGTCGAACAATCGATCAAGACATCCGGAAGCGGATACATTGAAGGGTGGGGGTTCCGGCCTGCTCAGCAGGTCCATTCAAGCCTCTCAAGAAGTCGTCCGCTTCGGCGCCACCGAACGGGCCTTCCATTGGGCCTTCGCGCTTCCATTCCTCGGACTCCTCCTGAGCGGCCTCCCGCTCAGCTTTGCGGTCCTCCGGTCGTGGATCAGCGGTTACTCCCCAGAAATCGGCCTGCGATTGCACCCGGTGTCCGCTATGGCCTGGATCCTGGCCCCTGCGCTTGTCGTGGTCCTCGGGGATCGAAGGACGCTTGCCACCGCGGGCCTTGACCTTTTTGGGATCGCCAGGCAGGAGTTGTCGTGGCTTCGCCAGCTCCCACGGTGGTTGGCCGGCCTGCCCTGCGAGATGAAAGGGGTGGGGAGGTTCAACGCCGGCCAGAAACTGAACGCGCTGTTCGTCGCTTTTACCTCCGTGATCTTTCTTTTCACAGGCATAGTCCTTACGATCGCCTGGCTGTCGCCACTGTTTGTTTCGACTGGAGGGTCAGGAAGCAGTGCGATAATAGGCTGGTCTCGCCTTCTCCACTACCTCCTCACCGTCCTCATGCTCGTGCCCCTCCTGGGGCATATCGTCATGGCGACCGTCCACCCTCGCACAAAGGAGTCGCTTCGCGGGATGCTCTTTGGAGTGGTGGATGCCGACTGGGCGAGGGCGCATCATCCCAAGTGGTATGCCGAGATCTGCCGGAAACCCTCCGATCATGGGGAGAGCATGTTGAATCACTCGCAGATCAGCGACCCCCGCTCGGCCGCCTTGGACCGCTAGCTTCCGCTCTTGCGGAGTCCCGCCGCTCTGGCATTATTTGATGGGCTCGCCCTTCACCTGTGAGTCTCTGATGGGGTGGTAAAGTCAAGCATAGCGCGTCCCTCATTTTCACGTCCCACCAAGCAATTTTTTCGCTTGACAAGCCTCGTTAATCCGAGATATATGGTGCGCATCACATTCCACCCCTCCGTATTATCATTCAAAAAGCGCCGTTTCCGGCGAGCAGGGCATAGTCGTTAGGCTTCTTGATGTACCCCGCTACCACATTCACCTTCCTTCTATGCCCTGGCTTCGAACACGACAATAGCCGAAAATCGCATCCTCGGGTTTAGCCATCTGAGGCCAGGTCTCTGTTCAGGCATTATGCAGGGAACTGTTCTTCGCAAGCGTATCATGCGAACAGGGCGAGGTAGGGTGTTCCTGCTGTCTGGCTTCAAGCATCGGCCATGATCTCCATGGCCGGAGAGGAGGGGGAGATGACGGTCTCAAGGCGTGATTTTCTGAAAGTGTCAGGCGCCACCGCCGCGGGGACAACCCTGGGAGGGCTAGCGGGCTTCGGCCTCGATATGAAGCCGGTCTATGCCTATGCCCAGTCGCTGCGCATTAAGGAGGCGAAGGTTGTGCCATCCGTCTGCCCGTACTGCGCGGTTGGGTGCGGACAGCTCATCTACGTCCAGGATAACAAGATCACTCAGATTGAAGGAAACCCCGACTGCCCTCACACCTTGGGTGCCCTGTGCCCGAAGGGCCAGGCGACGTACCAGCTCTCCATCAACGAGGCCCGGCCCACGAAGGCGATGTACCGGGCTCCGGGCAGCGACCGATGGGAGGAGAAGCCCCTCGATTGGATGATGGACCGGATCGCCCATCTCTACAAGAAGACCAGAGACCAGAGCTTCGCGGAAAGCGAGAAAGGCATCACGGTCAATCGCTGCGATGGGCTCGCTTCTCTGGGGTCGGCCTGCGTCGATAACGAAGAGTGCTATCTCATCAGCAAGCTGAACCGATCCCTGGGGATCGTCTATCACGAACATCAGGCGCGTGTCTGACACTCGGCCACGGTCCCAGCTTTGGGAACCACGTATGGCCGGGGAGCGATGACCACGAACCTGATCGACATGCAGAATAGCGATGTGATCATGGCCACCTCCAACATGGCCGAGAATCACCCAGTTGGATTCTGGTGGGTGATGGAGGCCAAGAAGCGGGGGGCCAAGCTCATCCACGTCGATCCACGATACACTCGAACGTCCGCGCTGGCAGACCTCCACGTCCCGCTTCGGTCGGGCACCAACATCGTGTTCTTTGGGGGCCTGATCCGTTACGCCATGGCCCACAATAAGATTCAGCGGGACTATGTGGTCGAGTACACGAATGCCTCGTTCCTGATCGACCCGAACTTCCAGGGCCCGGCTGACCTGGGAGGACTGTTCGCCGGCTACGATCCCACGGATCGGAAGTACGACCGGGCTACCTGGAAGTACCAAGTGGATGAGCAGGGACTTCCGAAGCGGGACAAGAGCCTGCAGGATCCGCGTTGCGTCTATCAGCTCTTGAAGAGCCACTACGCCAGATACACGCCGGAGATGGTCGAACGGGTCTCCGGCATTCCCAAGAAGACATTCATCCAGGCGGCTGACATGTTCTGCTCTACGGGGGCGAAGGACAAGTCCGGGAGCATCACCTACGCCCTGAACCTGACCCAGCACACCAACGGCGTCCAGAATATCCGAGCGCTCTGCATGCTGCAGCTCATGCTCGGAAATGTAGGAGTGCCGGGCGGCGGTGTCGTTGCCCTTCGCGGCCACGCCAACGTTCAGGGGGCCACCGACTTGGCGGTCCTCTACCAGGACCTGCCGGGCTATATGGCGCAGCCGCTGCGGGATGCCCATCCGACCTTCAAAGACTACATTGAAAAGGAGACTCCGAAAGCAAGTTTCTGGATCAACAAGCCGAAGTTCTTCGTGAGCCTCCTGAAAGCCTGGTACGGTGACGCGGCGACCAAGGAGACCGATTGGGCCTACGACTACCTCCCCAAGCGGGCTTCCGCCGACAACTACTCGCATCAGCATATTTTCGTGGACATGCACGGTGGGAAGATCAAGGGGTTTCTATCTCTGGGCCAAAACCCTGCCGTCGGAGGCCCCAACGCCAAGCTGGCCCGGGCGGCCATGCAGCGGCTCGACTGGCTTGTGGTCAAGGATATCTTCTTGACCGAGACGGCAGAGGTGTGGAAGGCGCCAGGGACTGACCCCAAAACGGTCAAGACGGAGGTGTTCTTTCTCCCGGCCGCTCCGGCCGCCGAAAAAGATGGCAGCCTGACCAATACTATGCGGCTGGTTCAGTGGCACGCCAAGGCAGTCGATCCGCCGGGCGACGTTCGCTCCGACGCCTCGTTTATCTACGACCTCGGCCTGCGGCTGAAGAAGCTGTACGCCGGCTCCAAGGCCAAGAAAGACCAGCCTATCCTGGACATGACCTGGGACTATGGCGACGTCAAGGAGCCAAACATCGAGCTGGTCTTGAAAGAGATGAATGGTTTTGCCACCAGGGATATCCTTGATAAAGAGGGGAAGCTCGTTTACAAGAAGGGCCAGCCGATCAAGGCCTTCATACACCTGACCGACGACGGGGCCACGGCGTCAGGGATTTGGATCTATACTGGCGTCTACCCCGAGGAGGGGGTGAACAAGGCCGCGTCCCGGAAGCCAGCTACGAAGGAAGATTACTTGGCACACGATTGGGGCTTCGCCTGGCCGGCCAACCGCCGCATCCTCTACAACCGGGCCTCGGCAGATCTCACTGGCAAGCCCTGGAGCGAGAAGAAAAAGCTCATCTGGTGGGATCAGGATCAAAAGAAGTGGGTTGGAGGCGATGTCCCCGACTTCAAGGCCGATCTGGCCCCGGATGCCAAGGGTGGCGACAATCCGTACATCATGCGCGCGGACGGCAAGGGCGCACTCTTCGGCCCTCTGCTTGATGGGCCGTTCCCGGAGCACTACGAACCGGTCGAGTCGCCACAGAGAAACCTGCTCTCCCGGACCCAGAACAACCCGGTGGCCAGGATCTGGAAGGACAAGCACCTGGGGAAGATGAACGAGCTCGCACCTGTGGGTTCCAAGGAGTATCCGATCGTTGTGACGACTTACCGCCTCACGGAACACCACCTCTCTGGGGTCATGTCGCGGTACCTGCCGGTGCTGGCCGAGCTGTTCGAGTCCCACTTCTTCGAAGTCTCTCATCAACTGGCATCGGAGAAGGGGATCAAGAATGGCGAGGTCTGTACCATCATCACGCCGCGAGGAAAAATCCATGTCAAGGCGATGGTGACCGAGCGATTCCAGCCTTTCACCATTGATGGCAAGAAGGTGCATCAGATCGGCATTCCCTGGCACTGGGGCTACAACGGGATCGCCAAGGGCGATGTCACCAACGATCTCTCCGCGACCGTGGGGGATCCCAACGTGTTCATCCAGGAGACGAAAGCGTTCGTCTGTGACGTCCGGAAGGGGGTGGTCTAAATGGCGAAAACCCTCGCAATGTTCACCGACACCTCTGTCTGTACCGGCTGCCGGGCCTGTCAGGTGGCCTGCAAGCAGTGGAACCAGCTCTCCATGGAGAAGCCGGAGTGGACCGGGACGTACCAGAACCACGAGCACTTCACCGAAAAGACCTGGCGCCTGGTCCGCTTCAAGGAGAAGCGGGCGGATGACGGACGCCTCAAGTTCCTGATGATGAGCGACGTGTGCAAACATTGCGCTCAGGCCGGGTGCCTGGAGGCCTGCCCCACCGGGGCCATTTACCGGACCCAATTCGGCACCGTCAATGTGAACCAGGATGTCTGCAACGGCTGCCGCAACTGTGTGTCGGCCTGCCCGTTCGGCGTGGTCGCCTTCAACCATGAGACGGGCCGGGTCAACAAGTGCACCTTCTGTAACGACCGGATCCATAACGATATGCCGACCGCCTGTGCCAAGACCTGCCCCACCCAGTCGATTCAGTTCGGCGAGCGGGAGGATCTGGTGGCTCGCGCGAAGAGGCGGCTGGCGGAGCTGAAGGCCCAGGGCGAAAAGGAAGCCAACCTATACGGGGTGGACGAGAAGGGCCCTCTGGGCGGCCTGAATGCCTTCTTCCTGCTGCTCGATAAGCCATCGAACTACGGTCTGCCGGAAGACCCCAAGCTGCCGCAGCGCAATGTCAAGACCGACTCGGCCTTCAGCATCGGGTCGGCGTTGCTGCTCGGCGCAGGTCTTGTGGTGGCCTTCCGGGAGAGGGGCGGCAACGGCAGTAGTGGTGAGGAGGAATAGCTATGGTGCGAGCGCCAGAATGGGAGATGTATATCGTCTGGTACTTCTTCCTGGGGGGGATCGCGGGTGGCGCCTACTTTGCGGCGGCCATCGCCGATAATTTCGGCGGCCGCCGGGACCGGGAGATCGCCAAGGTGGGCTACTTCATCGCCTTTCCCCTCACCCTGATATGCGGGGCACTACTCACCCTGGACCTTGGCACGCCCTCCCGCTTCCTGAATATGCTGAAGCTGTTCAATTTCTGGAACCCGATGTCGATTGGCTCGTGGGGGATCGGCGCGTTCGGCGTCTTCAGCTTCATCTGCGCCTTCCTGTCGCTCAGCGACTCGGAGGGGTTGCTCACGCTGCGGCGGAACATCGCGAAGGTCGGAAGCTGGTTCGGGTTTTTCTTGGCTGCGTACACCGGCGTGCTCCTGTCCAACACCGCCCAGCCGATCTGGCGGGACGCACGGTTGATGGGGGCCCTGTTCCTGGCCTCCGGCGCCTCCACTGGACTGGCCTCCATCGCCATGATCAGCTACTTCAGAAGTGCTAACCTCGGGGAGAGCTGGTCCAAGCTCAAGAAGGCCGATAGCTTCGCCATAGTGGTGGAGCTGGTCCTTCTTCTCGGGCTCGTCCTGATGCTGGGCCCTGCGGCCGATCCCCTGACCAAGGGCAGGTTTGCACTTCCCTTCTGGGGAGGGCTGGTCGCATTGGGCCTGGTCGTCCCGTTAGGGTTGAGCTTTCTGAAACCCGGTGACGGGAGGGAACGGACCGCGGGCGGCACGCTGGCCATCGCGTCAGTCCTGGTGCTGATCGGTGGCTTCCTCCTCCGATACGTCGTCCTCATGGCCGGCCAGTTGTAGGTTGCAGGAGGTTCTGAAGGCCACCCCTTTGCAGTGAATCGGATTCAGGGCTTGCTCTCGCGCTTGGTCAACGGCGTGGGAGCAAGCCTTTTTCGTTGGAGCGGATATGCTGCGAGGACGTCAGTGGGAAGCTGTTGGTGAATCCCTGGCTGGGCTCAAGCGGCGGAAGCCGGAGCTTGGTGAACTGCTCACCTTTTATGAGCGCCTCCTGCTTGCCCAGCATCAGGCGCCTGTCCGGATCGACATTGATGCACTGGACAATGGCCTCTTGAGGGATCGCGTCCGGCGGGGAGAGCCGCTACTTCGCCGATGGGAGTTTCCACTGGACCTCGAGTCAGCCGAATCCCTCTTTCGCGCGCTCAACCAGATCGCCAAGACGCAAGGGGGTCAGGTCGAAGCCTCCGCAATAGCCATTGAAACCGCCCTTGAAGAGGGGAGGCCGCTTCTCCCATCACTGCTCACGGGGGCATTGGCTGAAGAGGGGTATGCGTATGCGGTTGCGCATGAGCACGGCCTGGACCCCGAGCTCCTCCAGACCCTGGCTGAATGGAGCTTGCGTCCCAGCCTGGAGGCCTGCGCTGAAATGCTCGGCGAACGTCGGAAAGGGGTACGCTGGGAAGAGGCGATCTGTCCCATTTGCGGGTCGGCGCCAGGCTTCGCGGAGCTCAGAGGCGAAGACGTCACCAGTCTGCGCTTCCTTTACTGCAGCCTGTGTGGGTTCGAGTGGCAGTTTCGTCGCGTCGGCTGCCCGTTTTGCGACTGTACGGATCACAAGCAGCTCGGCACCCTCTTCGCTGAAGAGGACCATCGATGTTTTCTTGAAGTCTGCGAGCAGTGTCACCGTTACATCAAGACCGTAGACAACCGTACTCACTTCGGTTTGATCCCCGAGGTAGAAACCATGGCCGCCACTCCCCTGGACTTGGTTGCCCGTGAGCGCGGGTATGTCTGACCTTTTCTCTCCGACACCTGCTCTCTTGATCGGCGGATGTATGGCGGATCAATGGATGCCTTCCGTCAGGGTTTCCCATGTCAGCGCCTGAGCAGGAGGAGGTCAAGCGAGGCCAGGCGGAGGTCAACTACCGGGCGACCGAAAGGTTCCGGCGCTGCTGGAACTGTGGCAACTTCCGCATCCCGAGCGCGTGTGCATTGGTGGAAGGGACCATCCTGGCTGACCATACGTGCGACCTCTGGGCCGAGGAGTGGGGAGGGAAGAAGAGCCGATCCGGGTTCCGCGCTGGGCGCCGGAAATATCAGGATGAGGC
>Ga0209751_10006591_pt1 | contig 10735 bp, 6 predicted proteins | sample RifCSP13_1_FD_184019 | JGI IMG/M metagenome (GOLD analysis project Ga0209751, IMG submission 184019) | Soil microbial communities from Rifle, Colorado - Rifle CSP2_sed 13_1 (SPAdes) (version 2) | ecosystem: Environmental > Terrestrial > Deep subsurface > Rock core/Sediment | place: Rifle...
TCAGAACGTCGTGAGACAGTTCGGTCTCTATCCATCGCGGGCGTAGGGAACTTGAGAGGAGCTGCTCCTAGTACGAGAGGACCGGAGTGGACGAACCGCTGGTGTGCCAGTTGTCCTGCCAAGGGCATCGCTGGGTAGCCAAGTTCGGTTGGGATAAGCACTGAAAGCATCTAAGTGCGAAGCTCGCCTCGAGATGAGGTTCCCCACCGGGTCAACCGGGTAAGACCACAGGGAGATGACCTGTTTGATAGGCGGCATGTGAAAGCTGGGCAACCAGTGAAGCTGAGCCGTACTAATGGTCGAGGGCTTGACCTCTTTCAACAGCTGACCCAAGCGGCCGGCTGATGAGGTCTGGATCCACGCGCTGTCGCGCGGCAGAAACTGAAGATCATCAACGAAATGCGAGCGGCCCCAGCTGAGGGCGCCGGACTCGCGCTGATCACGTCCTCGCGTCATGAAGGATCCTGGTGACTCCAGCGGAGAGGCCACACCCGTTCCCATCCCGAACACGGAAGTTAAGCTCTCCAGCGCCGAAGATACTCAGGGGGTAGCTCCTCGGGAAAATAGGTCGTCGCCAGGATCCTTTTTGATTCCGGGATAGGACCCATTGCGCCAGGCCGCGCGTCAACGCTGGCAGCCACGGCAGAAGGTGGTGTCGGAGCCACCCGCCGAAACCTGTGACAGGCGCGTCCCGCAGCGTGGACAGGCGCTGCCCCCTTTGCGATGCACGCGCAGGAAGTCGCGCTGCTCCACCTCGAGCCGCGGCGGAACCAGGCCGCGCAGCTCTCCGATCGCCCAGGCAAGCGTCTCGCGCGTGGCCGCATACAGAGCATCGACCTCATCGCCTGCCAGCGACGCGCGCTTGCGGAACGGCGCCAGCCGCGCGGCCCACAGGATCTCGTCCGAGTAGGCGTTGCCAATGCCGGCCACGAACGCCTGGTTGCGCAGCAGGCTCTTCAGCTCACCCGAGTGACGGCCGATCCGCTCGCGCCAGACATCTACCGTGAGCGCCGGATCATCCGCATCGGGTCCCTGCTCATCCCAGCCGGCGACCGGTCGCGTCACGCCCGCGGGCATGAGGTAGATCTTGCCCATGCGCGTCGCGTCGCGATAGCGCAGCTCGACCCCCAGGTCGCGGCGCGGCAGCCAGTCGGCATTGGCCGGCGGCCACCTGCCACGACGCGCTTTGGCCGGCCCCGCCGCGGCGCCGAACTCGAACATCGCCGCCCATTGCGGCCACGCCTTGGCGCCGGCCGTGGCCAGGCCAAGCCGTCCGGTCAGCATCGGGTTGAAGATCATCCTGTCGCGCTCGAAGCGAAAGATGAGGAACTTGCCGCGTCGGCTGGTGTCGAGCAGCGTCTGTCCCTCGAACGCGGCGAGCTCCGCGGGCGTTCCCCGCAGGATCAGTGTCTGGGCGATCTTCGAGCCGGTCAGCGACCGCCCACTGAGCGCGACGTCGAGGGCGTCGGCGAGGATGGCCAGGTCAGGCAACTCGGGCACGGCGCGCGATTGTAGTTGCGCACGCTCGTGGTACGATGCGCGGGCCCTACGGGGAGCAGCAGGAAGAGCGTCGCGCGGACCACGGTACGGAGGAGTCTGAAGAGCCCTACCAGGACACGGCAGACACTGAAGATATCGGAGGCCCGGGCGCTTGCTCGGGTCTTGTTGATTCTCCGGGGAGCTTTCGATCGGAGGACACCACCACTTTGACCGTAGAAGGTATGGAAGGGACCGAGGCAGATAGCCAGACGGCTGAGTCAGATACACCGATGCAGCCCGATGCCGCCGAAGATCCCGCCACCGCGGACGCCATGGCTTCCGCAGCCCCAGTCGCCGCCGAAGAGATGACGGCCGGCACTCCCGCTTCCCCCGAGCCCGCGATGGATGAGCCAACCATGGGTGAGACCGCGATGGGCGCCGACGCGGCGATGAACGCCATGGCAGATGCCCAGGCCGCCGCGCACGTCGAGACAGCCGAGATGGCAGACGCGCCGGCCGCCGAGGAGCCGATGGAGGCTCCCGCCGTGGAGCCGGTCGTCGCCGAGGCCGTTGCAGAGGCGCCAGCCGCCGAGGCGCCAGCCGCAGAGGCGTCCGCGCCCGCGCCGCGCCCACAGCCCGCGCCGCGCGTCTACGAAGGCCCCGAGCCGACGACGATGGAGGAGCTGCTCAACGAGCAGGCGACAGAGATTCGCAGCCTCAAGCATGGTGACGTGGTTGAGGGCAACGTCGTGCGCATCGACAAGGACGAGATCCTGGTTGACATCGGCGCCAAGAGCGAAGGCGTCATCAGCAACCGCGAGCTGTACGGCCGCAACGCGGAGAGCCAGCCGCAGCTGAACATCGGTGACCAGGTTCTGGTCTATGTCCTCCAGCCCGAATCACCTGAGGGCCACGCCGTCCTGAGCCTCCGCCGCGCTGGCCTGGAGCGCAAGTGGCGCGCCATGCAGGAGCAGCTCGATGCGGGCGTGATCATCGAGGCGCCGGTCATCGACCACAACAAGGGCGGCCTGATCGTCGACTGCGGCATCCGCGGCTTCGTGCCCATCAGCCAGATCGTCGACTTCCCGCGCCGGCCGCAGAACGAGCAGCCGCGCGACGCGGCCCAGGAGATCGCCGAGAAGCTGCAGCCGTACGTCGGCCGCAAGCTGCGGCTCAAGATCCTCGAGGTAAACCGCAAGGCAAACCGCCTGATCCTGTCCGAAAAGGTCGCGCTGTACGAGGAGCGGCGCGAGAAGCGCGACGAGCTCTTCTCATCGCTCCAGGTGGGCCAGAAGGTCACCGGCGTGGTCCGCTCGATCGCCCCGTTCGGCGTCTTCGTCGACCTGGGCGGCATCGACGGCCTGGTCCACAAGAGCGAGCTTTCGTGGAACAAGGTCAACAACCCCGAGGCCGGCTATCGCGTCGGCGAGGAGGTTGAGGCCGAGGTCATCGACATCAACCACGAGCGCGGCCGGATCTCGCTCTCGATCCGCCGCCTCCAGCCGGATCCGTGGCACTCGACCGTGGCCGACCTCAAGGTGGGCGACGTCATCGACGGCACGGTCACCAAGATCGTCAACTTCGGCGCCTTCGTGCGCGTGCGCGACGGGCTCGAGGGGCTGATCCACATCAGCGAGCTCTCCCATCAGCGCGTCGCCCACCCAGGTGACGTCGTCCACGAGGGCCAGACGATCAAGCTCAAGATCATCTCGCTCGAGCAGGACCGGCACCGTCTGGGTCTGTCGCTCAAGCAGGCTGAGGAAGCGCCTCCGCGGCCAGAGCCTGTGGCGACGGAGCGGCGCGAGCGCCGGCCGCGTGGTGGCGAGCGCGAGCGCGGCGGCTATGACATGAGTCAGGCCGTGCAGGAGCCCGAGGGCGGCATCGACAACACGCTGGCCGCGGCGTTTGCCCAGGTACGCCAGCAGATCGAGCAGACCGAGGCGGCACGCGAGTCAGCGGAGACCACCCAGGCAGGAGAGGCCGCCCCTGTCGCGGCCAAGGCCAAGCCCAAGGCGAAGGCCAAGGCAGAGCCTGCCGAAGAGTCGGCGGAGCCTGCCGCGGAGGCCAAGCCCGCCAGGAGCAAGGCGCCGGCGAAGGCGAAGGCGGAGGCAGCTCAGGCGGCAGAGGAGCAGGCCGAAGAGCCTGCCGCGAAGCCGGCCAAGGCCAAAGCAGCCAAGACCGCCAAGGCAGAAGAGCCGGCCGAGGAGCCCGCGAAGCCAGCCAAGGCCAAGGCGACCAAGTCGGCAAAGTCAGACGAGCCGGCCGACGAGCCCAAGAAGGCCGCGCCACGCAAGGCGAAGGCCAAGGCCGAGTAGGACGATCCGGGCCGACCGCTGAGGATCGCGCCCGACGCGCGTTGGTTTTTCTTTAGCGATTCAGCGCCGCGCGGCGGCACCTTCGGGACGCGCGAGCGTCATCATTCGAACCACACCTAACCGCCCGACAGTTCGGGCACACCCCTGACCGAAGTGGGGTCGGCGCAGGGGTCAACTTTGGTAGCATCGGACAGGCCATGGATCGCTTCGACAAGTTCACGGACCGCGCGCGCAAGGTCCTGACGCTTGCTCAGGACGAAGCGCAGCGGTTCAACCACAACTACATCGGGACCGAGCACCTGTTGCTCGGCCTGGTGCGTGAGGGCGAGGGCGTCGCCGCGCGCGTCCTCGAGAACATGAACGTCGAGCTGGCCAAGGTCCGGACCGCGGTCGAGTTCATCATCGGCCGTGGCGATCGCCCGGTCGTGGGCGAGGTCGGCCTGACGCCGCGCGCCAAGCGCGTCATCGAGCTGGCCATCGACGAAGCCCGCCGGCTGGGCCACAACTACATCGGCACGGAGCACCTGCTGCTGGGTCTGGTGCGCGAGGGCGAGGGCATTGCAGCGGGGGTGCTCGAGAGCCTGGGCGTCAACCTCGACAAGGTGCGCCACGAGGTAATCCGCGTCCTGTCCCAGTCGTCCAGCGCGGGCCCCACGCCGGAAACCAAACGCGCTTCCAAGACACCCACGGTCGACCAGCTGGGCATCAACCTGACTGACGCTGTGCGCGCGGGCAAGATCGACCCGGTCATCGGCCGCGAGAAGGAGATCGAGCGCGTCATCCAGATCCTGAGCCGGCGGACCAAGAACAACCCGGCGCTGATCGGCGAGCCGGGCGTGGGTAAGACGGCCATCGCGGAGGGCCTGGCGCAGCGCATCGTCGCAGGTGACGTGCCCGACACGCTGGCCAACAAGCGCGTGCTGACGCTCGACATCGGCAGCCTCGTCGCCGGCACGAAGTACCGCGGCGAGTTCGAGGAGCGGCTCAAGAAGATCATTGAAGAGCTGCGTAACACGAACGACGCGGTGCTGTTCATCGACGAGCTGCACACCCTCGTCGGCGCCGGCGCGGCAGAGGGCGCGATCGACGCCGCGAACATCCTCAAGCCGCCGCTGGCGCGAGGCGAGCTGCAGTGCATCGGCGCGACGACGCTTGACGAGTACCGCAAGTACATCGAGCGCGACGCGGCCCTCGAGCGGCGCTTCCAGCCGGTCATGGTCGAGGAGCCGACGCGCGAGCAGACAGTCGAGATCCTTTTCGGCATCCGCTCGCGCTACGAGGATCACCACAAGGTCAAGATCACAGACGACGCGGTCAAGGCCGCGGCCGACCTGTCGATCCGCTACATCACCGACCGCCACCTGCCAGACAAGGCAATCGACCTGATCGACGAGGCTGCCAGCCGCGTCCGCCTGCGGACGGCGAGTGCGCCGCCTGAGCTCAAGGAAGCGCAGAAGGAGCTCGAGCGCGTCACCAAGGAGAAGGAAGCGGCGATAAACGACCAGGACTACGAGGTCGCGGCCAACCTGCGCGACGCGGAGTCCCAGGCCAAGGAGAACATCGACCAGATCCGCACCTCGTGGCAGCAGACGCAAGCTGCCGACATGGCGCAGGTCACCCAGGAGGACATCGCCCAGGTCGTGGCGATGTGGACGGGCATCCCGGTCACGGCCATCGCCCAGGAGGAATCCGAGCGGCTGATGCACATGGAGGACGCGCTGCGCCTCAAGGTCATCGGCCAGGAGGAGGCGATCGACACCGTCGCCAAGGCTGTGCGTCGCGCTCGCGCCGGGCTCAAGGATCCCAAGCGCCCGATCGGCTCCTTCATCTTCCTGGGCCCCACCGGCGTGGGCAAGACCTGGCTGGCCAAGGCGCTGGCCGAGTTCATGTTCGGCTCGGAGGACGCGCTCATCAAGATCGACATGAGCGAGTTCATGGAGCGCCACAACGTGAGCCGGCTCGTCGGCGCGCCGCCAGGCTATGTCGGCTTCGACGAGGGCGGCCAGCTGACGGAGGCCGTGCGCCGCAAGAGCTACAGCGTGGTCCTGCTCGACGAGATCGAGAAGGCCCACCCCGAGGTGTTCAACATCCTGCTCCAGATCCTCGAGGACGGCCACCTGACTGACGCCAAGGGCCGCCGCGTCGACTTCCGCAACACGGTCATCATCATGACCAGCAACGTAGGCGCGAAGTCGCTCCTGAAGGACACCAGCCTGGGCTTCAAGCCGGTCGCGGTCGACCAGGCCAAGCATGAAGAGCAGGCCTACGACCGGATGAAGGAGAAGGTCCTCGACCAGCTCAAGACCCAGTTCCGGCCCGAGTTCCTGAACCGGGTGGACTCAGTCGTGGTCTTCCGGAGCCTGCAGATCGAGCAGATCCGGGTGATCGTCGAGCTGCTCCTGGCGCGAGTGCGCGATCAGCTCCACAGCCAGCAGATCGAGCTCGAGATCACCCAGGCCGCAAAGGACCACATCATCAAGCTCGGCTACGACGTCGACTACGGCGCGCGGCCACTGCGGCGCGTCATCCAGAACATGGTCGAGGATCAGCTCGCGGAGGCGCTGCTGACAGGCCGCTTCCAGGCCGGCCAGACCGTCCGCGTCGACAAGTCTGAGGACGCCGGCCTGACCATCGAGCCGGTAATCGAGAAGATCCCGGTCGAGGCCGGCGCCTAAGGCGCCGCGGTCCACATGGCGCGGCCCGAGAGCCGGTACGTGTGCGGCACGTGCGGCGCCGCGAGCCTGCGCTGGGAAGGCCAGTGCCGCTCGTGCGGCGGCTGGAACACGCTCGTCGAGACGGTCGTCGAACGACCGCGTGCGGGCGCGCGGCGAAAGCAGGTCGCTGCCCCCGCGGTCGTGGCGCTGAACGAGGTCGCGGCACACGACACGGAGCGCCTCGTCATCGGCCTGCGCGAGGTCGATCGCGTCCTGGGTGGCGGGCTCGTGCCGGGCTCGCTGGTGCTCCTGGGCGGCGAGCCGGGCATCGGCAAGTCGACCCTCGTGCTGGCCGTGTGCGGCCGCGTCGTCGCCGCGGCCGCGGGCCGTGTCCTCTACGCATCAGGCGAGGAGTCGGCGGCGCAACTGCATCTGCGTGCGGTGCGCCTGGGGCTGGCCCAATCGGAGCACATCGACGTCCTCGCCGAGACATCGGTCGAGCGCATCGTCGCCGCGGCGGAAGCGTCCGCGCCCGCTCTGGTGGTGGTCGACTCGATCCAGACGCTCACCACCGACGAGCTCGACGGGCCGGCCGGCTCCGTCGGCCAGGTCCGCGCCGCCGCCGCGCGCCTCCAGGCGTATGCCAAGGAGAACGCCGTGCCGGTGCTTCTCGTGGGCCACGTCACCAAGGACGGAACGCTCGCCGGGCCCAAGACGCTGGAGCATCTGGTGGACGTCGTGATGACGCTGGAGGGCGAGCGCTTCTCCGGCCTGCGGCTGCTGCGCGCGGGCAAGAACCGCTTCGGCTCGACCGAGGAGGTGGGCGTGTTCGAGATGGCCGGCACTGGCCTGATCGAAGTCGCCGACCCGGGTGGCGCTTTCCTGGAAACGGACTCGCTCGGCTCGCCGGGCGTCGCCGTGGCGGCCACGCTGGAAGGCAGCCGGCCGCTGCTGGTCGAGGTCCAGGCGCTGGTGGCGCCGCAGGTCCACGGCTCGCCGCGACGCACGGCTGCAGGGCTGGACACGCAGCGCCTGGCGCTGCTCATCGCCGTCCTGGGCCGCCGCGCCGGGCTCAACCTGGCCAGCCACGACGTCTACGCGAGCATCGTCGGCGGCCTGACGGTGGAGGAACCGGCCATTGACCTGCCGCTTGCCCTGGCGCTCGCGTCCGCGCTGCGCGACAGGCCGCTCGCTCCGGCCACCGTGGCCTGTGGCGAGATCGGCCTGACCGGCGAGCTGCGACCGATCAACGGCCTGAGCCGGCGGCTGCGCGAGGCAACCCGGCTCGGCTTCACCCGGGCGATCGTGCCGCGCAACGCATGGCGCGGCGAGGAGCCTGATCTGAGCGGCCTCACCCTGGTTCGCGTCGCCAGCCTGCGCGAGGCGATCGCAGCCGCGCTCGTCGACCGGCCGCCGGATGGTGAGCGCGGTCGCGTCAGCGAAGTCGCCATTCCAGTCGGGAGCGAGTCGTGAACAGCTTCGTGCGCTTGTTCGGTGGCGGCCTCGGCGCGGCGATTGCCGTCACCCTGGCCGGTGGCGCGCGTATCCCGCCACTCGACCTGTCGTCGGTCAGCGCCGCGGTTCTGATCATCGCCTGGATCGGCGGCTGGGTGGTGATCGGCTTCTCGATCCTGCCTTACATCACCGTCTTGCCCGCGCGCTGGCTCATCGGCCGCGTCATGACCCTGTCGGCCGGCGAGTTCCTGAGCGCAGTGGGCGGGCTGATCGTCGGCCTGATCATCGGCGCCCTGGTCGGCCTGCCGATGGCCAACCTGCCGGAGCCGTACCACTGGTTGCTGCCGATCGGCACAGTTGCCGTCACGGGCCTGGGAATGATGGGCCTGACCGTTGCCAAGCGACACGACCTGGAGGACGCGCTGCGTTCCGCCGGTCTGATCAAGGCTCCGACCACCGACCTACCCGCCGTCGCGACTGACTCCGGGCCGGTGATCTACGTCGACACCAGCGTGCTCATCGACGGTCGGCTGACAGACGTCGTCGCCTCAGGCTTCCTGTGGGGTACGCTCGTCGTGCCGCGCTTCGTCGTCGCCGAGCTCCAGCACATCGCCGACCAGCGCGATCCGAACCGCCGCGCGCGCGGCCGGCGCGGCCTGGAGATCCTGGCCGTGCTCCAGAAGGACCCGCGCATCGCGGTCGAGATGCCCGACGAGGACATTTCCACGGAGACGGAGGTCGACGCCAAGCTCGTTGCTCTCGCGCTCCGGCGCGGTGCCGCGATCCTGACCAACGATTTCAACCTCAACCGGGTCGCCCAGCTCGACGAGGTGCGGGTGCTCAACCTGAACCACCTTGCCAACGCGATCAAGCCAGCCTTCCTGCCCACGGACGCGCTGCACGTCAAGGTCATCGCCCAGGGCAAGGAGCCGGGCCAGGGCGTGGCCTATCTCGATGACGGCACGCTGATCGTCGTCGAGGGCGGGGGCGACCTGGTCGGCCAGGAGGTCGAGGTTACCGTCACCCGCGTCCTCCAGACCGTCGCCGGGCGGATGGTCTTCGCCCAGCCGCGCGGCTAGCGCGGTGCGCGCCGCTCTCCATTGCGCCGCCTAGCGAGCCTTATGCGTGCATCCGATCAACTAATCCACCCAGGGTGACTACTTAATCGGAGGGTGTGCATGAGCCAGCGACCGACACCGTGCTGACGGGGCGCTTCGCAGATGCGGTCATCGTTGCCGCCGGCGGCTCGACCCGCATGGGCGGCATCGACAAGCTGGCCGAACCGCTCCTTGGCCGGTCGCTCCTGCAGTGGTCGGTCGAGCAGATGGCGGCCGCGCAGTCGGTTGCGCGGGTGGTCGTGGTGGCGCGGCCGGAGCGCGTCGACGAGCTGGCTGCTGCCCCCTGGCTGAGCGCCGCGACTATCGTCGCCGGCGGCGAGCGCCGCTCCGACTCGGTCCGCGCCGGGGTCGCCGCGGCGACGGCTGAGGTGGTGCTCGTCCACGACGCGGCGCGCCCGCTTGCCTCGCCGGCGCTGGCCGACGCCGTCGCCGCGGCCGCCGCTCAGCATGGCGCCGCGGTCCCGGTGCTGCCGGTGGTCGACTCACTCAAGCGCGACGCTGGCGACAACCTTGGCGCTTCCGTGGAGCGCGATGGCCTGGTGCGCGCACAGACGCCCCAGGGCGCGCGCCGCGCATTGCTGCTCGACGCTTTCGGCGCGCCCGGGGACGACGCGTTCTCCGACGAGGCGGCGCTGCTCGAGAGCCGAGGCATTCCCGTCGCCTCGGTGCCCGGCGAGCCGGCCAACCTGAAGGTGACCGAGCCGGCCGATCTGGAGCTGGTGCGGGCCATCGCCGCCGGCAGGCAAGGGCCGGACGAGGCCGGCCTCCACTTCGGTCTGGGCCAGGACAGCCACGGCTTTGGCCCTGACGACGGCCTGTGGCTGGGCGGCGTGCTCATTCCAGACGCTCCCCGGCTGTACGGCCATTCCGACGGCGACGTGGTACTCCACGCGCTCGCCAACGCACTGCTCGCCGCGTGCGGCCTGCCTGATCTAGGCCGCGTCTTTCCCTCGACGGACGCAACCACGACGGGCATCGCCAGCTCACACCTGCTCGAAGAGGTGGTCAAACGAGCGGAGCAGGCCGGCTGGCGTGTCGGTCGGGCGCAGGTGGCCCTCGTCGGTGCCAGGCCCAGGCTCGGTGGTCGGTGGCTGGACGAGATGCGCGCCAGGATCGGTCAGCTGCTCGGCCTGGACATCGAGGATGTCGCTCTGACGGCGTCGACCGGCAACCTCAACGGCGCCGAGGGGGCCGGCCGGGTTATCAGCGCCACGGCACTGGTCGGCGTACATCGGCGATGATGCAGGGGTAATGAGCCTGCATCTGACCAACACCCTGGGCGGCGCGCTCGAGGAGCTCGCGCCGCTCGAACCCGGGCACGTCCGCATCTACTCCTGCGGACCAACTGTCTACGGCCCGCCGCACATCGGCAACTTCCGCGCCTTCCTGCTGGGCGACGCGCTGCGCCGCTACCTCGAGTGGTCTGGCCTGCGGGTGACCTGGGTGATGAACATCACCGACGTCGACGATCGGATAATCCGCGACCTGCAGGCAGCCGGCGGGACGCTGGCCGAGCTGACCGGGCCGAATGCGGCCGAGTTTCTGGCCAACCTCGAGCTGCTGCGCATCGGCCCGCCGACGATCGTGTGGGCGACCGACCATATCGCCGAGATGGCAGGGCTGATCAAGCGCCTGCTCGATGCCGGACACGCCTACCGGACCGACGACGGGTCGATCTTCTTCGACATCTCTACCTGGCCGCCATACGGTGTGC
>Ga0209751_10006592_pt1 | contig 10735 bp, 10 predicted proteins | sample RifCSP13_1_FD_184019 | JGI IMG/M metagenome (GOLD analysis project Ga0209751, IMG submission 184019) | Soil microbial communities from Rifle, Colorado - Rifle CSP2_sed 13_1 (SPAdes) (version 2) | ecosystem: Environmental > Terrestrial > Deep subsurface > Rock core/Sediment | place: Rifle...
ATGTGCGGCATAGTCGGCTACGTCGGTCCGCGCGATGCCCAGGATGTACTCATGTCATCACTGCGACGACTCGAGTACCGGGGGTACGACTCGGCGGGGATTGCGATCATGGACGATGGTCGCATCGAAGTCCGTAAGTCGTCCGGAAAGCTGTCGCGTCTCGATCACCTACTCGAAACGCAACCGATCAAGGGAAAGGTGGGCATCGGACATACCCGCTGGGCTACCCACGGTGTGCCGAACGACGTCAACGCTCACCCCCACGTGGATGGGTCGGGCGATTTTGTGCTCGTTCACAACGGGATCATCGAGAACTTCCTGACGCTGAAGGAGGAGTTGCTCGAGGACGGCCACCAGTTCCTGTCGGACACCGACACGGAGGTACTCGTCCATCTGGTTGCCGACGAGTACGACGACGACCTGGTCGAGGCGATCCGCCGGGCGATCGGACGAGCCAAGGGTGCGTACGCTCTGGTGGTCATGAGCTCGCGGGACCCCGGACGCATCGTCGCCGCCCGGATGATCAGCCCTCTGGTGGTCGGCTTCGGGGACGGAGAGACGTTCCTCGCCTCGGACATCCCGGCCATCCTGCCCTACACGCGAACCGTGCTGGTGATCAACGATGGGGAGATGGTGGATATCACCTCGGATGGTGCGACGGTGCAGACCATCGACGGAGAGATGGTCGAACGGGAACCGATGGAGATTACCTGGGACGCCGGCCAGGCCGAGAAGGGCGGCTACCCGCACTTCATGTTGAAGGAGATCCACGAGCAACCGGGGGTTATCGAGGAGACGCTGCGCGGACGCTTGCAGTCGGACGGTTCGGTCGTCCTCGAGGGAGTGGATTTCCCCCCCGGTTTCGTTGCCGGGCTCGACAAGATTTGGATAACGGCGTGCGGAACGGCCTACCACGCCGGTCTGGTGGGTCGCGACGTGCTGGAGAAGGCCCTGCGGATCCCCATCGAGATCGATTATGCCCACGAGTTGCGGTATAGGGATCCGCTGATCCGGCCCGGGACGCTGACGATCGCCATCAGTCAGTCTGGTGAGACGGCCGATACCCTGGCCGCCGGCCGCCTGGCGACCGAGCTCGGTTCGCGGTTGCTGGCGCTCACCAACGTCGTTGGCAGCACGCTCAGCCGGGATGCGGCCGACATTCTCTACACCCGGGCCGGCCCGGAGATCGCGGTGGCATCGACCAAGGCCTACACGGCGATGCTGATCGGTATCTACCTGCTGGCGTTGCGTCTCGGGGTGGATCGGGGGACGCTGACCGCGCCATGGGCCGCCCGCTTTGCCGCCGAGTTGCGAGCGCTACCGGCCAAAGCCACCCGGGTGCTGGGAATGGATGCCGACATCGCCGCCATCGCCGGTCGCGTTGCGGGGATCGACGATATCTACTTCATCGGTCGGGGGCTCGACTATGCCGTCGCCACAGAGGGATCGTTGAAGCTGAAGGAGATCTCCTACATGCATTCGGAGGCGATGCCGGCCGGTGAGCTGAAGCACGGAACACTCGCCCTGATCACGGAAGGTACGCCGGTGGTAGCGGTACTCACCCAGTCGCACCTCTACGACAAGACGATCTCGGGTATACAGGAGGTGAAGGCTCGGGGCGCCCAGGTGGTGGCCGTCGCTTACGAGGATGACTCCGTGGTCGGCAAATACGCCGACCACGTGCTGCGGATACCTCGCACCATCGACTTCCTCAGTCCGGTCCTGTCGATCATTCCGCTCCAATTGCTCGCCTATCACGTGGCTGAGGAGCTCGGACACGATATCGACATGCCCCGCAACCTGGCCAAGAGCGTGACCGTTGAGTAATGCTGCCCGAGGCAACGCGTACTTGGTGCCTCGTGCCTGGCCGGTCGGGTAGGTTGGCGCCATGCGCATCATCGGATTGGGGGTCGACCTGGCCGAAATCGAGCGAGTCCAGGCGCTGCTCGAGAAGTACGAACGCTTCCCCGAGCGCATATTCACCGCCCACGAACGAGCCTATGCATCGCGATTTGCACATCCGGCCCGCCGCTACGCCGCCCGGTTTGCCGGCAAAGAAGCAGTGATGAAGAGCATGGGTACCGGCTGGCGCCGGATCCGATGGCAAGACATCGAGATAACCGGGGGCGGCGCCCCCAGGGTCAACCTGTTCCGGACTGCTCGGGCCAGGGCCGAGCAGCTGGGTGTGACCGAGGTGCTGGTCACCATCACCCACACCGATGATACGGCGATGGTATTCGCCATTGCGGTCGGGGAACACTGAGGCTGTACTGCGCACCGGTGCCGGCGTTTGCAGACGAGACACGTAATGCGGCAGATACTCCGGAGCCTGCTCACCAACGCCATACGGTCCGGCGAAGCGATTTTCGGCAAGTGGCGCCGGGAAGGTCTGGTCGGCGGGGACCAGCGGAACGTAGCCCCCAACCGGGGAGGTTGCACATATGCGCCCGGGCCCCCTTGTAGCATTCCAGCCGTGATTTCCTCGTGAAACCTGTCATCACCCCCGAGGAGTCGGCGCGGCTCGACACAGCCGCTGCTGATCCGGTCGAGGCGCTCATGGAGCGGGCCGGGCTGGCGGTGGCCCTGGCCGCGGTGGAGATGGGCGCTTCCTATGGAACGAAGGTAGTGGTACTCGCAGGGCCGGGGAACAACGGTGGCGACGGCTACGTGGCCGCCCGCTATCTGGCCGGCCGGGGTGTCTCGGTCGTCGTGCAGGCGCTCGCTCCGCCAACCTCTCCCGCCGCCATCTGGGCCCACGGGACGGCGGTCATGGCCGGTGTCCCCGTGGTGCCGCTGGGCGCGCCGTTCGCCCCGGATCTCATCATCGATGCCTTGTTCGGGGCGGGGTTCCGCGGGGCACTTCCCGAGGCAGTGGTGCCATGGACGGCATCTGAAAAGCCGGTGCTGGCGGTGGACGTCCCCAGCGGGCTCCAGGCCGGCGGTGGCGAGGCGACCGGCCCGGTCTTTCGCGCCTCCCGCACGGTGACCTTCCACGCCCTCAAGGTCGGCCACCTGATCGGTGACGGACCCGACCTCTGTGGGCGAATAGCCGTGGCCGACATCGGGCTGGTGGGGGGCGAAGGCGAATTCCTACTCTGCGAAGAAGCGGACGCACCGCTCCCTCCCCGTCCTCGCCGGGCTCACAAATGGTCGGCCGGTTCAGTGCTGGTGGTGGGAGGATCGGCCGGGTTGACGGGTGCCGCTTTCCTGGCAGCCCGCAGTGCGCTGCAGGGCGGCGCAGGCGCCGTCACCATTGCCTGTCCGGCCGCTCTCCAACCGATCTACGCAGGGATGGCTGCCGAGATCATGACCGCCGGGATCGGTACCGGTGACCGGTTTGTTTCTGCCGATGTTCCTGCCGTGCTCCAGCGCGCAGCTCGTTTTGACGTCATGGCCCTCGGGCCCGGGCTGGGAGCGGGGCAGGAGGGGTTCGTGGCGGGACTCCTGGAAGGTCGGGAGGGCCCGCTGATCGTCGACGCAGACGGTATCAATGCCATCGCCGGTCCCGCAGCTCTCGTCGACAGATCCTTCCCGACGCTGATCACTCCTCACTCCGGTGAGTTCCGCCGGCTCACCGGGTTCGAACCGAGCCACCAGAAGGCGCGAGAGCTGGCTTCGACAACGGGTAACGTCGTGCTCCTCAAGGGATCGCCGACCTTCGTGGCCGGCCGGCAGTTGTGGGCGGTCACCAGTGGGGGCGTGGAACTGGCCACCATCGGCACCGGCGACGTTCTGACCGGTCTGGCAGCTGCCTTGTGGGCTCGCGGGTTGAATCCCGAGACGGCGGCCCGGTCCGCTGCCTACTGGCACGGCCGGGCCGGAGCAGCGGCCGCTGCCTTCGGCACTCTGACGGCTGAGAGACTGGCTACCGAGATCGGGAGATTCGCATGGTGAGACCATCGTGGGTCGAGATCGACCTGGACGCCATCGCCCACAATGTCCGGCTGCTGGCCGGCATCGCTGCTCCCGCCCGCCTGTGCGCGGTCGTCAAAGCCGACGCCTACGGTCATGGCGACGTTCCGGTGGCCGAGGCGGCGCTGGAGGCGGGAGCCCCCATGCTGGCGGTGGCGTTGGTGGAAGAGGCAATCCGATTGCGGGAAGCGGGGATCGATGCCCCGATTCTTTTGCTCTCGGAACCACCGGAACAGTCTGCGGGAGAGGTCGTCAGCTGGGACCTGATCCCAACCGTCTACACCGCCGGTTTCGTCCGGGCGCTGAGCGGAGTCGCACATCACTCGCTACGTACCCACCTGAAGGTGGACACCGGCATGCATCGCGTCGGGGCCGCCGTGGTCGACGCCAAAGACCTGGTTGGAAAGATAGTGGCCGACCCCCACCTCGACCTGGAGGGCGTCTGGACTCACTTGGCGGTAGCCGAAGAAGACGCGGTGTTCACCAGGCAGCAGTTGGATATTTTCAACGGTTTCGTGGAGACGCTCGGCAAGGTGGGCGTTGAAGTACCGATGCGGCATGCGGCCAACACCGCGGCCACCTTGCTGTATCCCGAGGCGCGCCTCGATCTCGTACGGGTCGGGATCGGCATCTACGGGCAGCGTCCTACTCCCGGCATGGTCCCGGAGCTCGATCTACGGCCGGCCATGCGGGTCGTGTCCCACGTCTCGATGGTGCGACGACTCCCGGCCGGCACCCGGCCATCGTACGGTCGTCGGAAAGCCCTTCCCCTGGAGGCGCAGGTCGCAACCGTACCCGTGGGGTACGCGGATGGTTTGCCGCGAGCGCTCGGGGCACATGGGTGTGAGGTGCTGATCGGAGGCAAGCGTCACCCCCTAGCGGGAACCGTGACCATGGATCAGATCATGGTCGACGTTGGCGACGACCCGGTACAGGTGGGCGACGAAGTGGTTCTGCTTGGTTCACAAGAGGCAGAGGCGGTGACCGCCGATCAGTGGGCCGAACAGCTCGACACCATCTCGTACGAGGTTGTGTGTCAGATCGGACCTCGCCTGCCGCGCCGGTACTTGCCATGACCATCACGTCGGTTCCGGGAGTCGAAGTCGGGCATTGGGCCGATCCGGTCGCGATGACCGGCTGTACCGTCGTGGTGTTCCCGGAACCGAATGTGGCCGCCGTTGAGATACGCGGGGCCGCCCCGGGAAGCCGAGAAACGGCCCTCCTGGCACCCGGCATGCGAGTGGAGACCATCCAGGCGATTCTCCTTGCCGGGGGGAGCGCCTTCGGGCTGGCGGCCGCCGACGGCGTGATGGCCGAACTCGAGCGGGCCGGCCGGGGTCACCCGACCCCGGTAGGGCCGGTACCCATCGTCCCAACCGCCGTCATCTTCGACTTGTTCGTGGGCGACCCGACCGTCCGGCCGGGACCGGCGCAGGGAGCGGCCGCCACTCGATCAGCATCGGGAGACCCCGTTGAGATGGGCAGCGTCGGCGCCGGCACCGGAGCAACGGTGGCCGGATGGCGCGGCCCTTCCGCAGTCAAGAAGGGTGGTCTGGGATCGGCCTGCACGGTGGTGGACGATGCTCTGGTTGGTGCCCTGGTCGTCGTCAACGCAGTCGGGGATGTCTTCACTCTCGAAGGTGAGCCATTGACGGGGGGACCTCTCATTCCCGGACCGCCGGCTGCGCTTCCAGATCCCGCTACCAACACCACCCTGGTGGTGATCGCTACCAACGCCCGGCTTGGGCGCAACGACCTGCTCCGGGTAACCGTGAGAGCCCAGGATGCCCTGGCCGTCTGTCTCCGACCGGGCCACACTCGATATGATGGCGATGCCGCCTTTGCAGTCTCCTGTGGTGAGGTGCAGACTTCCGTCGATCTCGTGGGCGAAGCCGCATTTGTCGCCACAGGTCGTGCCATAGAGGCAGCGTTGCGGGCGGCGACAACGCCGGGATCCGGATAAACGAATGTCAGACACACAAGCGGCTCAAGAACTCGAACGTCTGGCCGAACAGGCTTCTACCTGCACCGCGTGTAGGCTGGCTGGCACACGAACCAACGTCGTGTTCGGTGACGGCAGCACCCGGGCCCAGGTGATGTTCATCGGCGAAGGTCCCGGCCGGAACGAGGACCTCCAGGGTCTGCCGTTCGTCGGCGCCGCCGGTCAGCTCCTCAATCAGCTCTTGTCCGAGATCGGGCTCCAGCGGTCCGACGCCTACATCGCCAACGTCGTCAAATGCCGCCCGCCCGGCAATCGTGATCCTCGACCCGACGAGATTGCCGCTTGCAAGGGCTACCTGGTCGACCAGATCCGACTCATAGACCCGACCGTGGTCATGACCCTGGGCAACTTCGCAACCAAGCTGCTGCTCAAGGAAGAGCGGGGGATAACGCGATTGCGAGGAAGGGCGTATCCGTGGTGGAACCGCATTGTCATCCCCACGTTCCACCCGGCGGCCGCGCTGCGGGGTGGCGCCTCGGTGCTGGCTTCCATGCGGGAAGACTTCGCGCTGACGAGGGCCACGCTCGATGGCCGGCCCGAACCCCGGTCCGAGCCCGAGGCGGCCGGGCATCCGGTCGAACAGTTGGAGCTATTCGGATGACGGTTGAGCTCAGCTCGGGAAGTGAGGTCGAGACGCGGGCGATCGGCCGGCGTCTGGCGAGCTTTCTCTGCCCCGGTGACGTGGTGTTGCTGGCCGGCGAGTTGGGGGCAGGCAAGACCGCCTTCGCCGGCGGGTTGGCCGAGGGGCTCGGCATTGAAGAGCCGGTGATCAGCCCCAGCTTCATGCTGGTCCGCCGGTATGCGGACGGGTTCATCCCGCTCACCCACGCCGACGTGTATCGCCTGGGGTCGTTGAACGAACTCGAGGACCTCGACGTCTTAGAGGGGTCTCGCGATGGCGTCCTGATCGTCGAGTGGGGTAACGCGGTGGCTGCTGCCATGCCCCACGATCACCTACGCGTTGAATTCGAGGTGATGGGACCCAACGAACGGGTCGTGCGTCTGGTGCCGCATGGTGCCTGGCGGGACCGATCGCTGAAGGAGATGCTCGAATGAGGTTGCTCGCCATCGAGACGGCAACTCCGGCGTCTTCGGTTGCCCTGGGGATGGGACGGGACGTCGTCGCTTCGGCCGACCGTGTGGACCGGCGGGGCCATGGGGCTTTCATCGTCTCGGCCCTCGACTTCTGCTTCGACCAGGTGGGCTGGCGTCCGCATCAGCTCGACGCAATCGTGATCGACGTTGGTCCCGGGTTGTACACGGGTATCCGGGTCGGTCTTTCCACGGCGCAGGGGTTGGCGGCCGCTCTCGGGGTCCGGCTGGTTCCGCTCAGTTCCCTGGATGTCATCGCGCTGCGGGCCTCAACCCACCGGCGTCACGTGTGGTCGGTGGTCGACGTCCGTCGGGGCGAGTTGGCGGTGGCGTCCTACCGGCCGGTCCCGGGTGGCGTCGTGAGGGATGGGCCTGCGCAGTTGGTCGCTGTTGAGCGGTTCCGGGCCACATTGCAGTCCGATCCTGAAGATGGTCTCGTGGTCGGAGATTGGGCTTCGCTACCGGAAGGCTTCTTCCGCGGGCTGCACCGGGTCAAGACCGGCCGGCCGCGGTTTCCGGCCGCAGAAGCCATGCTCGAGCTGGCCGTCGGTCGAGTCGAGCGGGAAGATTTTCCTCACGCCGACGAGGTGCGGCCACTCTATCTCCGCGAGCCCGACGTCACCATCAGCTGGAAGAACTACCGGGAGGAGGGTCCATGGGCGGAATCGCCACCGGCGTGATCGACATCAGGCCGATGCTGCCCTCGGACATTCCCGCGGTCTATCGCCTGGAGTGCGCTACCTTCCCGCAACCATGGTCGGAAGGGATCTTTCGTGATGAGCTGGCGCAAACCGGCCGCTCCTACTTCGTGGCAGTGGACGACTCCGGTGAGGTGGCCGGGTACGCAGGTTTGCTGCAAGTATCCGATGAAGCTCACGTGACGACCATCGCCGTCAGCTCCGAGGCGCGGGGCCGCAAACTGGGAACCAGACTGATGCTGTGCCTCATCGATGCCGCCCTCGCCGGTGGAGGGAAACATCTCACGCTCGAGGTGCGCACATCCAATCGATCCGCCCAGGACCTCTACCGGAGGTTCGGGATGGCGCCGGTCGGGGTGCGCAAGAGCTACTACGGCGATGAGGACGCCCTCATCATGTGGGTTCACGAGATAGATCAGCCGCAGTTCGGTGCCCGTCTCGAGGAGATCCGGAGCGGTCTGGCATGAGTGTTGCACCAACCGTTCTGGCCTTTGAGACGAGCTGTGACGAGACCGCAGTAGCCGTTGTGCGCGGGACCCGTCCGCTCTCCAGCGTTCTGTCGTCACAGGTCGACCTTCATGCCCGGTTCGGCGGGGTCGTGCCGGAGGTCGCCGCCCGGGCCCACGTCGAATCGATTCGGTCGCTCACCCACCGGGCGCTCAGTGAAGCGGGCGTGCATCCCGATGATCTCGACGGTGTCGCCGCCACGCAGGGACCGGGCCTGGTGGGTGCACTTCTGGTCGGCTTCTCGTTCGGCAAGGCGACGGCGTGGGCGAGGCAACTTCCCTTTGTGGGCGTCGATCACATGGAAGGCCACCTTTTCGCACCGCGGCTGGAGTTCGCCGAGTTCGTGCCGCCTGCGGTGGTGGTTTTGGCCTCCGGAGGGCACAGCCAGATCGTGCACATACGCGACTGGGGGGACTACGAGGTCCTCGGCCGCACAATCGACGATGCTGCGGGCGAGGCGTTCGACAAGCTGGCCCGGTTCATGGGCCTGGGATATCCGGGCGGACCGGCCATCGACGAAGCATCGACCAGAGGAGATCCTGCGGCGATTCGTTTTCCCCGGGCTCTACCCGATCATCACTACAACCTGTCGTTCTCGGGGCTCAAGACATCCGTAGTGACGTTCATCAAGAAAGCGGCGAGGTCGAACGAACTTCCTCCTTTGGCCGACGTTGCCGCGTCGGTTCAGGAAGCGATCGTGGATGCTCTCGTCTCGAAGACCTTCAACGCAGTCGAAGACACGGGGGTCAAGGTGGTAGGTGGCGGTGGGGGAGTCCTCGCCAACCGGCGGCTCCGTTTCCGCATGCAAGAAGAAGCCGACCGGCATGGGGTCCGGCTCCTGTTGCCTTCTCCGTTGCTCTGCACCGACAACGCCGCAATGATCGGCGCAGCCGGGTCGCACTGGTTGTCACAGGGGACCTACACCGCCTGGGATGGGCAAGTGGATCCGTCCATGTCGCTCGACATCCGATGAACGGGGGCGGCATCCGGATCGGTCGGGTCTTTGGCATCCCGATCGTCATCGATACCTCATGGCTGGTGATCTTCTTCTTGATCGTGTTCTTCTTCTGGGGAGATCTGCTAGATGCTCAACGGCGGGGAATCATGGAACCGGTGGGAGACACCTCGCTGTGGCTGGCGGCGCTGCTGGGTGCCGTGCTCTTTTTCGGCAGTGTTCTTGTTCACGAATTGAGCCACTCGGTGGTAGCCGTCCGGCGGGGAACAACGGTTCGCCGGATCCGTTTGTTCGTCTTCGGTGGAGTGTCCGAGATCGAGTCGGAAGCGACCAACCCTCAGGACGAATTTGCGATCACCATCGCCGGCCCGGCTTCGTCCTTTGTCCTGGGAGGGCTGTTTCTGGGTGTTGCGGCGTTGGTGGGCGATGGCACTGTTTTCGATCAACTGTCAACCCGGCTGGGATGGGTCAACCTCCTCCTGGGCGGCTTCAACCTTCTCCCCGGATTCCCGCTCGACGGGGGCCGCGTGCTGCGCTCGATTGTGTGGCGGGCCACCGGTGACTACCGGCGAGCCACCGAGATCGCCGGCAACGGTGGCCGGATCGTCGCAGGGCTGATGATCGCGGTCGGAGTGCTGAGCGTCTTCTTCCAGGGGAACTTCGGAGGGGCGTGGTGGATCGTGCTGGGATGGTTCCTGTTCCAGGCGGCCGGCGCCACCCTCGCTCAGTTGACCGTCAAAGCAGGGCTCAGCGGGGTGGTGGCTGCCCAGGTGATGACGCGCACCCCGATCGCCGTCGGTGGGGATCTGACCCTGCAACAGGTATTTGACGACTATTTCATGGCGAGAAACGTCTCGGCGTTTCCGGTGCTCGTTGACGAGAGGGTCCGGGGTTTGATCTCCCTCAAGCGCCTCAGTGATGTTCCCCGTGACAGGTGGAGTGAGGTGCGTGTCTCTGAGGTCATGCAGGTGCTTGAACCCGACGACGCGGTTGCTGCCGATACGCCCGCCGAGGAACTCCTGGTCAAGCTGAGCGGCACCGGTCAGCGAGTGGTGGTCGTCGAGGATGGCAGGCTGGTAGGAATTGTCTCGCCAAGCGACATCACCCGGTGGATGCAGCGACCATCTTTCTCGTAGGTGCGGTGTCTCACCCGAGGGGCCGGGAGGACGTGATCGGGCGTGTGGGTCCCAGTACCGAACCTGCTTCGTAGGTAGGGGGTAATGCAGTGACGGAGGGCCGCTTTCGATGACTGCTGGTTGGTAAATCCCCCACCCTGGGCATTCGTAGCCCGATAATCGGGTCCACATGATGCGATTGATGACCGTCACGAATGGTGCGCCACGTTTCTCGGAAGCGCAGACCCACGATCTCGACAATCAGGTGAGCGGCGTGGACTGGTTCTGGCTCGACGTCGACTCGGTTGAAGATGGCCTCGTCGAAGATATCGGGCGTTTGTTTGCATTGAACCGGGTCGGTCTCGACGACGTGTACACCCTCAGCGAATTCCCCAAAGCCGATGACTACGACGATCACTTGTTCTTCTCGTCACACAGTCCGGCCCTGGCCGAC
>Ga0209751_10006594_pt1 | contig 10734 bp, 14 predicted proteins | sample RifCSP13_1_FD_184019 | JGI IMG/M metagenome (GOLD analysis project Ga0209751, IMG submission 184019) | Soil microbial communities from Rifle, Colorado - Rifle CSP2_sed 13_1 (SPAdes) (version 2) | ecosystem: Environmental > Terrestrial > Deep subsurface > Rock core/Sediment | place: Rifle...
AGCGGCGCCTAGCCGAGGCGGGGGTTGAAGTACGGCTTTAAAGTTCCAAGTTCAAAGTTCCAAGTTTTTGTCGCACACGGGTGTTTGGCTGTGGTAACTTTGAACTTTGAACTTTGAACTTTGAACCTGTGAATCCGGACTGGCTCGATGCCGTAAAGTGGAATGCCGAAGGCCTCGCCCCCGTCATCGCGCAGGAGGCCGCTACCGGCAAGGTGCTCACGCTCGCCTGGATGAACCGCGAGGCCCTGGCGGCGACGGCGAAAGAGGGCCGGGCGGTGTACTGGTCGCGTTCACGCAAGAAACTCTGGCGCAAGGGCGAGGAGTCGGGTCACGTGCAGGTCGTGCAGGAGATCCGCCTCGATTGCGACAACGACGCGCTGCTGTTGCTGGTGGAGCAGCAGGGCGGCATTGCCTGCCACACCGGACGCGAACGCTGTTTCTATCAGCGGCTCCGGGACGATCGGTGGGTGAGCGTCGAGCCGGTCATCAAGAGCGAAGACGAAATTTACGGAAAGAAATAATGTAGGGAATGTAGGGTGGGTTAGGCGATTTTTGCCGTAACCCACCAAATATTATTTCGGTGGGTTACGCACCTGAGAAGCGGCGCTAACCCACCCTTCAAAGATATGACAGACGTCCTCAACAAACTGGCCGCCGTACTCGAGTCCCGGAAAGGGGCCGCAGCCGATTCGTCCTACGTCGCCGGGCTGTATGCTAAAGGTCTCGATGCGATTTTGAAGAAGATCGGCGAGGAAGCGACCGAGACCGTGCTCGCGGCCAAGTCCGGCGATAGGGCCAAAATCGTGCATGAAACAGCCGATCTCTGGTTCCACACCCTGGTGCTGCTTGCGCAGCAGGGGCTTAAGCCGGATGATATTCTCGTTGAGCTCGAGCGGCGCTTTGGCGTCTCCGGGCTCGAGGAGAAGGCCGCGCGCGGAGGCCGGACCTAAGCCCCCTTTATAGCCGACGCGTAACCGGCCGGATTTTTTGGCGCAGACTGGAGAGTAACATGGGTTCATTCAGCATTTGGCATTGGCTGGTCGTGCTGGCCGTCGTGGTGTTGATCTTCGGCACGAAGAAGCTGCGCAACATCGGATCCGACCTGGGTGGCGCGATCCGCAGCTTCAAGCAGTCGATGAAGGAAGACGACGAAAAGGCCAAGCAGGAGCAGGCCGCCGGCGAGGAGACCAAGCCGCTGTCCCAATCCGGCCGGGTCATCGACGCGGAAGTGACCGCCAGGGAAAAGAAAAAGGCCTGATGCCCACCGGTCGCGGGCGCATCCATGTTCGACGTCGGGCTTTCCGAGCTGCTGCTGATCGCGGTCGTGGCGCTGATCGTTCTCGGGCCGAAGCGGCTGCCGGAGGTGGCGCGCGCCGCCGGCCGCTGGCTGGCGCGGATCCGGCGCTTCGTCGCCGACGTGAAGCAGGACTTCGACCGCGAGATGCACGATGAGGAGTTGAAGGAGCTGCGCAAGCTCAAGGACGATCTCGACGATACGCGGCGCCTGATGCAGGAGACCTCCGGAAAGCTCATCCAGGAATTCACGGCGATCCCCGAGGCCCGCGCGACCGTTGCAAATCCACAGCCATCGGCATCCCCAACCCCGACGCCCGCGCCGCCGGCTCCCGAGCCGCCCCCGTCCGCGGTTACGGCGCCCCGCAAACGGACGAGACCGCCCGCGCGCGTGAAGCGGGAGAAAAAACCCGCATCCGGAAAAAGCCATGGCCGAACCCGAAGCCGGAAGCGGCGCTGAGAGCAGCTTCATCTCCCACCTGATCGAGCTGCGCAACCGGCTGCTGTACGCGCTGGCGTCGGTGGGGCTCGTGTTTCTCGCGCTCGTGCCGTTCTCGGCCGAGGTCTACACGCTGCTTGCGAAGCCCCTGATGGACGTGCTGCCCGCGGGGGCGAGCATGATCGCGACCGACGTCGCCTCGCCGTTTCTCACGCCCATCCGGCTCACGCTCGGCCTCGCCGTGGTGATCGCCGTGCCTTTTATTTTGTATCAGGTCTGGGCCTTCGTCGCGCCGGGACTCTACAAGCACGAGAAGCGCCTGGCGCTGCCGTTGCTTTTTTCAAGCATCGCGCTGTTTTACGCCGGCATGGCGTTTGCGTATTTCGTCGTTTTCCCCGTGGCCTTCGGGTTCTTCGCCAAGGCCGCGCCGCAGGGCGTGGCGATGATGACGGACATCAGGTCTTATCTCGACTTCGTGCTCTCGATGTTCTTCGCCTTCGGAATCGCCTTCGAGGTGCCGGTGGCCGTGGTGATCCTGGTGCGCATGGGCGTGGTGCGGGCCGAATCGCTCGCCGCGAAGCGCTCCTATGTGGTGCTGTGGGCGTTCATTGTCGCCGCGGTGCTCACGCCCCCCGACGTGTTCTCGCAGGTGCTGCTCGCCGTGCCCATGATTCTGCTCTTTGAGCTCGGGCTTTTCGTTGCGCGCCGCATAACGCCCAGGGAGCGGGCGGGCGAGGCACAGACCCCGACCGAGGAGCAGATGGACGCCGAGCTCGACCGCCACGAGCGGGAGCTGGCGGCGGTGGAGAAGAGAAGCAAAGAATAGACAGGATTAACAGGATTTTTCAGGATTTACAGGATTAAAACAACCCGGGGTTGTCATGTGAAACTTGGAAGATAAAAGAGCTTACTGAGCGGATCATCGCAAATGTCGGAACATGAAACGCAACTCGTGAATTATCTCGAGGTGACCGGTATCAATACCGGCCTGCCCCCGGATTTCGGGAAGAGCGTGACCGTCGGACGAAAGTTCAGGGAATATCGCAAGCCGGAGATGCGGAGATGCCTATTACCTTGGACACCACTCCTGTGAGTCCCGAACACCGCTGTTAATCACGTCCAATTTTTTCTCGATTCTGCCTTAATCCTGTGAATCCTGAAAAATCCTGTTATTGACCCGGCATGATTGTATTTGAACGAAGGCAATCCGGTTGTGGCCCCTATGGCATCGGTTACGGCACGGACATGCCGGGTCAATAACGAAAATCTTATGAGTTTTCGATTATTGCGGCGGCATAGAGGCTTCGATGCGGTGCCGGTGCCGTTTCAGATCTCCTCGGCATGTTCAGGTAGATTCGTGCCGCCGCAATAATCCTGTCTATATTTCTCATTCCGTCTGGGCCGGACGCTGTGGCCGCTCGATCGCCGTCGCTTCGAGCGTGAGATCCTGGCCGTTGCGCACGACTTTAAGCACTACCTTGCTGCCGGGACGGCGGTTGGAGATCGCGAGCAGCGCCTCGCGCGCCTCGGTGATGCGCTTCCCGTCAATGGACTGGATGATGTCGCCGGGCAGGAGCCCGGCCTTGTGCGCCGGGCCGTTGCGCACGATGCCGGCGACGATCACCCCGTCGGCGGTCTTCAGGTTGAGCTCGCGGGCGATCTCCGGCGTGATCGCGTGCGCCTCGACCCCGAGCCAGCCGCGCAACGGACGCCCGTACTGGATGATGTCCTCGAGCACGCCCTTCGCCAGGCTCGTCGGGATGGCGAAGCCGATGCCCTGGTAGCCGCCGCTCTTGGAGAAGATCGCGGTGTTGATCCCGACGAGGTTGCCCTCGGCGTCGACCAGCGCGCCGCCGGAGTTGCCGGGGTTGATGGCGGCGTCGGTCTGGATGAAATTCTCGAAGGTGTTGATGCCGAGCCGGTTGCGCCCGGTGGCGGAGACGATCCCCATGGTGACGGTCTGGCCGACCCCGAAGGGGTTGCCGATGGCGAGCACCACATCGCCCACGCGCAGACCCTCCGAGCGACCGAGCATCATGGCCGGCAGTTTTTTCAGGTCCACCTTGAGTACCGCGAGATCGGCGTCCGGGTCGCTGCCCACGACCTGCGCGCGCGCCATGCGCCCGTCGCGCAGCGACACCTGGATCGCGTCCGCGCCGCGGACGACGTGGTAGTTGGTGAGGACATAGCCCTGCTCGCTCACGATGACGCCGCTCCCGAGGCTCGTCTCCACGCGCTGCTGCGGGGTGATGACGCCGCCGCCGCGCCCGAAGAACTCCCGAAACAGGGGATCGTCGAAGAACGGGTTCGGCCGCACGGTCACCACCTTGGCGGTATTGATGTTCACCACGGCGGGGGCCGCTTTTTCCACGGCCGCGGCGTAGGACACCGGCCCGCCTGCGGGCGGGTGCGCCGTTGCCTCCCGCGCCGTCTGGCGGATTTCCACCGGCGGGCCTTCGCGACGCAGCAGATCGGGCCAGATCCAGGTCAGGACGAAGGCGAGGGCCAGTCCCAAGACCGCCGCTTGAACAACATAAAAAAGCCAATGACGTGTGCGCATCGTGCCCTCGCCGGCAACAAGCTGTTTCGGATAACGACTGATTATAGAGGTTTAAGGCCCGGACTCGGTGCGGTTACCGCGGGAATTGACCGCGATCAAGTGCGGTGAAATTACCGCGTTTTCTCTCTTGACGGGGGCAGGGCGGATATATAATCCTATGCGCCGCGCGGTAAACAGAAACCGAACACTAATAAATACCTTAGTGATTATCCGAGATAACGTCGCCCGACGTAATCTTTTAATTTTATTGGAGGGGGCTTCATGAGCGATAACGGTGTAGACCCGCGCCGCCGGCGTTTTCTGACGCTTACGACCGCCGGCATAGGCGCCGTGGGCGCAGGCTTTGCGGCCGTGCCTTTCGTCCTCAGCATGACCCCGAGCGCCCGCGCCAAGGCCGCCGGCGCCCCGGTCGAGATCGACATCGGCAAGGTCGAGCCCGGCCAGCTTATCACCGAGGAATGGCGCGGCAAGCCGGTGTGGATCGTGCGCCGCACGCCGGAGATGCTGAAGTCGCTCGAGACGGACAAAGATCTTCTGGCCGACCCGAATTCCGATGTGACCGATCAGCAGCCGGCCTACGCCCGGAACGCCACGCGCTCGATCAAACCCGAGATCATGGTCGTCGTCGGCATCTGCACCCACCTCGGCTGCTCGCCGGACAAGCGCCTCGGGGCCGGTCAGGTCTCGGGCATGAGCGAGGACTGGCCCGGCGGGTTCTTCTGCCCCTGCCACGGCTCCAAGTTCGACCTGGCCGGGCGGGTGTTCAAGAACGTCCCGGCGCCCACCAACCTGGTGGTGCCGCCGCACACCTACCTGAGCGAAACGCGTATCCTCGTCGGCGTCGATCCGAACCCGAAAGGAGGCGTGTGATGCACAAGCTCCTTGCCTGGGTCAATGAGCGCTTCCCGCTGACCAAGACGCTGGAAGAGCACGTCACGAAGTACTACGCCCCGAAGAATTTCAACTTCTGGTACTACTTCGGCTCGCTCGCGCTGCTGGCGCTGGTGATCCAGATCCTGACCGGCATCTTCCTCACCATGCACTACAAGCCGGACACGGGGCTCGCGTTCGCCTCGGTCGAGTACATCATGCGCGACGTGGACTGGGGCTGGCTCATCCGCTACATGCACTCCACCGGCGCCTCGATGTTCTTCATCGTGATCTACCTGCACATGTTCCGGGCGCTGCTGTACGGCTCGTTCAAGGGCCCGCGCGAGCTGCTCTGGATCATCGGCATGGTGCTCTACGTCGCGCTCATGGCCGAGGCGTTCATGGGCTACCTGCTGCCCTGGGGCAACATGTCCTACTGGGGCGCGCAGGTGATCATCTCGCTGTTCGACGCCGTGCCCCTCATCGGGCCGCCGCTCGCCGAGTGGGTCCGCGGCGACTTCGTAATATCGGACGCGACGTTGAACCGCTTCTTCGCCTTCCACGTGATCCTCATTCCGCTCCTGCTGGCGGGGCTGGTGTTCGTGCATATCGTGGCGCTGCACAAGGTCGGATCCAACAACCCGGACGGCATCGAGATCAAGAAGCATAAGGATAAGAAGGGCATTCCGCTCGACGGCATTCCGTTTCATCCCTACTACACCGTGAAGGACACCGTCGGCATGGCGGTGTTCCTGATTATCTTCAGCGCCGCCATGTTCTTCGCGCCGGAGATGGGCGGCTGGTTCCTCGAGCACGACAACTTTGTGCCGGCGAACATCCTCCAGACGCCGCCGGATATCACGCCGCTTTGGTACTTCACGCCGTACTACTCGATCCTGCGGGCGAACACGGTCAATTTCCTCTGGATCCCGGCGAAACTCTGGGGCGTGGCCTTCATGGGGCTCGCGATCGTGCTGTTCTTCTTCCTGCCCTGGCTCGACCGCTCGAAGGTCAAATCCATCCGCTACCGCGGCTGGATGTTCAAGACGGCGCTGGCGATCTTCGCGGTGAGCTTCGTGATCCTCGGCTACCTCGGCACCAAGAGCCCGCAGGGCGTGAATCTGTTCCTGTTCAAGAACGTCTACTGGGCGCAGGCCTGCACGGTCCTGTACTTCGCGTTTTTCCTGCTGATGCCGCTGTACACCAAACTCGACAAGACCAAACCGGTGCCGGATAGGGTGACCTCGAAATGAAGAAGATCCTGATTCTGTTTCTGCTCGCCGGCGTGCCGTCGGTGACGCTGGCCGCCGGCGCGGGCGTCAAGCTCGATCCGGTGCGGGTCGATCTGCACGACCAAGACTCGTTGCAGCGCGGTGCGCGCATCTTCGTGAATTATTGCCTGTCCTGTCATAGCGCCGCCTACATGCGCTACAACCGCATGGGCCGCGATCTCGGCATCTCGGACGAGCTGGTCACGGAGAACCTGCTGTTCGCCGCCGACAAGATCGGCGACCTCATGAAGGCGGTGATGCCGCGGGACGATGCCAAGGCCTGGTTCGGGGTGGCGCCGCCGGACCTGACGCTCGTGTCCCGTTCGCACGGCCCCGAGTGGATCTACACCTACCTGCGCAGCTTCTACCGCGACGACAAATCGCCCTCCGGCTGGAACAACACCGTGTTCCCGAACGTGGCCATGCCGCACGTGCTGTACGAATGGCAGGGCCACCAGCGCGCCGTGTTTAAAACCGAGCACGGCGCAAAGGTATTCGAGCGCTTCGAGCTGGAGCGGCCGGGGACGATGGTCCGGGAGCAATACGACGCCGCCATGCGCGATCTCACCAATTTCATGGTCTACCTCGGCGAGCCGGCGAAGCTTGTGCGCTACCGCCTGGGCATTTACGTGATATTCTTCCTGCTCGTCTTCCTGATCTTTGCCTATCTCCTCAAAAGGGAATACTGGAAAGACGTTCACTGAGTTCCTTATTTTTTAGGTGAATGTTGCGAAAGGGGGCCCGCGCCCCCTTTCGCCGCTTCATGCGCTTATCCGGAGAAAACGGAATGGTGATCCCAGTCAGCCGCAAGCCCGTCATGACCCTGTATTCCGGGACCACCGATCCCTACAGCCACCGCACGCGCATCGTGCTGTATGAGAAAGACATCGAATGCCAGATCGTCGAGGTGGACCTGGACAAGAAGCCGCGCGAGCTGGCGGACCTCAACCCCTACAACCAGGTCCCCACGATGGTGGACCGGGACCTCGTGCTCTACGAGTCGAGCATCATCAACGAGTACCTGGACGAACGCCTGCCGCACCCCCCGCTCATGCCGGTGGATCCGGTGTCGCGCGCCAAGGCGCGTCTCATGCTCATGCGTTTCGACCGCGACTGGTACTGCATCCTGCCGGACCTCACCGGCGAGGACAAGAAGACGGCCACCCGCGCCCGCAACATCCTGCGCGACGGGCTCACCGTGATCTCGCCGGTGTTCAAGAACCAGCAGTTTATTCTGGGCGAGGAGTTTTCGCTTGCGGACTGCTCGCTGGCGCCGATCCTCTGGCGGCTGGAGCTTTACGACATCGAGCTGCCGCGCCAGGCGCGGCCGCTCCTGGAATACGCCGAGCGCGTGTTCGCGCGCAAGTCGTTCAAGCTGAGCCTCACCGAGGCCGAGCGCGAGATGCGCTCGAAGAAGTGACGGGCTTCATAGCACTATCTCAAGCGCCTTACAGCCCCTCTCCCCCCGCGGGAGAGGGGTGGGGGAGAGGGGGCAGAGTGTGGACATACGGTTATCACACCCTCTCCCCGGCCCTCTCCCATCGAGGGAGAGGGGGTTGTTTGCGGTACACCGGCCGTTTTCCCTTAAGGTAGCGCCATTGGTGACGGACCTTGTTTCCCGCGCCGCGGCGGCGCAGGGTGGGGCCGTATGACCCCGCTCAAGTCCTACCTGTTGCGCGCGGTGCGCGACTGGGCCGTCGATAACGGTTTCACCCCGCACATCATCGTCGATGCCGCCGGCGCCGGCGTCGCGGTTCCCGCGCGCTATATCGAGAACGGGCGCATCGTTTTGAACATCCACCCGCGCTCCATCCAGCACTTCGAGCTCGACGACGCGAGTCTGCGCTTCTCCGCGCGCTTCGCGGGCCAGCGCTTCGCGGTCGAAGCGCCGATGGCGGCGGTGCTCGCGGTCTACGCCAAGGAGAACGGCCAGGGCATCTCCTTCCCGCCCGAGACCGGCGCGCCCGAAGGCTCCGAGCCGGGCCCGCCGGGCGGCGAGCCGCCGCCCAAAAGGCCGACGCTCAAGGTCGTGAAGTAGAGATGCACGGGCGCAAATCTGCGTTATTGACCCGGCATGATTGTACTTGAACGAAGGCAATCCGGTTGTGGCCCTTATGGTATCGGTTACGGCACGGACATGCCGGGTCAATAACGAAAATCTTATGAGTTTTCGATTATTGCGGCGGCATCGAGGCTTCGATGCGGTGCCGGCGCCGTTTCAGGCCTCCTCGGCATGTTCAGGTAGATTCGTGCCGCCGCAATAATCTGCGGATAAATACTCAACGCGGAGACGCAATGACGCAGAGAACGCAGAGAAGAATCTGTTCTTGTCTCGATACTCTGCGCCTCTGCGTTGGGCTTTTCCACAGTTCAGGGTCTTTCTCAAATCTGCGTTTATCCGCGTTCATCTGCGGTTCCAACAATAATTTAGCGAAACCGCTGTGTTTTTAATCTGCGCAAATCTGCGTTAATCTGCGGATAAGCTCTTTTCTTGGTTGATCAGTATGATCCGCGCGATCCAGGCCGACATCACCACCCTCAAGGTCGACGCCATCGTCAACGCCGCCAACGAAACGCTCTTGGGCGGCGGGGGCGTGGACGGCGCGATCCATCGCGCCGCCGGACTCGAGTTGAAAGAATACTGCCGCAGCCTCGGCGGCTGTCCCACCGGCGAAGCGCAAATCACACCCGGCTTCAAGCTCGCGGCGAAATGGATCATCCACACCGTCGGCCCCGTGTGGCATGGCGGCAAGCACAACGAAGCGACGCTGCTCGCGAATTGCTACCGCAACTCGCTCGAACTCGCCCTGAAGAACGGTGCGAAGACCATCGCCTTCCCCTCCATCAGCACCGGCGTCTACGGCTACCCCAAAGACGAGGCCGCGAAGATTGCGGTAAGCGTAATGCGGGAGTATGAGAGCAAATTCGGTGAGATCGTCGCGTGTTGCTTCAGCGAGGGAGACAGGAAGTTGTATGAGCAGGTACTTGCGGGAGCATAGTTCTCCATCTCCCTAGTTGGACAAAAAGGGGTCGCCCATTAGCCGACCTCTCGCATCCAAGAAAAGACTCCCGACCCCTTAAAATTCTCGGGCTGCTACCCAAACTGGAGACATTAGCGCGGCGCTATCGAGACCGAGATGCCGCGATCATGGCAGCCTACGCCACCGGCGCGTATAGTTACCGGGAAATTGCTGAGTACTGGGTACTTCGGGCTACACTTGGCGCTTGGCGACGATAGGCCGAATCGTGCGACAGCGAATGTTACAGGGCGAGACCTGACCCCGTGGCGCAGAAGGCAGGAGAAAAAATCATGCGCGGGGCTAACCCTACGCTCAAGCGGGACTGCGCAAAAGCGCGCAGCCCCTTAGCTCCACGTTAGCTGCCATGCCAAAACTTGGTGACCTGGTCCAACCGTTCCTATCTGCAGTCGAAGCAGGAAAGGTTGAGGTTTACAACGAGTTTAGCCTCCAGCACGAGCTTGGTGTCTTTCTCCGCAGCACACGACCGGATTTGAAAATTCAGTTTGAGCGGAACGTTTCCTTTTTCTTCCCCGACAAATCCAAATTTACAAAACGAGAGATTGACATCTCTGCTTTTTCGCCCAGCAACAAAGGTCTCGCATTTGCCATCGAGCTGAAGTACCCGAGGAATGGCCAACACCCCGAGCAGATGTTCAGCTTCTGCAAAGATATCGCGTTTGCGGAAGAACTTGTCACGGCTGGTTTTCCGCGTGCTGCGTTTGTCGTCTTTGCAGACGACCATTTGTTCTATCGTGGACCCACGGAAGGCATCTATGGGTTTTTTCGTGGCGCAAAACCAGTACATGGCCGAATTCAGAAGCCTACCGGAAAGAAGGACGATGAGGTTGTTATCAAAGGAAGTTACTCTGTTGAATGGAGACCGGTGATGGGTTCCCTCAGGTACGCCATCGTGGAACTGGGAAATGGCAGCTAACAAATCGCTCCACCTGATTCGTGGCGCTGGCGCGCCACTCGCAGGTGAGCTCTGCCGTTAGCAGCCTTTAAGGGTAAGGAGGATGTATGAGAATTGGTGCAATTATTGGAATGCTATTCAGCGCAATAGCAACATCCAATGCAGCTCAGTTGAACTCAGATTCTGAAATCACTCTTTACTGTACAGGCACAACCTGGTCACAAATAATTAACCAAGGGGAAACTCCGACTGACGCAATTGTTCGATTCTCGAATAAAGCTATTTACATCGAAATAAATGCAGTTGGCTCTGGACATGCAACATCCCCCAAGGTTGTTTCTAGCATGCAAGTTGCAGGAGTCATCACG
>Ga0209751_10006596_pt1 | contig 10728 bp, 7 predicted proteins | sample RifCSP13_1_FD_184019 | JGI IMG/M metagenome (GOLD analysis project Ga0209751, IMG submission 184019) | Soil microbial communities from Rifle, Colorado - Rifle CSP2_sed 13_1 (SPAdes) (version 2) | ecosystem: Environmental > Terrestrial > Deep subsurface > Rock core/Sediment | place: Rifle...
GCCGATGAAACACGAGCGATCCCAGCGCTCTTGCCTGCGCCCGACTGGCTGCGCTTCAACATCACGATCGGCGACGAAAAGCTCTCGCTGGAACAGGGCCAAACGATGTCGTTGATGCGAACGCTGGATATGCGCAGAGGTGTCGCTCTCAGCGACTGGCGTCAACGGTTGCCGTCCGGGAGGCAGGTGCGCTTGCGTACGCTGCGTCTCGCGTCGCTGGATCGACGCCCACTGGCTCTGCTGCTTGCCCAACTTGAGGTTGACCAGCCTCTAGTAGCGAGACTGGAAGAGAACGTCGAGGCCCGAGGATGGGTTGAAGAGGCTCCGGACCGGCGACTCTTCCGATGGCAGGACTCGCGGGGCAAACGCCGCGCCGCGGTAGCCATTGGCTCTACGCTTGCTACTCCGGAACCGTCGCGAAGGTCGGAAGAGAACAGGTCATGGAGTTGGGTGGCGCTGGCAGGAGAAGTCGCGACCTTGTCGCGGGTCGCAGCGTTTTCCCATGAGCTCGTCAACAAAGGCGACCCGGCGCAAGCGGCCGCCGAAATCCGTCGCCGTTCTCGAAGGCTCGGTGTGCGCCGGTTGATCACAGCGCATGTCCGCCGCTGGGCGCATCGCTGGCGCATGAGCGACATCGAGATTGAGGGTGATGAGGAGGCTCAGCGGGCTCTCCGGTTCGCGGCCTATCACCTCAACTCAGCCGCCAACCCGGACGATGAACGGGTGTCCATCGGCGCTCGTGGCCTAACCGGTGACGCATATATGGGACACGTCTTCTGGGATACCGAGATATTCCTACTACCGTTTTACATTCACACCTGGCCCGAGGCCGCGCGGGCGCTTCTCATGTATCGCTATCGCAACCTTCCAGCGGCCCGCAGCCGGGCGCTTGCTTCCGGCTATCGCGGCGCGCTCTACCCGTGGGAGTCGGCAGACACCGGCGAGGACGTCACACCGACTTTCGCAATGCGCCCTGACGGTGAAGTCGTCGCGGTCCAGACAGGCGAGAAGTCGCATCACATCAGCGCAGATATCGCCTACGCCGCCTGGAACTACTGGCAGGCCACCGCGGACTTCCGATTCCTTATCGATGCCGGAGCGGAGATGCTCATCGAGACTGCGCGCTTCTGGGCGAGCCGCGCATACCTCGAGCGCGACGGACGGTACCACATCACCGGCGTCATCGGACCCGACGAGTACCACGAGGGCGTTACCGACAACGCCTACACCAACGTCATGGCCCGCTGGAACATCGAACGCGCGCTCGAGGTCGCTCGTCTGATGCAACGGCGTTCGCCGCAGTCGTGGTCAGAACTGAGGAAACGCCTGGACTTGCGGCCCGAGGAACTCGATGATTGGCACCGAGTGAGTGGGGGACTGGTCACGGGCTTTGTGGACGAGAGCGCACTGTTCGAGCAGTTCGCGGGGTATTTCAGGCTGCAGAACGTTGATCTGCGTCAGTTTGAGCCTCGCACGGTGCCCATCGACGTTCTGATGGGCCAGGACCGGACTGCAAAGTCTCAGGTCATTAAGCAGGCGGACGTCCTTATGTTTATGCATCTACTCTGGGAGAGCTTCGCGGCCGATGTCCGTGAGGCGAACTTCAGATATTACGAGTCCAAGTGCGCACACGGGAGTTCGTTGAGCCCTGCCATACACGCCGCGTTCGCGGCGAGGCTGGGGGACATCGACATGGCAGACCGATATTTTCGGCAAGCTGTGGGGATTGACCTCGACGATACGCAGGGGCGGGTCGCAGGCGGCATACACATCGGGGCACTCGGCGCGCTCTGGCAAGCAGTCGTATTTGGATTCGCCGGCGTGAGCATGGCACCCACCGGTGTCCGAGTAAGCCCGCACCTTCCCAAAGCATGGAGATCGATTCGCTTCCCCGTGCTATGGCGAGGGAGGCTCTTGCGCTTCGACTTCCGAAGTGATCCAGCCACCTGTGCGGTGTACGTGGAGCAGGGCCGGCCGGTTACGGTCAGCATCGGAGAGCAAAGCCGAGTGATGAAACGGAACGAGCGGTGGGAAGTGGCTCTCGGTCGCACATCGCGAGAGAAGGAGGCCGCATTTTGAGCAATGACAGAGAATCGGAACAGGCTATTGTGGTCCTCGCCCTGGATGGATCTCCCGCTGCTGCCACAGCCGTTCGGCCTGCATCGGCACTGGCCCAACAGTTGGGAGTACCACTACGGATTCTTCATGTAAGTCCTCAGCGGCTCCCAGATCATGAACTAAGGCGGCATCTAGCACTGGATGCGAGCGAGCTGGATCGAGTTGAAATCATGCTTGAGCTGGGAGAACCAGCTGAGTGCATCTTGCGAGCAACCGACGATCCGGGGGTACAGATAGTCGTAATGACTACTCACGGGCGCGCCGTCGAGCCAGGAAGGCGCCTGGGAAGGGTGGCGACGAAGGTGATCGCCCAGGCGACCGAGCCCGTCCTGCTGATCCGGCCGGAGGCCCCCCCGGCAAGGACTCCGTTCAAGAAGCTGCTGCTGCCGGTGGACGGGGCACCGAAGACGGCGTATGCCCTCACCTCTGCCACGGACCTCGCCTGTTCGCTTGGCGCCTCGGTCGACGTGCTCTACGTCGTGGGTCATGCAAGGCGAACAGGTGAGCCAGGAAGCATCGAAGTTCCAAAATACATTGACCAGGCACATCACGAATGGCCGAGTTGGGCACGAGAGGTCGCCGAGCAACTCTGCGCCTGCGCGAAAGTGGCGCCAGAGGTGCCAGTCCGAGTCTTCTTGAGCCAGGGTCCGGTTGGTCCGGAGATAGCTCGTTTCGCCCTCGAACACCAACACGAAGCGATAATTCTCGTCCGGCGGAGCCATTTTGAACCGGGCCGGGCACGTGTGCTGCGCGCCGTTCTCGATCTGACTTCCTGCCCCATCCTCCTCGTAGGCGCACCGCCCGACTGAGGAGCTCCTCGCGTCAATTATCGGCCGAGAGCCAGGCCGACGTGAGGTCCTGCAGGTCGTTTCCTGCCGGCGGTCCAAACGGGCCATCACTTTAGGTCCGGTCGGCCCCTCCACTCCCTTAACGTCCGGGACTACCGTGAGGGATGAACTTGGACAGAGGGAAGCATCATGAGCCGTATGACTTGGACCCAGACAAAGTCGACCCAGGCTCCGCTCGAGGATGATCTGCCACCGCCTGGCCGCGAGAGTGAATTTGAAAAATGAGTAAGATTCTGATTGCGCTCGATGGTTCCAGCAGCTCCGAAAAAGTGATACCAACCGCGGCAGCGCTAGCCGAGCGATGCGGCTACGACGTAACCCTCCTGTCGGTATGGGAGGTGGCGGAAGGGGCAACAGAATGGGGGGATGAGCGAGTGACATCACTCTCTCAACGCGGCGTCGATTACCTCGTCACGTACCTGAACAGGGTTCGGGCAGACTTAAAGGGATTGGGGCTCAGCGCCCGGGTCGAGGCTCGAGTGGGCCACGCTGCGGTGCAGATCATTGCGGCAGCACAGGATCTGGGCGCCGACATGATCGCAATGTGCACGCACGGGCGGAGGTCCGTACCGGAAGGGCGACGAGGAAGTGTCGCGGATAAGGTACTGCGTGGAGCCGCAGTGCCCGTTCTCGCCGTCGGGCCGCTCGTTCGCGAAGCCGAGCCGGGCAAGCCCGTCCGCTTCCAGAGGATTCTGGTGCCTCTGGACGGCAGTGTGGAGGCAGAGGAGGCGCTCCCGGTCGCCGCGAATTTGGCTGACGGGCTAGGGGCGCAGATCCAGCTCTTGCGAGTCGTAACGCCGGCCCTCGGCAGTTACGGAAGCGAGCTTTCGGAGGCATACGATCATGGATTGGACGACCAGCGGATGAAAGTGGCGAAGGATTACCTGCGCGCGACCGCGAAGCGCGGATCCGTGGAGGCGGTCCAAGCCCACCTGGGATTTCCACGCGACGCGGTGAAGGACTTCGTCGAGCGGGCGCAAATCGACCTGGTAGTGATGACGTCGCACAGCCGCTACGCAGCCGGACTGTGGACGCTTGGCGGGGTAGCGGATGCATTGCTGGACGGGCCGGCGCCGGTAGTGTTGCTGAGACCATCCACCGCGTAGGCTGGAGACTTGGTGACGGCTCTCGATCAGGACAGCGACGCCCTAGAGGGTGCAGCGGTCAGCGACGTAGCGCGGGCCAACTTGCGCCGACCGCCGCGAGTTCCGGCACCCTTAACGAACCCGCCGTCCGCAAGGCCCAGTCCCTCCATTTCGTTGACGATGTAACCAGACTGGACACACCGGATGTGGAAGCAGTGCCTGTCCGCCTCGGCTCTGAGATCCCCGGCATCTCGGGCATTGCCTCAGCCAGTACTTCATGACGACCTGCCTCCTTCACACGGTGGGTACCGGGGCCTGAAGGACAGATCAGTGTGCAAAAGGCACACGATACAGGGCCGTTTGGCTCTCAACCAAGCGCGCCTACGTCGCGTATGCTTCCGAATGGAGCGACAGGCATCGGAGGTTGGTATGGCCTCGTCAACGTTGCAGGGGATGACGACGCAATCGACCCAAGACGCGATTGTGACGCGAGGCGATGTGAGCCTGGCGGCGCGGCTCTGGATCCCCTCAGGCCGGCCCCCATTCCCTTGCGTAATCTTCGTGCACGGCCTGGGGAGCAGCAAAGAGTCGCCTAGAAACGTAGTCATCGCTCAGCGTCTCGTTGACACCGGAATCGCAGCACTGCTGTTCGACCTGAGCGGGCACGGGGAGTCTTCCGTCGATACGGGAGACGGCGAGGAGGGCTACATCGACGACCTGGCGGCGATGTTCGACTGGGCATCGGAGGAGGCGCAGATTGACGGGAACCGTCTCGGCATCGCCGGCTCCAGTCTCGGTGGTGTTGTGGCCCTCCATGCCACCATTCGCAATATCGTGGCGCCGACGACAATGGTCCTTCGGGCACCACCGGTGGAGTTCGACGATTTCGCTCGGCTATCCGTTCCTACGCTCGTACTCATAGGCTCACGGGATCCGCTCCTTGCGAAATTCCGTGGCCTAGCTGCTGGGAGCAAGCTGGTGAGCTTCTGCGTCGTCGACGGCGCCAGCCATCTCTTTGAGGAGCCGGGCACGCTGGAGGCGGCGACAAACGAGACTGTGCGCTGGTTCAAGACGCATCTTGCGGCGACGGAAAGAGCCGGCCCATTCTCTCGGAGTGGAGGCGAGGCACGGCCGCGCGAGGAGTTAACCGATGACTGATACACGCGAAACGCGATCGCTCAGAGGACGGCCTCTTTTCAGAGATCGTAAGGGCGCGGGCGAAGTGCTTGCGGGGTGCCTCGCAGAGTATCGCGACAAGAACGTGATTGTCCTGGGCATTCCGCGAGGGGGTGTACCCGTGGCGGCGGAGGTCGCTCGCCGCCTCAACGCGGAGATGGACATCGTCGTAGCTCGTAAGCTGGGCTCACCGGTCTCCGCGGAACTGGCCATCGGGGCGGTCACTGCGAACGGCGGCTGTTACCTTAACGAGGAGATCATTCGCGAACTTCAGGTGTCTGGCGAATACGTGGAGCGCGTAACAGAAACGCAGAGGGAGGACGCGCGGCGAAGAGAAGAGCGGTTCCGCCGTGGGAGGCCGGCTCCCGTGATCAAGGACCGAGTGGTGATCCTGGTGGACGACGGGTTGGCGACCGGTGCGACAATGCGTGCCGCGGTGAGGTCCGCCCGGAGGGCGGAACCAGCCAGGCTGGTCGTGGCGGTGCCAGTGGCTCCGCCGCAGACGTGTGCTGATCTGCGTGAGGAGGCAGATGAGGTGGTCTGCCCGTACCAGCCCGACCCCTTTTGGGCGATCGGGCTGTTTTACGGCGACTTCGAACAAGTCGAGGACGAAGAGGTGACCAGGCTCCTCGAAGAGGTCGCCCAGAAATCCACGACAACCGTGGGCTAGCCCGAAGGTAAACCAGTATGGACCTGGCCCTCGTCCCTGGATCAGCGAATTACGCGCTCGCCGAGGCGGTTGCCGAGTTGGTCGGCGAACCGCTGGTCGAATGCGTACGTGAGGTGTTTCACGACAGCGAGCAGCACGTTGAAATACGTGAGACGATGCGCGGCCGGGACGTCTACGTAGTACAGCCAACCAGTCCGCCAGTGGACTCACACTTGATGGAACTCGCTCTCCTTGGCGATGCCGCGAGGCGAGCTGGAGCGGGACGGATCACCGCAGTGGTGCCTTACTTCGGATACGCACGTCAGGACCGACGCGCCACCGGGCGAGAACCCGTGACCGCACGCATAGCTGCGGAATTCATCGAGGACTACTTTGACCGGGTCATCTCGGTGGACGTGCACACAAGTTCATTCGAAGGGCTGTTTCGGATCCCCGTCGAGCACCTGAGCGCCGTCCCCGTCCTGGCTGAGGCGGCGCGTCCGCTGCGATCACCTGAGAGCGTCATTGTGGCCCCCGACCTCGGTGCGGTGAAGCTCGCCGAGCGTTATGCAGTCATCCTAGAGATGCCCGTGGCAATCGTTCGAAAGCGCCGTATCTCGGCTGAGGAGGTGACGACCGGTGGTGTAGTCGGGGACGTTGCGGGGCGGGCGCCGATCATCGTGGACGACATGATCAGTACAGGCGGAACGATCGCCGCCGCGATCGAGACGCTCACTGACGCCGGCTGCGCCACCGAGATTACGGTGCTCGCGTCCCATGGCCTCTTCGTCGGGCCGGCGGTCAAGCGGCTGGGAGGGTGTGGTGCGCGCCGGATAACAGTGACAGATTCAGTGGTGGTGCCTGGCGATCTGGGGCTCCCCGTGCACGTCGCCAGCGTTGCTGGCCTGATCGCCGACGCCATCGTGCGGCTCCACGGTGACCGATCGCTGGCGGATCTGATCGCCCATGGCTAGCCTCAGATAGATTTTTCGGAACGTATATCGAAACGGAGGTATCGTCACCATGGTACAAGGGTTTCAATCACACGATCATCAGGAAGTCGTTCACGGCCACGAACATATTCATGTTACCCACCACGCGAAGGGAGGCGCTGCGGGAACGATAGAGCACCTGGTAGCCGCGCACACGCACGAGCACAACCACTCCAGAACGGGTCATGCACATGACCCGCACCAGAACGCGGCGCGCGAACATGAACACGAGGCACATATACACGATCACGCCCATCCGACTCAGAGTTAGCGGCACGCCGGCGGGCGACAAGGGAGGGCTGCAGTGGACGCTGGAAGCGCTGAGCCAGCCGGGCATCGGGCCGGCCACGGGTGGAGGAATGTCATTCAGCGGCTGGACGAGTATCGCTGGCTGCTGCCGCGGGACTACAAGCCAGGAATGCTTGTACCCGGGATGATATTCGCCACGGAAGCGATGCTCGAGGCGCCTGGTCAAGACGCAGCGATCGAGCAGGTGGCTAACGTCGCCTTCTTGCCGGGGATCGTCAAATACTCTCTGGCAATGCCGGATATGCACCCTGGATACGGGTTCCCGATCGGAGGCGTTGCGGCCGTACGGTTGGAGGACGGCGTCATTTCACCGGGCGGCGTCGGCTTCGACATCAACTGCGGCACGCGCGTCCTGCGCACTGAGCTCACGGAGGCGGACGTCCGCCCGAGGTTGAAGCAGCTGGTGGACCAGATCTTCCGTGACGTGCCGGCTGGTTTGGGGGGTTCCGGGCAGGTGCACGTGGCGATCGGCGAGATCGATGAGGTCCTGTTGCACGGCGCGCACTGGGCGCTGGGCCACGGGTACGCCTGGCCGGAAGATGTCGAGGCCATTGAAAGCGGCGGTGCACTTCCCGGCGCGAACCCCGACAAGGTGAGTCCCAAAGCAAAGAAGCGTGGCGCGCCACAACTTGGGACACTTGGCTCAGGCAATCACTTCCTTGAGGTCCAGGTGGTTGATGAGATCTTCGACCGGACTGCTGCCGATGCGATGGGGGTCTCTGAGGTCGGACAGGTCCTGGTGTTCATCCACACCGGGTCCAGGGGCCTGGGACACCAGACGTGCCAGGATCACCTGGACATCATGGAAGAGGCCTCCAAACGCTACGAAATCCACCTGCCCGATAAGCAGCTTTCCTGCGCGCCAATCGCTTCTCCAGAAGGGGCGGATTACCTGGCGGCGATGTCCGCCGCGGCCAACTTCGGCTTCGCCAATCGCCAACTCATCACATACTGGACCCGCGAAGCCTTCCGCCTGGTCTTTGGCAAGGACCCCAAGGACGACCTCGCGATGTTCCTCATCTACGACGTCGCGCACAACACAGCCAAGATCGAGCGGCACCAGGTCAACGGTGAGGAAAGCGACCTGTGCGTGCATCGCAAGGGCGCCACGCGGGCGTTTCCACCTGGCCACCCGGACGTGCCGGCGCAGTACCAGGCAATCGGCCAGCCGGTTCTCGTCCCCGGCGACATGGGCCGTTACTCCTTCATCGCGCGGGGGGCCGAGGGAGCCATGGCGGAGACCTGGGGCTCGACGTGTCACGGCGCCGGCCGCGCCCAGAGCCGGCACGCGGCGAAAGAACTGTTGAAGGGGGTCAACGTACGGCAGCGACTGGCCGAGCAGGGCATATACATCCGCGCTGAAAATCCCCGCCTCCTGTCCGAAGAAGCCAGCGAAGCTTACAAGGACGTAGCCGATGTGGTCGACGTGCTGCACGGCGCCGGGATAGCGAAGAAGGTTTGCCGCATGAGGCCCATTGGAGTGGTCAAGGGATAGGACTTTGAGGTCCGTCGCAGTCGGCCGTTCGGATGACCTTCGCCGGGGCGGGCTGAGCCGAACACCGTGACGCAGGGGCCGACAAAGTGCAGCCTACGAAAGCCGCGAATGCACTCAAGGAATACCCGGAAGGCGCGGACGAGCTCGACCTCTGGGCGTTGAGGCCCCGATAGAAACTTACGCTCCTTGCGGACGCTCGCCGGTTCCCATCAGCGCGCCGCGTCACGGTTGTCCTTCTTTCGAAGGCGTATTCTATGTCGCCGGCGGATAGGGAGCAGCTGAGATGCCCGGAAAGTCTCCGCAAGAACCTGATATCTAGGGTTGCGGACGTGTACCATGGGATATTGCTGCTGCCAGGAGTTGGTACGACGAATTGGCTACTCACGTAGCGAGGCCCGACACGCCATCGTCCCCGCACGCCTTTTCGGCGGCGCTGATCGCTGAACTGCTGGATGTCGATGTCGAGACGGGGCTTTCGTCGCGAGACGTCGCGGATCGCAGGCGCAGATATGGCGCCAACCTGCTGCCCGGGCCACCACGGCGCAGTCTTGCGAAGGCTCTTTTCCCGCAGGTGGCCAACTTCCTCATCCTGCTGCTCGTTATGGCCGCCGCCATCGCCGTTGCCGTCGACGAGCTTGTTCAGGCCGGGACAATACTGGCTATCGTCATTTTGACCGTCGTGCTCGGCTTCTTCGAAGACTGGCGGGCCGAGCGCGCGATCTCGACACTCCAGAAGATGGCTGCGCCGGAAGCGCGGGCGACGCGGGATGGCGAAGTTGTCGCTGTGCCAAGCGGAGACCTCGTCCCGGGCGACATCGTCCTCCTTGACGCCGGCAGCGCCATCCCGGCGGACTTACGCTTGGTCGAGACGCACATGCTCCGGGTGAACGAGGCATCTCTAACGGGAGAGTCGCTCACTGTGGAGAAGGATGCCGAGCTCGTGCTCCCCGAAGCGACAGAGCTCGCGGACCGCTCCAACTGCGCATTTGCCGGGACCGCGGTGACGTACGGGCGCGGCTCCGGCCTCGTCGTCGCGATAGGGCAGGAGACGCAGATCGGACGCATAGCGGAGCTGACCGGCGAGGCGCGGGAAATGGCGACGCCGCTTCAGCGCGACATGGCCTCGCTGAGCCATGCTTTGGGCGCCGGCGCTCTCTTTGTAGCCGTCATGGTGTTTATCGCCGGCGTCCTCCATGGCCTCGACACCAAGGAAGTAGCGCTCGCCGCTATCAGCCTCGCGGTCGCTGCCGTGCCGGAGGGGCTGCCGGCCGTCGTCGTCATTTGTTTGGCGCTCGGTATGCAACGAATGGCGAAGCGGAATGTGCTCATCAGGCGGTTGACCGCGGTGGAAACTCTTGGAGCGGCAACGGTCATAGCGACTGACAAGACCGGAACTCTCACGAGGGGCGAGATGACTGTCACGTCAGTCTATCTTGGCCCGGGCGAGGAGCCGATCATGGTGGGTGGTACCGGCTATGCTCCACACGGCGAGTTTCGCCGGGGCGGCGAGTCCATCGATCCTCTGCGCCTCGAACACCTGGCGCTCCTGCTGACTGCGGCCGCGCTCTGCAACGACGCGAAAGTGGAGCAGGACGGCTCCGAATGGCGGGTGGTCGGCGACACCACGGAAGGCGGCCTCGCCATCCTGGCAAGGAAGGCCGGGCTGTCCCGGGAGCAGCTCGAGACGGAGCAACCCAGAATCGACGAAGTGCCGTTCAGCTCGGAGCGGACGCGCATGACCACGCTGCACCAGGGAGGCGAGCGAGTTGTCGGCTACTCTAAGGGTGCCCCGGAGACGATCGTTGAAAGCTGTGCTTGGCGCCGCCGCGGGCAAGCTGTGGTTCCGCTTTCGAGTACCGACGCGAGCGCCATCCTGGACGCAGCCCACGGGATGGCGGACTCGGCGCTTCGCGTAATCGCATTGGCCTACCGGACTGCTCAAAGCGAGACGACCGCCGAAAAAATCGAAACAGAAATGGTGTTCCTCGGCGTCGCCGGTATCCAGGACCCGCCGAGGGAGGAGGCCCCCGTAGCAATCCAAGCCTGTCGTGAGGCG
>Ga0209751_10006598_pt1 | contig 10726 bp, 1 predicted proteins | sample RifCSP13_1_FD_184019 | JGI IMG/M metagenome (GOLD analysis project Ga0209751, IMG submission 184019) | Soil microbial communities from Rifle, Colorado - Rifle CSP2_sed 13_1 (SPAdes) (version 2) | ecosystem: Environmental > Terrestrial > Deep subsurface > Rock core/Sediment | place: Rifle...
CCGCCGCGACGCTGAGGATCGGGATGAGGTAGACCTTCCACCTGCGACCTGCGGCCTCCCGGCGGTGGCGGGCTGATCCGAGGCCGTTCGTGAACCCCGAGCCGTTAGTGAGCCCGTTCGTCATCCCCGAGCGCAGGGAGAGGATGCCGCTCGCGAGCCCGTTCGTCATGCCGTTCGTCCGCCCGGTGGCGAGGCCGTTTGTCATCCCGTTCGCCCGCGTCCCGCTCGCGAGCCCGTTCGTCCGTCCGGTCCGCCGGGAGGCGTCCTTCCCGAGGCCGTTCGTAAAGCCCCGCGGGGCCTGTTCTGGCAGGACCGGGATGCTGGGCCTTGGAGCCGGGCGCAGAGGCCGAATCGCGCGCTCCTCCGTTGGCGGTTCCACGGGAGGCGGCGGGAGTTCCCGGCCGCCCTCGACGGCTAGCGCGCGTGCAGGGCTCACTTGAGCCTTCTCAAGCTCCCCGCGCTTCGCGTGGAGCATCGTCTTGAGGTCCCGGAGCCCAGGGTACGTCGCGTCGACCTCGGCGAGTTTCTCCAGAATAGCGATCGCCTCGGCCGGGTCCCTGTCCTTCGCCCGCGCTTCCGCGGTCACGAACAACGCGTCCGGGTCTTGTGGATTGTTCCGTAGACGCCGTTCCGCGAACGCGAGGAGCCGGGCTGCGTGGTCGGGCTTCTTCGTCGGCGGGGCCGGCGGTGGCGTCGCAAGGCCCTGCGCGTCCTCCGCCTCGTGGTGTCGCCCAAGGGCCTCTAGGATTTCCGACCTGAGGTCCCAGGCTTCCCAGCATCGCGCGTCAGCCTTCAAGGCGCCCTCCACGCTCCGCAGCGCCTGTTCGTGGTGGCCCAACGCGCGGAGGTTTCGCGCAGTCGCGAGCCAAAGCTTCGCGTCGTTGGGGTTCGTCTTGATGAGCTCGGCCTGGTGGAGGAGTGTGAGCTGGCGTGCGGGGTCAGCAGACACCCGGAGCAGATGGTCTGCCCCGAGCTCGAGCGTCACGTACTTCGACTCCGCCACGGTCCCCTTCAGGGAGATCACGGCGACCTTGCAGACGAGCCGGTCCCCGTGGCGCGTCCTTTCGATGCCCACTACGCCGTCGAAGGGCTCGTGGATCAACGAAGGCGTCTGTGCCTCGTGCATCCCCTTCTCGAGGACGAACAGGGACGTGAAGCCGAAACGCTCGAGTTTTGCCTTGGTCGACTGCGCGAAGCTGTACACCTCCCGCAGGTCGTAGATGCTGAGCGCTGGCGAGAGGACCTCGACCGCCGCCCGACGGTCCCCCTCGCGGGGCAGAGCAGCGATGGCGCGCGAGATTGCGATGCCGACGTTTGCGAGGTCAATCGAGACCTTGAGCGTCGACCCATGGTGTTGAATGTCCTGGACGAACTCCTCCTTGTGCGAGTACCAGTCGACGAACTTCAGGCGACCTTCGGCAATCGCGGAGTCGACGTCGACGCCCGCATCCCGGAGCTCCTGCTGGTACCGGGCGGGCGAGACGGACGAGAGGACGACAAGCGCGCAGCCACCGCCCCGCAGCCCCTCTGCGATGAACTGGAAGAGGAACGTGTCTTTCTCCCGCCCTGCGGGGCCCTGTACAATTACGGCAGCGCCGCTTGGGATTCCCCCTTGGACGAGGGCATCGAACCCGGGAACGCCGGAGGACAGTCTCACCAGCTCGCCCCCCGTCCCCGTCGTGACGTTCGCCTGTGCGACCACCGCCAGACGATCGGCATGAGGACGATCGCGACCACGGGGAGGACGACGTCACCGAACTCCGGGATCGGGACCGTGATGCGGGAATCGCCAGTCGCATCAAAGTCATCATAACTGATCGTGACCGTGCCCAATGCAGAGCTGTGAGCGATCCGGATCCGGACTACTTGGTTCGAGGCGATGGTTTTCGCCGCGATGCCGGGGACGAGGCATTGAACGTCGTCACCGCGCGTCGTCAAGTTCACGCACGATCCAATCGTTTCGGCAACCGTGTTCGTGTCGAGGTTCCAGATTTGGAGGTCGACGTCGTATTCCGCGGCCGCTGAGATTATGTTCGCGTAGTCGATCCAAAAGTCGGACTGCATCCCACCCGCACCGCCAGCATCCACGAACCGGACCGCAGGCGCGCCGGAATTGTACTCTGCGGACGTAAGAGGATACGTGTGCATGGTGTTGGAAGTCGCTGAAATTGTGATTCTCGTGTTCCAAGTCGCAGGTGCCGTCAGCACCTGGACGTTGATGTTCTCGTCCTCTCGGTAGCCCTTGACCTGCAAGGTGTACGAGTCGCTCGCAGGGACACCTGTCCAGTTGTACTGGACGAGAAGTTGATCGTCGTTCGTGGCGTGATAGTCGAGCTCGAAGCTCTCCCACGACGCCGTGCCGGTGTCGGCCGTGAAGGTGCTCGCGCCGACGACGGTGAACGTGGTCCCGTCCCACCGGATGGCGCCCAGGTCGTTGGCGGTCGTCTCCATGACCGCACCGAGGATCTTGGTCGCTCCGGCACGCGGAAAGGGGTTTGTCCGAACCTGAACCCATGGATGGGCGTTCGCTCCCATGGCGACATCGGTCTGGCCACTCCAGGTGTTCGGCGCCGTGAACGTCTTGCGGCTGATTTGACCCGCTGTGTCGCCCCATACGAGGAGGCCTTTGCTCCCCGTCGGCTCCCATGCGAAGTCGAACGACCGGCCGCCTGTGTCAGGGTCCGGTTCATGATTGACGCCATTGGCCCACGCGCTGCCGGTCCAATACGCCGTCCCCATATCATCACCGTCCGTCGCCACCGCGATCACCATGTCGTTACTCACGGGGTTGGCATTCAGGGAAAGCCGCTGCATAGGGCTAATCGCGCCAATTGAGAACGTCACCGCCGAGCTCCAGCTGGTCGTATATTCCTTGGACCGTAGCTGGCTCATCTCAGCCGCAACCGCAAGCACATGGCCGGAGCTCGACTCCCACGCGATCGCGATTTCCTCCTCGTTCGGACTTTGAGCGGTCGCCGAAATCTCCGTGAACGATCCCCAAGCGGTCCCGTCCCAAATCCATGCGTTTGCGTCGTCGTTCGTGTCGTCTCCGCCGATCAGGCCAATCCGGTCGTTCGCCTGATCGGACGCCAGCTTGATCAACGAATATTGGATGTCCGTGCCATGGCCTGTGTCATCGAGGTACTGTTCCGCGCTCCAGGAGCCGCCGACGTAAGTTCGGTACGCGATGTCTCGCGCTGTGTTTGTTGAGAACACTCCGTAGACGAGGAGCGCATCGCCGCTCAGATATTCGTAGGCGATGTCGAACCGCATTTCGGCTGTCGATGGCGCCGCGGACCACACTTGCCCGATGTCGGTCGTCACCGTGCAGCTGGGCGTGCAAACGTATGCGTCGAGCCAACCGTCGTCACTCTGGGTCACGATGATCCGAGTCGTGAAGGTCACCGGGTTCCAGGCCATCCGAACGCCACGGATTGGGCTACCCGCGGTCGACTCTTCCGTCGCTCCGCTCCACGTCGTGCCGTCCCAGGTCCGCGTCTTCGGGCTGTTCACTGTGTTCGTGCCGGTGTTCGACCGGTATGCGATGCTTGCTTCGGCGGAATCCGTGCTCTCTCGATATTGGATGGATAGGCCGTTTTCCGTCTGAATATCACCCGGAAACACCCCCGAAAACTTGCTCCCTGTGGTTATCGTTTCCGTCGAGGCCGTTGTGTTCGACGCGTCCTGAGGGGCGAGGTCGAGCAGCGTTTCCCAATTCCCCGCCGCAATCGTCGTCCCCGTGGTGGCGTCCGCGTACCAGCACGCGCTCTGGCCCGCGGTGAGGGAGAGGGTCTGCGCAGGCCCCGAGCCCTGCGTGGCCGAAGCGTTCTTGTTGTAGGTGCAGTCCGTCTCCCCATGGTTTGTGTTCCGCAGCCAGTATCTCGTGTTTCCACCGATGTCGAGCGGCTGAGGGCGGACGCCCGCGCGAGTGCCCAGGCGGGTCGTTGGCTGGCCACTGCTGTCCAGAGCCCCGCTCCAGTCCCTCAGTTCGAAGTACGCTTGAGAAGCATTCGAGAGGTTCCTGCCGAGGACGTCGAACGACAGCTCCACGCGGCCGAAGGCCGAGGCGGCGAGGACGGCCTCCAGCAGCGTCCATGTCCAGTCCCACGGATTGACGCCATCGAAGGCGCTGAGCCTCTGCGACGTCATCACGCCGTGCTTCCCGCGGATCTCAACGAGGTAGTCCGCGCCGATCGCATCGACCGCGAAGCCCGTCGCCGTGTCGTTGTCCGCGTCGATTAGGACCCGCGCGACGTCCTCCCCGAGGACGACGGGCCGATTGATCGGGCCGATGTACACGCTCACTTCCAGATTTGTGTACGGGGCGGGGAACGTGCCGGGGATCGTCGTGTTCAGGAAGTGGTCCGGTCCCACGGGGTAGTCCACGATGCCGTCCCCGTCGTAGTCGTCCCTCGTCGCGACGTCCGCCACCCCGTCGTTGTTGAAGTCGAACGGGAACGGGTCCGCGGCGTCCGGCACCCTATCGCGGTCGGCATCCGCGGGGGGAGCCACGCCGCCCTCGGGCGCGGAGGCCGGCAGGGCCGGAACCACCGCGCCATCCAACGCCTGGCCTGAGACGCGGATGTACATCGAAGCCCTCACCGCGTTCAGGTAGAACGAGTACTCCACCAGGTCGATCCGCGCGGGCACGCCCGGTTCACCCGCGCTGTCCGCCGTCGTGCTCATCCACTCCGCGAAGCCGCCATCGACGACCGCCTGCGTCGGGATCGTGCCGAGGTATCCGACCGCGCGGGCGCCGGGGACGCGGACGACGGACACGGCGGCGGAACCCGCGCCGATGTCGCCACCTTTGTCGAGTAAAGCCCCGAGTGTGTCGCCCGAGCTCGAAGCAGAACTTGCAACTAATGTGAGCTCCTCCGTCTCCCCCACCCGGAGCGTCCGTGGCGGCGTGAACTGGAACGTGACCTCCTGCGTCAACGGCACGCGGACCCCGAGGTCCGTCCCGAGCCCGTCCACGAGGCGCAGCTCGGAGATCGCGCTCACGGGCGCGGTCCCCGCCAGGGTGAGCGTGAGGGAGTCGTACGCGACGTCGCGGACCGCGGCGGACAGCGCGAAGGTCGTGAGGGGGACCGCGGTCCCGGCGATCGTCTCTGGGACGACCGTGGTCTCGACCACGCGCAGGGTGCCCGCCGTGGTGCTCGCGAGGTCCTCCGCCATGTCCACGGAACCGTCGTACGCCATCGCGTGGAACGCGACGTCCATCGGGACCTTCTCCGGCGCGAGGGCGAGCCAGTCCACATGCGCCTCCACCCGCGGCCCGCCCGACGCCGCGCTCAGGAACGCGGCCTTGATCCACCCGCCCCAGTCCAGGGGGTCCCGCGCGCCGTCCCACTCGGACATCTGCGCGTGCCGGACCCGCCCGTCCGACCCCGACACCTCGACGAGGCGGTCCGCGCCGATTCCCGCGACGAGGTACCCCGTGTCCGTGTCGCGGTCCGTGTCGAGGAACGCGCGGAACGTGTCCATGACCGCGGGCGAGCCCCCGCCCGCGAGGGCGGCGCCCGCGACCTCGAAGTAGAACGCCAGGTACGCGACGTTGTCCCCCACGCCAACGCGGACGAGGTCCACGTTCGGGGGCACGCCCGTGCCGGGGGCGGACGCGAGGAGGGTCACCCCCCCCCAGTCCGCGAAATCCCCGTCGATCGCGATCGGGAGGCGTCCGCCGTCCGCGGGCGCGAGGAGGGGCGCGACGAGGAGGGCCGCGCTCAGGACGGGGATGAGGTACACCTTCCACCGCCGCGCCGCGGCCTCCCGGCGGTACCGCGACGACCCTAGCCCGTTCGTGAAGCCCGAGCCGTTCGTGAGGCCGTTCGTCATCCCCGTCCGGAGGGAGTGCAGCCCGCTCGCGAGCCCGTTCGTCATGCCGCCGGGGCGTGTCCCGTTCACGAGCCCGTTCGTCATGCCGGTCCTGCGAGCGAAGTCCTTTCCTAGCCCGTTCGTGAAACCCTTGGGGGCTCTTTCCAAAGGGATCTGGACTTTGGGCTCCGGACCCTTGACCGGAGGTTGGACCGCGCTCGCATCCAGTGGCGGATCATGCGAAGGTAGTGGGAGTTCCTGCGCCCTCTCGATAGTGGCGCCACACCTCGGGCAAACGACCTCCTCGTCGAGGACAGCCGTGTGACAGGACGCACACACTTGCGACGGCTCCGGTTCCGGTCGCGAAGGCGTGACCTCCAAGCCCGCACTGTTCAATCGGAGTTCGACCTCCATGCGGCGCCTCCGAGCCTCTTGGGCCTCTTCGAGCTGCCCGAGTTTCGCGTGGAGCATGGTCTTGAGGATCCAGAGTCCAGGATAGGTGTCGTCGACCTCGGCGAGCTTCTGCAGGATTGCGACGCCCTCCGCGAAGTCCTTTTCCTTCGCCCGGGACGCGGCCATGACAAACAACGCGTCCGCGTCGTGCGGGTCGCTCCGCAGTCTCTGTTCCGCGAACGCGAGCAGGCGGGCCGCGTGGTCGAGCTTCTTCGCGGGCGGTGCCGGAGGGGGCGTCCCGCGGGCGCGCGCCTCCTCGGCGTCGACGTGTCGTCCCAGGGCCTCGAGGATCTCCGCTTTGAGGGCCCACGCCTCCAAGAGTCGGCCGTCGAGGTCGAGAGCGCTCTGCACGCTGTGCACTGCCTGCTCGTTGAGCCCCATCTCCTTCAGGTTGCGCGCGGCGGCGAGCCACAGCTTCGGGTCGTTCGGTCTCTCCTTGATGAGCTCCGTTTGGCGGTGGAGAGTCAGCTGTTGTGGGGAATCGGCCGACACGCGTAGCAAGCGATCCGCCCCGAATCCGAGGGGCACGTACTTCGAGTCCGCAGCGGTGTCCCGCAGCGACAAGACTGCAATCTTGAGGGCATGCCGGTCCGCCTCCTTCGTGCCCTCGATGTCCACGACGCCGTCGAACAGTTCCTGGATTGACGAGATCGTGTGGTCGTCGTGAAGCTCCTTGTCGAGTGCGAAGAGGGAGGTGAAACCGAATCGCTCGAGCTTCGCCTTCGTCGACTTCGCGAGGACATGGACCTCCCGCAGGTCGTAGATCCCGAGCGCTGGCGACAGGAGATCGACCGCTGCCCTCAGCTCTCCCTCCCGAGGCATGGAGGCGATCGCGCGAGAGGCCGCGATGCCGACATTCGCCAGGTCGATCGGGGCCTTGAACGTCGACCCATCATGCCGGACGTCTTGGACAGGTTCCTGCTTGTAGGTGAACCAATCGACGAACTTCAGGCGGTTTTCCCTCAGGGCGCGGTCGACGTCGACGCCCGCGTCACGGAGCTCCTGCTGGTACCTGGCGGGTGAGACGGACGAAAGGACGACGAGCGCGCAGCCTCCGCTCCGGAGGCCTTCCACGATGAACTGGAACAGGAATGTGTCCTTCTCCCGCCCTGCGGGGCCTTGTACGATGACGGCAGCTCCGCTCGGGATGCCCCCCTGGACGAGGGCGTCGAACCCCGGGATGCCGGTAGGAATTCTTATGTCTTCATCCCCCCCGCCCGACCGAATCGCTTTCGCCGGAACCGCCGCCAAACGAAGGGCACGATCACGGTGGCGAGGACAGGAAGCGCGATGTCTTGGAACTCCGGAATCCCCGTGGCGGGGATCGTCGCGCGGGAGTTGCCGGTCGGATCCGAGAAGTCGTAGTCGAAGGTCACCTTCCCCGACGACGAAGAGTGGACGAGGCGGATCCGCACGACCTGCGTGCCGCTGATCGTTTTCGAGGCGACGCCGGTGATGAAGCACCGCACATCCTCTCCCCGAGTTGCCACGCCGGTGCACGACTTGATCGTCTCCGCAACGTCGTTCGTATTGAGGTTCCAGATTTCCAGGTGAACGTCGTAGTTCGCGGCGGAGTCGTTCACGTGGATCGCGATGAGCTTCACCTCCGCGTCGATCGAGTTTGTGGCATCCCCGGTCGCCCCTCCCTCATATGATGGACTCGACGAGGTCGTCGTCACCTTCCGGACGAAGGTCTGCCACTGGCCATCGCTCCAGTAGCTGGTGGAATGGGCAATCCTATGCGTGAACTGGTTGGAACTCCCCGAGCTCTCGCCGTTCCTGCGGATGTCGTCCCCGGCCGCGGGAATCGTCGACGACGTCTGGGCGTCGATCTGGATGGCGCCGATGACAATGTCGTCGCCGGCGGCGAACGATGTCGTCGCGGTCCCGAGGACCACCCTCGAGGTGTCGATGTCGTTCGTGTGATCGCCATCGACCGCGTTGGCGGACAGTCCGCGGAACGCGAGGATCTTCGCCTCCATGCGCATGTTGTTCACGCCGGACAGCCCCCACACGCTGTATCCCTGGCTCGAGGCGCCGCTCTCATCCTCCGCGACGAGGACGGCCGAGATTCCGTCGTTCGTGGGAGGGTCGTCAAGCCCGAAGGCGTACTGGTTCGACGCGATGACCGTCGAACCGGACGTGGTGCCTCGGCGCAGCACGAGGTTGCCAGCGCTGATGGTGAACTCGCCCGAGCCGGCGAATTCCGACTGGACGGCGGCAACGATGATGTTGGGGAGGGAGGAGCTCGACGCGGGGAACGAGGTGCTCACGCTCGCGACGCTCGTTGTGGACCCCGTGATGGTCACAGAGCCCCCGTCCGTGAACGCCGAGTCGGCCGACGCGAGCCCGTTGAGGACGAGGAACTTGACCTCCGCGTTGACCCCCGATCCGGATGCGAGGCCGTACACGCCGTACGTCGGGTCGGCGGTCCCGGACGTGTCCCGGTAGAGCAGCACGGCGAACATCCCGTCCCCGGCGCCCCCCGAAGCGGGGAAATCGATGGCGAACTGGTTCTCCGCGAGCATGGTCGTGGTGCCGCGACGCAGTTCGAGGTTGCCCGCCGTGATCGACCGAGTAGCTGCGTTCGTGTTGTCGAACTGAATTGCGGCCACGACGAGGTTGTCCTTGGCCGGGAGCACCGTCGACATGGAGTCGATGAGGGCAATCGAGCCGGTCGGCACGGACGCGGAGGAACCGTCCTTGAACGCGGACTTTGGGACGGAGGTATCGACGTCGAGCAGCGTCTCCCAATCCCCCGACGAGATCGTCGTGCCCGTCGTCGAATCCGCATACCAGCACGCGGATTCTCCCGCGCTGAGGGTCACGCTCTTGAGCGACGTGGTCCCCTGCGTGCCCGAGGCGACCTTGTTCGTCGTGCACGCGGTCTCCGATGAGTGCGTCGTGTCCCGCAGGTAGAGCTTCTGGTTCCCAGAGATGTCGAGGACGTTGGGCGGGCCCGCCTCGCCCCGGGTCGATGGCCGGACCACGCCTTCTTCGGCCCGCGTCGTCGGGCCCAGTACGTCCCCCGCGCCGCCCCACCCAGACGTCTCGACGTACACAGCACCGAGCGCGGTCAGGTTAGCGGCCGCCTCCATCTCCAAGAGACCGACCGCGGGGACGAGCCCCGCCCGGCTCGTCCAAGACCAATCCCACGGGACGCCGTTGTGGTCCAGGATTTCGGCGCGGCCGACAACTCCTTCGCGCCCGGCGATCTCGATGAGTACGTCTGCCCCGAGTCCCGCGACCGAGAAGCCCGTGCCAGTGACATTGTCGGTGTCCACGTACAGGCGCAGGGTATCCTCGCCGATTGCAGGAGGTTCCGTCGATGGTCCGATGTATACCGATACGGGGTTGCCCGCGTAGGGCGCAGGAAACGTCGGGGGGATCGTTGTGTTCAGGAACAGGTCCGGGCCTCCGTACGTGTGGTCCACGAGCCCGTCTCCGTCCTGGTCCCCTCCCTCTTCCAGGTCGGGAACCCCGTCGTTGTCGAAGTCGTCCGGGAAGAGGTCCACCTCGTTCGGGACGGAGTCCCGGTCCCGGTCGGGGGGCGTCCCGGTCGCGCCGACGGACACGGGCGCCGTGGGCAGGACGGTGCCCGCAAACGCTGGACCTTGGAGGCGCGCGTAAAACGCGAACGAATTTTGTCCGGCCACGACAGCGAACCGACTGAGGTCCACGGACGGGTTCCCGCGCGTCGTCGTCTCCCCCGTTGCGTCCGCGGCCGCCGACGCCCACTCCGCGAAGCCTCCATCGATCGCCGGCGCCGCCGGGAGACCGCCCGTGTACCCGAGTGGATCGAGGGTCGCGACCGTGGTGAGCGTGACCACGGCGCTCCCTGCGTCAATCGACCTTGGCGAAGCCACCCGCACGCCGAGTGTCTCCCCTCCGGAGCCCACTACGGCGCCGACCACGGTCCAAGTGTCTACGTCCCCGGAGTTCAGAGTTACCGCGGGGAATGTGAACGGGATCTGCCGCGAAACGGGAATTCGCTGGGCGAGAGGTACCCCGATGCCACTCACGAGCGTCAGACTTCCAACGGCCGATATCGACACCGTACCGAGCAGATCGACCGTTATGCCCGAGATCTCGATTGGCCCATCCTCGGCGGTGATCCCAAGGGTAAGGAGGGGTGCGGTCGCACCCGAGAGCACCTGAGGAGCCACGTGTCGTTGGACGATCCGAACGTGCCCCGGCCCCGACCCGATATGGAGGTCCGCGAAGTCAGTCGCGCCGTCCCACCCCATCGTCGCGACGAAGAACACGGCGGAGGTGCGTGCTCCTTCGAGAAGCAACCAGTCCACGCCGACCTCCAGCTGGTCGCCAGCGGCCGCGGCGGTGGTCCAGGCAGGATCCCTCCAATTCCTCCAGTCCCGTGCGTCCCCGGACGGGGCGGCCTGGTACGCCATGGCTTGGGTCGCAGCCCCTTCCCGACCCCGGATTGCCAAGAGTCGGT
>Ga0209751_10006600_pt1 | contig 10722 bp, 14 predicted proteins | sample RifCSP13_1_FD_184019 | JGI IMG/M metagenome (GOLD analysis project Ga0209751, IMG submission 184019) | Soil microbial communities from Rifle, Colorado - Rifle CSP2_sed 13_1 (SPAdes) (version 2) | ecosystem: Environmental > Terrestrial > Deep subsurface > Rock core/Sediment | place: Rifle...
AATCCGTGACCCCCGAGTTCCGAGGCCGCTGATGGCCGACATCACCGCGCTCGATTCGATTCTGAAGGAGATCGAGGGGATCCCGGGCGTCCACAACGCCGTCCTGGTGTCGCGGAGCGGCATGCACATCGCGGGCTCCGTCCCGGAGGGTGCGCACACGGAAACGTTCGTCGCGATGTTCGCGATCCTCCTCGGCGCCGCGGAGACCGCCACGAGCGAGCTCCGCGACCGACTCGACACCGTGACCATCGAGCTCGAAGGCTCCCGCATCTTCATCGTGAACAACGGCCCCAAGGCGATCTTCGTCCTCCGCACCTCGCGGGAGGCGGACCTCGCGATGGTCCGCACCGAGGTCGGGCGCTTCTCCCGCCGCGTCGAGGAACACCTCTAGCGCCTTCGCGCGCGTCTCTCCGGTTCCGGGCGGCCCTCGCGCAACAGGCTCGGGTCGATGTCGCCCGTGGCGCCCCGCTTCCCAAGCCGCCTGCCGAGTTCGTTCCGGAGCTCCCACCAGTCCCGCCACTCCCGCTCGTCCGCGGCCGCAGGCTTGGACTCCTTCCCCTTCCGCGCGGGCATGTCGAACGGCACACCTCGGCGCTCGGATAAGACGTTTCAGATGCGACGCATCCCGCGGAAGATCCACTGGCCGACGCACTTTGTCACGTAGCGCACCGTGGCGGTCGCGCCGCGGTCGATGCCCTCGCTGCGAACCGCCCCTCGGCGGATCGCCTCGATCACCTCGCCCTCGCTCGACGCATCCTCGATAACCGTCGCCGCACGCCCAATCTCCTCGAGAAAGTGCGCGTCGCTCCCGCCGATCCCCGCGACCCCACGCGAGGCCGCCAACGCGGAAGCTTTCGCGTTCCCTCCGCGGAGCGTGCGCGCGTTGTGGACTTCGTACGCCGCGAAGGCGGTTGCAACGGTCTCCTCCTCCCCCAACCCGGACCAGAACCGGTACGGATGCGCGGCCACGGGGACGCCGCCAAGCGCCGCGATGCGTTCGACCGTCTCTCGAGGCGAGAGGTCCCTCGGGATCGCGTCCTTCACGCCGTACGCGAGCACGTGCCCCTCCGAGGTGGAGACCTCCGTGCCGAGGACGACCGTCACACCGACTCCGCGCCCGTACTCCCGCGCCTTCGCCGCGCCTCCGACGGCGTTGTGATCTGTGATCGCGATTCCGTCCAGCCCGCGCGACCGTGCGACCTTCACGATCTCGACGGGATCGAGCCTGGAGTCCGGGGAGTACCGGGAGTGGGAGTGGAGGTCGAGGCGCACCACCGCGGGCACGAACGGAGTCCACTTAAGGCTTGTCGGGCACAACGGTTTTGGCGGTGGTACGGATTGTCCGATCGGTGTTCTCAGAACTGCGCGGCAGACTTCTGACGGCGGACATCGCGCTCGAACGGTACGCGGACGCGCGCGCGGTCGTGGCGATTGTCCTTCGAAACCGCGCAGCCCCAGAAGTGCTCGTCATGGAGCGGGCAAGGAGAGACACCGACCCTTGGTCCGGACATTGGTCGTTCCCCGGCGGGCGGCGCAACCCCGAGGAGCCTTTGCTCGCCGCGGTCCGGCGCGAGACGGAGGAGGAGGTCGGGCTCTCGCTCGTGGAACAAGAACTCCTGGGCTGCCTCGAGGCCCGTCCCCCTGCGAACCGGCTGGAGATGCTCGTCCTTCCGTTCGTGTTCGCATGGGACCGCGCGGATGCGCCCACGCCGGGCCCGGAGGTCGCCTCCGTACAGTGGATCCCGCTTCAGGAGCTCCCGCGGACACGCGCGACGATGACGATCAAGATCCGCGAACGGGAACGGCCGATGCCCGCGTTCGTCCACCACCCGTGGGCAATCTGGGGATTCACTTACCGGCTCCTCGAGGACCTGTTGACGCTCGCGGCCTAGCGGACAGAAGCACCGTCGGGAATTCCCTTGTCCACGCGGACCGGCTGCCCTCCGACATCGAGCGGAACGCGTTCCGTCCCGGATCCTAGGAAGAACACTCGCCCCCCATTGTCGACGAGCAGTTTGAGCTTCCGGAATTCCTCGAAGGAGATTCGTGGGGCGCCCCGTTTCCCCAAGACCTGCGCGCCGATGGCCGCATCCTCGGGCGGCAGAACCAGGCCCACCTCGTTCCGGTCCTCGCCCGCGAGGAGCATGCCATCCGACTCCACGCCCCTCAGCTTCGCCGCCTGCAGGTTCGCGAGCAGCGCGACCTTGCGTCCGTGGAGCTGGTCCTTCGTGTAGTTCTCGCGAATCCCCGCCACGATCTGGCGCCGCTCGTCTCCGAGATCGACTTGCATGATGTACAGCTTGTCCGCGTTCGGATGGTCCGCGACCTCCAGAATCTTGGCGACGCGGATATCCAGGCGGTCCGACTCGTTGGCGGTCGCTTTGGCCTCCAATTCGATTTTCGCGAAGAGGGGTTTCCCGACCCTCAGTGCCTGCCCCTCGGGGACGTCCTCGAGAGCCGCGTCCCACGATTGGCGGTGGATGTCGTCGTCGTACCCGAGAGCGTGCCAGAGGCGCTGGGACGAGAACGGGAGGAACGGTGCCATGACCACCGCCAACGCACGGGCGACCCGGAGGGACACGTGGAGCGCGGTGCCGCACTTCTCCTTGTCCGTCCGAACGAGGTCCCAAGGGGCCTTCGCGTCAAAGTACTGGTTCCCGAACCGCGCGAGCTGGATCGCCTCGCGAAGGCCGTCGCGGAAGTGGCAGTACTCCACGTTCTGCGCGACCTTCCGCCATTGCTCCTCGATGTTCCTCACCATCGCCTTGTCCGTCGCGTCGAGGAAGACCGCGGCCGGCACGCAGCCGTCGAAGTTCTTCGCAGCGAACGTGAGCGCTCGATGCACGAAGTTCCCGTACACCGCCAGGAGCTCCGAGTTGTTCCGCTGCGCGAAGTCCTCCCACATGAACTCCGTGTCCTTGAGCTCGGGCATCGTGGCGGTCGCGTAGTAGCGAATCTGATCCGGATCGTACGTCTCGAGCATGTCCGGGAGCCATGCGCCCTTCCCGCGGCCCGCGCTCATCTTCTCCCCGGATATATTCATGTACTGCGTCGCGGGGACGTCGTAAGGAAGCGTGAGCGTCTCGTCGTAGCCCATGAGGATCGCGGGCCAGATGAGCGTGTGGAACACGATGTTGTCCTTCCCGATGAAGTAGTAGTGCCGCGCGTCCGCGTCGTACCACCACTCCCTCCACCGCCCGGGCTCGCCTTTCCGCCGCCAGAACTCTCGGCTGGCGGTGAGGTATCCCATGACCGCTTCGAACCACACGTAAATCCGCTTCGACTTCCACTCGTCGCCGGGCAGCGGAACCTCGATCCCCCAGTCGAGGTCGCGGGTGAAGGGGCGGTCGAGGAGACCTTCCGCGAGCCACGCTTTGGCGGCGGAGAGGACCGGAGGCCGGAGGAGGTGGAAGGCGTTGACGTGGCGATCGACGCCGGTGACGAGGTCGGGCCGCCAGTGCTCCTTGCCACCCACGAACGACGCGAGCTTCTTTTGGAACGCGCTCAGCCGGAAGAACGCGTGCCTCGTCTCCCGAGGCGACGGAGGCGTGCCGTGGATGCGGCACCGAGGACCGATCAACTCGAAGGGATCGAGGAGCCGCCCGCAGTTCTCGCACTGGTCGCCCCGCGCATTCTTGAAGTGGCAGATCGGGCACTCGCCCTCGACGTAGCGGTCCGGGAGGAAGTGGTTTCCCGACCCGCAGTACGGAGAGGTCATCACGCGCTCGTCGATGTACCCCTTTCGATGCAGGGTCCGGAAAATCTCCTGCACATCCCGCTTGTGGTTCGGGTCCGCGGTGTTCCAGTACAGGTCATAGCGCACGCCGAGCTGCTCGATGTTCTTCGTGTGGAGCGCGTGGAAGCGATTCGCGACCACTTCGGGAGAAACGCCCTCCTCATCCGCCCGCACGGTCACCGGCGTCCCGTGCATGTCGGAGCCGCCGACCACGAGGACCTCGTTTCCGCGCATCCGATGGTACCGGGCGAAGATGTCCGCGGGGATGAACGTGGAGACCGCGTGCCCGATGTGGCGGGGCCCCGATGCATAGGGCCATGCCACCGCCACGAGGATCTTCGCCATGGGAACGGCCTCGAAGGACCCCTCCGACTTAAAGGCTCCGCGGAGGCCGCAATCATCGAGGAAATCAGTCGGGCGGGGGGGGCGCTCTCTCGCCGGCCTCCCGTTCGAGGCGCTTCTTCGCGAGGTGACGCTCGAGCGCGGCGATCCGCTCCGAGTGGTCCTGGGAAAGCGAGACGTAGGTCGGGTTGTCGATGTCGCCGTTCGCCAATGACCCCTCGACGCGCGACAGCGAAGCCCTCTCCTTGCCGATCGCCTCCTCGACCCCGCGAATCTCCCTCTGGATCTTGACGACCCAACTCGGCTCATGCGGGGCCGACGTGGCGGGACCGGGGAAGGGAGGTGCGGCCTCCATGGGCGGTGGTGGCGGTGGTTCGGATGGGACGGGATCGGCAGGAGGAGGTGCGCCGGCGAGTGCCCCGGGGATCGCGGGAGGCGGCGGCAGGCCGACGGCCGGCCGTGGCCAGAGGATCAGGGCAGGAGCCCCGTATCCGCCCAAGGCGACCGCACCCGCCGCTAAGGCGAAAATCACGCCGATCCCGAGGGACGCGGAAGCTCCGGGAACCGCGGAGAACGCGCTGCTGAACCATAGGGCCCCGATGAGCCCTGTGAGACCTGATGCCACGAGGGCCGCGCCGCCGACGGGATGCAGGAAGGCGACGATCGTCCCGATGATGGCGAGGATCACGCCGACCACGAGAAAGATAATCGAAAGCCCGAGTCCCGGGGATGCGTCGAAGGCGGGCCCGAGCAGGCTGAGGAGATCGAACACATGGAAGGCGGTCCCGGAGGCCGTCTCCCCTTCAAACGTGACCGTGAGCCACGTCAGCCCGAGCGAAACGAAGCCGAGGATTCCCCCGACAATCCCCAAGACGTGAATCCGGACGGCGAACCCCCTCCGCGGAACGATTCGAATCCTGCCTATATGTGACTTGCGGCGCGACCGCCCGATGCCGTGGACACGCGTTTGAGAATCATCGAAGACAATTGGGGCCCAGTTCTTATGCCCGCGGTCCGAGATGCGCCCCCGCCCGGGGGACTTGGAATGGGAATGAGCGTCGCAAGAGGGTCCGTCGTCGGCGAACACATTGACGGCACGAAGCACTGGGTGGCGTGCCCGCGGTGCGGAGAGTACAACGAAGGGGGCGCCCCGAGGTGCCGGGATTGCCTGACGTCCTTCCTCGAGATGCCCGTGCATACGCGCGACGCGATGCCCAGGCGCACGCGCTCCACGATGCCCGCGCGAACGCGCGCCACAACCCCGAAGTACCGGACCACGAAGGTGAACCTCGACGCGCTCTGGACCGAGCTCGAGGCGCTCACGCGATCCGAGGAGGCCGTCTGGTTCCAGTGCCCCATCTGTTCCAGCCTCGTCGACCGTGCCGCCACCCATTGCGTGTGCGGCGCGATCTTCGAGGAACCCGGGGTGCGGATCTCCTACGCGTGCCCCCTGTGCAACGCGAAGGTCGCTTCGGACGCGGTCCGCTGCCGGTGCGGCGCGCGCTTCTCGGACTAGTGGGGACAACCCTTTTCAATCGGGCCTGGCTGGACGGCTCGATGGCCAGGGCGAAGGGCCCCACGATAGTTCGGAAATACCTCGTGATCTGGTGGGCGTACCAGCGTCCCTACTATGCGGTCACCGCGGACGAGGCGGAGGCGGCGTGGACCGCGAACCTCCGGAACGGAGTCGTCGTGGAGATCGAAGGCACGGGCGTCTCCGTGAAGAGGGTCTCGGACCACTGGAAACGCGACGACGCCGGGACCCCCATGCCTGCCGAGGCCCGCGAGCCCGCGGGGAGCCTCGCGCCGGCCCTCGCCCGCCGCGTGAAGAAACCGGGCTAGGGCAGCGAGTAGAGGCTGAGCGTGTAGGCGGTCTCGAACCCGAGCCTACCGTACAGGCGTTGCGCGTCGCTCCCCTTCTGGACCTGCAACGTGAGCACTTCGTCCCCCGACTTCTGGAACGACTCGATGCAGCGGATCGTCAGGGCGGTCGCGACGCCTCGGCGCCGGAATTCCGGCGCGGTCGCCACGCTGTACAGCCCCGTGATCCGGTCGCCTGTTCGGAGGAGCGCCGCCACGCCCACGGTCCTCCCGTCGATCTCCGCGAGCATCGTCTGGCCGGAAACGTCCTCGGCCTCGTCCGTGAAGGAGGAGAGCATGACGTCCTTCCACTCCCTCGGGAAGCCGAACCCCTCGAGCACGAGGTCCACCGCCGCTGCCATGTCCCCGTCCCCGTGCACCGGGCGGACGGAAACGTCCTTCGGGGCCTCCGCTGCTGGGGCGCGCCTCCAGACCATGACGTCGAGCTCGCCGTCCTCCTTGAATCCGCGCTGCCAGAGGTCGACGCCGAAGTCGTCCGGCCGCGTGATCGACCACAGCTGGAAGTGGGGGACGAGCCCCTTCCGTCGGAACGCGTCGGTCACGTACTCGATGACGGCGTCCTTCGACGTGCCCCCCGCGTCGACCTTGCACGCGAAGTTGAACCCCTTCGCCGGCAGGCTCTGGTTCAGGACGACGACGACGTTGCCGCGGTCTTCGACCTGTCCGCCGATGCCCCGCATCGCCTGCACGCGATGCCACTCCAGCCGCCACCATAGGTCCTGCTGGCGCACACGTTCACGACGCGAGCCCCCAAGATAAAAGGATTCGCCCGCGAGTTGCGCGCGCGATTCCGCGGGTCTCCGGGGGTCTTTCCCGATACTGAGGAAGAAAGAGTTAAGAGGGGAGGCGTGCCATCGGAAGGTTCGTGGTGGCGATCGCCGCCGAGATGGAACAGGTCGCCGAGTGCCCCAGCTGCGGCGCGCAGGTCGAGGCCGAGGCGAAGGAGTGCCCGCGGTGCGGCGAGATCTTCTCTGAAGAGCTCCTCCAGGCCGAGCCGGCCCCCGAGGAGGAAGCGAAGCCTTCGCGGGTCGAGAAGCTTTTGTTCTTCGGCGGCATCCTCCTCGTCCTCGCGGGCGGCCCCGGACTCTCGCTCGGCAGCTGGCTCCACGACGCGCTGCAGATCCCCATCGGGGGCCTCGCCTACGAAGAGTTCGGTTGGGTGAATCGCCTCGTCGCAGGCTTGGGCCTCGTCGTCCTGCTCGTCGGCATCGTCCTCCTCATCCTGTCCCTCCGGATGGTCCGGCCCGGGTACGATTACGACACTGGTGTGCCAAAGAAGGCCTGAGCGCCCGAGGAATCCGTGCTCCATAGGTTTTTATAGCGACTTCCTGATTCGACAGCCCTACCCTTACGGGTAGAGAAGAAGGTGGCTTATGTCGGCGTTTGGTGGCGGCGGGTTTCGTGCCGCCCCGGTTGAGGAAGGCAAGGTGTACGACGTGAAGATTGAGGATATGGGGCGCGAAGGCGACGGGCTCGCTCGCATCGAGAACTTCGTCGTGTTCGTCGCGGGGACGAAGGTGGGCGACCAGGTCAAGGTCCGCATCACGAAGGTCCTTCGCCGGATGGCAATCGGCGAGGTCGTTCGGGAATAGGACGGAACGGTTTCAGCGCTTCCCGAGGCGAGGGAACCCTATCCTCGGGACTTGAGATACCGCGCGAGGTCGTCCGCCACCACGTTGAGGAACTTCTCGTCTTCGGGTCGGAACGCGTCCAGCCGGTCCGAGTCCACATCGATCTCCCCAAACACCTCGCCGTCCGCGACAATCGGCACGACGATCTCGGACTTCGTGCTCGGGAAGCACTCGAGGTATCGTTCGTCCTTCGAGACGTCCGGCACGACGACCGTCTCCTTCGTCCGCGCCGCCAGGCCGCAGATCCCCTGCCCGACCGGGATCTCGGTGTGCTCCGTCGCCCGCTCCCCTTTCCACGCCGCCAGGCGCAGGATGTCCCCATCGAGCAGATAGATCCCGACCCACGAGTACGGGGGAAACGTCGAACGGAGATGGCCCGCGACGAAGTCGTACACCGCCGCGGGCAGGCGTTTCGGGTTGATCACGGTCCGGAGCGTCTCGATCGAGGTGTTGTACCTCGGCCCGATCGTCGGAGCCTTCGAGAAGAACGTGGAATAATTCCCGACGCCTTTCATCGCCCGGTCGAACCGCCGCGCGCGCAATAAGGTTTGTCGTTCCTCGCCTCTCCCTCCGTTTTCGACCCGATCGGCCCACGGCCCTCTCGTCGCCACGGCGCTTTTTTAAGTGTTTCGGAAGATGGGCGCTTGGACTGGCAAATGTTCAAATACGATTCTGGAAATCCCAAGGGTACAAGCATCCCTCCACAACGAGGCCGTTCCTGCATTTTCACTCGAACGGCCTATCTTTTTCTATCGCGCCGACACGTTCTTCCAGTACCCGACCTATCCGCCCGTCGTTGCCCCCCTCGGCCGTCCTGCTCGACGACTGGCGGACCCTCCGGCGGGCGACGCGCCCTGGCGCGATCCGGACGCACATCGCCGCCGCAATGCGGGAGGAAGGGCTCGTCAAGGACGACGAACTGTTCCACGACGCCTTCGACTACGCCTCCGCGTTCCACCGAGCGATGACGGAGCGCGACCTGCGGGAGCACACGGTCGAACAGGTCCTCTCCCTCACGCTGTACACGCTCGGCGACCCGAAGCCGCCCACGGACCCCGCGCTGGGACGCGTGACGAGCCGCGCCCTCGACCGGAACGCGGACCAGGTGCAGTGGTACGACGATGCGGTCCCCCTCCTCGAAGGCCTCCGCGCGCGACGCCTACCCCTCGCGCTCGTCGCGAACACGATCTTCGGCCTCGGGCAGCCGTGGGAGGACCGGTTCGCGCCCTACCTTCCCACGCGCGTCCTCTCGAGGGAATTCGGGTTCGTGAAGCCTCACCCCGGGATCTTCCTGGAGGCGGCCCGAAGGCTCGACGCGAACCCGAAGGACTGCCTCTTCGTCGGGGACCTCCCCCTCGCGGACGTGTGGGGTGCGCAGCAGGTGGGGATGAGGGCGGTCCTCGTCGACCGGGGCGACGACGAGGAGTCCACGTTCCGCGCGAACGACGCGCGGATGGCCGCGAACCTCGGCGTGAACCTCTCGCGGATCGAGCCGACCCACACGGTCTCGTCCCTCCGCGACGTCTTGCCCCTTGTGGACTAGGGGAGGGGCGGACGATCGATCCCGGACCAATCGACGTGTACTCGGCGTCCCTCGACCCTGATCCGACCCTCGACGAAGAGCTTGACCGCCAACGGGTACATGACGTGCTCCCACTCGAGGACGCGCGCGGCGAGGCCCTCCTCGGAGTCCCCCTCGGACACCGCGACCGCCTTCTGAAGGACGATCGGGCCGCCGTCGAGGCTCTCGTCGACGAGGTGGACCGTGAGGCCGGTCACCTTCGCCCCGTGCTCGATCGCGTCGCGGATCCCGTGAGCGCCCGGGAAGGCGGGCAAGAGCGACGGGTGGATGTTCAGGATCCGGTGCGGGAACTGGCGGAGGAAGTACGGGGAGAGGAGGCGCATGAAACCCGCGAGGACGACGAGGTCCACCTCGTGCCTCGTCAGCTCCGCCGCAACCGCGCGCTCGAACCCCTCGCGGTCTTTCCCGTACGGGGCGTGGTCGATGACGACACTGGGCACGTCGAGAGCGCGCGCGCGGTCGATCGCCCCGGCGCCGGGGACGTTGCACACGAGGACGGCGATCTCCGCGTTGATCTCCCCCTTCCGAATCGCCTCCGCAATCGATTGGAAGTTCGACCCCCGCCCCGACGAGAGCACGCCGATCCGCACCCGACCCATCGTCTCCCTCAGTGCTTGAAGAACCGCACGCCCGTAAGAACCATCGTGATGCCGTGTTCGTTCGCTGCGTCGATGACCTCGGCGTCCCGGATGCTCCCCCCGGGCTGGAGGATCGCCGCTACGCCGGCCTTCGCGGCCTCATCGATCCCATCGCGGAACGGGAAGAACGCGTCACTGCTGAGGACCGAGCCGTTCGCGCGACCCTCCGCCTTCATCGCCGCCAAACGCACGGCGTCCACGCGCGACACCTGCCCGGCGCCGATCGCGACCGTGGCGAGGTCCTTCGCAAGGACGACCGCGTTCGACTTCGCGTGCTTGCACACCTTCGTCGCGAAGAGCAGGTCCCGGACTTGCTCGTCCGTCGGCTTCGCCCGCGTCACGACCTTGAGCTGATCCGGCGTCAGTGTCGGTGCCTCCGTGGTCTGGACCAGGAGCCCGCCGCGAATGTCGATGAACTGCCACCCAGGGGCCGCCTTCCACGCCCCGCGGGGCCGCATGAGCCGGATGTTCGCCCGTTTTTTCAGCCGCTCGAGCGCATCGGACTCGAACGCGGGCGCAATGACCCCTTCGATGAAGTGGCCCTTCATCGCCTTCGCCACGTCGAGATCCACGGTCCGGTTGAACGCGACGACGCATCCGTACGCGGCCTTCGGGTCCGCCGCGTACGCGGCCGTGTACGCCGCCGCCAGCGCGTCCCGAACCGCCACCCCGCTCGGATTCCCGTGCTTGATCACGACCGCCACGGGGGTGTCGAACTCGAGTGCGAGCTCCAGCGCAGCGTGGAAGTCGAGGAGGTTGTTGAACGACAGGTCCTTCCCGTGAAGCTGCTCGCAGTCGGCGAGGGACGGCGCGCGCGCGTCGGGGTCGCGATAGAACGCGGCCTTCTGGTACGGGTTCTCTCCGTACCGGAGGTCTTGAACCTTGTCGATCGCAATTCGTAGGTGCGGCGGC
>Ga0209751_10006602_pt1 | contig 10721 bp, 8 predicted proteins | sample RifCSP13_1_FD_184019 | JGI IMG/M metagenome (GOLD analysis project Ga0209751, IMG submission 184019) | Soil microbial communities from Rifle, Colorado - Rifle CSP2_sed 13_1 (SPAdes) (version 2) | ecosystem: Environmental > Terrestrial > Deep subsurface > Rock core/Sediment | place: Rifle...
GACCATCGTCTTTTCCGGCGTCGAGGCTTTCACGTAACCCCACCGGTTGGTGATCCGATGCACGTGAATGTCAACGCCGATGCGCGCCTGGCCGCAGGCAATGCCCAACACCAGGTTAGCGCATTTTGGCCCCACGCCGTCAAACGACAACAAAACGGCCGGGTCGCACGGCAGCTCGCCGCCATATTCCTCGGCCACCCGCCGCGCCAGGGCCAGGATTTGCTCCGCCTTGCGCTCGTAAAACGTGCTCGCCCGGATCAACTCGCGCAGCTCGGCCAGCGCGAGCCGGCTGACGGCTTCGGGCGTGCGCGCGCGGGCGAAGAGGCGGCGCGCCGTCGGCAGCATGACCTCGTCAAACGTCCTGATCGAAATAATACAAGCCGCCAATAGTTCAAAGGGCGAGGTGTATCCCTCTGCATAAAGCTCAAAGAGCGCCGCCTTTGGCAGCGGTTCGACCGCCGTGCGGATGCGGTTGATAGCCAGGTCAATGTCAAAACTCTTTTTGATCATGTCGTCCCTTCCTATCATCTGCGCCTATCCGCGTTCATCTCTGCCATCGGTGGTTTCCTCACCTGGAATACGCTGCGACCACCGCCGGGATCGGCGTGAGCGAGTCAATCGCATCGTTCGGCCCGGCGTAATACCCGGTTGAGCCGCCGCCGTCGAGATTGAACGCAATCGTCAGGCCCAATTTCGAGTCACGCAGCCAGCGCGCCAATTCGGTCAGCGTGAACGCCGCATGCGGCGCGACGACAAGGTACATCTTCCCGCTGGCATCCTGCCCCAGCGCGGTGCGCCGCGCACGGACGCTGTCCTCTTTCGCAAAGGTCGAACCGTCCGGATAAATCAACATCGGGAAACCTTGCACCGCCTGCGCCAGCGGCTCGCCGCGCCGATAAGGCTGCGCGGCCAGCGACCGCACGACGGGCGCGCCGCCCGCCACCGCGAACATCCCTCCAATCCCCTCGTAAGACCTGCCGAACGTCTTCCCATCGCTGACGAGCAGGCCCAGCGCCGCGTTCTTCTCGTCGAAGTATCCGGCGTTGAAAACCAACTGCGCGCTCCGGTCCCATTGCGCCACGAAACGAGGCGCGCCGGGCGCATACAGCACCCGAAAAGCGAAGGACTGTGGATCAACCCGAAACAGGACGACGCGCTCGGCGAACCCCAGCGCCGGGAACGGGATGGTGATCTCGCGACGGTCGAGGCCGGGAAGCTTTGAGAGCCAGCCTGTGTCGGAGGGCGCCGAGGTTGGGGCGGGCGTGATGGTGGGCGCCGATGTGGGCCAGGGTGCTGGTGTGGGCGTGGTGGAGGCGCAGGCAAACAGGAGCCAGGCCAATCCCATCAAGCCGGCGCCGTGATTCAAAGATCGCGGCAGATTTTCAGAAAACCTCACGCGCCGTCGGGTAAACGCAGGCGCTCGCCAGCCTGGTAACTTACCGTCGCATCACGCCGCAACAGCGAGACACTGCCCGCGCCCATCACCTCCCACGTCTCGCCAATCCGCCCGATCAGCGCGGTGTGCTCGTCTATCCCCAGCACATATTCCGCTCCGGTCAACCGCCCCTGAATGTAGGCGGTCAGCCCGGCGCGATAGGTTTCGAGCATGTTGAAGTGGGGGATCAGAATGCAGTTGGGGAGCCGGTTGAACGCCGGGAAATAGGCAAAATCGTCGTCGCTTAGATCGGGGACGACGGCCCCGAGGATCATCGCGCCTGCGGAGCAGCCGGCGAAGACCGCGCCGCGCGCCCACGCGGCCTCCACCGCGGCCCAGGCGCGCGTCCCCTCCAGCGTGCGGTGGAGGTAGAGCGGGTCGCCGCCCGAAAAATAGATCAAATCGGCCGCCTCGATCAGCGCCGCCCAGCGCGGATCATCCGCCGAGGCCAGGTCGGTGATGCGCGCACACTCGGCCTCGGCCCCCAGGCGGCGGAAGTGCGTCACGCCCATCTCTGCCCAGCGGTCCACGCTCGCCTCACCCTCCTGCCCCGCCGCTGCCGGGATGCAGGCCACGCGTGGAGGCCGGTTGCCCGCCTCGGCTAACAGCCGTTGATCTATCTCGTCCATCGTGGAGAGATATTCTCCCGCTCCCACCAGCGCAGTCAACCCGGCCATACACCTCCTCTTGTTCGCCCTCGATCAGCGCGAGACGTGAGTCTGAGTCACTTCACTTCGACCGCATCGGACAGGCGCCAGACCACGTCGTCCCAGTCGCTCGCCGGCTGGACGAGGGCGTTGAAATCGTCGCCGCTCTCCTCGCCCGAAGCGTTGAAGGCGTCGTGGCTCTCCCACTCCATCAAGAACAGGACGTCATTCGGGTCCTTTTCCGCCCGGTAGACCTTGGCCCAATGGCAGCCGACGCGCTTCATAGCGCCGGCGTATTTGGCCATCGCGGCCTTGACCCCCTCAAAATCCTTGACTTTGACGCGCATCGTGACCAGGACTGACATAGGAGCCTCCTTTATGCTCTTCGGCAGCACGGTACTCTTTTGCCATAGAGGATCAAAATCGTAACCATTATATTTCTGCTTTCAGCGCAACGCCAAATCCGCCATTCTGAAAATGCCCTCGTGGAAGTCATGGCGAGCCAGGAGAAGCAATCCGCGCAGCGGCACGCTGCGCGGAAGGCGCTGCCGGCCGATGCAAGCCGAGTCGACGGAGGCCGACTTCGCTGTCTATTGGCGCACGCGAAGCGTCTCACGGCCGCCGCTCGCCCTGTGGTAGGATAGGCCGGCAGGAGCGTACCGCCTGTGGTCATCACCAGTCCAAATAACCCAAGAATCAAGCATGTCGTCAAACTGCGCGAACGCCGCCAGCGTGAACGCGATGGGTTGATGCTTATCGAGGGCTGCGATGAGATATCCCTGGCGCTGGCAAACGGCATCCGGCTCCACACGGTCTTTTTCTGCCCACCCCTCTCACGCCCCACGCCTCAAGCCGCCCTGCTGGAACAAGCCGACCAATCAGGCGCGGAACTTGTCGAGGTCAGCCCCTCCGTCTTTGAGAAAATGGCCTACCGCGAGAATCCGGATGGATGGCTGGCCGTAGCGCCAGCCCTGCGCCGCCGCCTCGCCGACCTGACACTCAGCCCCAATCCGCTGCTCGTGGTCGCCGAGGCCGTCGAGAAGCCGGGCAACCTGGGCGCGATCCTCCGTTCGGCGGACGCGGCGGGCGTGGACGGGGTCATTATCTGCGATCCGGCGACGGACGCGAACAACCCGAACGTCGTCCGGGCCAGCCGGGGGACACTGTTCACCGTTCAAGTGGCAGAAGCCGCGGGGGCCGAGGCGCTGGCGTGGCTCCGTGAGCGAGGCATCCGAATCGCTGCCGCCACGCCGGGGGCAGCATTGAGCTACGGCGCAGCCGACCTGCGCGGGCCAGTCGCAATCGCCGTCGGCGCCGAAGACGAGGGCTTGAGTCGGCTCTGGCTGGAGAATGCTGACCTCGCCGTCCGAATTCCCATGCTGGGAAAAGTCAACTCGCTCAACGTGGCGACGGCGGCGGCGGTGATACTTTTTGAGGCCATCAGGCAGAGAAGCGTGACGAGCGACGAGTGACGAGGAAGCCCCGACCCCCGACACTTGTCACTCGTCACTTTTCATACCCCCTTTGTTTTCGCCCGCTGTTCGCTTACAATACGGCCCGTGGCTCGACTGCCCCGCAGCTTCTTCAACCGCCCTACTCTGGAGGTTGCCCGCAGCCTGTTGGGCCAGCGGCTGGTCAGAATCTATAGAGGAAAACGGCTCTCCGGCCTCATCGCCGAGACCGAGGCCTACATCGGCGAGGACGACCTGGCCTGCCATGCACGATTTGGCCGCACGCCCCGCTCCGAGGTCATGTACGGCCCGCCGGGATGCGCTTACGTTTACTTCACCTACGGCTTGCACTGGATGCTTAACTTCGTCACGGAGGCGGAAGATTTACCGGCGGCGGTGCTCATCCGGGCCGTTCGACCGGACGAGGGCGTCGAGGTCATGCGCCGCCGGCGCAACCGCCTGGACGCGGACGGGACTCTGACCGACGGCCCGGCAAAACTCGCGCAGGCGCTCGCGATTGACAAACGCCTGAACGGTTGTGACCTGTGCGCCCCGGGGTCCGTGCTGTTCGTGGAACGCCGCCGCGCAGTTCCGGAAACCCAAGTGATGCGCGCCCCACGCGTCGGCCTGAACAACACCCCGGAACCCTGGCGCAGCGCGGCATGGAATTTTAGATGGCAGATTCATCATGGAGACAAGTATGGGACTCTTATCCGGTAAAACCGCGCTCATCTTCGGCGTCGCCAACGACCACAGCATCGCGTGGGGCATCGCGCAGGCGTTCCACCGCGAGGGCGCCAGGCTGGCCTTCAGCTATGCGGGCGAGGCGCTCGAAAAGCGCGTCAAGCCCCTGGCCGAAAAGGTCGGCGCCGGTTTCGTGGAACCGTGCGACGTGGGCAGGGACGAGGACATCGCCGCGCTCTTCGAAAAAGCGCACAACCGGTTCAGCGGGATTGACATCCTCATCCACTCCGTCGCCTTCGCCAACCGCGACGACCTGACCGGCCCGTACTACAACACCTCGCGCGCCGGATTTCATCTGGCGATGGACGTCAGCGTGTATTCGTTCACCGCGCTGGCGCGTGCGGCCTTGCCCCTTATGCGCCCCAACGGCGCCATGCTCACGCTCACCTATCTCGGCGCGGTGCGCGCGGTGCATCACTACAACGTCATGGGTGTGGCGAAGGCCGCGCTGGAGGCCAGCGTGCGCTACCTGGCCGTGGACATGGGCGCAGAGGAGAAGCGCATCCGCGTCAATGCCATCTCCGCCGGACCAATTCGCACCCTCGCCTCCGCAGGGGTCGTCGGGTTCAAGACCATGCACGCGGAGTTCAAAAATATGGCCCCGCTGCGCCGCAATGTGACCATCGAGGATGTGGGCAACGCCGCGCTCTACCTGTGCTCCGACCTCGCCGCGGGGGTGACTGGCGAAATCCATTACGTGGACGCGGGGTACAACGTCGTCGGGATCCCGGAGGCCGGGGAGAAGAAAGAGTAGTTGGAGATTAGAGATCAGGGATTGGAGATTAGAGACTGGATGAGCACGAGACCCTACCGCCTGCCCACCTATGCCCTCCCCAAACAATATGACCTCCGCCTGGATGCGCGCCTCGGGCGTGAGGCGTTCTTTGGGCAAGTGACCATTCAAGTGGACATCGTCGAGGCGCAAGAGGTCCTCGAATTGCACGCGCGCAACTTGACCATCTCCCGCGCCCAGCTGGCGGCCGGCGCGCAAACGCTCGCCGGCGCGGTCGAGTTAGACCCGGAGCGCGAACGCGCCAGCCTCAAATTTGAAGCGCCCTTGCCCACCGGTTCGGCCACGCTCACGCTCGATTTTGAGGGCAAAGTGAGCCAGGGTCTGCAAGGACTGTATCTCGCGCAAGACAAGCCGGAGCAATTGCTCTGCACCCAGTGCGAAGCCACTGACGCCCGCGCCATCTTCCCGTGCTGGGACGAGCCGGCTTTTAAAGCCAGGTTCTCCTATCAGATCACCACTGCGCCCGAGGCGGTCGTGCTGGCCAACACCCCGCTCCTCTCGGCGACCGAGGCGGATGGCTCAACGACGCGGACTTTCGCGCCGACCAGGGTGATGTCCACCTATCTCGTCGCGTTCGTCATCGGCGACGTCGCCAGCACGCCCGAAGAAACCGTGAACGGCACGCCCCTGCGCGTGTGGGCCATGCGCGGCAAAGAAGCCCTGGGCGACTTCGCCCTCCGCTATACCGCGCGCCTCCTGCCCTGGTACGAAGACTACTTTGGCGCGCCCTACCATTTCGACAAATACGACCAGGTGGCCGTGCCCGGCTTCTCCGCTGGCGCCATGGAAAACAGCGGTCTCGTCCTCTTCCGCCAGAATCTGCTGTTGATGAGTCCCGGCGGCGTCTCGTGGGGGCAGGAAAAATCCATCGCCCATGTCATCGCGCATGAGTTCGCCCATATGTGGTTCGGCAACTACGTGACCATGCAGTGGTGGGACGACCTGTGGCTGAACGAGGCCTTCGCCGAGTGGATCTCGCACAAAGCCGTGAACGAGCTCTCGCCGGACTACAGAATCTGGGACGACTTCCAGAGCGGCAAGAACGGCGCACTGGCGAAGGACGCGCTCGAAAGCACGCATCCCATCTACAGCCCCGTCGAGACGCCCGAACAGGCGAGCGAGCTTTTCGACGCGATCACCTACACCAAGGGCTGCGCCGTTTTGCGGATGCTCGAGAACTTCCTCGGCGCGGAGGCATTCCGCGCTGGGCTGCGCACGTACATGCGGGAGTTCGCCGAGCGCAACGCGCGCGGCGCGGACCTGTGGCGGCATCTGCAGGCCGCGTCACACCGACCCGTCACGCAGATCATGGAAAGCTGGATTTTGCAGAGCGGCTACCCGTGCGTCGCCGTCGCCCACGAAGGCGGACACCAACTCCGTCTGCGCCAGCAGCGGTTCTTTTCCAGCCCCGCGGCCCCTGCGGATAACTCCCAGCTCTGGCAGGTCCCCCTCGTCCTCCGGTACGCCGACGACGCCGGCGCGCACGAAACCCGCTACGTCCTCACCGGGCGCGAGGCCGTCCTGCCCCTCGACGTCACGGGCGCGCTCAGCTGGTGCTATGCCAACGCCGACGAAGTCGGCTTCTATCGCCAGAACCTGCAAGGTCCGTTGCTCAAAGAGGCGCTGGCGCATCTCTCCCAACTGACTCCCAGCGAGCAAATGGGCTTGCTCGGCGACCAGTGGGCGCTCACCCGCAATGGCGCGCAGACCATCACTCAGTTCCTCGACGTCCTCGACGCCTTCGCCCAGAGCCAGCATTACAATGTTCTGTTTGAAGTGGTCGGGCGCCTGCACGCCCTGGAGCGCCTGGTCGAGGAGGCTGGGGATGAAACCGCCCTGCAGCGGTTCCGCGGCTGGGTAGACCGGCTCTTTGCGGCGCGCCTCGACCAGTTGGGATTCGCCCCACGCGAGGGCGAAACCACTGAAACGTCGCAGACTCGCATTTCCGTCGTTGACGCCATGACCACGTTGGCGCACGACCTGCGCGCCCTTGCCGAGGCCGGGGAATGGGCCGCTCAGGAGGCGGCCGATCCCAAGTCTGTTGATCCCAACCTCGCTTCGACCCTCGTCGCCGCGGCGGCGCAATTTGGCGACCTTGCGCGCTTCCAGGAATACGTCCGCATCTACCAGCGCCGCAAGGCCGCCGCGTTCACGCCGCAGGAGGTCCAGCGTTATCTCTACAGCTTCCCCGCCTTCCGCGCGCCCGAACTGGTGGCCCAGACTCTCAGCCTGATGGACGAAGACGTCATCCCCAAAGAGAGCATCGGGCCGGTGCTGACGACCATGCTCACCCGCCGTCACTCGCAGGTCCCGGCGTGGGAGTACCTCAAAGCCAACTGGGCCAAACTGAGCGACCTGGGCATGGCCTGGACGCACTACCTGATTGAGACCGCCGGGCAGCTCCCGGTCTCCTACCGCGCCGACTTCATGGCCTTCTACGACTCGCGCCTGAACGGCGCCGCGCAGATGAGCTACGCCCGCGCCCTCGAGACGATGGACCAGCTCGCCGAGTTCAAAATCCGCATCCACGGCGATTTGCTGGCCTGGCTGAAAAGGTGACCCCCTCTCGCCCCTCCCCATTGCGGCGCAAGGCGCTCGAAACAGCCAAGGCTTGATAGCCGTGATGGCGCGCAAGCGGGATGGGGGTGGGGGGTTAAACGCGCAAAGAGACCGACATGGCGACTGAAATCACCCCGGACCTCATCCAAACCATCCAAGCCCGCGTGGCCGGGCAGGGCGAGCCGATCGTCCAGTTCATGCGCGCGATTTGCGCCATCCCCAGCATCATGGGGAATATCGGCGCAGTCGGCAAGCGCGTCATCTCCGAGATGGACAGATTGGGCTTCGAGGACACGCGCTCTGACAAGATGGGCAACGTGCTGGGGCGGGTGGGCAATGGCCGCAAGATTCTGCTCTACGACTCGCACCTTGACACGGTAGACGTGGGCGACCGCTCCGATTGGGAGTGGGATCCGTTCGAAGGCAAGGTCGAGAACGGGGTTCTGTACGCCCGCGGGGCTGGGGATGAGAAACAGTCCACGCCGGGAATGATCTACGGCATCGCCCTGGCGCGCGACCTCGGCCTGCTCGACGGGTACACCGTCTACTACTTCGGCAACATGGAAGAGGACTGCGACGGGATCGCCTGCGACGCGCTGGTGAACGTCGAGGGCGTCAAGCCCGATTTCGTGGTCGTGGGTGAGCCGACTGAGATGAATGTCTACCGGGGGCACAAGGGGCGCGTGGAGTTGAAGGTCGTCGCCAAGGGCCGCTCGGCCCATGCCGCCTCCAATCAGTTGGGCGACAACGCCATTTACAAGTTGCTCCCGGTCATCGCCGGCATTCGCGATCTGAACGACCAGTTGCACGCCGACCCGTTCCTCGGCCAGGGGCGCATCACCGTGAGCATCAGCGAGTCCCGGTCGCCCTCGCTCAACGCCGTGCCGGACGAAGCCACCATCTACATTGACCGCCGCCTGACGTTTGGCGAGAGCAAGGAAGAAGCGATGAAACAGGTGAAGGCGCTCATCCCGCCGGAGCATAAGAACGACATGACCGTCGAGATGCTGTTCTACGATACGCCCTCGTACACCGGCTTCAAGTACCCGGTGGACAAGTACTACCCCGCCTGGGCGCTCCCCGAAGAGCATCCGCTGGTGCAGGCCGGGATGCGGACGGCCCAGACGCTGTGGGGCGGCGCGCCGAAAACCGGCAAACTCAACTTTTCCACTAACGGCACGTATTGGGCGGGCAAGGCTGGCATCCCGACGATTATTTTCGCCGCTGGCGTCGAGACCACCGCCCACAGCCTCTTGGACCAGGTGCCGCTGGACGACCTGGTGCGCGCGACCGAGTGGTACGCGCTGTTGCCGGGGGTGCTACGATAGTTTCTGGTCATGTGCGACGCACCACGCCGAAATGCACCCTTCCGGCCCGGCAGGGCTTTCCCATTCTCGGCTCCGGCGGTTAGACGCTTCGCGCGCAGCAACGAAGGGCACAAAGCCTGCCTTCGCGGGCTAGAGCCAGTCACCGTAGGGTGACTTCGTGCTTTTTGTTGCCGCGATTTCCCTGGCCCGCTGGCGCTAGCCAGGGCGGGCAATCGCCGGGACTTTGGGAAAGCCCTGCCCGGCCCGGTCCAAAGGCTGTACAGGCCGGGCGCGAGATGCTAAAATTTCACGTGCAATCCCACAAAACGGGGAAGTGCTGGAATTGGCAGACAGAACGGACTTAGGATCCGTCGGGGCAACCCGTGAGGGTTCAAATCCCTCCTTCCCCACTCGAGGCGCAAGTCAGCAACTTGTGCTGCGGTTATGGGACCTAGCCAAATAGGCAGCCCCTGTGGCCCGCTTTCTTATCATTCGCCAACGCACGCTATGCTATACTCGCCGCACGTCCAACACCCTGGCGGCGGGTCACCCCCTGTGGGTAAAAGGATACCTGAGTTGAAGATCGAGACGCACAAGCAAGAGAATAGCATTCTGGAGCTGACCGTCGAGGTGGATGAGGAGCGCGTCCAGCCGGCCCTGCGCGCCGCCGCCCGCCAGCTCGCCAAGCGCTACCCGGTTCCGGGCTTCCGCCCTGGGAAGGCCCCCTACGACGTGATCCTGCGCCAGTTCGGCGAAGGCGCGCTGTACGAAGCGGCGGTGGAAGACCTCGGCCAGAAGGTGTACGCCGAGGCGCTGGAACAGGAAAAAATAGACGCCTACGGCCCCGGCGCGCTGGAGGACGTGCAGCTCAAGCCGATGGTGCTGAAGTTCAGCGTCCCCCTGCGCCCGGAAGTGGAGCTTGGGGATTACCGCGCCCTCCAGCTTCCCTACACCCCGCCAGAGATCAAGGACGAGCAGGTTAACGAGGCGCTGGAGCATCTGCGCGAGCACCAGGCGGTGATGGAGCCAGTGGACCGCCCGGCTGAACTGACCGACGTGGCGGTGCTCGATGTGAAGGGCTACCTGAACACGGGCGAGAACCCCTCCGACTTTTTGCTCGCCGACCAGGACATCTCGCTCCTGCTCGATGAGAAGACCGACTGGCCGGTGCCGGGCTTTGCGCCATTCATCGTGGGCCTGAAGGCCGGCGAGGAGAAGAAATTTGATCTGACTTTCCCCGATGATTACGCAAACGAGTCGCTGCGCGGCCAGACGGCGCACTTTGAAGTCACGGTGAAAGAAGTCAAGCAGCGGACCTTGCCCGAGTGGAACGACGAACTCGCCAAAACCATCGGCGATTATCAGACCCTGGACGAGATGCGCGCCCGGGTACGGGAAGACCTGGCGAACCAGGCCGAGCGGACGGTCGAGCAGGAATACAATGCACAGATCATGGACCGGCTCCTCGAGCAGGCGCACATCCGGTATCCGCTCGTGCTGCTGGAGAAGGAAGTGGACGACCTGCTCGAAGACCTCGACCGCCGCCTGCACGAGCAGCGCCTGACGCTCGACGACTATTTGAAGATCGAGGGCAAGACGAAAGAGGCCCTACGCGAAGAGTACAAGCCGCGCGCCGAGGAACGGTTGAAGCGCGCGCTCATCCTGGGCAAAGTCGTCGAACTCGAACAGCTCGACGTCAGCGACACGGACGTAGACGACCAGATCGAGAAGTTGAGCACGCCGTTCGGCGAGCAGGCCGGGCGCATCCGCGAGGTGTTCGGGACG
>Ga0209751_10006604_pt1 | contig 10720 bp, 9 predicted proteins | sample RifCSP13_1_FD_184019 | JGI IMG/M metagenome (GOLD analysis project Ga0209751, IMG submission 184019) | Soil microbial communities from Rifle, Colorado - Rifle CSP2_sed 13_1 (SPAdes) (version 2) | ecosystem: Environmental > Terrestrial > Deep subsurface > Rock core/Sediment | place: Rifle...
GCTTCCCAACGGCCTCAGCGTGGCACGGAACGGCCTACGACACTCCGCCGGCCGCCGGCGAGCTTGTCGGAGAAACGACGAACAACGCCTCGCCGGTAATCGGTGCGCCGTCGGAGAACGTGACGCTCGTCTACTTTGGGTACACCCACTGTCCGGACTTCTGCCCGGCGACAATGGCGGTTGCCCGTGAGCTCTTCGAGCAGTTGGGGTCTCAGGCAGACCTGGTCCGCTTCGTGTTTGTCACGGTTGACCCGGAACGGGATACGCTTCCGGTCATAGCGGATTACGTGTCGGCGTTTGATCCTCGGTTCATCGGACTCCGCCCGGCGTCAGACGACCTGCCGGGACTGTTGGCTGCCTATGGCGCGGCAGCTTTCGTCTATCCCGAAGGCCACGAGCATCCGCAGGACTCGGTCATTGCCCACACGACGCGCGTCTTCCTCATCGACCAGGAAGGAAAGCTGCGAGTGCACTACCCATTCGATACAACTGCCGAGGACCTGCGGGTCGACGTGCAGCGTCTCCTCGAAGATGGGTAGAGCCATGTCGACCGGCGACCAGCATCCACCAAGCACCGCCAATGCCTCGTCCGCCTCCTGGCGCCATCGCCGACTGGATGTCTTCGCCTGTACCATGCTGGCGTTGAGCGGCCTCATCCATCTGGCGATCACCGCCGAGCATTCCCTGCATGCTCCGGCTCACGGCCTGTTCTTCGCCGTGCTCGGTGTCGCCCAACTTGGCTGGGCGGTCGCATACTGGTTGGTGCCGTCGCGCTGGCTGCGCTGGTCTGGGCTGGCCCTGACTGGCGGCATGATCGTCCTGTATGCCCTCACCCGCGGCTTCACCGCCCCCTTCCAGGATTCCCCGGAGGAGGTCGAGCCGATCGGCCTGCTCTCCAAGGCGCTAGAGGCCATGGCCGTGGTTTGCCTGATGATCGCCGAGGGCGGCGTCCGCGCCTCACCGCGCCGGATAGCTGGCGTTGCCCTGGCCGTGATCAGCATCAGCGTCCTGACCGGTGGCGCCACCTACGCCGCGGCCATCGCGCTCGAGCCGTTCGCGCCGGCGGTCTTGGCCGCACCGCTCGAAGAGGCGTCATCAGAAACGGCATCCGCTCATTCGCACGGCGCGGCACACCACATTCGGCTCGACAATGCCGTCGCCGGCGGTTATCTCGTCCGGGCCGTCACTTCGCCCGGAACCGACCGACCTGAGGATCTCCTGGTGGAGGTCCGCCTGCTCGATCCCTCTACGCGCAAGACGGTGACGGACGCCGCGGTCCTGATCCGGGCTTCCCAGCGCGATTCGGGAGCGGCAGCCGAGGCCTCGGCGGTCCAGGGCACTGCCAGCATTCCGCGTGACTACGGCGCTCGCCTCGAGTTGCCCACGGCCGGGAATTGGCACATCACGATCTCGATCACGGGCCCGGCGGGGCTGGCCGAGACGAGTTTCGATCTGCAAGTCTCCGGCGGGAGCGGCATCGGCGGACAGATCAGCGCCTATCTGCCGTTCGCCGGGCTCTTCCTTCTGGTTGCGGGCTATTTCCTCTTGACGCGTGTGCGGCCCCAAGGTGGGACACCGCCGGCGGGGTGATCAGGCGCGCTGAGCCAGCCTGCCCCGCCCTTGGCGGTCTGTCCCCTTGGGACTCCCGAAGGAGCGTAGAGACCGAGCGTAGTCGAGGGGGCGAAGCGCGCCATCCGCACCAAGCGTCCCTCGAAGACATCCCGATCCCTCGGCTTCGCTCGGGGCAAGCTCCGCGAGGGACAAGCTCAGGGCGCCTTTGTCGATACCCCCTCCGGGCGCCTCTCCCAGCCGGGCTCGGCTGGATCCAAGAGCGCTATCAGTCCGATTGTCCCCATATTGGCGAAAAGTAATGGAGCGAGAGACGGCGCCCCGCGCAGGAAGCGCTCGCCGACAAACGTCCCCTGGGACGTCAGATTCGATTGGACGTGGAACCACGCCCCAAGCATCCCGAGCAGGATGAGCGCTGCCATCGCTGCCGCATACGTGATCACTTCGGCCGGCGGAGGCTGTTCCATCAGCCCCAGGCCAACGGCGGCGACCACCCCGAACACGCCGATGATCGTGGGAACCCACAGCCACGGATTGGCGAATCCGGTCCGGGCATGGTCCAGCACGCTGCTGAGGACGGTGGCCAGACATCCGAGCCCGACCAGGAACAGGTAAGCGCGGGTCTTGCTGTACGGCAGCACGAGCCGCAGCCGGCGTGCAAGTGTCAGCCTCCCACTCTCCGGAGGGGACTCGATCCAGGCAGCGCTGATTCCCAGCATGCCGACGAGAGAGAAAGTGAGGGGGCCGAGGATCGGCGGCGCCCAGACGAGCAGCGGCATCGAGATCTGCTCGCCGGGCAGCGCACTCGGGAGAATCGCCCGAATCCAGTGCAGGTAGGCCCCGGCAAGACCCACCAAGATGGAACTGGCGAAGACGGTGGTAGCCATCACGGAGGCGGCTTCGCGCCGACGGATGGCGAGCAGGCCGGCCAGCAGTAGCAAAGCGGCCGCCACCGGGCCGAACACGATCGGGATCCACTCGAAGCGGGTGATGGTCCCGCTGATGCTGTGCGCCAGATAAATGTCGACGGCCAGGAAGAACTCGTTGGCCGCCGCCATCAGGAGCATCAGCTGGTCGCGCGAGAGGGGAAGCCGCCGGGCGCGCGCGGTGGGGACAACGGCGGTCAGGTAGCCCATCTCAGAGTGCCGTTCCGAGAATTCCGTGATTCAGTACGCCAGACTTCCTTCCGATACCGGCCATCGGCCATTCTCCCTCGCTCGGGCCAGGCCTTCAGGGTCCGATGAACAACACTCCCGAGATCCGGCCCACACCGCCGAAGATCGTTGAGAATTCGCAGGCAGACACGGGACGGGACGCTACTCCCCGCCGCCCCCCAACTTCCCCTCGGCCGTCTCCTTCAGCTCGGCCAGATCGCTGAGAAGCTCGTAGACCCCGTGCCACTGGGTGTAGTCCGGACCCTGCATCCAGGTTCCGAACTTGGCGGTGCGGCCCCAATGATGCCAGGCCTCGAAATAGACGTAGTCGATCGGTTCATCGAAGGGGGCCTCCGTAAGTAGACCGGCCGCCTTGAGCGGGGCCATGATGGCATCGCTCTCTCTCACCAGGTCGTTGACGGCCTCGGTGGCCGCATCGGCGTCGGCGTAGAAGTCATCGATGAAGGCCTGGTTGTGGCATTCCCGACAGACGGCCTGCATGCGCGTACGATTGTCCTGCCAGCTCGGTCGCCGTTCGCTGATGGGCGCGAACAGGTACCAAGTCAGTCGGTCACCGGCGTCGTGGGTCGTCCCGGACGAACCGAAGCCGCTGAAGTGACAAGTGGCGCAGGTCGGCGCCGGGAAGTCGTTCACCGTCAGCGTCCCGGCCTCCGCCTCCCAGTTCCAGTCGTCGCCGCCGGTGTGGTAGGCGATACCATGCGGCGATTCCTCGTAGATCTCCCACTGCGGGTGATCCGGCCCGATGTGGCAGGCGTTGCAGGTTTCCGGCTTGCGCGCCTGCTCCAGGCTAAAGGTGTGGCGGAGGTGGCACTGCTGGCATTCGCCGACGCTCCCGTCGGGCTGTGGCCGCCCGACGTTGTGGCAGCTCTCGCACGCGAAGCGCGTAATCTCCGGCCCTTCGATGGCGAAGAGAGCGTTGCGCATCTTGTCAGGCGCGAAGCTGCCCTCGGGGATCGCCTGAACCATCGCCAGGTGGTCGGCGCTCAGGCCGGTCGTGCCGGTCATGGCGACATAGGCCGGCAACGAGTGGCGGCTCTGATTGAATTGCGCCACTTCGGACGAGTGGCAGCGCTCGCAGCGGCCCGGCGTCGGTTGGTTCAGGACGAAAGTGTCCTCGTGTTCGACGGCTCCCGGGTAATCGGAGGCGACTTCGTGGCAGTCACGACATCCGACCTCGGCGGCGGCCATCGTACTCTGGCCGAACTGCTCGACGATTCCGGGCGTGCTCTGGCGGTGGCAGACGACGCAATCGTCGCGGCTGGTGGCCAGGGCATCGACCGCTTCGACCTGTTCCGCCGTCCTCCGGCTCTGGCCGACGGCCAGGATCAACATGGCCAGGCCGAGCACGACGATCACCACGACCAGGCCGGCCACCAGGAGGCGCGGGAAACGCCGCGGGGTTTTCGCCGTTGGATTGCCCATGGTGAGTGCCTCCGTATTGTCTCGCCGGCGGCCGGCCGGCGGGGAGGCCGCGGCGCCCGTCTCTCCCCATCCGGCGATCAGGCGTGCCGGACGAGGACGTCGACGACCATGGCGCTGAAGATCAGGGCCAAGTAGACGCTCGAGTACCGATAGAGGGCCCAGGCGCGCTGGCGGCCCCCCGAGCGAAGCAGCCCCCATGCCTGGAAAAGGAAGATCGCTCCCAGTCCTACAGCCGCGGCGAAGTACAGGCTGTTGGTCAGGCCGATGCCCGGCAGCAGCAGCGTCAGTGCGACGAGTTGAATCGAATAAAGGAAGATGTGCCGGCGCGCCGCCAGATCGCCGTAGACCACGGGCAGCATCGGGATCGCCGCCCGCGCATATTCCTGGCGGCGCGTCAGCGACAGGGCCCAGAAGTGCGGCGGAGTCCAAAAGAAGACGATGGCGAACAGAAACAGGGCCGGCATCGTCAGTGAGCCGGTGGAGGCCGCCCAGCCGACCAACGGCGGGATGGCCCCCGCCCCGCCGCCGATGACGATGTTCTGTGGCGTAGCCCGTTTGAGATACAGGGAATAGCCGCCGACGTAATAGACGGCTCCGGTCGCCGCCAGCAAGGCGCTCAGCGGATTGACGAAAATCGCCAGGACCAGGATTCCCAGGAGGATCAGCAGCAGGCCGAAGCGCAAGGCCTGGTTGGGCGTCAGGCGGCCATCCGGGAGCGGACGCAGCCGCGTGCGCGTCATCCGGGCATCGAGGTCGCGGTCGATGAACTGATTGAGAGCGCTCGCGCCGGAGGCGGTCAACGCCCCGCCCAGCAGCGTCCAGAACGCCAGGGAGGCGGGCGGAAGGCGTCCCGCGGCCACGACCATGCCAGCCCAGGTCGTGGCGAGCAGGAGCAGCGTGATGAGCGGCTTGCCGAGCGCCAGGTAGTCCCGCCAGCGAGGGCGATGGCGGACGGAGGCGGCAGGCGAGACTTCTTGAGGAGGAAGGCGGGGCGGACGGGAGGGCTCGATCACCCCGCCCCTCTAGATCGCGATCGTCAACAGGGCGAAGACGAGCAGGAGCAGAGCCGGCAGGACGAAGGCCGCCGTATAGAACCGGCTGTCCTGCCGCAGGTGCATATAGAACGCCGCCACCAGCGCCACTTTTAGCCCGGAAAAGAGCAAGTAAAGGGCGGTCGAAAGCGGAGGCAGGACCCGCAGGACACTGATGCCGAGTTCGATCGCCGTCAGGATAACCAGCCCGAGGAAGATGACCCCGTAGCTCGGTCGGCCTTTCTCGGGCCGCGTCGCACTTCCTTGCATTCCCGGCCTCCTAGACGATCAGGTAGATCTGCGTGAACAGGACGATCCAAACGATGTCGACGAAGTGCCAATACAGGCCGAAGATCTCTACGGCCATGTTGTGCTCGGCGTTGAGCGTCCCGCGCAGCCCGCGGAAGAGGGTCACGATGGCCCACAGGACGCCGACAGCGACGTGCAGCCCGTGAAAACCGGTGAGCGTGAAGAAAGATGAGCCGAAGACGCCGCTGGTGAGCGTCACCCCCTGGCGGTACAGGTCGGCGAATTCGTAGAGCTGACCGGTGAGGAAGGCGACCCCCAGCAAGATCGTCAGAAGGAGCAAAGCAGCGAAGCGTCCCTGCCGACCCTGGCGGATGGCGGTCAATGCGCTGACGACGGTGTAGCTGGAAGTCAGCAAGACCATCGTGTTGATCCCGACCAGGACGACGTTGAGATCGGTCGTCTCGGGAAATCCCAGGGTGTATTTGTAGTGAAGGTAAGCAGAAATCAGGCCGCCGAAGAACATCACCTCGGAGGCGATGAACAGCCACATCCCGAGTTTGCGATGATCGAGGCCGAGCGCATGACCGGCCCGGAAATCCTCGGCGTGCTGCATAGCCTGATGGCTCATCGGCATGGCTCCGGGTCAGCCGGCCGCCGGCGCAGCGGCCGGCTCGGCGGCGGGGGACGGCTCGCCGTAGTCGTACGGATCGCCGGTGGCGGTCGGGATCTCAGGGAAGTTCTCGGGCGGCGGCGGCGAAGAGGTCTGCCACTCCAGCGTCAGGGCCTGCCACGGATTGGCGGCCGCCTTGGGACCGCGCGCCCAGCTCAGGACGGCGTTGTACAGGAACGGCAGCGTCGAGGCCGCCAGGATCAGCGCGCCCAACGTGGCCCACTGGTTGTAGGAGGTGAACGACGCGTCATAGGCGGCCACGCGCCGCGGCATGCCCATCAGGCCGGCGATGAACATCGGCAGATACGCCAGGTTGGTGCCGATGAAGTTCAGCGCGAAATGGGTGCGGCCGATCTTCTCGTCATACATGCGCCCGGTGATCTTGGGAAACCAGTAGTACAGCCCGGCGTAGACGGCCGAGACGCTGCCGCCGAAGAGCACGAAGTGCAGGTGAGCCACGACGAAGTACGTGTCGTGGACGTGCAGGTCGACCGGGATCGCCGCCAGAAAGATCCCGGTCAGGCCGCCGATGAGGAACATCGAAATGAACCCCAGGGCGAAGAGCATCGGCGTGGTGAGGCGCAGCTTGCCGTTCCAGATCGTCGCCAGCCAGGAGAAGATCTTGATCCCGGTCGGGACGGCGATGACCATCGAGCTGACCATGTACGGCACCCGCAGCCGCGGGTCCATCCCGCTGGTGAACATGTGGTGCGCCCAGACCGTCAGGCCGAGGATGGCGATGGCCATGCTCGACATGGCGATCATGCGATAGCCGAAGATCGGTTTGCGGGCGAAGACGGGGAAGATCTCGGAGATGATGCCCATCGCCGGCAGGATCATGATGTAGACCGCCGGGTGCGAGTAGAACCAGAACAAGTTCTGCCACAGCACCGGATCGCCGCCGCTGGTGACGGTGAAGAAATGGGTGCCGACCACGCGGTCGAGCGCCACCATGATCAACCCGGAGGTCAACACCGGGGTGGCGGTCAGGATGAGGGTCGAGGTGGCGATCATGCCCCACACGAACAGCGGCAGGCGCCAGATGGATAACCCCGGCGCCCGCATCATGATGACCGTCGCCAGGAAGTTGATCGCGCCGAAGATGGCCGAGATGCCGAGCAGCATCACGCTCAGCGCCCACAGCGTCTGCCCCGGCGGACCGCCGATGGAAAGGGGGACATAGGCCGTCCAGCCCGCTTCGGCGCCGCCGGCGAAGAAGCTGGCGATCATCAGCATTCCCGCCGGAGGGATCATCCAGTAGGAAAGCGCATTGAGCCGCGGGAAGACCATGTCGCGGGCGCCGATCATCAGCGGGATCAGGTAGTTGCCGAAGCCGGCCAGGACCGGGAGGACCCACAGGAAGATCATCAGCGTCCCGTGGTTGGTCATGACCTGGTTGTAGGTCGCTCCGTCGAGCAGGTCCGTCGCCGGCGAGGCCAGCTCGGCCCGCACCAGGCCCGCCAGCGCCCCGCCGAGGATGAAGAAGAAGAAGCTGGTGACGATGTACTGGACGCCGATGACTTTGTGGTCGGTGTTCCACCAGAAGTAGCGGCGCCAGCTGACGGAGGCTGAGGCTGTCGTCATCCGTTCGATCTCCTGTCGCTCACGGCTGATCGAGCAGGAAGGCCGCCAGCCGCTCGATCTGGTCCGGCGTCAGGCGCTGGAAGAATGTCTTCGGCATCAGCCCCGGCGGGAAGCCGGAGACGATGAAGTCATCCGGAGCGAGGATCGACTGCTCGACATAGTCCGCCGCACCCACGCCCGCCAGGCGCGTTCCGGCGACGCCCGGCAGGTCGTCGAGGGACGGGCCGATGGTGCCGGTCGTCGCCGCCACCGTCAACACGTGGCACGCGCCGCAGCCCATCGTCAGGAAGATCTGGGCCGGATCGTTGGCCATCGCCTGCTGCTCGGCCAGCCAGGCATCGAAATCCTCCACCGACTCGACCACGACTTCCGACGTCATGATGGCGTGGCCGGCGCCGCACAGCTCGGCGCAGCGGATCGGGAAGCGGCCGACTTCGATCGGCGTCATCGCCAGCTCGGAGATCTGTCCGGGGGTGGCGTCGCGCTTGGCACGGAAGGCCGGCACCCAGAACGAATGGATGACGTCCTCGGCCGAGATCTGGAAGATCACCGGCTGGCCGACGGGCAGATGCAGCTCGGTCGTGGCAAGGTCGGCCTCGGGGTAGCGGAACTGCCAGGAGAATTGCCGCGCCACGACCTCGACCACGCGTGGCCCCAGGCCGGGGACTTCGATGGCGGCCAGCACCTGGAACGAGTAAACGCCGATCACAACGACGATCGCCGCCGGGATCAGGGTCCACAGGATCTCGAGCGAGGTGTTGCCGTGGATGGCCGGGCCGGGACGATCATCGCCAGGCCGCTGGCGGAAGCGCAGGACGGCGAAGACCAGCGCCCCTTCCACCAGCAGGAAGATCACCGTCGAAACGCCGAGCAGGATGCGGAAGAGCTGATCGACGGCGACGGCGCGGGTCGAGGCTTCCGGCGGCATGACGTTGGCCTGGGTGGCCACGGCGAAGCCGGCGGCGATCAGCCCGATCCCGACGATGGCCGAGATGAAAAGGGTCCGCTCTCTCACGTCCGTCCGACCTCCGTCGACGCCTCATGCCCTTCGGCACACCCGCCCTCACCCCTTCGGGTGCGCCGAAGGGGGTGGCGCACTGTAAAGCGCGAAGCGGTGCCCGGCGCGATCAAGCCGCGCGGCCACGGCCGCACGCCGCCATCTTTCTCGGTTGTTCGAGGCGGTCCGTCAGGGAACCCAGAGCGCCGATTGTACCACCGAGGTAGTGGTCGGTGGTCAGTGGTCGGTGGTCAGTGACCGGAGATCCGCTTCCGTAACTCGTCTTGCCACTGTCCACTGCCACTGGCCACTAACCGCTGTTCCTAAAGATCGACGCAGTAGGCCAGGCCGACGATACCGGGACCCACGTTTGCGCCGATCGCCGGACTCGCCCAGGAAACCATCGTCTCCACCGGCGAGAACCGGGCCTTGGCCTGGTCCAGGACGACGATGGCTTCGGCCTCGGCGGCGGCGTGCATCGCCGCGATGCGCACATTGGTGTGCCCTTTCACCTTCTCGCCCAACAGATCGAGCATGCGCGCGTGCGCCTTGGGCGTGGTCCGCACGCGCTCGAGCGGCTCGATCCGGCCGTCCACCAGGTGCAGCAACGGCTTCATGTTGAGGGCCGTCCCCAGCAAGCGCTGCGCACCGCCGATCCGGCCGCCGCGGTGCAGAAACTCCAGGGTCTCGACAGCGAACATCAGACCGGTCGAGTCTTTGACCTTGCGGGCATAGTCCACAACTTCGGCGAACGAACGGCCGGCCTCGATCTGGCGGGCAGTCATCAACGCCTGGAAACCGAGGGACATCCCGGCGTGCATCGAATCGACGATCTCGATCTGGGCACCGGGGAAATCCTGCTTGGCCAGTTCCGCCGACTGGATCGTCCCCGAGAGCTTGGTCGAGACCAGCACCGCGACGATCGGCCGTCCGGCCTCGACCAGCCGCTGAAAGATCTTCTGGAAGGAGGCGACCGTCACCTGCGAGGTCGTCGGCATGGTCGGTGAGGTCTTCAGGCGCTCATAGAACTGCGCCGGGGTGATGTCGACCCCGTCCTCGAGGGTTTTGCCATCCCAGATGACGACCTGCGGGCCGACGAAGATCCCGTACTGGGCGACCAGCTCGGCCGGGATGACGCTGGTGGAATCGGTGACGAGCGCGATTGGGGCCACAGGCCTCCTCCTTCAGCATGCTGCGGGACAGGTCGGAAACCGTCCCGAAGTGTCTAACCCTCCCGATGGACCTCCGTCGCGGCGGCTCAGCCTCCCGTTCCGGAGACACGGCACAGCGGCGAAATCCCGGAGCGGGACGCTAGCCGCGGGACCGCAGCCAGGTCATCAGCGATTCGGTCGATCGGGTGTTGAGCACCGCTTCCGGCGGCAGCCACGCCCGCCGTGCCACTCCCACGCCGTACCGTCGCAGCCGCAGGTCCTCCGGCCGATGGGCGTCGGTGTTGATGCTCACCAGACAGCCCACTTGCCAGGCGCGGCGGGCATAGGCATCGTTCAGGTCGAGCCGATCCGGGTGGGCGTTGACCTCCAGAACCACGCCGTGGTCGGCGGCGGCGGCGAAGACCACCTCCAGATCGACGTCGCTGGCCGGGCGCGAGCCGATCAGACGGCCCGTCGGATGGCCGATCATGTCGACGTGCGGGTTGGCGATGGCCCGCAGCAGACGTTCGGTGATCTGCTCCCGCGGCTGGCGCAGCGACACGTGCAGCGAAGCGATCACCAGGTCGAGCCCGGCCATCACCTTGTCCTCGTGATCCAAACGCCCGTCGGCCAGGACCTCGACCTCGGCCCCCTGGAGCAGCCGCAGGCTGTCCCCGATGCGCTGCTGGACCCTGTCGATCTCGCGCCTTTGCTGGCGCAGCCGCTCCGGCGTCAGCCCGTTCAGAGCCCCCAGGCTGGGGGAGTGATCGCTGATGACGAGGTAGGAAAGACCAAGGGCCAGAGCCGCTTCGGCCATCGCCGCGATCGTCGCCCGGCCGTCGCTCCAATCGCTGTGGCAATGCAGCTCACCG
>Ga0209751_10006609_pt1 | contig 10715 bp, 8 predicted proteins | sample RifCSP13_1_FD_184019 | JGI IMG/M metagenome (GOLD analysis project Ga0209751, IMG submission 184019) | Soil microbial communities from Rifle, Colorado - Rifle CSP2_sed 13_1 (SPAdes) (version 2) | ecosystem: Environmental > Terrestrial > Deep subsurface > Rock core/Sediment | place: Rifle...
CACCAAACTGGATGAACTGGCTGAAAACACTTACCGGGCATCGGGAAACGATATTGCCAGACTGGGTTTTGCTGTTGCTGCACGTGTACATGAAAATGTACCTTCCGTAAAGTACCCTGATGAAAAACAAGAAATGCTGGCCCAAAAAATAGCGGCAGCTTTGAAATCGGCAGAGAACCCATTGATCATTACTGGCTGCCACAGCGGTTCACGTGATATGTTGCATGCTGCGGCCAACATATCTGAGGCACTTACCCTCACCGGAAAAAAAGCTCTTCTTTGTTTTATATTGCCCGAATGCAACAGCATGGGACTGGGGATGATGGAAGGCAGTGCACTTGAAGATGCCCTGGAACAAATCTCCCGTGGTGAGGCTGATCAGGTTATAATTCTGGAGAACGACCTGTACCGGAGAGCTGACAAGCACCTTTTAGATAGGGTATTAGGACAATGCAGCCAGGTCGTCGTACTTGATCATACCGAGAATGATACCACCCGGCAAGCTGATATACTACTCCCTGTGGGAACTTTTGCTGAATCGGAAGGTACCCTGGTAAACAATGAAGGCCGTGCACAGCGATTTTACAGCGTTTTACCGCCCGGCGCCTCTGCAATTGAAAGCTGGCGCCAGATCAGGGATATTATGCGTGCCTGCGGAAACCAGGAAGCAAACACCTGGGAGAATTTTGACCGGGTTGTCCAAACCATGGCAGAAAAAATGCCGGTTTTTTCAAAAATCAAAGGGCATTTGCCACAGGCTGATTTCAGAATTCTCAATGAAAAGATCAAAAGACAAACGATACGCTTCAGCGGCAGAACAGCCTTACTGGCGAATATCGCCGTGAGTGAACCCAAACCACCGGATGACCCGGACTCTCCGCTGGCCTTCACCATGGAAGGTTCAGATGAGATCCCTCCATCCGGACTTGTGTCATACTATTGGACTCCCGGCTGGAATTCTTACCAGGCCATGAACTTCTACCTCGATGAGCCCAATGGTTCCCTGAAGGGCGGAGACCCGGGAATTCGGTTGATTGAATCCGAAGGCGGGACATTGTCGTTTTTTAGGCCTGAAACGTTGCCATTCACCCCGGTAAAAGGGGAATGGCTGGTTGTTGCCGTATATCAGATCTTTGGTTCCGGTGAATTGAGCTCCGGGAGCCGGACCCTGGCAACACGCATTCCACAACCCTTTGTATATATGAACAGCAGGGACATGGAAACAACAGGTGTACAACCCGACGATGGCGTAGAATTCATCCTGTCGGGAAAAACAACTAAAGTAATACTTCGATGTGATAATACTATACCGGAGGGGATTGCAGGAATGTCGGCCGGATTTCCGGGAATGCCCTGTTTTGAACTGCCGGAATGGGGAAGGTTAACGAAAACAGCTAAGTAAACCTATGAATTTCATTGCGGTCATAGCGGGTGTATTGCTGATGGTGCTAACGATTGCTGCCGGACTCATATATGTTGAGCGCAGGCTACTCGCCCTCTGGCAGGACCGGTATGGTCCCAACCGTGTAGGACCTTTCGGGCTGACACAGATACTGGCTGATACGATCAAGATCTTTTTCAAGGAGGACTGGGTACCTCCGTTTGCTGACAAGCCAGTATTTATTATAGCTCCGGGAATTCTGATCGCAACCATCCTGCTCACTTTTGCCGTAGTGCCGTTCGCACCGGGTTTCAACGTGTTCGATTCAAATATTGGTGTGCTGTTCTTCCTGGGTAATTCATCCCTGGGAGTTTACAGTGTTGTCCTGGGAGGATGGGCCTCGAACAACAAATATTCTTTACTGGGTTCCATAAGGGCTTCAGCACAAATGCTTACCTACGAAGTATTCATGGGTCTTTCGCTCATGGGTGTGGTAATGATGGCCGACAGTTTCAGCCTCAGGGAGATCGTTGAAGCGCAGCGGCATGGCTGGTATATATTCCCCCAGTTCGTGGGATTCGTGATCTTTCTGATTGCCGGCATTGCTGAGACACACAGGCTTCCGTTCGATATACCCGAGGCTGAAGGGGAACTGATAGCCGGTTTTCATTCCGAGTATTCGGGAATGAAGTTCGGGATGTTTTTTGTTGGTGAATACCTGGGTGTAACACTCTTGTCTTCGCTCATAACCATATTGTTCTTCGGAGGGTGGCTTGGTCCTTCCTTTTTGCCGCCTTTTGTGTGGTTTTTCCTGAAGACAGGCTTCTTTATATGTTTTTTCATACTTCTCCGGGCATCACTGCCAAGACCCCGGTATGACCAGTTAATGGGAGTCGGATGGAAAATATTGTTTCCCCTTACATTGCTCAATATTTTAGTAACAGGGGCTGTGTTAATTTATATGAAATGATATGATAAGCATATTACGAACCATTTGGTACATATTCCTTCATGCTTTTCACAAGCGTGAAACCATATTATACCCCGAGGAGAAGCCATATCTTCCGCCCCGGTACCGCGGCAGGATAGTGCTTACCCGTGACCCCGATGGGGACGAAAGATGCGTGGCGTGCTATTTGTGCGCTACTGCCTGTCCGGTCGACTGTATTTCACTCGAGGCTGCCGAAGATGAGAACGGAAGAAGGTACCCGAAATTTTTCAGGATCAACTTCTCCCGTTGCATCTTTTGCGGTATGTGTGAAGAAGCGTGTCCCACCTATGCCATCCAGCTGACCCCTGATTTCGAAATGGGTGAATACAACCGGCAGAACATGGTATATGAAAAGGAGCACCTGCTGATAAGCGGGCAGGGCAAATATCATGGATACAATTTTTACAGGCAGGCCGGCGTGGACATGGGTGTAAAAGGCAAAGGCGAAGGTGAGAATGAAGAGCCACCGGTTGATATTAAAAGTTTGTTGCCTTAAAATATGGGGATACCATGAATACCATCTTTTACATTGCCGCTGCTGTTGCACTTATCTCGACCGGATTGGCCATTACCGGCAGAAATGCAATTCATGCCCTGTTATTCCTTATTGTATCGCTGCTGGCCATATCTATTATTTTTTATATACTGGGTGCCCCCTTCATAGCTGCCCTGGAGATCATTATTTACGCCGGCGCAGTAATGGTACTTTTCATATTCGTTATAATGATGCTGAACGTGGGTATGGAAAGGGAAACTGAGAACCGGTGGCTCAGACCGCGTATGTGGATCGTGCCGGTAATTCTTTCATTCATCCTGCTCATCGATTTTATAATGATGATGAAAGGAATGCCACACCATGCCATCAGTGGCCGTATCATTCCTCCCAAGCAGGTAGGAATATCACTTTTTTCAACCTATCTGCTGGGGGCGGAAATCGCGGGCATGTTATTGCTGGCCGGCATTGTGGGTGCGTATCATCTTGGCAGGCAGAAGAAAAAAGTGATTCATCGCTTCCTGCAAAATGAAGACGATGAAATAAACAATACAATCCAATAAATCCAACCCGATGGTAACCATACCGGTTGAAATACAACTCCTTTTTGCGGCCCTGCTTTTTCTGATGGGGCTGATCGGACTTCTTGTCAGAAGGAACGTCATATTTATCCTCATGTCGATCGAGATTATGTTTAACAGCGCGGGCATGGTTTTCGTCATTGCCGGATCATACTGGGCGCAGGTAGACGGGCAGGTAATGTTTATTTTCATGCTGACGGTAACCGCCGCCGAGGTTTCTGTAGGGCTGGCACTCATCCTGCAGATGTTCCACCATTTCAAAACCCTGGATGCCGATAAACTAAGCAACCTGAAAGACACCAACTGAAAGAAAAATGACTATCCTCCTTGCCCTGATCCCCATAATGCCCTTGTTAGGCTTTCTTATCCTTGCATGCTGCGGCAGCAGGATGTCAAAGCAAATGATTGCATTTACCGGTGCTGTCTCTGTGGGTATTTCTGTATTGATAACCCTGATTACCGGACTGGCCTTTCTGGTAACTCCCCCTGCCGGAAATGTGGTTGTGGTTAACCTGTGGCAATGGTTCAGTACCGGGGGATTGGCCTTATCCATCGTTTTCCGGCTGGATGCCCTTTCGCTGGTATTTATATTTGTCATTACCTTTATCGGATTCCTCATACATGTGTATTCCATCGATTTCATGGCAGGGGATGAAGGATACGCACGCTTCTTTGCCTATATGAACCTTTTTGTAGGTTCGATGCTGATCCTTGTTCTGGCTGACAACCTGCTGCTGCTTTACCTGGGCTGGGAAGGCGTGGGACTTTGCAGCTACCTTCTGATCGGATTCTGGTACAGGGAACCTGTCAACGGATACGCCGCACGCAAAGCGTTTATCATCACACGCATCGGCGATACGGCCATGATCATCGGAATTTTTTTGCTTTTTGTACATTTTCATACACTGGATATCCAATTGCTGATGCAGCAGGCCTCATCAGAATGGGGCAACGGTTCACCGCTGGCCACCTGGGCTGCCCTGCTGCTGCTGGGTGGTGCACTGGGAAAATCAGCACAGCTGCCTCTGCAAACCTGGCTGCCCGATGCCATGGCAGGTCCTTCTCCGGTGAGCGCGCTCATTCACGCAGCCACGATGGTTACTGCCGGTGTCTACCTGATCGCACGCACCCATGTGCTTTTCGAACTTGCCCCGGCCATACAAACGGCTGTGGCGGCTATTGGTGCACTCACCTTGCTATTGGCTGGTTTCAGCGCACTGGCCCAGCACGATCTGAAAAGGGTATTGGCCTATTCAACCATCAGCCAGATCGGCTATATGTTCCTGGCACTCGGAGTGGGTGCCTGGTCGGCAGGCATCTTTCATTTCATGGTCCATGCATTTTTCAAGGCACTTTTGTTCCTTGCCGGGGGAGCAGTAATTTTTGCCCTGAACGAGGAACATGATATTTTTAAAATGGGAGGGCTCAGAAAAAAACTACCGGTAATTTTCTGGACATTTCTCATAGGTTCGTCCTCACTGGCTGCCCTGCCCCTCATTACAGCGGGTTTCTACAGCAAGGACCAGATATTATGGTTTGCCTGGTCCGCCGGAAACGGAAACCCCTGGTTGTGGGCAGCGGGTTTACTCGGTGCCTTTATCACTTCTATGTATACTTTCAGGCTGGTATTTCTGGTTTTCTTCGGGGATATGGTTACCATGCCGGAACACCATCCTGGTCGCCTGATGCTAATTCCCATGATCATCCTGGCATTTTTCTCATTGATAGCCGGGTTTATCGAATTGCCGGAATCAATGGGTCATGTACAATGGTTCTCGAAATTACTGGATCCCGTACTTCCGGCTGTTAACACGGCACACGGAAGAATCCCGGAGTCCTTTTTTCAGCTGGTGGCCGGAACCATTTCACTTTCGGGTATTTACCTGGCATACCGGTTTTATCTGAAACAACCTTACCTGACCTCTTCTTTCAATGAAAGCCGGATCAGCAAATTCCTTTATAAGGGATGGGGATTTGACCGGGTTTATGATCTGCTGTTCGTTAATCCACTGGTATGGTTCGCCGTAAGGAATAAAAACGATTTCATCGATCTTTTCACTTCAGCCCTGGCCCGGGCGGCTTTTTATGGTAATTATTTGCTCAGTATCACACAGAACGGGAGGATCAGGTGGTACGTCATGGCATTTGTAATCGGTATTGTATTCATGCTCACCATCTTTATTAACCTATGAAACTGGTTTACCTCATCGTGATCTTATTGGCCGGTGGCCTGCTTTCATGGGTCACCGGGAGATGGAGCCGGGTTCTCCCGCGGATAATAGCGTTGATCTCCCTTACCACTGATCTTATCCTCCTGTTGCTGATCTATAAAAATCAGGCCGGGACCGGAACCGGCATTTGGATGATCCAATATAAAACGGAATGGATACCGTCCTTCGGCATAAGTCTTTACCTGGCAGCAGACGGACTGAGTATGCTGCTTCTGATGATAACCTATATACTTGGATTGCTCTCTGTTTTGATTTCCTGGAAAGAGATCCGGGATGCTACTGGCTTTTTCCACTTTAACATCTTGTGGATCCTGTCGGGAATAACAGGTGTTTTTCTTTCCCTGGACCTATTCCTGTTTTACTTTTTCTGGGAATTGATGTTAATACCCATGTATTTCCTGATCAGTATATGGGGACATGAGAACCGGATCTATGCTTCCTATAAATTCTTTATTTATACCCAGGCAAGCGGGTTGCTGATGCTTATTTCCATCATCACCCTGTATTTCATTCAAGGCAGCAATTCAGGCACCTATACATTTGATTATACACAATTACTGGGTACTGCCATGTCCCCCACCCTTGCCTACATACTAATGCTGGGCTTTCTGGCTGCATTCCTGGTAAAACTGCCCGTGGTGCCATTTCACAATTGGCTGCCGGATGCACATGCGGAAGCACCAACAGCCGGCAGTGTCATCCTTGCGGGGCTTCTGCTTAAAACAGGCGCATATGGCCTGATTCGTTTTGTACTACCCCTGTTCCCGGGGGCATCGGTGAGCTTTGCACCGGTGGGGATGATCCTGGGTGTTGTCGGGATCCTTTACGGCGCTAAACTTGCATTTGCACAAACCGACCTGAAGCGGCTGATCGCTTATACAAGCGTGAGTCATATGGGATTTGTCATCCTTGGTGTATATGCATTCAACGAAATAGCATTCCAGGGTGTTATTGTACAGATGATTGCCCATGCCGTGAGTACAGGGGCATTGTTTATACTTGCGGGTCAGTTGTATGAACGAATCCATACAAGGAATATCCTATTGATGGGCGGATTGTGGAAACAGCTCCCCGTTATGGGATCGATGTGGCTGATCTTTGCACTGGCCTCGCTGGGATTACCCGGACTGGGAAATTTTATTGCCGAGTTTTTTATCCTGGCTGGTACCTTCAAATCAAATATTCTTATGTCGTGCCTGGCAAGTGCAGGACTTATCGGGGCTACCGCCTATTCGTTAAGGTTGATTCAAAAGGTACTGTCAGGCCGGGAAAATACGGAATGGAAACTTAAAGATCTCTCAGTCCGTGAGAAACTGGTTTCGGCCTCGCTTGTAATTCTTATCCTTTACCTGGGCCTGCTGCCGCAAAAGGTCCTTGATACTGCAAAACCGGTCATATCCAATACGTTGAATTCAATTGAGCAGGTGGTTTCTCCCGGTTCCGGATTAATAAAGTGAAATATCATGATACAGGAAGATTTCCTATGTTTGAGTCCATTCATCATCGTTGCAGGCACACCTGTTTTACTGATGCTTGTAATAGCGTTTACGAGGCATTTCAGAATATTATTCGGAATATCCCTTGTGGGATTATCCTTTGCACTATTGTCAGTTTATTTCCTCCTCCCTGTATTGCCCCATACCCTGGGACAACTTTTCATTTTTGACGGATTCAGTATCCTGTTTTTCGGATTGATCATCTTTACAAGCCTGCTGATCACGATATTGTCATACCGGTATGTAATGTATCAGGATAGTGAAAAGGAGGAATTCTTAATAATGCTCTTTACAGCAGTGTTGGGGTCTCTGATCCTTGCAGCCTCCGCCAATTTTGCGACTTTATTCCTTGGACTTGAAACATTGAGCATTTCACTGTATGTTCTCATCGCCTACAGGAGATCCCGCGGTAATTCAATTGAGGCATCGGTTAAGTATTTGATACTGGCTTCGGTATCTTCCGCTTTTTTGTTGTTTGGTATGGGATTGATTTATGCCGGTACCGGCTCACTGGAATTTACCCGGATCGGCCAGGTATTGCATTCAGCTGATTATTCCACTCCCCTGCTCCTTGCAGGTTTCAGCATGATGCTGGTAGGCATTGGTTTTAAGCTGGCACTGGTACCCTTTCATATGTGGACACCCGATGTTTATCAGGGAGCTCCCGTTCCGGTTACCACTTTTATTGCAACCGTGTCGAAAGGAGCAGTTATGGCCTTTTTGCTCAGGTTTTTCAAGGAGATACAGGGAAACCAGAATCACAATTTCATCCTGATGATCACTGTAATCGCGCTTCTTTCAATGTTTACCGGGAACCTGCTGGCAATCAGGCAACGAAATGTAAAGCGGATCCTGGCTTATTCCTCTATCGCCAACATGGGTTATTTGCTGGTTACCCTGCTGGTGAGCAATACCGAAGGTTTACAGGCAGCGGTTTTTTACATTGTCTCCTATATGGTCACCACCCTGGGAGCATTTGGGGTAATCAACCTGCTTGCAAGCCGAGATCACGATGCCGACGACCTGGAGGATTACAGGGGCCTGTTCTGGAAGCATCCGTCCATCGCCCTGGTTTTTACACTGGCCTTGCTTTCCCTGGCGGGAATTCCACTCACGGCAGGGTTTATCGGCAAGTTTTACCTGGTATTCACAGGTATTCATTCCGGGCTTTGGTTACTGGTAACCGGACTTATCCTGAACAGTGTGATCGGATTGTATTATTACCTGCGTGTGATCAGCACACTTTTCTCCCCTGTAAATGCCATCATGTTCCCCGGGTTTGGCGTTGCAGATCGCATCGTGCTTGGTTTTACCGCCCTTGGAATAGTATGGCTCGGTATTTTTCCGGGAGGATTTCTACGAATGATCGCTCATTTTACAGGATTATGAAAAGGTTCCTGTTCCCTATCTGACCATATTAAAATTAAATGCCGGGTTCCCAAAACCACCCATAATCCTCAGCCATAGCGGCAATACCATTTCGGTTCCGCGTGCGCCGGTGATGTCTCCCAGATCAAGCATATTTTCTGTTTTCCAGCCAAACTGTTTCAGCAGTCCGCTCACCTTGGCCTTGGCCTCCGGGTCATTGCCACAAATAAAAACGCTGTGGTTTCCGCCACTTATCATGGACGGATTCACCATGAGACCACACCACATTGTATTTAAAGCCTTAACCACTTTCACGCCCGGGAAGGTTTTCTGGATCTCCTCGCCCAGTGAATTGGTGTTGCAGAGTCCGGGTATCAGCGTAGGCGGCATACCCCCGCTAAAGTCCAGCGGGTTGGAAATGTCGATCAGGACCTTCCCATTCAGGTTGGCCTCACCGGCCATGTCGAGCGCATTGATCGTATTGACGCCCTGGGTTGCGTTGATCACAATTTCGCCAAATACTGCGGCTTCGGTAAATGTTCCTAATTTCACCTGTTTGTTGCCTTCGTGCCATTTGAAGAACGGAGGACCACCATAGGCATCACCGGTAGTCCGGGCCAGCGTTTCAGCCGCATTTCGTGTACCGATCATCACCTCATGACCCAGTCCGGATAACCGACCCGCGAGAGTCTGTCCGACATTGCCCGTGCCCATTACTGCGATTTTCATATGCTTATTGTTTAGTTGGTAATATTTACTACTTAAACAAATTTGAAGGGGATTGGTTGGCGGCTTAATGTCAACTTTTTGCTTCCCGAACGGCACACGCAGCATTTACCTTCCCGTACCCAAACCATTGACTGTGCCCGTTTACATACTGGCCGCGGTTAGTACCATGAATAGGATCCGGATCGGTGTCAACAATTTTATCCGCCGTGGACTCCAGGATTTCCTTTACCTGAGCGGCCTTCAGTTTGGGATTGACGGAAAGTACAAGTGCAGCGATTCCTGCAACCAGGGGCGTGGCACTCGAGGTGCCGCCAAACTGCCCGGTGTACCGGCTGTGAGCCGTGAATCCTTCGCCGTAGCTCTCATTGTCGGTTGTCCATATGCCCCGGCCGGGAACGAATTGTTGGGGATCCAGCGGATGGAAGTTATTGCTTGGTGCGCAGACGCTGATCTCATTACCCCAGTTGCTGTAGGCGGCATGCCGGTTGAGGCTTGTTGAAGCGGCTACGGCAATGACGCCGGGATGTGCCGCAATACCATTCAGGATCGGGCCCGTGGTTTTACACAAGGTTCCGTTGTATTGGAGCCAATCAAAGCCGTTCCTGTTCACCGGATCGTTTACCGGTGCATTGAAGTTAGCGGAAGCGAAGCAGATCACGCAGCCCTTGCCGCGGGGGCCGCCTTTGGCAGCAAGCCGGGTAAGAGTCTTTGAAAACATGAACGACAGGGGGGCAAATACAGGCGGAGGTCCCCAGCTGCAGGAAATTACGTCGGCATGTGCTGCTGTTTCTTCGAAGATCTCTATCAGCAGGTCGTCATCAGCGGAGAGGGGGAACCTTACCGGCATAAAGGCACAGCCGTGCGCGATACCCACCACGCCACGACCGTTGCTTTCCGCGATGGCAACTCCCGCACACGGTGTTCCGTGATAGTCCCATTCCGCGCTTTCGGGATAAGGCCTGGCATCTCCATCCACATAATCCTTTGGAAAAACCACTTTGCCTTTGCCCGTGAAATCAGGGTGACTCAAATCAAATCCATCGTCAATTACCGCTACCACGATACTTCGTTTACCGCGGGTTATATCCCAGGCGCCGGGAGCATCCACGGACGCTTCGTTTACCAGCTGCACTCCTGCCCTGGAACTTAAGTGCCACTGCCGGTTGAAATAGGGATCAGCCGGTTTGAATGCTGTAGAAAAACGGTTTACCATGTCCGGCTCAGCGGCTGCAACCAGGTCTTCGTCTGCCAGTATATTGGCAACTTTAATCGGATTTATCCCGGTGGATGTGGTGACCTGCAGCAAAAAGGTATTTTTCTCGTTTTCATATTCCCTGAGAATTTTCAGGCTGTATTTTTCCAGCAGCGTATTGATCCCGGTGTTTGTTGCTCCGGGTTTAAAACTTACAAAGATCTTATCGGTAAGATAAAATACTGTTCCGTCC
>Ga0209751_10006612_pt1 | contig 10714 bp, 8 predicted proteins | sample RifCSP13_1_FD_184019 | JGI IMG/M metagenome (GOLD analysis project Ga0209751, IMG submission 184019) | Soil microbial communities from Rifle, Colorado - Rifle CSP2_sed 13_1 (SPAdes) (version 2) | ecosystem: Environmental > Terrestrial > Deep subsurface > Rock core/Sediment | place: Rifle...
CCCTAGATCGCCGACCTCGACCCGTACACCCCCGGTCCTCGGACCGCGACCCTGGGCTTGCGCGGAGTACCACTCATCCCAGTCGAAGCCGCCAGGTGCTCCACCGCGCTGCTGCCAGCGTGAATAGGATTCCCCCAGCTCTTCGTAACGGGCGCGCTTTTCAGAGTCGCTCAGGACTTGATAAGCTTCGTTGATCTCCTTGAATTTTTCTTCTGCTTGCTTATCTCCTGCATTTCGGTCCGGGTGGTATAGCAGAGCCAGTTTCCGGTAGGCGCGTTTGATCTCACCTTCGTTTGCCTTCCGATCGACGCCCAGGATCTTATAGTAATCTTTATAATCCATAAAATATCTTTGGTGGTGATCCTTCCCCGAGGCGAGCACCAGACATTAAAAACTCAAATATATTCTATGCGCTCTAAGGATGTCGAGTCAAGCACTTTCGCAGATCTATTATACAACTCTAACAAAGTGGAATCTGTACTGGAAGACTCCCGATTAAGTTGGGCGCGGTTTCCGGACCACGCAGTCTTGCGAGTAAGCAGGCTTACGTCCAAGCACGCTTGCGCGCAAGCACGGATTCGAAGACCGTCGTATAAAAAAGAAAGGGAGGGAAAAAATCGCCTGGAAACGTAAGGGAAGGTTAAAGCCGCCTCCGCCGGGGCGGTGAGGAAAATCCCGGCGGAGGCTTTCGCCAAAGGAGGAAACAGCGATGAGCATCAGGAGGTGTCCTGAGTCCCGTCTTTGCTCTGCCTATAGTTTACCGGATTCGGCCAGCGATGTTGAATGCCAAAGGTCACAAGTTAAAGGTGATATTGTTCACCTCAGTCCATGATTGGCTAATAAAGCAGATCCACCTGCTGGAGGAATTGCCTCACAAGCGGCTGGATCTCCTCCAGGCTCCGGTATGCCCGGACCTGCAGGCGTGGGTGGGTGTTGCCGGTGATCATCTTCGAGACTGGGATGCCGTCCAGATAGCAGCACAGCACCGGCTTGCCGATGCTCAACGCGTAAGCGACCTCGTATCCGACCCCATGCGAAGGGGTGCTCACCTCGGCGATCAATGCCTGGGCAGTGTTGATCCATTCGATATCACGCCGAAAGACAACATACGGATCGACGATTGCTTCCATGGAGAGCGCATCTGGTTGCGAGAGGTGTGCGGTCGGAACGGTATGCCCGGCTGCCTCGAGTGTCTGGACGATGACCTGATAGGCCGCTTCTGCCTGGCGGCCTCCTGTGATCGAGCAGGCAAAGTAGATGTCCAAGAGAGTATCCTCAATTCGGATGGTGGCAATCTATCAGGCCGGGCGATTGGACCGGATGTTAGAGTATTGAACCGAGACTCGCGTAATATGCACACAGGTCTTTCAGCGGGCAGATCTGGCAGAGCGGCTTGCGTGCCTGGCAGATCTCGCGCCCCAGACGGATCAGGTTCAGATGGCCCGGATAGTACGCCTCGCGGGGCAGCAGTTCAGCCAGAAGAACGTGCGCCTGGACTGCGTCAACTTTTTCAGGGCGAATCCCGAGCCGCCCGGTCACCCTGAAGATATGGGTATCGACCGGGAAAGCCGGCCTGTCCAGGGAGAAGAGCAGCACAATGGCGGCGGTTTTCGGGCCGACTCCGTTGAAGTGTAGCAGCCAGCGCTGTGCGTCCTCGGTGGGCAGCTCTCTGGATGCGCGGCCCCTTTTGGTTCGCCAGTCCCGCCGGGCGGATAGCCTCGATCACCGCCGAAGGAGCGGCATCCCTCACCTCTTCCCAGGATTCGAAACGCGTGCGTAAAGCCCGGAAAGCCCGGTCCCGGTTGGTATCGTTGGTGTTTTGGGACAGGATGGTCGAGATCAGCTCGTCTAAGGGAGGCAGCGGCTCGCGCCACTGGGGATAGCCGTAGTATTCGAGCAGTCTCTCGTGAACAGCACGCGCTAGCTCGGCCTGATCCATCGCTATTCCCGGATATCTCGTTCTGCAAAGGCTAGCCGGAAGCAAGGTCTACCGAGTCCAACCTGGATCTGGCGCCAGTTGGAAAGGGTAAACTCGGGACCGAATTCGGCCAGGGACTCCAGCTCGGCGGTGGAAAGCGCGCCGAGCTGCCACAGGGCTGCGAGAGAAACGGCTGGCCGGGCGCGGCCGCGCAAGTCGCCGTCCGCGATCTTTATGGCGATGCCGAGGGCAGGTGAACCGGGGCCTAACCACCCGGGCAGCAGAGCCAGTCCCTGATAGCCCTCGGCGCCTGCCTTGGCCAATATGCGCCCGGAAGTATTTCTCATCAAAAGGGTGTCGAACCGCCCGGGTCCAGCCACCATTTCCGGATGGCTGGTCATGGAAGTCACGATTTGCCGGCAGGCAGCGGCCCGAGCCGGGGGTAGACTGGTAGGATCGCCCAATTTTGCGAATGCCAAAGCAGCATTGCACAGTGGAACGGCAAAGTTCGGCGCGGAGCAGCCGTCGATTCCGATGCGTACCTGCTCAGGAGGCAGGGCGCACATCTCCGCAAAAGTCTTGATGATCTCGCGCTGGACAGGATGGTGCAGATCGATATAGTTATCGGTTGACCAGCCTTGCATGCGGGCAAAAGCCAGCATCCCGGTGTGTTTCCCCGAGCAGTTGTGCCGGTTGGGAGTGGGCTGTTCTCCGCGTAGCCGCATGGCATCCGTAGTGGCATCGTCGTATGGTGGATGAACACCACACAGCAGGTCTGTTTCCTGGAGGCCTGCTTTGGATTGGATTTTCAAGGCTACGGCGACGTGCTCATCCGTCCCCGAGTGGGAGGCGCAGATCAGGGCGATTTCGGCGGGTGTCAGGTCGAAGGCGGCCTGGCCGCCATGTTCGAAGAACGGAAGAGCCTGGAAAGGTTTTGCCGTGGAGCGCAGGAAGGTGACCACCTGTGGATCCCCATACCAGGCGACCAGGTGACCTTTCGAATCCGAGATGGCGATCGATCCGTGGTGAAGCGACTCGACCGTGTCACCCCGGGTGAGTTCGAGCAGAGGCAGGTATTGAGGTTGAGCCATTGCTCTCCCATTCTCGGTTCTTTTTTTTATTACGAAGGTCTTCGAATCCGTGCTTGCTCGCAAGCGTTCTTGCGCGCAAGCCTGTGTGGCCCGGAAACCGCGCCCATACTTAATCTTGCTCGTAGGAGTCGATCGGCCTGTAACGCCTGGCGTAATAGTAGTACAGACCGTGTCTTAAGCGTTGCGCGAAATGTTCCCGGCGCTTGGGGGGTAAATCCATGTCTGCGAGCAGCCCGGATATCAGACCTTCGGTCATCTCGGGAGGAGCATTGCGCTTTGCCAGCTTCTCCAGTCCCTTCAGGATTTGTTTGAGGACTTTTAGCTGGCTGCGGATCGAATCCATACTAACCACGCCGCCGCGCCCGCTGATGATCGTATATTCCTTGTACGAAGCCAGCAAGAGTTCCATCGATTCGATCCAGGCGGTCAAGTCAGCAGACGCGAGAAATGGAGGCTGGTCCGAGAGGATGGTATCTCCGACAAAAACCACCCGCTCCTGAGGGATAATGACCCAGATCGACCCAAGAGCCGGACCTGGATGGTGTTCCAGGACCACCTCCGGCCCTCCCCAGTAAAAGAACAGGCGGTTGGTAAAGGTCACATCGGGGATCGCCCAGCGCGTTCCAAGGACGTCGTTGTTCGCTTCCCATTCCGCGCCACTCTCGGTGTTATGGCCTTTGAATATCGAAGGCCGGTTGCGGAACACCTGGGCTGTTTTCAGGTGGGCTACGATGGTGGTATCCAGGGCACGGGCGCCCAAGGTGCGATCAAGATGAGCATCTAGATTGATCAGAATGCGATTTGGACCCTGGGAGAGGTTGTTGAGCGTCGAGCGCCAGGTGCGCGCATCCTCCGTTCGCAGAGGCGCATCGATCAGGATGGTGCCATGTGGGAAGGTTAAGGCGCCCAGCGTGACGCCTGAATAACCATCTTCATAATAAACCGCAGGGGTTACTTGATGCATCGCAATTCCTTTATGATACGCAGGTCTCCAAATCCGTGCTTGCACGCAAGCGTGCTTGCGCGCAAGCACGCTTGATCCTGAGACCGCGCCCGGCCCTAACGGTTCCCTATTGGAAGCGTAAAACAAAAACGGGAACCTTCATCGGGCTGGCTTTCCACCCAGATCCTTCCCCCATGCCCTTCTACCGCTAGCCGGCAATAATTCAATCCCAGGCCGATGCCTTTCGGTCCGTCCATCGTATTCAGGCGGGTGTATTTATCAAAGATACGGTCTTTTTCCACTGGCGGAATCCCTGGGCCGGTATCCTGTACCCAGATCGTGATCCAGTCTTCCCCAAGCTGGGCCCCGAGATAAATCTGGCCGCCAGGTGGGGAGTATTTCACTGCGTTTTCCGCCAGATTGATCAAGACGCGCCTGATCATATCAGCTTCGATGCGAATCTGGGGAAGATCTGCCGGGATGTTCAGGTGAAGCGTTTGACCTTTACCATCGGCGAGAGGCTGAACGGCTTCGATGGTCTCTTTTCCCAGCTGAGACAGGGATACGGTTGAGAGATTGCCAACCGGCTGATTGCTCTCCAGGCGTTTGATGTCAAGCAAGGAGTTGGTAAGCCGCTGGATGCGCTCGGTCGAACGCATGGCGATATTGAGCAGAGATCGTACCGCCGGATCGACCTGCGGGGGAAGGAGGGCCGCGACCACATCCAGACTGGAGACGATATTGGCCAGAGGCGAGCGCAGATCGTGATAGACCATGGAGATCAGATCTTCCCGCAGGCGATCCAGATCCTTGCGTTCAGAGATATCTTGAATGATCCACTGCAGGCAGTCGTCGTCTTCTATCTTTACAATGCGAATATAAATCTGGATCGGGATCAGCCGCCCATTGTCCGGGCGAAGGAAAGACTCGTAAGTGCGGGTATCTCCATAAGTGTGCGGGTCTGTTTGGGGCTCGGCTCCTTCGTCCTGTTCGGTGATAAGTTGGTGGATAGCTAGCCGGCGCAATGAATCTTTTCCTGCGCCGGTCAGGAGTTCTGCCTGCCGGTTGGCTTCCAGGATCTTTCCCGCCAGATCGGTGATTAAGATCGCGTTGATGCTATCTTCGAACAACTCCAGGTAGCGGCGATGAGCTGCCTGCAGCTGTTCAAATAGCTGTGCATTATGGATCGCAGTCCCAGCCAGGCTGCCGATCCCTGTTAAGACCTTAAGTGCATCCGGCTCGAAGCTTCCCTCTAATGGATTGATCGCCTCGATCACCCCGATCACGTTGCCGTGTAAACTGATCGGCGCGCAGGCAACTACCTGGGTATCTAGACCGTTCTGCCGATCGAACTCACATAAGAACCGGGGGTCATCGCTGGATTCTGTCACGATCATACCGCGGCCCTCCTGCGCAACCCAACCGGCTATGCCTTCACCCAGCGCCAGGCGTTGTCCGATAATACGATGGCTGGACTGATCTGTGGAGGCAAGAAAGATTAAGCATCCATCTTTCTGGTCGATCAATGCCAGGGAGACCACCTCGACTCTTAAAGCCCGGCTGATCTGTACCAGGATGCGCTGCAGGACTTCTTCAAGATCGAGCACGTCTGTAATCACCGCGGCGCTTTCGGCGACCGCCTGCATCACCCTGGCCTGGCGCTGGCTCTCATGATACAACCGGGCATTCAACAAAGCGATGCTGGCCTGGTCGGCGATAGACTGCAACAAGGACAGATGCGCGGCTGAAAAGAAGCCTGGTGCAGGATGAACCAACGTCATCACCCCGATCACCCGGTCGTGGGTTGTTAAGGGGACGCTGATAGCAGACTTCCTTCCGGTCCGCTCTGCCCGGTCATCCGGCCGGATCAGCCACCTTGGATCTCGGCTTGTGTCTGTGATCAAAGCTGCCTGGCTATTGCGGACTGCCCAGCCTGCCAGCCCGTAATTAAGTGTGGCGCTGAGTTCCTGCGTGGTGTGCTGGATGATCCTGGAGCCAACGATGAGCATCGATTCGATCGGCTGGCCCTCATCGTCTAAGACGATCAAACTCCCACTGGCCGCCCCGACGTTTTCCATCGATAGGGACAAGACGCGTTTGAGGACAGCATTGAGATCGATGGCTGTCGCCAGTTCTCGGCTGATATCGTACAGCAGGTTGAGTGAGGACCTGGTTAATTCCTGGTCTTTGACGTGTATCGTCATCCTTGCTGGGTCCTGGTGTCCATCCCCGGGAAGTTTACGACGTTGATTCGGCCTTTCCGTATCTATAGATACCCCCGCCTGAGTAATAGGGTGATCGCTCTGCGGATTTTCCGGTTCAACCGATAGTTAATGGTTATAAACCTCTGCGATTCGGAGTATAGCATATCGTCCTGTGTAGAAGCGGTCGATTCCGTCAACAGGACTTATCGAAATAGTAAGTTGAAAATCCAGGTTGTGGGATTCAATCGCCTGGGGTTGTCAAGAGGGATTCAGGCACCCGGTACCGCAGAAGGTTCATCCTGCACCCGTGGCAGATCGAGCAAGAGCACTTCGAAGGCGAGGCGCGGGTTGATGTTCCGGTCGATCAATTCGATGGTTTTTTCAAATCCCTGGAGGATATGGAGGATGATCTGCAGGTCTAATTGAGTTGCCAGAAATCGAATGTCCGAGATCCGGTCAGGGTTAAGGAAAGGCTGTGCGGCACCGGATGACTGCAGCATCGCGTCTCGCCACAGGGAGTACCAGATGCCAAGCAGTTCTCGAAGGACATCTTTGTTCTTGGCCTGTTTATCGGCGTATGCAAATCTTCCCACCCGGTTCGATCCGAGCAAACGGCGGTGATCATTCAGCCATTCATCTCTCCAGCGAAGCCGATCAGGCTCCTGGCTAAGTCTCAAGGCATAGCCCGGACGGCCACCGGAGATGTGAGCGAGCAGGTTTGCTTCCCGTGCGGGCACTCCCCAACGGGATTCTAGACCCTCCCGGACAACATCGATCGGAAGCGGGCGCAGCCTCAGCAGCTCGCAACGTGAGGCGATGGTTGGGAGTAAGCGCTCGGGGCTATCTGCCGTCAGGATCAGAACCACCTGTGGAGGCGGTTCTTCCAGTGTTTTCAACAGGGCGTTGGCCGCATTGTCGTTCGCCTCTTCGAACCGCATGAGTAGGGCCACGCGGTAGCGGGCTTCGTAAGGCGCCAGGGAGAGCCAGTGCTGGAGTTCACGAACCTGATCGACTTTGAGCACGCCGCCCAACTGGTCCGCCTGGATCAGGTGCAGGTCCGGGTGGGTTAGTTTTTCGATCTGCCGGCAGGTGCGACATTCCCGGCATGGAAGGCCAGGCTGGCTCGGCTGAGGGCAGTTCAGAGCCTGAGCCAGCCGGATCGCCAGCGTTCGCCGTCCGACACCTTCAGGTCCGCTGAGTAAATAGGCGTGGTGGGGTGACTCTCGGCGGAGGTTCTCTTGCAGTAGCTGCACGGCCCACTCGTGGCCCAGGATATCCCATTCCATGCCAGAATTTTAGCCGAAAGCGGTTCGCATGACAACCAGTCGTAAGATCTTCCGGCTATACAGTGCCGGGCCGCCGGCAAAGATGGGTTCTTCCAGGCTGCCCTCCGTAGCAACCTGTTGACACCCCCTCTGCCTGACGTTACAATCCCTGCGTATGGAATTCCTGGAACGACTGAACCCCCAGCAGCAGCAGGCTGTCCAGGCAGGTGAAGGACCGGTTCTTGTCCTGGCAGGTCCGGGCTCGGGAAAGACGCGCGTCTTAACCTACCGGATCGCCTATATAATCGGCGAGCTGGGAGTCCGCCCTTACCATATCCTGGCGGTCACGTTTACCAATAAAGCTGCCCAAGAGATGCAGCACCGGGTGGAGCAGCTGCTTGGCCCGCAAGCCCACGGCCTGACCCTGGGTACTTTCCACGCCACCTGTGCGCGCATCTTGCGCAGGGAAGCGGAACATCTCCCCTTCACATCCAGTTTCGTCATCTACGACGCCGATGACCAGCTCACCCTGGTTCGCCAGGCGTTGGACGACCTCAACTTAGATCCGAAACGCTATACACCACAGAGCGTCCATGCGGCCATCTCGAACGCCAAGAATGAACTCGCCCTCCCGGATGAGTTTCCGCTTCAAAATTACCGTGATGAGGTGGTCAAGCGAATCTATTCCCGCTACCAGGACCTGCTGGCTGGAAGCAACGGCCTGGATTTCGACGATCTGTTGCTTTGGACCACCCGGCTCATGCAGGAATTCCCTGAGGTGCGCGAGAAGTACGCCCGGCGCTTTGAGCATGTCCTGGTCGACGAGTTCCAGGACACAAACATGGCCCAGTACACACTACTGAAGCACCTGGCCTCTTTTTATCGAAACATCTTCGTGGTCGGGGACACGGATCAATCGATCTATGCCTGGCGCGGCGCGGATTACCGCAACGTGCTGCGTTTTGAGCGAGATTTTCCCGACACGCAGGTCATCTTGCTTGAGCAGAATTACCGCTCCACCCAATCGATTCTGGACGTTGCCATGGCGGTGATCGATCGCAACCCGGCGCGTAAACCCAAGCGCTTGTTCACCGACCGCGGCCAGGGGGAAAAGATCCTCATCCATGAAACGTATGATGACAGGGAAGAGGCGGCCTACGTCGTGGAGACGATCGCCCGGCTGGTGGCGAGCCAGGCAGCTCAGCCGGGCGACTTCGCTGTGATGTACCGTACGAATGCCCAATCCCGCCTGCTGGAAGAAGCCTTCCTGCACGCCGGTCTGCCTTATAAGCTGGTCGGAGCACAGCGCTTCTATGGACGGCGTGAGATTAAAGATATCATTGCTTATCTGCGCCTGGTCTATAACCCGGAGGACGAGGTCAGCCTGTTGCGGGTTATCAACGTCCCGGCGCGAGGGATAGGTGAGAAGACTCTGGCGTTATTCCGCAGCCTGGCGCAGAAATCGAAGTCTGCCCCCGGCAGGTTGCTTCTGGAGCTAGGCAGGAACAATCACTCCCCACACCTGGAGGCGTTGCCCGGTAGAGCGGTGGCTGCCATGGCGCAGTTCGGCTCCCGGCTGAATACCTGGTGCGCCCAGGCGGAGGAACTGGCTCCCCTTTCCTTGATGGATCGCATCCTGGAAGAAGTAGATTACCGCAGTTACATCGACGATGGCACCGACGAGGGGCGCGAGCGTTGGGAGAACGTGATGGAATTGCGTCGTCTGGCAGGCGAATACCAGGAGCGAGGACTGGTGACTTTTCTCGAAGATGTCGCCCTTGTATCCGATCAAGATACCCTGGAGACGTCAGCGAACGTCCCTTCCCTGCTCACCCTGCATGCTGCCAAGGGTCTGGAGTTCGCGAACGTCTTCATCGTCGGTCTGAACGACGGTTTATTGCCGCACGCTCGATCCTTCGACGATCCGGAGGGAATGCAGGAGGAGCGGCGCCTGTTTTACGTTGGTATCACCCGCGCCAAGGATCGCCTGTACCTGATGACCCCCCTCAATCGCAGCGCTTACGGTTATTCAGAGCCAACGGTAGAGTCGCGATTTTTGAAAGATATCCCAGTCGAGCTGCTGGAGGAGGTGGGTCTATCCCGCCGGAGGACCAGGACGAGCAGTCCCTACCGGCCTGACCGCTGGGAACCTTCCCTCTCACACAGCCAGCGGTTAATTGAACCCCAATACAGCCCGGGGGCGAAGGTTTTCCATCCGGTTTGGGGAGAGGGGATGGTGCTCAACAGCCGCCTCCAGGACGACGACGAGATCGTGGACGTGTTTTTCGCAGAGGTGGGGCTGAAACGCGTGGCGGCTTCGCTCGCAAAAATGGAAAAAAAATTTTGAGAGTCTACAGCAGAGTACACCGGCCTGATCGATCAGCATTGTGACATTAAATTCAACAAATCAGCCTCATAGACACAATAGACATGCCGATCCTGGACCCGAATTCATTGGAGTTTATCAGCCGCAGCACCGAGCATACCCGCAGGGTCGGGATGCGCCTGGGGGCGCTACTCAACGCCGGGGATGTGGTCTGCCTGGTGGGGGACCTGGGTTCAGGGAAAACGACCTTCGTCCAGGGCATTGCCGCTGGCTGGGGATCGTTGGATAGGGTTACCAGTCCTACGTTCGTCCTGGTCAACGTTTACCGGCGCCCAGAAGGCGGCCGGCTATTCCACCTGGACGCCTACCGGCTGAGTAGCGCTGCGGAAGCGGAAGACCTGGACGTTCAGCCTATGCTGGAGAGCGGGCCGTTGGTGGTCGAGTGGGCCGAGCGGGTCCAACCCGTCCTGCCGCGCTATCACCTGTGGGTCACCATGCAACTGATCAGCATGGGACAGCGCGACATGGTCTTCACCGGACATGGAAACCGTTACCTGTCACTGATGGCTGCTTTTCGCAAGCAGCTTTATGGAGGCCAGTGATGCTCCTGGCGATCGATACTTCCACGCGGGCAGTCGGCGTAGCCCTGTATGACGGAATCCAGGTGCTGGGGGAGACGGTTTGGACAAGCCAGGATTATCACACGGTGGACCTGGCGCCGGCAGTGGCGCACATCCTCGAGAAAGCAGGGGTAAACATCTCCTCTCTACAGGTCTTGGCGGTTGCGCTTGGCCCAGGTTCCTTCACCGGGTTGCGGGTTGGCCTGGCATTCGCGAAAGGCCTCGCCCTGGCGCGGCGTTTGCCCATCATCGGGATTTCCACCTTCGATGTGCTGGCAGCGGCTCTCCCAGTCAAGGATTTGCCGCTGGCGGTGATCCTGCGGGCCGGGCGCGGCAGGCTGGCAGTC
>Ga0209751_10006613_pt1 | contig 10714 bp, 10 predicted proteins | sample RifCSP13_1_FD_184019 | JGI IMG/M metagenome (GOLD analysis project Ga0209751, IMG submission 184019) | Soil microbial communities from Rifle, Colorado - Rifle CSP2_sed 13_1 (SPAdes) (version 2) | ecosystem: Environmental > Terrestrial > Deep subsurface > Rock core/Sediment | place: Rifle...
CGGGGCCGCCGATCCCAAGGCGGGGTTCGCGGGGTCGCTGGGCGATCTCGTGCGAGATCCGAGGCTCAACCACGAGGTCGAGGTTGCATCGGGTGTTCTCGAGGACGAGTGCGGGGACCTGCTGCGCGCGTTCTTCCGAGACCGTCGCTGACGGCTGGCTCGCCCTCCCCCGGGAGGAGTGAGCGGTGGGTGCCGCGCCAGCCGAGCCGCCCGCAGCGCCGGTGCTGGCCGCGCCCGACGACGCCCCCGCGCCGTCGCGGCCGTGATGATCGCCCCCGCGCAATAGGACCCGCGCGGCTTTGCCGCGGGGCTCAGACCAGAAGCATGCGCACGGCGGCGCGCACCTGGTCGAGCGTGAACGGCTTCATCAAGACGCCGAGCCGGGCCGCCTTGATGGACTTGGCTCGCTCGAGCTCCTCCGGAAAACCCGACATGAGGAGCACCTTGAGGCTCGGCGCGACCTCGATCGCGCGCTCGGTGAGCGCGATCCCGTCGACGCCCGGCATGTGCACATCGGTTACCAGAAGCTCGACGGCTCCCGGCGCCGCCTTGAGCCTGTCGAGGGCCTCCGTGCCGTCGTGCGTCGCGTCGACCCGATGGCCCTCCGATTCGAGCGCCCGCTTGACGAAATCGCGCGTCGCCCCGTCGTCATCGGCCAACAGAATGCGTGCCATCTCTCGCCTCCGTGACGTGCCGTTGCCCAACGCCGCTCGCGCGGGCCCGGCATCACTCCTTCACGACTCGCCCGACGTACGGCAGTTCCCGGTACCGGTGCGCGGCATCCATACCGTAGCCCACGACGAACTCGTCCGGACACTCGAAAGCGCAAAAATCGGCGGCGACGTCGACCGCGCGGAAAACCTTCTTGTCGAGCAGCACGCAACTCCGGATCTGGCGCGCCCCGCGCGCGGCGATCAAGTCCCTGGCAAAGGCGAGCGTGCGGCCCGAATCGAGCACGTCGTCGACCAGGAGCACGTTGCGCCCCTCGACGGAGAGGTCGAGGTCGCGCAGGATCTCGACTTTGCCAGATGACACCTTGCTCTTCCTGTAGCTCGCCAGCGTGATGAAATCGACCTCCGGCTCGAGGCCGACGCGGTGCAGGGCGCGAATGAGGTCGGCGGCGAAGACGAAGCTGCCCTTCAAGATGGCGACGACCAAGAGGCGCTCGAGGCCTTGACCCTTGATCTCTACCGCCAGCTCGTGGAGGCGCGCGGCGATCGCGCCGGCCGAAAAGATGACCTCGACCTCCCCGTGCACCGCGGATTGCCGCTCCATGACGCCGTCCCGGTCACGCTCGCGCCACTGCCTCGACGAGCGGATAGGTATCCGGCGCCGGGCCGTGTTGTGCAAGGTCTGACAGCACGATCGACAGAGAAGCGCAATCCGCCCCCGTCGTCCTCGTGCACACGAACCCGCCACATTCCTACCCGATTGATCACGCTTCAAGCTTCCCGCATAGAGACCTTCCACGCCGAGAGAGTGGCTGCCCGACCGAGCAGGCGACCGTGATTCGATTGGTCAATATCGCCCTCAAGTACGACCGGGGTCCGGAGGTGCTGTCCGAGATCAGCTTCCATCTGCGGGCCGGCTCGTTTCACTTTCTCACGGGCCCGTCGGGCGCCGGCAAGACGTCGCTGCTCCGTCTCCTCTTCTTGTCGATTCCGCCGACGCGCGGTCAGATCCAGCTCTTCGGCCAGGACGTAAGTCGCCTTACGCTGTCGAAACGGGCGCCGTTGCGACGGCGCATCGGTATCGTGTTCCAGGATTTCCGCCTCCTCGACCATTTGTCGACCTGGGAGAACGTGGCGCTGCCGCTGCGCGTCATCGGCAAGAAGATCGGCGATTACAAGGAGGACGTGACGGACCTCTTGCAGTGGGTCGGGCTCGGCGACCGCATGCATGCCTACCCGTCCGTGCTTTCGGGCGGCGAAAAACAGCGTGCCGCCATCGCGCGCGCGGTGATCGGCAAGCCCGAGCTGCTGCTCGCCGACGAACCGACCGGCAACGTGGACCCGCAGATGGCACGCCGGTTGCTGAGGCTTTTCATCGAGCTCAACCGCCTCGGCACGTCGGTGCTGATCGCAACCCACGATCACCAGCTGATGCGACAATTCAAGGCGCCGCGACTGGAGTTGCATGACGGCCATGTCCGGATCGTATGATAAAGTGTCGGGCCGACCGTACCCGCCGGGTCCGGCCTATGGCAGCGGTCCCTACGACGATGTCCTGACCGGCCCCGTCACCAACCGGCCGACGGCACCGCCGGTACTGCACCAGTCGTCAACCGAGGAGGCACGACACTTGCGCGAAACGGAGCGCAGGCTTTCCGAGCCCACTCATCGCCCGACCTTCGAAACCAAGCCGAGGCGCGACATCCACGCCCCGGCGCGCGCCACGCGCAAGAAGGGCGAGCAGATCAATAAGCCCATCGTGCCGGCGGGATCCGTGACCGGCCGCTCGCTCACGCTCGTGATCTCGATCATGTGCTTTCTTGCCTGCCTCACGGCGGGCGCGGTTTATATGATCAGGCAGTCGGCGGAGGCATGGTTCAAGGATATCGCAAGCGAGGTGACGGTCCAGATCGAACCGAAAGAGAAGGTCGACACCGACACTCTCGTGAAGGAGGTCGTGGCCTTCCTCGGCCGCCAACCGGGGATCCGCTCCGTCCGCCCGCTCACCCCCGCAGATTCCGCCGAGCTCCTCGAGCCGTGGCTCGGCGAGGTCGGCGCCTTGAAGGCGCTTCCAGTGCCGCGTCTCATCGCCCTCGAGCTCGATCGAGCCTCCCCGCCCAATCTCGAGCTGGTGCGCCAGGAGCTCGAGCGTCAATTCGTGGGCGCCTTCCTCGATGACCATCGCCGCTGGCAGCAGCAGATCCAAACCGTGACCAGGAGCTTCGCGTTGGGCGGGCTCGCGATCCTCCTCCTCGTCGCCGCCGCCACCACGGCGATCATCGTGTCCGCGACCAGGAGCGCGATGGCCTCGAACCGCGAAATCGTCGAGGTTTTGCATTTCGTCGGCGCCACCGACCGCTTCATCGCGCGCGAGTTCGAGAGACACTTCCTGCGCCTCGGCATCCGCGCCGGCCTGGTCGGCGCGCTGTTCGCCATGTCCGTGTTCATCTTCATGCCGTCTCTGATGCAGCTGTTGGGCGGCGGCGAGGTCACCCTTGCCGAGATCCACCGCTTGATTGGCACCGGCTCGCTCGACCTGGCCGGCTATGTGCTGCTCGGCATCGTTGTCGTCATCATTTCCGCCCTATGCATGCTGACCTCGCGCTTCGGCGTCTTTCGGATCCTGAACAGCAGGCATTGAACGGCGGGGCGGTTCGTTGCGTGCGCAATCCTTGCCGCGAGCCCGGGGGGCCTGATCCTTCGAGCGCCGTCCCGAGCCATTTCCGGCCGGCTCGCTCAACCCGCCGACGCCCCCGACCGCCGCCGGGTGAGTGCCTTCGCAAGGCCGGAGAGGAAGGGGCAGGCCAAGCGTTTCCCGGCCGGCCGGGCCGGCAAGCATGTTCCAAAATGGCTGTCACATCAGCGGCCAAATCGGCTAGTCTCCCGGCGTCGAGGTCGAGCAGGAGGCGGTCCCACCGGCAGGTCCGGAACCAACCGCAGCACGCGCGGGCGATGAGATCTCTGAAGCGACTTTTGATCGGCACGGCTGGCGCGGTGCTCTGGCTCCTCGTCTTCGGCTTTGTCATGTTTGCCTCGGCGGTCATGCGTGAGCCCGCGGACGAGAACGTGCACGCCGACGGGATCGTCGTGCTGACCGGCGGAGAGACGCGCATCAGGGAGGCGGCACGTCTCTTGAGCGAGGGGCGCGGCGAGCGGCTGCTCATCTCGGGCGTCAATCCGCAGACGCGGCGCGACTCGCTCAAGAGACTTTCCGGCCTCGGCGAGCAGAAATTCAACTGCTGCGTCGATCTCGGCTATTCGGCGCTCGACACCGTCGGCAACGCCGCCGAGACGCGCAAATGGGCCGAGGCGCTCCGCTACGACAGCCTGATCGTCGTGACCGCCAGCTACCACATGCCGCGCAGTCTCGCCGAGCTCGCCCGCGCGATGCCCTCGACCGAGCTCATTGCCCACCCGGTCGTCCCCGTTCAGCTGCGCCGCAGGGCTTGGTGGCTCAATGCGCGCACGACGCGCATTCTGGTCGCCGAGTACTTGAAGTACCTGCCCGCCGCCGCCCGGCTCGGAGCGGCCCGCGTCTTGGGTCCCTGGCCGTCGAGCTCGATCGCCGCGGTGCCTGCCGATCCGCGCACGAAGACCTAGGATCGGACTGGCGCGCCGTCATGCTCCGCTCGCTACTATTCGCCGCCGCCTTCTATCTCGACACCGCGCTGTTCCTGGTGCTCGGGTCGTGGCTGCTCGTTGCCCCGCGCAAGTGGGCGATGGCCGGCCTCAAGGCGCACGCGATCGCGTCGTCCTGGCTCTTGGAGCACATCGTCGGCACGCGGACCCAAGTGCGCGGCCTCGAGAAGCTGCCCAAGGGCGCGTGCCTCGTCGTTGCGAAGCACCAGTCGGCCTGGGACACGTTCGCGCTCATCCCGCTGTTCCGCGATCCGGCGATCGTCTTGAAGGACGAGCTCAAATGGATCCCGTTCTACGGCTGGTTCTGCCTGAAGTTCGAGCATATCCTGGTCGAGCGCGGCAAGGCCGCGAGCGCGCTGCGCGCCATGATCCGCGACGCGCGGGCCCGGGCCGCCCAGGGCCGCGAGATCGTCATCTTTCCCGAAGGCACGCGCCGGGCGCCCGGCGCGCCTCCCGACTACAAGACCGGCTATGTCGCGCTCTATGAAGGCCTCGGGCTCCCGTGCGTGCCGCTGGCCTTGAACTCGGGCCTCTACTGGCCGCGCCGTAGCCTCATGCGCTATCCGGGGACCATCATCGTCGAGTTTCTCGATCCCATCCCGCCCGGACTGCCGCGCCAGGAATTCCGGGACCAGCTCGAGGCGCTCCTCGAGACGGCCTCGGACCGCCTCATCGCGGAAGCCGCGCGAGCCCCCGATCCGCCGCCTCTGCCCTCGCCGGCCCGGTCTCGAGCCGCTACTTGAACATATGTAGAACATAAAGCGAACTTTCATTGACTCTCAACGCTCGCCCGCTTATTGTTTGGCCCAGCGCGGAGTTCGAGGCGCCATGCGCAAGACCCCCTCATTCGAGGCCCGGATCTCGGAGGAGATTTGGGACCTGAAATACAGGCTCAAGGCCGCGGACGGCTCGGCCATCGATGCCACGCTCGAGGATACGTTGCGGCGCGTCGCCCGGGCGGCGGCGGCGCCGGAGAAGGGCGGCAAGCGGGCGCGCGAGCGGTGGGCGAGCCGTTTTTACGAGGCGCTCGCCGACTTCGGCTTCCTGCCGGGCGGGCGCATTCTCGCCGGCGCCGGCTCGGGGCGCGCGGTCACGCTCTTCAACTGCTTCGTGATGGGCGAGATCGAGGACGACCTCGGCTCGATCTTCGACAACGTCAAGGAAGCGGCCCTCACCATGCAGCAGGGCGGCGGCATCGGCCACGACTTCTCGACGTTGAGGCCCAAGGGCGCGCCCGTCAGAAGCATCGGCGCCGACGCATCGGGCCCGGTGAGCTTCATGGACGTGTGGGACGCAATGTGCCGCACGATCATGTCGGCGGGGGCGCGGCGCGGCGCCATGATGGGGACGCTGCGCTGCGATCATCCCGACATCGAGGCGTTCATCGATGCCAAGGCGGACACCGCCCGCTTGCGCAACTTCAATCTTTCGGTGCTGGTGACGGACGCGTTCATGGCCGCCGTCAAGAAGGACGGCCCGTGGGACCTCGTGTTCGGCGCCACGGTCGCCCGCACGCTCCCGGCGCGCGCGCTGTGGGACCGCATCATGCGCGCAACCTATGACTACGCCGAGCCGGGCGTCATCTTCATCGACCGCATCAATCGCGAAAACAACCTCGCCTACTGCGAGGAGATCCATGCGACCAATCCGTGTGGCGAGCAGCCGCTGCCGCCCTACGGCGCCTGTCTCCTGGGCTCGATCAATCTCGCGCGCTTCGTCGACAATCCATTTACAGGTGAGGCCGGCATCGAGATGGCGAAGCTCGAGGAGCGGGTGCGCACCGCGGTCCGTTTCCTCGACAACGTCGTCGACATCTCGAACTATCCGCTTGCCAAGCAGCTGAGCGAGGCCAAGGCCAAGCGGCGCATCGGCCTCGGCGTGACCGGACTCGCCGATGCGCTGATCTTCATGGGCGTGCGCTATGGCTCGGCGCGGGCCGCCGCACTCGCCGAACAGTGGATGGCGGCGGTCGAGCGCGCGGCCTATCTCGCCAGCGCCGAGCTCGCCGGCGAGAAGGGCTCATTTCCCTTGTTCGATGCCGACCGGTTTCTCGCCGCTCCGCACGTCGCCGGGCTTCCCCGAGACGTTCGCGACGCGATCCGCCGCCATGGCATCCGCAACGGCTGCATCACCTCGATCGCGCCGACGGGCACCATCTCGCTACTCGCCGGCAACGTCTCCTCCGGCATCGAGCCCGTGTTCGACTTCGTCTTTCGAAGACGCGTGCTCGAAGCGGACGGCTCGGCCCGCGAGGAGACCATCGAGGATTTCGCGCATGCCCTCTTCCGCCGCAAGCTCGGTGCGGCCGCGCCGCTTCCCGACGCCTTCGTCCGCGCCGCCGAACTCTCCCCGCGCGAGCATCTCCTGATGCAGGCCGCTCTGCAGCGCCACGTCGACAGCTCGATCTCGAAAACCATCAATTGCCCCGCCGACATCGCCTTCGAGGACTTCAAGGACGTCTATCTCGAGGCCTATGCGCAGGGGCTCAAGGGCTGCACGACCTACCGCCCCAACCCGGTGACGGGCGCGGTGCTGAGCCCTGCCGAACCGGCCGGCGGCGAAGCAAGTCGAGGCCGTGCCGGCCGCGACGAGAAGGCGGAGAGGGCGATCGCCACCGTCGAAGCCGCCGCAAGCCCCGCCTCGGAGTCCAGCCTCCCCGAGCGCCACGGCGATGTCGTGTACATGGCCAAGCCCTTGGAGCGCGATGCCGTGCTGCCCGGCTACACCTACAAGCTCAAGTGGCCGGAGAGCGATCATGCCATTTACGTCACCATCAACGACATCGAGCGTGACGGGAGACGGCGGCCGTTCGAGATCTTCATCAATACGCGCAACCTCGAGCACTATGCCTGGACCGTGGCGCTCACCCGCATGATCAGCGCCGTGTTCCGCCGCGGCGGCGACGTGTCGTTCGTGGCCGACGAGCTCAAGGCCGTATTCGATCCTCAGGGCGGGCGCTGGATGTCAGGGCGCTACATTCCAAGCCTCATGGCCGCAATCGGCGAGGTGATCGAGACCCACATGGTCCGCATCGGCTTTCTTTCGGGCCGGGACGCCCCGGTCATCGCCGGCGAGCTCGCTCCTGGCAGCGAGGCGCCTCGAGAGGCCCGAGAGCCGCCCCGGCGCCGCGTCGCCGGAGCCCGTAACTGTCCGCGCTGCTCCTCCGCCAGCTACGTGAGGCAGGAGGCGTGCTGGGTGTGCCTCGGCTGCGGTTTCTCGCGTTGCAGCTAGCATGCTCGATTGGCCGTGGTTTTCTCGGCGGACCGAACCCCATGTCGCTCGAGACGGCTAGGGCCCGAGCGGCCGCGCCCGAAACCAAACGGCTTAACGAAGCGTATCAAGCTGCGAGCGCCGGAAGAGGAGGCCAGGAGGGAAGGTCGCGAAATCGGGCGCTCCAGTGTCCCAGAATGGAGCAAGAGTTTCGGATCTTGACCGGTTTGTCGGCTCGCGGACAGGGATTAACGCTCTGCTCACCTTGCCCCAAAATCACTGAGATCAAGCCACATTTCAGCTAGAAATTTCGGTCATCGTGTAAGGTAGAAAGTTAGCGTAGGCGGCCGCCTCGGTGGCCCCAGAAGGACTGCAGTCATGGGAGCGCGTATCATTCAGCTTGCCGAGATCCGGGCCAAGAGGTCCGAGCTGGCGCTTAAGGCCGCTGAGCTCGAAGGGACCGTCGAGCTCACAGAAACTGCCGATCTCGCGGAGCGTTTCCATTTCTGGAGCGGCGCCTCGGGCCGCCGCTACGTGCACACCGTCTACTGCCTGATCGAGTGCCCTGCACTTCCGGCTGGAAACTATGTCCTCGTCCGCCGCGACGAGTGCGGCCGGCGCACCGCACTCGCGATCGGCCGCGTCATGAACGAGGCCCCGTCCCTCAACTTAGCCAAGATCCGCCAGCACGGAGCGGCCCTCGGCGCCAACGAGGTCCACGTCCATCTCCTGGCCAGCACGCCGACGCAGAGCAAGCTGGTCGAGTTCGACTTGCGGACCGGCCACGCCAAGGCCGTGGGCGCCGAGCCCCACTCCCACACGCACCATTGACAGGCGCCTCCCGGCCCCGATGAGCCGGCTCACGCGTCGCCGGGCGCGGCGCCTATTCTCGCGCGAAACAGGAAACGCTTGCGCCGATCCGGCTTGACCGAGAGCGGCGGCGCGCACTTTTGCGCCCAGCTTCGGGCCAGCGATCGCGCCCGAGGCCGCGCGAGCCTCCCCCCCGCCGCGCGGGCCACGAACGCACCGACCATCGCCAGAAGCCGCTCCAGTCCGCGCTCGCGGATGCCGAGCTCGGCAAGATGGCCGAGCGTGTTCGCAAGGTAGTCGAGGTTGGCTCCCGCCACGCCGGCTGCCGGCCGGATGAGCCGCGCCTGAACGGCAAGGGAGGGCTCGCCCGCATAGCTCGGGTGCGCGCGCTCGGCAATGAACGTCACCGCCGCCACCTTCGGCCGGCCGGCCGTGAGGAGCGTCACCCCCACCACGGCCTCGCGGTACACGCCGTAGATCAGCTCCCGCCGCCGCAGATAAGCGAGTGTGTCCGCCGCCCGTTCGCGCTCGATGCGAAAGGCGAGCCCTTCACACACCCCGCCGCGGTCGAGGCCCAGCACCAGACCCGGGCGGCGGGTCGAGCCGCGGTAGTGCACGGAGTAGACGCAGAACGCACGATGGTAGCCGGTGAGCACCCCATGATGGACCTCGGCAAATGCAAACCCCGGCTGCCACATGAGAGAGCCGTAGCCGAATACCCAAAGATCGCGTGAACGTTCGGGCATGCTCGCCGGACCGCCCTTATCGGCGCCCTTTTTTCTCACCGTTCCGCGCCGCCTTCGGGCGGCCGAAATCCGGGGCGGCGGTATCCTGCCCGGCCTCGATAATGCCGCGCCGCAGCGCGCGGGCCTCAGCGAACACACGGAACAGCGTCTCGCCGTCCCCGAAGCGGATCGCGCGCTGGAGCGCCGTCAGGTCCTCCGCGAAGCGGCCGAGCATCTCGAGCACCGCCTCCTTGTTGTTGAGAAACACGTCGCGCCACATCGTCGGGTCGGAGGCGGCAATGCGCGTGAAGTCGCGGAAACCGCCGGCCGAAAACTTGATGACCTCGCTGTCGGTGACGCGCTCGAGATGGGCCGCGGTGTTGACGATGTTGTAGGCGATGAGATGGGGCACGTGGCTGGTGATGGCGAGCACGAGATCATGGTGCTCCGGCGTCATGATCTCGACCTTGGAGCCGAGCGCCTGCCAGAATGCCGTGAGCGCCTCCACGGCGGCCCGGTCCGCGTGCGGCTCCGGGGTCAGAATGCACCAGCGGCCGTCGAAGAGCTCGGCGAACCCCGCCTCGGGACCCGACTGCTCGGTGCCCGCGATCGGATGCCCGCCGATGAAGTGCACGCCGTCGGGCATATGCGGGGCAACGTCGCGTACGACCGCGGTCTTGACCGAGCCGACGTCGGTCACGATCGCGCCCGCCATCAAGGCCGGCGCGATGTCCCTGGCGAGCGCGCCGCAGACACCGACCGGGGCGCACAGGATGACGAGATCGGCGCCCTTCGCCGCCTCGGCGGCGGTCGCATAACCGTCGTCGATGGCGCCGAGCCGCAACGCCGTGTCGACGGTCGCCTTGGTGCGTGCCGAGCCGACAATCGATTTGGCGAGCCCGGCGCGGCGGCTCGCATGGCCTATGGACGAGCCGATGAGGCCGATCCCGATCAAGGCAATGCGCTGGAACCTGGGCGAGCTCATCGGGCCGGCGCTCCCATGAATTCGGCGAGCGCGGCCACCACCGTGCGGTTCTCCTCCTCCGTCCCAACGGTCAAGCGCAACGCGTGCGGGAGCCCATAGCTCACGAGCCGCCTCAGGATGATCGCGCGCGACTTCAGGTACGCATCGCAGGCGGCGGCACCCCGGCGCGGCTCCTTTGGGAAATGGACGAGAACGAAATTGGCGATGCTCGGTGTCACCTCGAGCCCGAGCCTTTCGATCTCGGAGGAGAGCCACGGCAGCCACGTCTCGTTGTGCGCCGCCGCCCTCTCCACGTGCGGCCAATCCTCGATGGCGGCGACGCCCGCCCTGATCGCCGGCGTCGACAGATTGAACGGCCCTCGAATCCGGTTCAACGCATCCGCGACCGCCTCGGGGCAATAGGCCCAGCCGATCCTGAGCCCGGCGAGACCGAAGATTTTCGAGAAGGTTCGCGTCATCACGGTGTTGTTCGTCGTCGCGACCAGCTCGAGTCCGGCCTCGTAGTCGTTGCGGCGCACGTACTCGGCGTAGGCCGCATCGAGAACCAGCAGCACGCCGCCCTCGAGCCCGCCGCGCAGGCGGCGCACTTCGTCGATGGGTAGATAGGTGCCGGTCGGGTTGTTGGGGTTGGCGAGAAATACCACCTTCGTGCGCGGAGTGACGCTCGCGAGGAT
>Ga0209751_10006614_pt1 | contig 10713 bp, 8 predicted proteins | sample RifCSP13_1_FD_184019 | JGI IMG/M metagenome (GOLD analysis project Ga0209751, IMG submission 184019) | Soil microbial communities from Rifle, Colorado - Rifle CSP2_sed 13_1 (SPAdes) (version 2) | ecosystem: Environmental > Terrestrial > Deep subsurface > Rock core/Sediment | place: Rifle...
CAGCAAGCCAGGGATCACAAGCAGGAATGCAGGCAACAACAATAGTACACTTAGAGGAGTAGTCCATTTTCTTTCTCGATAAATAAATGTTCCTATCACGGTTTGTCTCCTGATATTTGAAGTTTCTAGCGAATACAACAACAAGCTAGGTAGTGCGCGAATTGTTTCCGTCCAGTACATCGCGTTCGCGGTAAGGATTCCGCGCTCAGTAATAATTCGCTCGAAATCTTCGTGCATGTCCCCCAGGGCGGAATCAAGGCTGCCCCAGGGAAGAATGCGAGCCAGAATTTTTTCTGCGAGCACTGGCGGCTGATTACAACTCATCGCGCCGCTCCTTTAAGTTCAGGTGCCTGTGCCCAGAGAGCCTCGTTTAGCCGCTTCACCTCGGCGAGTGCATCAAGTCCTTTGGGGTTGAGCCTGTAAAAGCGCTTGCTGCGACCACCACGCTCCGGTGTGGGATCGCCTTCGGTGGAAGTCAGCAGGCTCTGCCGTTCCAGCCGATCCAAGGGCACATAGATCGCGCCCACGGACCAGCGCCTTCCGGTCAGCTTCTTTAAATATTCGCCGATCGCCAGGCCGTAAGCCTCTGGCTGAAGCGCGGAAACCGCTAGCAAGACCATTTCTTCGGTACGGGAGATGAGTTTCATGTTCACTCCTAATATGTTCTATTTTATAATACATATAGGCGATTGTCAAGGGCGCGAGAACCTTCTGGCCCGCGGCTTGCATCTTCTTTGAAGAGATGGCATACTAAATTTCGGGAGCAGGAATTGTGGCAAAAATCTCGTTACGTGATTACCTAAGCGGTATTGCGGAACTCATAGACGATGAGCGAACTGAAGAAGCTCTTGCTCATTGTCACCATATCCTCGCGCTTTTTCCAAAAAATATTGCAACTTATCAAATGATGGGCAAAACCTACCTGGAAGCCCATCGACATAGTGATGCCAGGGATATCTTTCAGCGAGTGCTTTCTTCTTCCCCAGATGATTTCATTTCTCATATCGGGATGAGCATTATTCACGAAGAGGCTGGAGATTTGGATGGATCCATTTGGAATATGGAACGTGCCTTTGAGGCACAGCCTTCCAATCGCGCGGTTCAGGATGAGTTACGCCGGTTGTATGGCAAACGTGAAGGGTATGCTCCGCCAAAAGTGCGGCTTACCCGCGGAGCACTTGCGCGCATGTATGCCCATGGGGATCTTTACAACCAGGCTATAGGCGAGTTGCGCGCCGCTTTGGCAGAAGATCAACAACGGCCAGATTTACAAATCCTTTTAGCAGAGATGTATTACAAAACTAAGCGTGAAACTGAAGCGATTGAAGTTTGCTCTCTCCTGCTTGAAAAACTGCCTTATTGCCTTTATGCAAACCGACTAATGGTAAATATTTTACGCGGCAGCCACCGTGAGGCTGAAGCGCAACCCTATATCGCTCGCGTCGAGGAAATGGATCCTTACGCAGCTTTGGTGGACACTCAGACTCCGGTGGACTCTGCACCTGCTGAATCAGTAATGCTCGAGCAATTAGTTTATGAAGCACCAGTGGAAATGGAACAGGTAACTCCAAAAGCATGGACAACACCATTGGAGATGGAATCCTCATTTGAAAAAGAAGATCTGCCTGAATGGCTTTCGGTGGATTCTGTGGGAGAACCCGAGCAGAAAAATCCCGAGGAAACTTCGAAACAGCCATCTGCGACGATGGATTCGCTGGAAAATCTCGAACCGATTCACACCAGCGAGTTAGGAACTCCAAACGTCGAGACTCCCAATGCTGCGTTGACCGATGATCAGGTTCCGGATTGGTTACGGGAATTGCGCCCGTCAACAACTTCCTTTGCGGCGGGAGAGGAAAATTCAGAATCCCAATCTGAAGCTGAAAAACCAATTGAAGAAGAAAAACCCAAAGAACATCCATCGGCGTTCTTTACGGAAGAGTTACGGTTAGAAGAACTAACTGAAAACCCTCCTGTGTCAGAGCCTTTACCCGAGGAAGATGAGAGCTTGGGCTGGCTGGAAAAACTTGCTGCACAGCAAGGCGCACCAGAAGAGGAGCTCCTAACAACTCCTGAAGCTCGCGAATCTGCCAAACCCGATTGGCTACCTGAAGAGAAACCAGAGGACAAACGCGATGTACTGGCCTGGCTGGACGAAATGGCTTCTGAAGATCAAAGTGTACCCACACAAGCTACTGTGGCTGAAGCTCCAACCACGGAGCCTGTTGACGAAATTTCCCAATTTGCGGAAGAAGACAAAGGCGAAGCACAGGGTACAACCCCTAGTTGGTTGAAAGAACTTAGCGCAGAAATTGAAGAATCGACACCCACATCTGAAATTGAAGCCAACGAAGTAACGCCTCGCCCTTTGGAAGAAGCACCCGATTGGCTTAGCGAGCTTCGCCCAAGCCAAGACGAAATAAACAAAACCCAAAAAGCGTTAGAAGAACCCATTGTTTCCGAGGCCGAAGAATCCGGTATGGAAGGGGATTCACCCGATTGGCTTAGTGAACTCCGCCCGAGTACAGACGAAATAAGCAAGGCCCAAAAAGCGAGGGAAGAACCTGTTGCTTCCGAGGTCGAAGAAACGGAAATGTCAGAGAATTTTGGCAAATTAGATTGGCTGGAAGAAATGGGTCCTCCTAAGGTGCCGCCAGCAGAACCGGTGAAGGGTGAATGGCTTCCTGAGATGAAGCCAGCAATAGAAACCGAGAAAGGTCAACCCGCTCCGGTCTCCGTGCCGGTTGTAAGCCCGCGGCGCACAGCCGCTCTCCTGGCAGAGCAGGAAGCCCCGGGCAGGTTGGAACAAGCGCGACAAGCCTTGAACTACGGAAAGCTCAACGAGGCCGCGGATCATTACGGATATTTGCTCCACCGCCGGCTTCTCATCAAGGATGTAATTGCTGACCTGGATGCGGCGGTTCACCGCCATCCTGGGGATGCCACATTGTGGCAAACCCTTGGAGACGCGTATATGCGCAATAATCAATTGCGCGAAGCTCTGGATTGCTATACGCGCGCTGAGGACCTGCTATAAGTTCGATGACCTTGCTCTGGTAAAATGCTCGGAGATCCAGAGCATTTTTATTTTTGGAGGAAAATTGGAACGCAGTTTGGTGCTGGTGAAACCAGATGGAGTGCAACGCGGTCTGATGGGGGAAGTGATCTCGCGATTGGAACGGCGTGGGTTGCGATTGATAGCTGCGAAATTTGTATCGGTGAGTCGCGATCTGGCAGAACGTCATTATGCCGAACACAAAGGCAAGCCCTTTTATGATGGATTGATCGAATACATCACTTCCGCGCCGGTTATGGCCATGGCCTGGGAAGGACCGGATGCGGTGGCTGCCATCCGGCAGACGATGGGCAGCACCAAGCCAACGGATGCAGCTCCTGGAACCCTGCGCCACGATTTTGCCTTACAAGTGGGACGTAACCTGACCCATGCATCCGATAAACCTGATACTGGCGCGCTCGAAGTGAAGCTGTGGTTCCAGGATGCGGAACTTGTCGATTGGAAACGTGAAATCGACAATTGGGTATTTGAAGGCAAATAGTCCCCTCGAAACGAAAAAGAAGGCGCCAAGCGCCTTCTTTTTTTGTTGTCTCATCATTATTTCTCCCCCAGTGCCGCATAAAGTTTATCGTACTTTTGGTGCGGTGCGTTTGCTGGTCATGATCGCCCAGGCGAGGATTGCAACCAGGACTGCAGCGGTAATCCATTCAGTTGTGCCTAACTTGGTGATCTGAACCACAATGGGAGCGATGATCACAGAAACCAAGTTCACAACTTTAATCATTGGATTCAATGCTGGACCCGCAGTATCCTTCATTGGGTCGCCAACGGTATCACCCACAACACCAGCTTTGTGCCGCTCTGAGCCTTTGCCGAGATTTTTTGCGGGATTCTTTGGCTCGTCCTCGATGAGCTTCTTGGCATTGTCCCAGGCACCGCCTGCGTTGTTCATGAACACCGCCAGCAATTGTCCGGAAAGAATAATACCTGCTAGGAAACCGCCAAGCGCCTGAGCGCCAAGGAGCAAGCCAACCAAAATCGGCGTCACCACACCCAACAAGGCAAGTGGGACTAATTCTTTTTGCGCTGCGGTGGTGGATATGCCCACCGCTTTAGCATAATCCGGTTTTACTTTGCCCTTTAGGACACCGAGCTTGAACTGGCGCCGAGATTCCTGAACAATAAGCGAGGCTGCCCGGCTTACAGCCTGGATGGCAAACGATGAGAAAAGCCATGGTAGCGCACCGCCGATCAACATGCCCACGAACACTTGCGGGATGTCGATGCGGATGCCTACAGATTGAATCTGCTCTGCAAGCGGCACACCTAGAGACGCTTGTGCACGACTTACATCAACCAAGAAGGATCCGAACAGTGATACCGCTGCGATAACTGCCGAACCAATAGCCACGCCTTTGGTAATAGCCTTGGTAGTGTTACCCACCGCATCCAAGTCTGCCATGATCTGCTGAGCCTTCAGTAGCTTCTTATCGCGCGTTCCGCTCCAAGACATCTCCCCGATGCCATTGGCATTGTCCGCAATGGGTCCGAAAGAATCCATGGCTACATTGTTGCCGGTTAGAGTCAGCATGCCTATGCCGGTCATTGCTACGCCATAAAGAATGTAAGTGACATGTTCAAATCCGGTGGCGCCTACACCATTAAAGATGATGATGGATGAAAAGATGGTCGCGGCAATAACCAGCGCAGACCAGACTGACGATTCGTAACCCGTTGCTAATCCTTGCAAAATCAAGGTGGCGGGGCCAGTGTCTGCGGCTTTCTTGATCTCTTTCACGGGCTTTTGTTCGGTACCAGTGAAATATTCAGTAAGTCGGTCGATGAGGATTGCCAACAGCACGCCGAAACCAACAGCCAGCGGCGTCCGCCACCAGCCACCTGGCAGAGTGGGATCGCCAAGGTAAAGAAACCCGGCGATGAAGAACAAACCTGCCGAGATTGCAGCTGAAGAAAGGAAACCGCGGAAAATGGCGTTGATAGCATTATGAGACCCGCCTGTTTTGCCTGCGCGCACAACGTACGTACCGATGATCGAAGACAGCACGCCAATGCCGCGCACGATGAGGGGGAACAGTATCCATTCAATGTGGCCGGTGATATTAAAAAGCGCCACACCTAGGATCAGACCGGACACGATAGTGACTTCGTAGGATTCGAAAATGTCCGCCGCCATGCCAGCGCAGTCGCCAACATTGTCGCCGACCAGGTCGGCTACCACTGCTGGGTTACGTGGGTCATCTTCTGGGATGCCGGCTTCGACTTTGCCCACTAGATCTGCGCCAACATCTGCAGCTTTGGTGTAGATACCTCCGCCCACGCGCATGAAGAGCGCCAGCAGGGTTCCGCCGAAACCAAAGCCGAGTAAAGCATCTGGGGCAGCGGCGCCAAAGTAAATGAAGATCGCCGTCCCGCCTAGCAAACCCAGCCCGTCAGTAAGCATGCCGGTGATGGTGCCGGTGCGGTAGGCAATACGAAGCGCGCCACCGAAGGTGTTGCGAGCTTCTGCAGCCACACGCACATTTCCCTGTACCGCCATGCGCATGCCCACCTGACCAACGATCAGCGAGAAAGTGGCGCCAAGGATAAAGCCTACAGCACGGCCAATGCTGATCTGCAATGTTGCGGCGTCTACGCTTCCAAAGCGGCTGATCGCCTCTGGGCTAGGCGGAACGATAGCCACGGACAGGTACATGGCAACCGTAAGCACCAGGATGAGGGGCAAAATCGAGCGCAATTGGCGGCGCAGATAGGCATCTGCTCCATCCCGGATCGCGCTCCATACCTGGATCATCTTCTCGGTACCCATGTCCTCACGCAATATCTGATTGCGCAAGAAGAGGGCATAGAGCAAGCCCAGAATGGCTACGCCAAAAACGCTCCAAATGGCGATAATCTCAATTGGTGAAAGTCCTAATTCCTGCATGAAAAAGCTCCTATGGTCGAATGAAGGATTTTTTCCTAAAAAGCGCCGGCGGATTGGGCCGGCGCTTCATTAAATACGCTAAGGCATTGTAATTGGGGCCAGGGACTGTGTCAAGCAATAGCGGTCTAGACGAGCATCTCATGCGATTTACCCTACTAATCGGGTAAATTGGCATAGCTCCCCAGTTGGTGTGATTTTTCTGGGTGGGGGTGGGTCGATACAACTTGACAAGATGCTCTCTATTGTTTTGGAGGGTTTACAAGTGAAACATCTTTATCAAGTTATTAGTAGTAGTAGCTAGGAAGGGGCTCGTACCAACTTGACAAGCAGACACCTGAGCGTATGACCTATAGATTTGAGCTGTTTGGGTTTGCACGCCGCCATTAATGCACGATTTTTGGAAAAAAAGGAGAGGTTGTGACTTGTGTCCAGCCATTTGACAAACGGCATTTCTAATCCCAACTGGGAATGAAAGAGGGTATTCTCTCTGGCACAAAGCCTGCAATAGCGGACTTTAATCATGTCAACAACTTCCTTATTGACTCTGCAAATTGATTTGCTGTATATTGAACAACACGAACGGCTAAAGGCCAGCAACGAGCAAGTGGTTGCTGGGCTTTTTGCGCCTTAGGCACAGTGATAACCAAACCGATCAAAAAGAGAGCTTTTGTGCTGAACGAAAAACTTCTGGACGATATTGCAAGTCATGATAGCGAGGAGCACGACCGCGACCATCCAGCGGTCGCAAGGCTCATCGAATTAGGGCGTAAGCAGGGTTACGTCACTATTGACGATATCCTGAATTTCTTCCCGGATGCAGAGCGAGATGTCGACAAACTGGAAGAGACATTTGCTGCGCTGCTAAGCGCCGGCATTCCCTACGTAGACGAAGCCGAAGTTGTCCAACCTGATGACGCTGACCTGGGCGAAGACGAGTTCGAAGAAGAAGAAAAAGAGACCAAGCGGCAACAGGAAGCAGACGATAACTACTTGGCTAATATCGATACCGATGACATGATTGGCCTCTACCTCAAAGAGGTCGGCCGTGTGCCGCTGCTCACAGCTTCCGAAGAAGTGCAGCTGGCAAAACGTATTGAACGCGGCCGGGTAGCACGGCAAGTTTTAGCTTCAGGTCGTTTTGAGGAGCAGCAGCGCCCCAAGCACCGCCGCAACATTGAGGATGGTTGGGCGGCTCGCGAGCATTTGATAACCGCGAATTCTCGCCTGGTTATCAGTGTGGCGAAGAAGTATATGGGCCGTGGGGTACCTTTCCAGGACCTGATCCAAGAAGGAAATATTGGCCTGATCCGGGCGGCTAAGAAGTTCGATTACCGCCGCGGCCATAAATTCAGCACCTATGCCACCTGGTGGATCCGCCAAGCGGTTACACGCGCCATTGCTGATCAAGGTCGCACGATCCGGGTGCCAGTGCACATGGGTGACCAAATCAACAAATTGCTACGCATCCAGCACCAACTCACGCAAAGACTTGGACGCGATCCTTCAGTAGACGAACTAGCTGTTGCGCTGGATGTACATCCCAAGAAGGTCGAGAACATGATCCAGGTGGCGCGGCGCCCGCTTTCTTTGGAAACGCCGACCGACGATGAGGAAGATTCAGTGCTAGGTGATTTCATCCAGGATTACGAAGCTCCAGCGCCGGACGACTCAGCGACGTATAACTTATTGCGAGAGCATCTTGGCGAAGTGTTGGATGGATTGCCACCACGCGAAGTACGCATCCTGCAACTGCGTTATGGATTGCTGGACGGTCAAGCCTACACACTCGAAGAGGTAGGCTCCAAGATGGGTGTGACGCGCGAACGTGTGCGCCAGATCGAAGCGCAAGCATTGAGCCGTTTACGGCACCCAGTTGTAGCGAAGAAATTGAAAGAGTACCTGGGAGAAGCCTAGGACGATTACGAAAGACGCCGAAAGGCGTCTTTTTTGTTTGACTCCATAACTCTACTCGCTCGTCGCCGTCTATGGCATGTTCGGGATATGCTCCAGCTAGTGCCCCGATGATCAATACCTATGCTAGCATTAACCTTATATGTCATTTCGCACTCTAATTGTTGCGTTGACCTTTATGGCTATACTTGTCATGGGGCTTCGCTTCTCCGTTGATACAGACACCTGGTGGCAGGTGCGTACCGGGGAGCTCATTGCGCAGCAGCACGCAATCCCCACCACTGATTCTTTTTCATTCACACGGGAAGGTCAATCCTGGCGCTATCCCAGCACAGCCTGGCTGATAGAACTTAAGTTGTATTTCATCTATGAGTGGTTCGGCGCAGGTGGCTTAAACATCTGGATGGCGGCAATGATTACGCTGGCTTTCGCGTTCGTTTATTTGGCGATGTCCGGCGGTGGATTTTTGCGAGCCTTTGTCCTGGTATTGGCTACCGCGGTCTCCGGGGTTTATTGGGCGGCTCGTCCCTATATGGCCACCTTTGTGCTCAGCGCAATATTTCTTTGGGTCCTCGAGGATTTTCGATGGGAACGGAAGAATCGTTTGATATGGCTGCCGGTTCTAATGGCGCTTTGGGTGAACAGCCACCCCGGGTTTGCGATGGGATTTATCCTGATCGGAATCTATTTTGTTGATGAATTGGTCCGTTGGCTATCCGCGAATTGGCCGTTGAAAAGCGCCAAGGTCCGCAAAGCAATCCGAGGACGACTTGGTATGCTGTTACTGGCCATCGTGGGCATGCTGGTTGCTGCATGCTTGAATCCAGCCGGTCCGGCGATCTTTCAGTACCCGTTTGAAACTGTTTCCATCGGAGTATTGAGGGATTACATCCAGGAGTGGCAATCACCGAATTTCCATCAAATTACATCCCAGCCCTTCATTTGGATGTTGCTGCTGACCTTGGCTACCCTAGGACTTGCTAGTAAGCGAATCGTTCTCAGTGATTTCCTATTAACAGGGGTGTCGATTTACCTGACCTTACTCGCCGGCCGCAATATGCCATTGTTTGCGCTGGTTGCGCCTATTGTGCTTACGCGTTATGCAGTTCCAGTGATAGAGGAGATGCGCAAGAAATTGAAATGGGAAGACCGAGCAACGTCTGAAAGGACTTCGCGGTTGCAATCTGTGTTGAATGTGTTGATCGTATTGATATTGGGAGCGATCGCATTGGTCCGTGCCTGGATGATTTATCCCGAAGCTGTGAACGAAGCTGACATTGCGCTCGAAGCCCCTGTCGCCGCGGTCGAATATATCAGAGAACACCAACCCACTGGGCGGTTGTTTAATTCCTACAATTGGGGTGGGTATCTAATCTGGAATCTGCGCGATCACCCAGTTTTCGTAGATGGACGAACGGATCTCTACAGCGATGATCTGCTTAGCGAGTGGCTGAACACAGTGAGCGCAGCTGATGGGTGGCAGGAAACCCTGGAAAAATGGAACATTGGATTGATACTAATCGAACCCAGCTGGGCTCTGGCCAAAATCTTGCCGACCGAGGGTTGGCAGCTACTCTATGAGGATGAGCACTCAGTCCTTTATAGTAAATCGCAATGACAACAGATAAGCAGGTAACGCGAGGGGAAGGGTTGCTAGAACCCTATTTGGCGCGAAAACGGGCAGCGATGGCGAACCACCTGATTCCAACGGAACTACGATCCGGTCGCATCCTGGATATCGGATGCGGTTCTTTTCCCTACTTCCTTTCGCATACTTCCTTCAAAGAGAAATACGCCATTGATCAATTGCCGCCCGCAGTTGAAAGTAGTGAGATCCATTGGCATACACTGAATTTGAACGATCAGCCCAGGTTGCCATTTAAGGATGCGTATATGGATGCGATAACCATGCTGGCGGTGGCGGAGCATCTGGATCCGGATGGGTTAGAGTTTCTATTAAAAGAAACTTACCGCGTGTTGAAACCGGGAGGAAAAGTGATTATAACTACGCCCTCCTCCTGGTCTGATGGTTTGCTACACGTGATGGCACGATTGAACCTGGTGAGCGCGGAAGAGATCAATGAGCATGTGTTCGCTTACACCTTGCCTTTGTTGGGCTGGTATTTCGGCAGAGCAGGATTCGAGATGACGCGGGTACATTTTGGATATTTCGAGTTGGGATTAAATATGTGGGCTACGGCACAAAGGTGAGGAGTCAGTAAGCGTTGGGGATTGCTTCGTCGGTGCATCGCACCACCTCGCAACTGCGGAAAGCTTAGCTTTCCTTTATATGTGGGCTGCTGCCGAACGCTAAAAGCGGTACGGGGCCAGGTTGCAAGTAAGACCGCCGTTTCAATATACCTAATTTATCCCTATGCTATACTGCGCGTAGCCAGAGGCCTTGATGGCAAAAATCACGGTTGTCGTTGTGGATGACCATCCATTATTCCGACAAGGAGTAGTGGATGCATTTTCATTGGAGAAGGATTTGAAAGTCCTTGGACAAGCAGCCAGTGGCAACGAAGCCTTGGCGATGATCAAAGAATTGCAGCCCCAAATCGCGGTCATTGATGTCAACCTGCCTGAGCTGAATGGGCAGCAGTTGACCCGCTACCTGCGCGAAGCAAAGGTCCGGACCCGCGTGGTATTACTGACCGGGTACGATGATTATTCCCAAGTGGTACATTCCATGGCAGCCGGTGCGGCGGCCTATTGCGTAAAAGATATCCACCCTCAGAAATTGGTCCAGATCGTGCGGGCGGTATCCCAGGGCAAATACGTGGTTTCAGAAACGGAACTGGATCTGCCCGGTTTGCAACGCTGGCTTACTGAACATACCGTT
>Ga0209751_10006616_pt1 | contig 10713 bp, 8 predicted proteins | sample RifCSP13_1_FD_184019 | JGI IMG/M metagenome (GOLD analysis project Ga0209751, IMG submission 184019) | Soil microbial communities from Rifle, Colorado - Rifle CSP2_sed 13_1 (SPAdes) (version 2) | ecosystem: Environmental > Terrestrial > Deep subsurface > Rock core/Sediment | place: Rifle...
TACGCTCTTCGATGTGAATACAGGATGGTTGACTATTCCTTGTCCTGGAGGGACTTTCACCCTCTTAATTCGGAACCATCGCCAGGTTCCCTGCAAGCAGCCCTTCCTTACCCTGAGATTATCGGACTTGAGATTATCTGGTTTAAGATTATTTGACTTGAGATGGCTTGCTGAAAGGAGCGCGTTTAGTTAAGGTATTTGCTGATACTTTCCAATCGTACAAGCACATTAGCCGCTAAGAGACAAGAGACACCAAGAATTTGACCAGTCACTTCTGATCACTATACAGAGTAGGTTGACTTGATTAAGCGAGCTTTGACTGATGACTAAACGCGCACTTATTACCGGCATCACCGGACAGGATGGCTCTTACCTTACCGAGCTGTTGCTCGAAAAAGGGTACCAGGTTTACGGCATTATCCGCCGCTCTTCGTCCTTCAATACCGAACGCATCGATCATCTTTATCAGGACCCTCATGAACCAAATGCTCGACTGCGAATGTATTATGGTGACCTAAACGACTCGAGCTCTCTCAATACCATTCTCCGCCTGACTGCCCCGCACGAGATCTACAATCTCGGCGCCCAATCGCATGTGCGAGTCAGTTTTGATGTGCCCGAATACACCGGAGAAGTGACGGGCCTGGGGACTGTGCGCCTGTTGGAAGCAATTCGCGAAACTGGTATTCGTCCCCGGTTCTATCAGGCGTCTTCCTCTGAGCTCTTCGGCAAAGCTCGCGAGGCGCCTCAGACCGAAAAGACTCCGTTCTATCCTCGTTCGCCTTACGGCTGCGCAAAGGCTTACGCCTATCACATCACCGTGAACTATCGTGAGGCGTATGGACTTTTTGCCTGTAATGGCATTCTCTTCAACCATGAGAGCGAACGCCGTGGCGAGACCTTCGTTTCCCGCAAAATCACCCGCGCCGCAACGCGAATCAAATTGGGTTTGCAACAGAAGCTCTATCTCGGCAACCTCGACGCTCGGCGCGACTGGGGCTACGCAAAGGACTATGTCAGAGCAATGTGGCTCATACTGCAGGCAGAGGAGGCTGAGGACTACGTCATCGCCACTGGAGAAAGCCATTCGGTAAGAGATTTTCTGGAGGAAGCCTTTGGTTATTTGGATCTCGACTGGCAGCAATACGTGGAGGTCGATCCACGTTACTACCGTCCCGCCGAAGTGGACGCGCTATATGGTGATGCAACGAAAGCGCGCACCCTGCTGGGATGGCAACCCGAGGTGACCTTCAAGCAGTTGGTGCGGTTGATGGTGGACCACGATCTGGAGTTAGCACGACAGGAACTCGCCCAGAACGAGGGTGGCCTGGCACTCGCGGCGAAGAATTCCTGGGCTACAGTGTGATAGGTCTTATAGGTCCTATAGGTCACATTCTCCATCTCTCCTAATGACAACCATCAAATGGAAGGTCCCCCTCTTGGATCTCGGCCCACAGCATCGTGCCTTGCGGGCCGAGTTGCGTGCAGCCGTCGAGCGGGTTCTGGATTCTCAACGCTTCGTTTTGGGGCCCGAAGTCGAGGCTCTCGAGCGTGAGGTAGCTCAATATTCTCAAACCAGGTTTGCGGTCGGTTGCGCCTCCGGCTCTGACGCCCTATTGCTGGCTTTGATGGCGCTGGACATTAAGGCTGGGGACGAAGTTATCACCACACCCTTCAGTTTTTTTGCCACTGCCGGAGCTATCGCGCGCCTGGGCGCTCGTCCCGTTTTTGCCGACATCGATCCGCGGACATATACCCTCGACGTCAGTCGCGCCGAAGCAGCGGTAACAGCGCGAACGCGAGCAATCATTCCGGTACATCTGTACGGTCAATGTGCCGACATGGATGCATTGCTCGACCTCTCACGCGTCAAAGGGCTGTCTTTGGTTGAGGACGCAGCTCAGGCAATCGGGGCAAAAATGGGTGGCCGGTGTGCCGGCTCGATGGGTCTTGTTGGTTGTTTAAGTTTCTATCCTTCCAAGAACCTGGGCGGCGCTGGAGATGGAGGCATGCTCTTAACCAGCGATGAGGACCTGCGAGATCGCCTGCGCAGGCTGCGTGTGCACGGTGGCGCCAGCGAATATCATCACGATGAAGTGGGGATTAACAGTCGCCTTGATGCATTGCAGGCGGCTGTTTTGCGCGTGAAGCTGCGATTGTTGGAGCATTGGTCAGAGGGGCGAAGAAAGAGAGCGGCGCGCTATACAAATTTCTTTCGAGAAGCAGATCTTGGTTTTGAGCTGAGCCCGCCCTTTACACCTCCAGACACTCTTCACATTTTCCATCAGTACGTCATCCGCGTACCAGGTTACCGGGATGCTTTGATGAAGCACCTTTTGCAGAGTGGAATCGAAAGCAGAGTTTACTATCCGGTTCCCCTTCACCTGCAACCCTGCTTCAAATACCTTGGTTGCGAGCGCGGAGCCTTTCCCGAAGCAGAGCGAGCAGCGCTAGAGACGCTTGCTTTGCCGTGTTACCCGGAACTCACCGATGAACAGCAAGAGTATGTGCTTGCGCGCGTGGGGTCTTTCCGGCCTTAGCGAGAACAGGTCAGTACCACCACGCGGTAGCGGGTGGGTCCGACGCTTGAGTTTGCGCATCGGTCCACCCACCCGCTACCGCGTGGTGGTACTGACCTGTTCTACCGCCCGGCGGGGGCCTCACCAACACTGCCTTCGGGGTTGCCATTTTCATCCGTGTAGTAGCCGGAATAGTAGCCGGAATAGTAGTAGTAGTCCTGCGTCTCGAGCTTCACGTTGTTCAAGACCACGCCAAAGATGTGGGCGCCAACGTCAAGCAACTGCTGCTTCGCGCGGCGAACAACTGCCCTGGAACTACGTCCCCCGTGGACCACCAGGACCACACCATCGACCATTGTCGAGAGAATTGAGGCATCGGTGAAGGAGATTGCCGGCGGCGAGTCGATGATAATGTGTGAGAACCGTTCTCCTAATAGAGCCAACATCCGCCGCATCTCTTCGGAACCCAGCAGCTCAGCCGGATTGGGAGGTACCGGGCCAGACGTGAGCAGTTTTAAGTTGGGCTGTCTTTCGTAGGGCTGAATCAAACGCTCCAGATCACTCTCACCAGAAAGCAAGTTTGTCAGTCCGGTTGTGTTTGGCACTTCAAAGTGCGCATGCAATCTCGGTCTACGGAGATCGCAATCTATAATAAGCACCTCCGCGCCCGTTTGAGCCAACATAAAAGCGGTATTGATTGCCGTTGTTGTCTTGCCTTCCGAAGGCTGGCTCGACGTAACCAGGATCGTCTTCGGGGGTTGACCGGCAGAAGAGAGCAAGAGCGAAGTGCGCAGGTGCCGGTACGACTCGGCGACGGGTGAACGCACGTCGTCGACCATCGCCAGGGCCGTGGTTTCCGGGCCAGACATTGGAGACGGGCTGCTCGCCATCAGGCGCGTGCGGTCGGGTCTGCTTGCCGGGATCAGGGCCAAAGCCGGCAAGTGCAGGTAGCGATCAACATCTTCGATCGATTTCACCGTGTCATCCAGGAAGTCGAGTAAGAAGGCCAGGCCCACACCCGCCACCAGTGACAAAAGAAAAGCAATAAGAATATTGCGCAGTCGCGGAGGGCCAATGGGGGTTTTAGGTACCCGGCTGGTCTCTGTGATGCTGACTTCGTTCCCTCGATCGTTGGAGGTTACTTGCAACTCTCGCTGGCGCTGCAAGAGAGTGTTCAGATATTGCTTGTTGGTTTCAATCTCCTGACTCCTGGCCAGCATCTCAATCTGGTCCTGGGTCTGCTGAGTGGTCGTGGCACGCTGTTGATTGTAAGCCGACCTGAGACTCTGCTCGCGCGAGGCCGCTGCCTCATACTTACTCTTCATTGCTGAGACTACTTCAGAAGGAGCTTTCAAAAGTTCAGCTTCCAACGGTGCGAGCTGAGCGTCGATTTTCCGAACCTCCGGCCATTCCTTCGTATATACGGTGAGTAGCGCGTCACGTCTCTCTTTCAGGAGAGAGATCCGTTCCCTGAGTTTGCCGATTCGCTCCGAATTCTGTACTTCAGGTATTGCATACGGATCGGCTGCTTTGCTAGCCGCGTCATACTGTGCTTGCAGGCTCTTCCGCTCATTCTCCGCATCAAGCACTTGCCGGCTTAAGGTCGCTAATCGCTCGGCTTCAAGGTTGCCGCCGGAATCGGGAGTGAGGGGCAGGTTATGAGCCTTGGCATAGTTGAACTGCGTTTCCTGCGCAGTCTTGATCGAGCCCTGGAGATTGGCGATCTCCTTAGCCAGCACATCCTCGGCCTTCGTGGAGCCGGCCGTGGCTAGATCCAGGTTCTTTCTGACAAACACCTCGGCAAGAGTATTTGCGATTTTTTGAGCCAGGAGTGGATCAGCGTGTACAAACTTGATTCTTACAAGATTGGTGCCGGGGATCGGTTCAACACTCTCGTTTTCAATAATGGCGTCCTCGTAAGGCTCGAGGCTCGCGAGTTCTGCGGCGGATAACACCTTATCTTCAGGTTCGCTTTCAGCCACCAGTTCCAACCCGCTGGAAGGAGCTGTTGTTTCGGCAGCCGGTTTGGATTGACGAGAAAAGATCCTACGAAGAGAGGAGAAGATTCCGCCTTGCGATTGACCACCGAAAAACGACGGGTTGTTGCGGAGATCGAGGGTCAGAACTACCTTGCGAGCGAGATCCGGGTTCTCCAACAGCTTCAGCTGTGTACCCCAAAAGTTCGGATCATTCGCGCCGGTAATGACGAGATCCTTGGTTTGAAGCACGCTTCGGGGCTTTGGTTCGATTTTTATTGTCGTTTCGCCCTGGTAAAGCGACGGCAGCCGGAACATCTGGATAGTGACCAGTGAAGTGACTACCAGTACGAGACTCAGTATCAGCCACTTACGCTTCAGGATGATAAACAGGTAGTCGCGCAGGGTAGTCGGTTCAGCGGAAACCCCATAAGGCTTCGACTGGGCAATATCCGCTAGCGGGCGGTCCAGGCTGCGATCAAGCGCGCTTACGGGCAGGAGACGATTATCATGGGACATCATAGATTTCTTATCTTAGATCATTGCAGGCATGGGGGGCTAGAATAATAGGCAAGTTTGAGCCTAATGAGCAAGGCAGTTGAATGGACCCGGGCAATCAGGGATTTCCCCGGTAGGGATCCCCTTACAAAGACCAAATTAAACAACCGAAGCATGATTGGGCCTGCACTATAGACGGCCGGCGGCGCCGCCTTAGCTTGGCGATGATGGTCTCGACAAACTGAAGCCCGTCGGAGAAGCCGCCACAAACTCTCGCAAGCCTTCGCGCCAGGAACGCAGCGGAGCAAGGCCAAGCGCCGGCGACAGCAGGCATCGGAGACGTGAATTCTGAGGGCGAGGCGCCGGCCGTTTCAATGAGCTCGCACTAATCGACTTAACGACAGCATTCTCGATTTTCGCCAGCTCCAAAGCAGCTCGAACAAAGTCCTCGTAGCTGGCGCCATCACCGCCATTGACAACATGATAGATACCGGGTAGATCGAGCAGTGCCAACTCTCTTAGCCGCGCCGCCAGGTCTACAGCATAAGTTGGAGTACCAAAGGCGTCGTTAATTGCTTGCAGAGTTTCTCCTCGACCAGCTTGTTCAACGATCTTGCTCAGGAAATTCCGGCCACCCGGGCCAAAGATAAAGCCTGTACGCACCAGAACAGTTCTGGCATGGGCGCGCTGCGCCGCCCGCTCACCTTCCAGCTTCGACTTACCATAGATACTTTGTGGATTCGGATTGTCGCGCTGCGTGTAAAAACCACTCTTGTGCCCATCAAAAACATAGTCAGTGGAGATCGTGATGAAGCCTGCTCCAATTGCCTTGCAACCTTGAGCAAGGTTCTCGGGCCCAGTTGCATTTGCCGCGTAGGCTCGCGCCGGGTTTCGCTCGCAACCATCAACGTCAGTCCATGCCGCACAGTTGATGACTACTTCTGGCAGATCTTTCTCTAGCAGCTTCTGAACCCGTGCAAGATCAGAAATCTCGAGAGCTTCATGGTTATAGGAATACACTTCATCGCCTGCTGACCTACACCGGCGAGTAACTGCCTGACCCACCATGCCATCAGCGCCGGCCAAGAGCACTTTCAACCTAATGATACCTCCGTTCCGTATTGCTGCTCGTAATATTTTCTATAATCACCGCTGCGTGCGCGCGATATCCACTCAGTATTTTGCTGATACCAGCGAACCGTCTTTGCCAGACCACTCTCCCAACTTTCGCGCGGTCGCCAAGTTAGCTCTGTTTCGCTCAGCGTCGGGTCGATAGCATAACGCCGATCGTGACCCGGCCGGTCTTTTACGAACCGAATCAACGAGCGCGGCTTACCCAACATGTCCAACAACGACTCAACGACATCGATATTGCGCCGCTCGTTTCGTGCGCCAAAATTATAGACTTCTCCCGGCCTCCCCTTTTGCAAGGCAAGCCAGATTGCCTCGCAATGATCGTCTACGTAGATCCAGTCGCGCACGTTCTTGCCATCACCATAAACAGGAATTGGTTCGTCATTCAACGCGTTGGAAAGGGCAAGCGGCAGAAACTTCTCTGGAAACTGGCGCGGACCATAGTTGTTCCCGCACCGTGTGATGACAGTGTCGAGCCCAAAGGTATGGTGCGCCGCCCGGACCAGATGTTCTGCGGCAGCCTTGGAAGCAGCATATGGACTGTTGGGGGCGAGTGACGATTCCTCGGTGAAATAGGCGCCCGGGTCTTCTGGCAAACTACCCATCACTTCGTCTGTCGAGATCTGTAAGAAGCGCTTTACATCCCGTTGACGCGCAGCGTCGAGTAGTACCTGCGCACCTATAACATTAGTGAGCAGAAAGACATCTGCTGAGAGAATGCTCCGGTCGACGTGCGACTCAGCGGCAAAATTTATTAAAGCATCCGTACCTGGCTCGAGTGCTGCGAGTACGCTCTTGCTGTCTACAATATTGCCACGTACAAAGCGATGGTGTTTAGCATCCAAACCAACCAGATTATCGAGGTTCCCGGCATACGTGAGGGCATCGAAGTTGACGACTTCACAGGTCTTCTGAAGCGCGAGGTGAACGAACGCTGAACCAATAAAGCCTGCGCCACCGGTCACAAAGAGTTTCATCATTTGTCGGCGAGAGCCCCTTTTTCAGAATACCTGCGCAACCGGGTCAGGAGCAAAGGGCAGAGGGCAGAGGGCAAAGAGCAAAGGGCAAAGAGCAAAGGGCAAAGAGCAAAGGGCAAAGGGCAAAGAGCAAAGGGCAAAGGGCAAAGGGCAAAGAGCAAAGGGCAAAGGGCAAAGAGCAAAGGGCAAAGGGCAAAGAGCAAAGAGCAAAGGGCGGAGAAAAAGGCCATTTTCCATCTGTCATTTGACATTTATCAATTGCCATGGCGGTCGGCCGGTGGGGAGATTTATTCTTCCAAGGCACTGCCCATAACTAAGGGTCGGAATGCCAAAATGCCAAATGTCAAATGAGAAATGGAAAATGGTCTTTTCTTCGCCCTTTGCTCTTTGCCCTTTGCTCTTCGCCCTTTGCTCTTTGCCCTTTGCTCTTCGCCCTTTGCTCTTTGCTCTTTGCTCTTCGCCCTTTGCTCTTTGCCCTTTGCCCTTTGCCCTTTGCTCTTTGCCCTTTGCTCTTTGCCCTTTGCTCTTTGCCCTTTGCTCTTCGCCCTCTGCCCTTTGCTCTTTGCTCGTTCCATATATAATTCCATACAGACATGCACTATCATCTAATAGGCATTTGCGGAACTGCCATGGCCTCGCTAGCCGGAATGCTACAGCAGAGCGGACATCGCGTCACCGGATCTGACCAGCACGTTTATCCACCGATGTCTACAATGCTTCGCGAACTCGGGATCCAAGTCATGGAGGGATATATTGCCGAGCACCTGATGCCCCCGCCAGACTGCGTGATCGTTGGCAACGCGATCCCGCGCGGCAACCCGGAAGTTGAAGAGACACTAAATCGCAAGCTGCTCTATCGATCTCAGGCGGAAGTGGTGAAGGAGAACTTTATTCGCGGCCGTCGCTCACTGGTGGTCACCGGCACTCACGGGAAAACAACTACTACCAGTATCGCTGCCTGGTTGATAGACGCTGCCGGACTTAACCCCTCATTTCTGATCGGCGGCATCGCACAAAACTTTGGGACCAGCTTTCGCGTGACGAATAGTGATTATTTCGTCATCGAAGGAGATGAATACGACACCGCTTACTTCGATAAGGGTCCCAAGTTCATGCACTACCTTCCGGAGATTGCGATCGTCAACAACATTGAGTTTGATCATGCCGACATCTATGCAGACCTCGCTGCCGTCAAACTGGCGTTTCGGCGGTTCGTCAACCTTGTTCCCCGTAACGGCCGGTTGATCGCCGGATGGGACAGTCCCGCAGTGCGCGAAGTTATTGGTTCCTTTGGTGACAAGCTTTTCGCCCCACTCGAGACGTTTGGCATGGATAAAAGAGCGAAGTGGCGAGTCGCTGACGTGGATTGTGCCGGTGAGCTAACACGCTTCAACGTCTACCGAGAAGATGAGCGATGGGCGAAATTTCAGACGCCGCTGCTGGGAAATTTCAATCTGCTTAACTGTTTGGCAGTAATCATCGCTGCTGATGCCTGGGGAGTTGAGCGAACTGCAATTGGCAGAGCTTTAGCAAGCTTCAAGAACGTTCGGCGTCGCGCGGAGGTGAGAGGCAGAGAACGTGGCGTTACGGTAATCGACGATTTCGCGCACCATCCCACTGCCGTAAGAGAAACTCTTCTGGGTCTGCGCCAGCGCTTTAAGAACAGTCGCCTTATTGCTGTCTTTGAACCACGCTCCTGGTCGTCCCGACTGGCAGTTTTCCAAAACGAATACGCCGGCGCCTTCAGCCCCGCTGACTACGTAGTTATCGCCAACGTCTTTGACAGCCAGAAAGTCGCGGAGAAGGGTAGCATGCTCAACACTGCCAAACTCATTAAGGATATTTCAAAAACCAAGCCCGCATTTGCGCTACCAGGGGCGGATGAAATCATTCACCACTTACTGCCCGAGCTTCGCGAAGGCGACATTGTTGCGATAATGTCAAATGGCGGTTTCGGCGGTATTCACGAAAAACTCTTGCACGCCCTGAAGAATGAGTCTGGAGTCTAGAGTCTGGAGTCAGGAGTCCTAGTCCGAGCCCTGTCTGCAATTCCCTCACTTTAAACCAGACTCTCGACTCTTGACTCCAGACTCTAGACTCCCTTCACTCCCTTCCGGCCCTTCACAATTTAAGTAACTATTCGTAACGCTATTGAAGATTTAGACGGGTAGAAGGGAGTCCCCGGCAGTGCAGGAGGATTCCCCCGGCCGTGAAAACCTTCTCTTTTTTCGAACAGGCACTTAAGTTGTCCGGTTATCCTCGGATGGACAACTCTGGCGAAATCTCGATTATTTCACGGCGAGATTTTGATGAGCGCGAAACCTTCCTCATACGCACGAAGCTTCCTGGTGTCGAGTATGCTTCTCTAATGATCGAGAATGCGGTGCTTTTGAGAACCAACCGTAGTGGCAGAGTTTATGCAGGATTCGAAAAACTATCTTGCATGAAGCCGGTTGTAGATCGCTATCAGCGTATCGCTGACGTTTCGGATTCTGTATACATCTTTGGTGAACCTGACTGGAAGCCGCCGCGCCACCCAAATATCAGGACGATCAACTTGAGCGCGGATTCCCCGCTGGCGCACGAATGCTTTCTCATAGCCGACTCCTCTACGTTGCACGTGGCGGTTGTTGCTTGCGATGAAGAGGGTTTTGAAATGGGGGGCTCGGAGCAAAGAAGCTTCACTACGTTGAAGACAAGTAATATCGCCGCCGTAACAGCGTTGGCGAACTTTGCCGACGGAGTGATTGACTGGTCAATAGCTGCTTAAGAGGGCGAAGGGCGGAGAACGAGGGCAAAGCGCAAAGGGCAAAGAGCTAAGAGCGAAGGGCCAAGAGCAAAGAGGACAGATTGCCTTCTGGCTACGCGCTTCACCCTTCGCCCTTTGCTCTTTGCCCTTTGCCCATCACCCCTCCTTGCGCTCCTCATTCGCGACTAACAGGGGACCGGAAAGTTTCTTCAGGCTTGCTTCCGGATTTGGCACAAGCTCTACGCGTGAAGTAAGCACGCGCCGGATGGGCTTCGGCAAAAACCGGCCAGCTAAAAGTGCCGCGGCGCCGATAAATTCCACTACATCTCCACCACCATTCCAGTGTTGGCGAACGATCCGCGGATCAGTTCGTTGCATTAGACGCAGGAGTGTTAAGGCGATCAGGTAAAGGTCATCCACCTGACCAACGAATGGAATCATGTCGGGAATGAGGTCGAGAGGAATGATTGCGTAGACAATGGCCGCAGCAACAAGTGCTTTCTCCGTCCGTGGCACCCGGGGGTCGGTTAGCAGGCGAAGACAAAGCCTAATCATATTTGGGATAAAGAGCAGCAGATTCTTCATTCGCCTTTTGACAAGTAGAGCCATAATCCACCTCTCTCGCCGACTTAAGGATTGACCAAAGTTATCATGGAGGGCTTACGGGTAGGAAATCACTCATCAGGAGGAGGCAAGGCCGGCTCTTCTGGTAGGAAACCTCTCAGAAGCTGTGAATAAATTGCTCAACTCCTTGGAGACAAGTATGCTGAATGTCAGAGTCGTAACTAGAGTAAGGTAAAGGGAGCACCTACTCGAGGAGAAACGACAATGACAGCAACAGAACAATTTTCAAGCTTTGT